>Ga0316225_1001318_pt1 | contig 24288 bp, 33 predicted proteins | sample TBH18015metaG_FD_206010 | JGI IMG/M metagenome (GOLD analysis project Ga0316225, IMG submission 206010) | Freshwater microbial communities from Trout Bog Lake, Wisconsin, USA - TBH18015 | ecosystem: Environmental > Aquatic > Freshwater > Lake > Hypolimnion/Profundal zone | place: USA: Wisconsin... | reverse complement strand
AGCATAGGGTTTTTACAGGCAGGCAAAACCAAATGAAAAAACCACCCGGAGGTGGTTTTGGTATTTCTTGGTGGCCCGGGGCGGAATCGAACCACCGACACAAGGATTTTCAACTCTCCGATAGACCGTACTTTCGCTTTCTAGCCTGCAAGGTTAACCCCACCATAGGCAAACTTTGTGCACAAAATTTATATGGGGCCTTGTAAGGGGTTGAATTGGTTGAGTTATTTTGACCCACGCAAGGATTACAAGTGAATTTGGTGGTGTGATGAGGATTTGACTGACACAAGGATGTGATGTCCTTGTTGTAGTCGGGGTACCCGACGCATGAAGCGTCTTTTAAAAGGACTTATTAGAAACTCGATGAATTAAATTCATGCAACCACTCTGAGGGCTTCAAAATTACTGCGCCAAGCTCCTGTAATTCAGATCTTTTATTTAATATCCTTTTATCAGTCGTGATAAAGCAACCGCCATATTTTGTTGATTCAGCTATATGAGTTGCATCGGCATAATGCGCCTGTGGCTTTGCATTTCCTGTCAAAATTTCATAAATTTTTGTTCGTTTAATTAGCTCTTCAGAAGTCAATTGCACTGGTAAGGTATGAATCATTGCCCTAGCCTCTGCCAATACATCAATAGGGGTATTTGGATGCTCAAGCTCTTTTTGATTGGTATGGGAAAGGATTAAAAGTATTTTTCCTTCATTTGATAATTCACGAATTTTTTTAGCGCATGAGGCCTCTGTTGGCACCTTTGGGTCAAAGGCACAAGTATCTAAAAAGTTATTCGATCTCTTTGGGTTGAAATAATTAGAGCCAAATTTCATTTTGAGCACTCCTCATGACTTAATTCTATTCTCGCTATACCTCCCACCCCCATAGATAAGAATTTTCTTTTTTAAATAAAGATTGCTAGATAACCCCACAATTCACACCAAATCGCCTGATTTTCAGAATAAGAATTATTACGAATACGAGGTGGGGTTAGATTAGATCACCATGGCCAGAGATCTCCACTGGCGTTGAAAATTGCGCGGTTAATTTTTTAGGGCTTGCTACTGATCGGCTTGATGGCCTGTTGATGATGCTGGCGATCCTTTTCCAGCTTTAGTTGTTGCTTAGCTGAATCTACATTTCGTTTAAGTGATGCCACTCTTGCCTGTTTAAGATTCAGCGGCTTAATGGGTTTAATCATTTTGATAGCTTCCTCTACAGCCAACGCATCATGATCTTCAGATAGGCTAGGAGCTGATGCCAAGCTATTCATACCAAATTGATATTGCAAGATCAGTCGCGCATGGATCTGACTATCAGCAAATACTGCAGTTTTGACTTGATGGCCATTAATACGAACTAGGGCTTGATATTTGTTCATACCAATATTTATAGTCTCGGCGCCCCTCGGGTCTTTTAAATCATGTCGCATTCGGCTCTAGGCCAGCTGGCTCGCCTCTGCGATGAGGGCTTCAGCCCACCCATCTTTTCCAAAGCATGCACCACGTGGTGCTGGAGAATGATGGTCGTCTCTGTCTAAAAACGCACCAGCTGGTGCCAGACATTCGCCTTGTCCTTCGCTGGGTCGGTGGCGACAGCCCTCGCCACCTATGGGGCTACCTTGCGGTGCGCCCCATACATAAACGTCCTTTAAAAGGACAAACATCAACGACCAAAGCCCGCACGAACGGCCCCACTTGCGGCTTCTATTTGTGCATCAAGCTCACCAGCCTCTACTGCAGTCTTAATGATCTCTAAGGCCTTAATCAGCTCATCAGCTGAATTAACCTCTACAGCAGTCTTACCTTTAGCAAACTCTATGATCTTGGCACCATAGCGAATGTTTAAGCAGACCTTGCCATCAGCGGCTACAAACCACCACTGGCGAATACGCTTTTCATGTTCAATGGTTTTACGTGCGCCATCTATAGCTTTTACTGTTTTAAATTTCTTCACAGTAAAGGTGCCACCTTCCTTATTGGCTTTAGCTAACTGGATTTGTTCCCAAACTTTATTGGCCAATTTATTACGACGATGCATTACTGGTGGAATAGCTGTTGGCTTTTTTGAATTAACCATTTTCAAACTGTTTAATGTGCTCATTTGTTTTCTCCTATAAGTTAATGGGCACACTTAATTTATGGTCAGAGTTTTTGGATGGACAACCTCTTTTTTCCAAAAGCCATAAAGATCTAATGATTTGAACCAGATCTTGTCTCCTTTTATTAGGTTTCACTAAATAACTATGACGACAAAACAAAAGAGCGTTTTGTATGCCATAACTTATTACTACTGAAACAAGGGCAGTGACACCCAGTCGTTATGTCACCCTAAAACTGGACTAAGCGTCACAGGGATGGAAATTCTGGGCAGTAGCAGAGACTTGTAGTCACTAACCATTAGGATGCCGTTGGATGTTGCAACCCAACTGACTCAAGAATGTAATTCAGCACAAAGATCGTAAGGCCTAGCCTTACAGGATCACGAGCAAGAAGCCCACACAGCGAACTTGCGATTTAATACAGAGGTAGCCACTTATTGCTTTTGTATGTATTGCGTTTCAAGCCGCACGTAAAAGGAGACAGCGAAACCGCCCTTTCCAAACTGGTTGTGCCTTAAGTGGTGTAGTAAAGAACTCAGCGAAAGTCCTTTTCTATTACTGAGCCTGTTGCTTAAGGCTCAGTGTAGGTTAAATCTAGCGAAAGTTCATCAAACAACATCTCTTCAATATTAGAGAAAAAGAACTGTGATGAGCGATAAGCGAAATCACTGGAGAACGTAGTTCGCCGAACTTAATTAAATGCGTCAATTTTCAAAAATCTCTACCGCCAGCAGAGCTAAATTCATCTTGTGCTTCATATTCCACCCGATCAATTAGTTCATCTAGCTCTTGAAAAGACATTATGTTATCCGGATCCTCGCCTTCCTCAATAAGATCATCAACATCAACTTCATCACACCAGTGATAGTCCAACTCTCTTTCGGACCCTCCCGCAATAAGTTCAGCATCATCGCCGATACACGCGAATCTAGTTCCGACAAGTTGAGGAGTGAATCCTATGTAATCCATTTGAACAACAACCTCAGGATCAATCTTTGCCGCATGCGCAGTTATGTAGTCATGCATTTTAGTTGGAGGGCACGTTGCTGTTTCGACCTCAAACTTATCTGTTGATCCAAAATACCAGCATTGATAGGCTCCAAGAAGTTGATAGCCATCAAATTCTGCAGATTCACTCATTCCGTAAAGTAGTCTTGTTACGGAGGTATATCTGTTGTTACCTTTATCGAAATCATCCTTAAATCTTCGAACGATCTCTTTTTCTAAATCAAGTATGGCTTGATTACCATGAAAGGTAAAAGTGCTTGTAATTTTTTCTGACATATTTTCTTCAAGTAGATGTTTTATAAATCATACGTAATCACAACTACACACACAAGCCCTATAGCTAAGGATCTCAATTGCGTGCTAGCTTGGGTAGCTGACTCGAAATTTAAAACGCTTATAGGTCGTTTTAAACGGTCATCAAAATATCGTGGCATTTACGCCACGATAAATATAAGAGAACAGTACTACTCTTATATTTTTAGCTAACTCATTGATAAAAAAGCGGTTCTTTTATAGCCTTTTTCGGTTGCCCAAACCGAATCTAAGAAAACATACTGCAACCCTGTATTTAATACATTTAAGGGAGAACGTATGTCACAAGCTAGAGTTTTAAACCCACAAGAACTACGCAGAGTTTTAGATCACGTAGCTACACGCAGGCATTCAGCACGTAACCGCGCTATGTTGCTACTAACGCACTACGCGGGTATGCGAGTAGCTGAGGTTGCCGCGCTACGCATAAACGACGTTTTAAACGGCGACAGCACTATTAAGGGTGAAATCCGCTTAATGCCCGATCAAACCAAGGGCAAACATGCTCGTACTGTTTACTTAAATGAGCGTATGCAAAAGGAACTGGCGCAGTACATCAAAGCAATCAAAATCAAAGATCCAACAAAGCCCTTGTTTTACACACAAAAACAGGCTGGGTTCTCAGCGAACTCACTTACTCAATACTTCTTTTATCTTTATCGCGCTGTGGGTTTAGAGGGCGCCAGTAGCCATAGTGGTCGTAGATCATTCTTAACTGGGCTTGCCAATAAAGGCACAGCGATTCATATATTGAAGAGCTTGGCTGGACATAGAAATATCAGTACAACAGCAACTTATCTCTACAGCAGTCCAGATCAACTCAAAGCCGCAGTTGAATTGATCTAACTACTTGGAGAAGTCGCTAAAAACTTCTCCAGTGTATTTGTCGTGCACTCTAGTTTTCTTGAGATTGACTGTAAAAGCCAATCCTCTTGTTGCAAGTCTGTGTCCAAACCACTTACACAGCACTTCAACCCTTGTAGATCTATTCTTACCATCTAGAATTAGTGCCCGATCCCCCAATAAGAAGGTACCACTGAATGTAGAGCCCCTGTACTTGGCATCCACGACCTCTATGACACGAGTATTCTTGACCCTTACTGGCTTTATAGGTTTGGCTAATTTTGACGCGGTAGGACAGTCATTTTGCTTTTCCCATACGGGTGCTTTGCTATAGAAATCCATATAACCCTCATATTTACTTATAAGTTGTTATTAGGATAACAATAATTACTACAAATGTCCTTTAAAAGGACAATTCACGCAACAGGAAATTGACCGATGGTGACGTTATTAATCCTTGTCTTTGCTTGCTTTATATATCTACCGACAGTTGCCGCCAAACAGTTTCTTTTCACCAATTTGTCGTAATGATCATCCTGAGCGCTTGGCATAGAGTCCTTATCTAATAGCCCCATCTCTACCCCAATTTCCCAAAGCTTTAATTTATTAGCGCCTGATCTTGTTTCCAGATAACGGTCATAAACTTGCAAGCAGAGTCTCAAATTTGCAATCGTATATGTTCCATTGAGTGGATATTTTGCTGTGGTCTTGCTGGCAGTTTTTGATGGGCGACCTTTCTTTCTTCCATGACGCTTCATTAGCAGTTCATTGAAATACTTTTTAAGTGACTTCTTGTCATAGGTCAGTGGCACTTGTAAAAATATGAAGTCATCCTTGCTCCACTCATCAGGCACTTCATCTTTGCCATCTATCTCTTTAAATTTATAGATAGACATTTGCTCTGCAAATAATTCAACTCCTTTGGCGCGCCACCAAACTCTAAATTCATCTCCACGTACATCCCCAAAGTCTGCGTATAGCTCGGCGCACTTTCCTTTACCCCCTTTTTCACAGGTAGCTAAGTAGTCCTTATTACGCCGCAAATAAGCCCACCACCAGTAATAAGGGCTTTGCTCTTGCCTAGACAAGGGCTGTCTATTGTTTTTGGTTCCAAAAGTTGGGTAAGGCTCAAAAAACTTCACCATTTTATTAACATCCTAAATAGATCATTTTTGTATGGGTTAGAGAATTTTAACTCAAAAGAATAAATTTATTACATGGCCAAGCGGTTAAATTTCTTAACAAGCAGTCATATTTCTTAATACAGAAAGAGAGTTAAAAATGAATGCATTATTAAACGCAGTAGATACAACCCCTGTAACAACAAACGTCCTTTTAAAGGACATGGCAAGCAAGCCCCCTGTCTTTGATGCAACACAAACTCTTGCCAATATCGAGGCAGAGCGGGTTACTTGGGAGCAAGGAGCCTATCGCACAAGCAATCAAGCTCTTTATGATGTTTTAGCAAACTGCTTGGCTTATTGCGGCAAGCTGACTATGGATGAGGCCATTCAAAGATCGGCCGCACTCAAGGCCTTTTATAAAGAGCGTGGCTATACCTATAAAGAAGATCAACCATTAGCTACACGTGTTGTTCGTGCAGTTTTTGGTGCAAGAGATCGTCGCCGTATTAGCACCTACTCTTTGGTCATTCGTCAGGCTCAAAAAGAATGTATAGCAATCTCTAATCTACCTAAATGGATTGAAGAGCGCGGTGGCGTGCAAGAAATCAGCCTTGGTCGTAGTGCAACTTATGTAAGCCCAAAGGATAAGGCTGAATACGCAAAAGGAATCATGCAGGGCAAGAACCCGATTGGTTTTGCTAAGTCCGAGCTTCTTTCATTCTTGGCCGATGCTGACTTTGTAGGGCAGGATTGTGTCTTGCTGGCCAAACAGCAGGCTGACGGTAGCTTTGGCGTTCATACTGTCCTGCGAAATGAAGGGTTAATCAATGCGGCATACACAGCCTTATACGCCGTGCAAAAACAAACATTAGCTAATGCACAGGCAGAAATTGATGCGGCTAATGACGCTGATGGCGCAGTAGCTAAGTCTGCTTAATTAAACACGGGGAATGTTATGAGCATTCCCCATTCATATTTGAAAGGAATACAAATGTTAACGAAAGGAAATAATCATGAACCTAAGACGATTGATGACATCATCTTTGGAAACAGCGAATCTCAACTGCGGATTGAAGATATTGTCTCAGGTGCCGAAGAAATACCTAGTTGCGGCAAATCAGCCATTCTTCTTTACGGAGTCTTTGGAACGGGCAAAACCACGCTTGCAAAGATGCTTCCTTACTCAATTGAATACGGAAAAACCAAAGAAGAGCTAGTGTGGCCAGAGGAGTTCATTGCCTGTCAGCAAGGCTACAACGGTCCGCAAGTTATGGCGAAGATTGATGAAATATTAACAAAAACATCCTTCAACGTAAGCGGCCTCCATTACATCATTCTTGATGAATTGGACAACTTAACCAAGCAGGCACAACAGAGTTTGAAGTCAGCATTGAATACCACACGCGGAGTATTCATACTGACGACAAATAATGTTTCACAGCTTGATAGGGGATTGCTTGATCGCTGTGTCTTGATTGAAATGAATGCGGCAAGCCCTAGTGCCTACTTAGATATTGCCCAATCTATAGCCAAGAATGTTGGTACAACTTTATCTAATGATGAGCTACTGCCAACTATTCAAGCCGCCAATGGATCATTTCGCAATTTGTTTCACAGCGTGGGTCGTTTAGCTAGACGCAAAGGCCAACAACCCTCACCTGATGTAATTTATTAAGCCAACCTATCTGCCGCCATCGTTGCCGTCAACTTGCTGTAATGACGATCAATCATGGCGGCACTATTTCCCATCTGTTTTGATAGCGTGTGAATGTCTGTCTTGTTCTCTAATAACTCTAAGGTAGCATAGGTATGACGGAGCGAATAGAGTGTTCGCATCTGCCCATCATGACTCAAGCCTAAACCACTATCTCGCATCAATCGCTTAAATGCACCATCAATTCGCATGGGCTGATGACCATTGGGAAATACAAAGATCCGCTCTGGACAACGTGTCTCAAACAAACGATCAAATGGAATGTCATAGACTGCCTTTTGCCTACTGTGTAATCGCTTGAGAACTTCTACTGCTTTATGTTTGGCAATGAGCCAACGCCCACCAGTCTTGCCGCTTACCCATATCCTCAAGTATTTCTTATCACCTTGCGTATGCCACTCAATATTGTTCCAACAGACGCCTAAAGCCTCTGTGCCATGGCGCATGCCTGTATATAAAAGCATTTCCACATAGTCACGTAAAAGTGGTCGAGTCTCTTGTTCAATTGCCAATCGGCCTTGTTTAATCCAAGGTTCCATGAATGCCAACAAGCGATCAATCTCTTCGCGGGTAAAGGCTGGACGGGTTTTACCTTTCTGTCCACGACTGGTCAATTTGGGAATAGCTACTCGTTCACTGATCCAACCTTTGCTAATCGCTACCAGCTGTAACTTGGTCCATGCACTGGCAAAGTTATTTAAGGTGCTGGCTCTGGGCAACTTATTCATCTGCCTGTTTCGCCAAACCTCAAACTCATGCACATCGGTGTAGGTTATTTCTTCTAATCGCTTGTCACCAAAGTAAGGTAGAAAGTATTTTTCAACACAGGTGATGTAGCTACCGTAGACACTCTTGCCTATACCAATATCCAAGTCCTGCCGCATAGAGTAGAGAGTGGCGTGTGCAATTTCTGCAAACGTAGGGGACTTTTGTGCAAGCCCTAGCCTTTGGCGAAATCTGGTTTCATCGTAAAGATCACAAGCCATTCGTACAGCGTGCTCAATACTGGCTTGGCGAGTAGTCTGACGATGCCATGAGCCATCTTGCAATCTAAAGCGGCAATGCCAAAGCGGGCTTCCGGGTCTGCGGTGGATAACTACCTCACCATCACGCAGATATAGCTCTGTGGGTTCTGCGTATTTGAGTTGGCTGAGTGCCGAAGGCTGGGATTCTTGCTGAGGTGAGGGGAGAATTTCTAGATGACTAATAGGTATTTTGATTACCTTAGTCACAATACAGGGAGATTGCTGTTTTCATACAGCTATTTTATTTTCAGAGCTTTATGTGGGCAACCTATATGAGAAACGTCCTTTAAAAGGACGTAAAAATTTACTTTAATTTCTCTAGCGTTTTCTTTACTGACTTTGCAACAGCCTCTACAACTGGAACTGTAACCGAATTGCCAAATTGCTTATATATTTGCACGTCGGACACCGCATTGACAACAAACTCTTCTGGGAAGCCTTGAAGCCTTGCACACTCTCTTGGCGTCAGCTTTCTTGGCCTCTTTTTATGTTTTGATTGATCAATCAAAATCTCGCTTCCATCCTTGTAATAGCGAGCACTTAACGTATTTGTATATTCATCGGTTGGCTTAAATACTGAAAATCCAAAACCATTGCCTTTTGCAAGATGTTGGATTTTTCTTCTTTCATGACCCTCTAATAATTTTTCAGAAATCGTGTATTTAGAATCAACGTCTTTATGATTCTCAAGAATATCGCCAACACATGTTTTTACGTTTAAAGGCTTTGGCCATTGAAATTCTTGATCAAAATTTATGTTTGGAAATTTATCTTTATTAAATGCGACGATAAAAATTCTTTCTCGGTTTTGAGGAACGCCAAAATCACCTGCCCGTAAAACTTTATAGTCAACCCAATAGTTAAGCTTTTTGTTTAAGGCCTTCCTAGCCTCAGCCGTCATTGGGACGTCATCAGGAATTTTTTGATATGACTCGCCCCTCAATATCTGAAGGATTGTCTTTAGTGTTTCGCCTTTGTTGTGCCCCTTAAGTTGCTTTACATTCTCTAAGACCAATACGGCGGGCTGACGATGGGCAACTATTTTTTGAATTTCAAAAAACATAGTGCCCCTAGTATCCGTAAACCCTTTCTTTAATCCAGCCTGTGAAAATGCTTGGCATGGAAATCCCGCGAGTAGTACTTCATGCTCGGGAATATCGTTTAATGCAATTTTTGTAATATCGCCTTGCGGCAATTCACCATAATTTGCGGCATACGTTTTTTGTGCAAATTTGTCCCACTCTGATGTGAAAACGCATTTACCACCATTCTTTTGGAAGGCCAGCCTTATTCCGCCAATACCAGCAAATAGATCTATAAACGTAAAGAGATGCTTCTTTGCTGTATTTTTTAACGGTGCACTTGAGGGTAAATTTCGTATTTCGGCAAGCTTGGCTTCTGAAGGAGAATGCTCATCATTTTCCCAGCCACGAATAGTTCTCTCGCCCGATTGACCCAATCCAAGGAGTTGAGCAAACTCGGCCTGAGTTAAACCCATACCAAGTCGTTTATTTTTAATCTCAATAGAAATAGTCATGTGTAAATTGTAGCATGACTTATCCTGTAAATGACCCGGCGATTAATTAAATAATTTCCGTCTTAAATCCAAAAATGGCTTGCTAGAAATATAGGATTGAATGATTTTCTCGGGGCTAACATGAAGACACTTGATAGGGGGGAACTCCCCATCTAATGGGCCGGATGAATCAATTACGTATGCCAGCTCAGGACTAGAGTCGCGAGAAAGTCCAGGGAAAATAAAATAATTTTTTACTGAGCTAACTTCGTGCTTTAAGTTGCCAGCCGTTAAAGATTTTGCATAAAAGAATTGTTTAACTAAATCTGGCCAACCAGGAGCCCTATCTACAGATGACCCATCGTAATATTTTGCATCTATTACACAAGCCTCTTTATTAATGGGCTCATAGAGAAATATATCCACTCGCTGTCCCTTTTGCCCAACTTTTATTTCCTTGCCAGAGGATTCACGATAGGCTGGTATGGGCATATCCGAGAAAGCGTGTGTTGGGCTTAAGACGTTTCTTAGCATGCACTCCCAAACGTATTGAAAGTCACTAAATCCGTATGAGACTGATTCATTATTTCCTGCGGTGAAATCATCCTCTAAAAATTGAATCAAATTTTTTAAAGTATGGATCTTTGCATCATTAAACACTCCCCTTAACTCAGCTTTAATGATTCCGATATCAGCAGACCGATTTCCAATACGTTTGGAAGTATTGAAACTAATTTTCTGCGTATCCGAAAGCAACCACCCAAATCGTTCTTGTATTGCCTCAAGAATTGAATAGTGAATTTTCGTCACCTCATTTGAGTAATAGGAATTTGTAAATTTATTGATGAAGTGAGGATAAATTATTTCATCGTCATCTACGTGGGGATCTACAGCTCCTATCGTTTTCTTCCAATCGGTCTTGCCTTGAAAACCTTTGCGATTAAACGAATTTTGACTTGTATAAATTCCGTTAACTTTGTAGTCATTAAGAATTTCTACAATTAAAGGCAAAATTTGAGGATTACCAACTACAGTGGATCTTCCGTCTTTTTGTAAAAATGACTCATTAGCCCTGCAATACTTTGTAAGGCATTGAAATAGTAATCTAGCCATTTCAATTTCGCCAAGGCCATCTTGTTTAAGAGTGCTACCCCTAGGCATAAAAACGTAGGTGTCTTTGCCCTTAAATATAAAGCCGCAGAAAGCTATTCTGGCCTTATCTGGATCAACATCGCCCCCCTGAAAAGCAATTTCACTCTTCAGATGGTCTGGAATAGTCTGCTTATAAGACCTATCTAGATGAAGATGTATTTGATAGTCACTCATCAGTTTCGTCAGGGGCACCTTCATCAACTCTAGGGGCAGATGCTTCAATATTTTTATCAAATGTTGAATGGACTAGATCCGAAAAAATATCAACGTGCTCGCCAGCAGTCTGGCGATTGAACGCTTTTATTAAATCGCTAAAAGTTGCAACGTTTTGATCATTAAAAATCTTATCCTTCTGTTGATGACGGAGAACATCATTCCACAAATAGGTAAACAATTTTGATTCTATTGCCTTTGAAAACTGAGAATTAACCTCTTCTTTGTTAAGGAACCAAGGCCCTATAAACCTATCCTCCTCGAGATGGGCGTATTCAGAAGATAAAACTTCGTTGATAGATTTAGCCAAGATGTCCCATGTCAATTGACGCCCATCCAGCATGACCGACCCTTTAGGGCTTGATTGAAAATCAATTGGCATATATTTAAAGGACCATCTTCTCTTAAACGCAGAATCTAAAGGGTACACACCCTGATCCGAGCTATTCATCGTTGCATTAATAATTAAATTTGCAGGAAGATAAATTAATCCATCAAAACTTGGGCCAATAGCTTTTTGTAGATATTTTGTTAAAAGCTCATCGGCTTGAATTGAATACTCACTTCTGCCAACACTATCTCTATCCAGCAATTGGAATACTTCTCCAAAAACAGCCGCGGCATTTGCCCGATTTATTTCCTCAATAATTAGATGAATTTGCTTATTGGGATTTTTTACCGCCTGAACAAATGCGTTTACAAACGGGCCCGCCACAAATTCGTAGGTTACCTTGCCAGCATTATTTGTTACAGGCTTTAGACTGCCAACAAAATCAGAGTTCTGTGTTTCGCTATGGAATACAGTTCTAATGGTGTTGGCATTTTTCAGAAGATTGTTTATGTAGTAACTCTTACCAGTCCCTGGGGCTCCATATACGATAAGATTTTTTGGGCCGGCAACAACTTCTGGATTGTGATTTCCAGTTAACAATGAGTATTTTGAAAAGTTCTCTACCGAACTACCAAATGCCTCAACAATTGAGTAAATTGACCCCATTAACTCATGAGGAACGCCAAATGCAGTCAAAATTGGAGATCTTGAAGTATCAGGTCTACCAGGGCTTTTTCCATCGCCATTGCCTGCCGACTTCCAGCTTTTTTCATTGATAAATTTATTAAATCTATCAACACTCTCCTTGGAGTCTCTTCCTATTTCCCTCAAATAGACAGCTGTTTCCGCATCAAAATCTTTCTTGATCCCATTTGCATTCTTGGGATCCATCACTTCCTGATATAAATTTTCTGCCTTAGATACAGATGTTTTTCCAGCAGATTTGAGTCTTTGATAAATGGCATTAAAAGCATCATTAAATTCTTGGACGGCTCTGTAGAGACCTAGCCCCTCAATGGCCATATAAAAGGCTATGTTTGGAATTACCAATTTATTTTTTGTATCTTTTGTCACTAATTTTGCAGAGTACTTCTCAAACGAAATCTCATACTTAGATTTACAGGCCTCGCGAATCTTTTCTTGAAACTCAAAGGGTATTTCCTGATCAGTATCCATAAGATCTAGCTTTTTAGATCTTGTCTGTAGATCTAAAAACAGCTGACTTAAATCTTGAAAATCATTAGTCGTGCTCAAATCATCCCCACTTTCAATTTCATCGTCTTTTTCTTCTACTTTTGGCATCCACATCTCCTTGTACGGAGATAGATAAAAATTAATTGGCTCTCCAGCCTCTTTGGTTAACTGATCCCTTATGAAGAAAATATTTTTATCTTTTTTAACCCAATCCGAATCATCGCTAGCTATCAAGGGGTTGCCTGCACCCACCTTGGCTTGAAATGAAGATAGCATCTGATTCTTTTGGTTTTTAGATGAGCAAGTCTCATAGTAGTCAGGGAATAAAAGGAACAGAACTATATGTCTAAATTGACGCTTGTCTGCACCGTCCGTCTTATCCAGCCAATTGCCAAATAACCAAGGGTCTGAGAGTAATTTTTCACGCTCTAAAGTTGTAAGTGCCTTAAATTCAGAAAGCCATGCCGTAAAGAAAACTAACTCAGCCCATCTAAGATTGTTATAGGCCATTCCAGTACTGCCTACACCTTCGGCAAAAGCGGCCTCTAGATTTGGGAAAATATCATCAATATTTTGCCCAGACCAACTCCAAATTAAGCGGACATCCTCGGCTTTCTTGCGTGCAGTGATATTGCTGGGAAAGAGCAACAGTATGTAAAGCAGTTCGGCTGATAGCTGTTTAATCTCAGCAGGAGCATTAGCTAGCTGAATTTCAAACTTTTCATAGAAAGTTTGATCGCCACCGTAAATTAAATTATCTACAAAGTGATTTTTAAATTGATTTACGTTTGAAAGCGTCCAAAGACTTGCTTCTGAAAATAAAGATCCATCCCCAATAAGACAGTTTTTCTTCCAACGCTCCGATGTAGCAATGATTGGTGAGATTGGATGGGTTGATATTTTTGCCATTGATATGCTTGTCAGCTTATTTTTAATTTATATAACTAACATTTTGCGTTATTTGTCATAGGTAATCAATTTTGTCCTTTAAAAGGACATTAATAGTCATTAGGCTCATCTAATGAGCTTCCTAGCCCATATTCTGACCTTTCCAATAATTCAAAGGGGGTGGTCATGAAATTTCTAATTACCTTGTTCTTACTGGCCCAAGCGGCTTTATACGCACAAAAGAGTTTTGCACAAGTAACAAACTTGGATAACTCACCTTACAACATGCAAAACAGCCAGTTCAATATGGAGAACTCGCCATATAACATGCGTAACAGTCCATACAACATGGACAACAGCCAATACAACATAAACTCAAAAAATGGGGTTTACGATAACTCGGGAAATAGAGTGGGCTATGAGGTTAAAGCCCCTAGCGGAGTAACTAATTACTTTGATAACACTGGCAATCGTATTGGCTATACGCCATCGAAGCGATAAACCCATGCTTATTGGTGCAATCATTCTCAGCATCGTCTTACCGATGCAAGCGTCGGTGGACAATCCCAGATTTAAGCCATTCATTGTCAAAGCCACAATTGATGCGGCAGTAATCGCTGGCCTCCCCTCTTCAAAAGCGGCCAAAAAATACGCTCTTCAATCCCAAGTTCCAGATTTCTTAATGACAGAAGCACATCTTGCCTCGGTGCCTGTTAGCTGGAGAAAGCTCTACTTTAGGAAGATATTTTCTTAATAGGCTCATAACATGAGCCAGTGCGTTAAGATTTAAACATCAATACAAATAGAAAGTCATCATGGGTGATGTAGAGCGACTACACAAAATTAAGTACATGATTCAAGCACGTCAATGTGTCCCGCTTAATGATTTTTTAGATGAATTAGAAATTTCCAAAGCCACATTCAAGCGAGATTTGGAATATCTACGAAGCAGAATGAATGCTTCCATTGTTTATGACCGATTCAAAGGTGGTTACTGCTTTGATGGGCAAATTATTGGTGAAAAGATAGAGCTTCCTGGCTTATGGTTTTCTGAAAAAGAAGTTACGGCATTAGTTCTAATGCAACACCTCCTATCAGGCCTTGATAAAGGAGGTCTGATAGAGCCGCATATTGCCCCATTAACTTCAATCATTGATGGGATCCTAGGCCAAAGCAATACACCTGCCAAGGAACTGCGTAAAAGGTTAAAAGTATTTGGAATGTCTGCTCGAAAAAGCTCAATAGAGAGTTTTGAAGAGATTGGTAGTGCCTTACTTAAACGCAAGCGGATCTTAATTACCTACTACGCTCGTGGCACAAATATAACTACAGAGCGAGAAATATCTCCTCAACGCTTAATCTTCTATAGAGATAACTGGTATCTAGATGCCTACTGTCACTTAAGAAAAGATCTAAGAAGCTTTGCTCTTGATGGCATCAGCAAAGCCATCATTACCAATACCAAAGCGGATGAGATCTCAGAAAAAGAATTGCATGAGCACTTTGCAGAGAGCTATGGGATTTTTTCAGGCAAGGCGAATCAGAGAGCAAAACTGAAATTCAGCCCTGAAAAGGCTAGATGGGTAAGTAGCGAAACATGGCATGGGCAACAGGTTGGGGCTTTCGATAAAGAAGGTAACTATCTTTTAGAGTTTGACTACAACCAAGATCCTGAGCTGGTAATGGATATCTTGAAGTATGGCTCTGGCGTAGAGGTTCTAGCCCCAACGAGCTTACGCAAGCGGGTAAGGGACGAACTAACAAAAGCCTTAAACAACTATTAAGAAAGAATAAACATGAGAGAGCCATCTCCGCTTTTTACAAAGGAGCCTCCGAGGCAAATAATTTTTGAAGATTTCAAAATTGATCTTCCGATAAAAGGCGGCTGGGGATATGACTTCGTATCCGCCTGTGTAATTGACAAAAATGATCCCATCGTTAGTAAAAGCATTCCATTTAACGGGGTTAGCATTGAGTACGTATTTGTTGAAAAGCGAATCTATGAGGAAATGATCATTTTTCGAGAAGACAATGAAAAGTATTCAGGCATTAGATGGGAGCTTGAAAAACAGGAGCTCTTATTTAATGAAGACAAGGCCTATGACAAGTTAATTTTTAACGTTGTTGGATTTACTGATGAAGACTGGAATGAATTAACAAGTCGTTTTGAGAGCCTCAAAAATAGCGGGCAATTAGATTTATTACCTGAGCTTGATGCCTACAGAGAATCTAAGGCTTATAAATTTACTAGAGACTATTACTTCGACATTACAAGCTTCTATGGAAAGTAAAAATCTTCTTTTAATCCCATACTGTCTATAGGAGAACAAATGTTAGGCTGGCAAATATATGTAAACAGAAGCCCTGCAAGACCGCTAGAGTCAGCCACGGAAGATTCTTGTCGCGATAACACTTTATTAGCGACATGGCTCACCGGTATTAATGGTTGTGATTGGATTAAGAAATTAGTAGACGAAGGCAAGGCGAAATATTTAGGTACTTATGGTGGCTACCCCCGCAGTTACTCTGCAAAAGCTGAAGTAATCATTCCTTTGGTGTTATCCCTAGAAACAAAAACTGATGGGCCCACAGTGATTGGCGATGATTACGCATACATTGGCGGCTTCAATTCTAATGTTGAGCTATTTCTTGATCGTATTAAGGCCTGCACCTCAGATGAAGAGCTCTCCATCGAAGCATGGGATCAAAGTTAATTTGTTGTTTACAACGAAGTTACAAGTCACGGCTTTTATTTCGCCTATTCCTTTGCTCAAACTCAATAGCCTCTTGTAACAAAGCCTTTTGACGCTCTTCTTCTTTGTGACGCTGAATTAGATCTTTGCCTGTAACAACTTGCTGATCTTTAAGCAGAGAGTCTAATGTTGGCTTACTCTTCCCATGGGAATCGTTCACGACTCAATTCCTCCATGATTTCACGCTTACTCTTTGCGGCCTTTGTAGAGCGATTAGTACCGTACTTTGCCCAGTGAGCTTGATCAGCATGAATTTCAGCTAACTCATGTTTAGCATCTTCAGCTAATGAAGTTAGCTTTTCGGCCTTCACTTTGCCCACAAATTCTAGGTTAGATTCGTCAGTCATATCTATTCGCACCAGTAATTACTTGCCACCTGAACCACACCACCAAACAATATTAGTCCAAGCCCCAATTTTGATAGTCTTAACTGGCATTTAAATTTCTTTATGTCTTCTTTGCTTGGACTCGGCACCGTCAGCACACCCTCGCCTTTTAAGTAAGCATCTTTGTCTGCCCAATTAAGCTCAGTCAAATATCTCCAAACTAAAAAGGATCCTAAGGTCGTCAGAATGATGCCAAGCGTATTGAGATGAGTCTTCATGATTAAAAATGTCCTTTAAAAGGACATTACATGAAAAGGGTACCCCGATCAATCGTGGGTGGATAGTAGAAACGGTAGGGACAGGATTAGACATCCTGAAGTCTAGATTAAAAGCTCTAGGCAACGAAATAAGGCGCTAGAACTAGGGTGACGACACCATCAACTACTTTTAGGCAAGTTGAAATGAAAAAAAGAGCTAGAAGCTCTCTTTTTGAATCTTGGTGGCCCGGGGCGGAATCGAACCACCGACACAAGGATTTTCAATCCTCTGCTCTACCGACTGAGCTACCAGGCCAAGAGATGGAATTATAAATGAAACTGTCGACAAGCTAGGAAAATGTGCCTACTGTGGCTAACTCTTGAGAAAACCTTGTAAATCCTAGCTGGGTGGGGATGGTCGATCCTGTTTGACGGTAGAGGGCGACTGGCTTAGGTAGTGGCTACCTTGGTCAGCAACTTAGATAAGTCCTCATAATGCTTAATGGCCATCTTTGTTGGAACAACTTTCTTCTTCCTGCCATCAATATCATCAGCCACAAGGCGAATATAGCCGGCAGCTCTTAACCTCTTGATGCGTCCGTGTAATGTTGCCTGCGAGCCCAGATTGCTCATTACCAATAAATTACCCACCAGCATTTCACGGCCTTGAGCATGGGCCAGCATTATGTTGTTGAGAAGTTGCCCTTCTAATGCATCAAGTTTTTTTGCACCAGTCTTTGACTCCAGAACCTCAATGCAATTAAGAAAACGAATATACGAATTTTTCAATGCACTCATTTAATTGTCTCCAAACCTATTTTCGTGAATTTTTCGAAGATTCTACAACTAGTTTTTGGATTTAAATAGCAAATCTAAAATTTTGTCCTTATGTTGCATTATTAACATCAGGCAACATACAAATAAGGCATTTCCAGCAAAATTTCCAAGCGTGGTTAAAAGACCGTCATATATAAAGCCGCCATTGATTTGGTAGCTGGTGAGCGATGCAACGGCATACGAAAATGTGAAACCATTGGCAATGCTTCCAACCGCAGCCAAAATAACTATTTGGTAATACTCAAGATTAGACAGATTTTTATTTATACCAAATAACTTAAGTCCACATTCAACGACAATCCATAGAGTCAGACTTGTTGCCGTCGGAACAAGCAACCAACTTAACCAAGGTTGTGTTGGATCTGCCAGAACTAATCGCATAAAAGTAGCCAATCCAGTTCCAACTGCACCACGCCATCTACATATCAGAATTGCGAATAATTTAATTCCAGCCGGAATAAAAAGGTAATAGGTAAGGGGGCCACTTTTTAATTGAGGAATACAGGCAATAATCCACGCAAAAATTGCGTAGAGTGCAAATGAGAATGCTATTTCTAATAAAGTACTTTTAAGATTCAAATCATTCTCTAAATTTTGTTGTTTCTCAATTATTGCAAGGAAGGCAAAAATTCAACTTAGGTGATTACCCTCTAGCCCAAAAGCACTAATGAGTATTTGCTTGCTTTAGGCTAGGCTTATGTGAATTATTATTATAATATTAAGAATTAATATTTTTTTAAAATGAAACACATATTTTTCACCTTCTTAATTTGCTCTCAACTATTTGCTTGCTCAAAAGGGGGTGGCGATGATCTTACGCTTTCTTGCTATGGCACATTGATTACATCTATTGGCACCAGTCAGCCAGTACCTTCTAAAGTTACTCAAAACTATAAATTTCATAATCTAAAGTTTGATGACTACGAATGCGCAGAGCACGCTTTTGTTATTGGATGCACTTCTATTGAAGATGGGAATGGCTCAAGAGTGAGCAAAAGAATTCTTTATGACACTAAGTCGCTTGCATTTACAGAAATAAATACAGTCTGGGACCTAACAAAAAATCAAACCCCAAGAGAAAAATTGTTAGGCAAATCTGAATTTCTAGGCATTTGTCAAAAACCACTTTTTAAATGAGTCGTTGCCTCAATAGCAGTAGGTATGGTGAATCCTGTTTAACGGTGTTTTATGGGGAAGACAAGGCAGAGATATGGGAATCCTCAGCTTTGCCAACTATTTTTCAACGCTTATGCCATAGCTTTCGTTAGCCGTATCAACATAACGATGTTCTTCTCCAATGCCATCCTCAATCATTCGCTCAAAAAGAACTCCGATTGATTCCTCATTGCCTTCTAATGAGAGGATAAATACTTCCTTTGAGGAAATATCCAAGCCAAGGCATTCCCCTTCATCTTGAAGCTCCTTGACTAGCTTAGCTAGGTTGCCCCAGCCCTGCTTATCCAGCTTTAAAGATATTTCATTTACGCTTGTTGCATATCTATTAAGAATTAACTGCATAGTCACCCCATTAAGTAATCGCTATAACTTTAACAAGTCTTTTTGTGCTTTAACAATACTCTGTCTAGCACGCTCAGCCTTGATAGCCTCTTGATCTCTCTTTACGCGATCTTTCATTGACTTAAGCCTAGCTTGCTCTGGGCTTAGTGGCTTTTGAGGTGCAATTTCACAGAATCTCATAATTACCCAATCTGTAACGGTTGATGGGGCACATTATTGACACCAAAGATAGCTTGGAATAATTTATATGCCTGGGCTTGATTCTGTGCATAGAGAATGGTTTCTACCCATAAGCCTGCTGCATTGACGGTTGCTTTGTATTTGTGCATACAAGTATTTAGTTTCTATTAGCCTTGGCGCCGCTAATGGGTGATGAGCGTCTAGTAACGGGACGCTCATTCTTAAAACAGTCTCAATGACTCTATGCCCAGCGAGCTCGTCATTTCAATGAGGTGCTCCACCTCATCTTCTATTTTCAAAACCCACATCACGTGATGCTGAAAATAAAAGAGCGCCGTAACACCAAAGCTCGCACTAATGTAGTCCTGGTGTAGATGGCTTGAGCTACGCAAGGTCGTCTTGATCAGCCAATCCCAACTATCGGAGCGCCTGCGGCGCCCCTATAAACCAGATAATTAAATCTAAAACATATCGTCATTTGTTTCTTGAAGAAGAATATTCCCTTTTGCATCTTCTAATTGATGGCCTGTAGAAATATCCAATTCGCCATCATGTAAGGACATTAATTCCCCCTTTTTTAGGCAAACAAAAGGTGGCCTTCCTTCAAAAATTAATTGGCCTAATTCAAACCATTTTTCTGGATCAGCTGGCGCAATTTTTGGAATGTCATATAAGAAATTTTGATCAGGACTCACATCATCAAATTTTGCGGCAGCTTCAAGAAGCCTCTCCCATGTAGCTTGGTCAGCTGTATCGAACTCTATTTCCCAAGTATTTCTAATTTTTTGATATTCAAATAACTTCAACTTATATGTAGTCATCACATCTCCGTCCAAATGATTAAGGGGCATTTAACCCCTTAATCTTACCTATCGCTTAAACCCACTCCTTAAACTGGCACTTGCAGTTTCTATTTGAGCATCAAGCTCTCCAGCCTCAACAGCAGATTTAATCGACTCCAATGCTTTTACTAGCTCAGGGCCACTTGCTACTTCCACACTAGGTTTGCCTTTAGCCAATTCAATTGTCCAGCTGCCATATTTCACGGATACGCAAACTTTGCCTTGTTCTGATTGGAACCACCAAGGCTTTAGCCGCTTTGGCATTTCTACTTGTTTACGCAAGCCAGTCTCTTTATCTTTAATTGTCTTGAACTTGGTCACTACAAAAGGCGTTCCGTCCATCTGACTCTTGGCCAACTGAATCTGCTCCCATAGCTTGTTAGAAAGCTTGTTCCTGCGGATCACGATTGCAGGCATATGGGTTGGTTTTTTAACTGCCACTAGTTTTAAGTTGCTTAATGCGCTCATTGTTTTCTCCTTTTGGTTAATGGGCATAAGTAGTTTGTTTTCGATCATTCAGTTAGGTCGACCTCTTTTTGCCATTTCCTCTATTTCGGCTCATTTTGGATAGAAAAAATAAGGTTTTTCTGTGGCGGTCATAAATATTTTTGCGAGTTGCTTGGTTACACAGTAGATGTCGCATAAAGGAAAAAGAAGTCGCAAAGTTGAGTTTGAGTAGTTACTTAGTAGTTGCTAGTAAGTTACTTGAAGTAGCAAATGAGTAACTCTGACCCAGCAAACAAAGCAACACAACTACGCAACTCCTCTTTTGAGATCTGCGACTTTTACTGCAACTGATCTCTTCTGATCTCTCTTGTAACCAACAAAGCAACTAGCAACGAGAACTCAATTTAGAACACAAGGAGAATCAAAATGAGAGAAATAGCAATCAGAGGTTTTATCAACGAGAAGTACAACACGCCATTTGGCAAAGGATTATTTAGACGAGCCATCTATAACGGCTCAGTAGAACTTCATAATCCAAAACAAAAGTATCTAGTGGACTTTTATGAATATGAGCAATTCCAACATACAGCTAAGACGGATGATCAAATCAGAACACTTAAGAAATTAGATGCCTGCGGCATAGGTAGTACGCCAGACTTAGTGATGTCGTGGATTGTGCATTACGAACCTTTAACCAAATCTAAAGAACTGGTTGATGGCTATTGCATCTACCTACAAACAACAGGTGAAGTGCATATTGAAATTGACGATATTCTAAATGGAACAAAGGATGAATGGGACTTAAAAGCCCATCACTGCAAGGCTATAGGTGCTAATAAGCCTGTATTTGTTGCTACCAATGTGGATTTAAACACCAAGCAGTAATTATGCAAAACCCCTCAAAAAAGCCCTACAAGCACTGATCTTTAATCATCACAGCGTCTAGTTGCTGGACGCCAGTCAAATAGCGTGTAGGGCTGATTTGAGCTACTGCCCAAATTCGTCGTCTAAAGACGACAAAAATAGATAAATATTTAAAGCAAATCAGGTTAAGAAAAGTTACGTTTTCTTAACCTGATTTGCTAAGTCATTGATTCTTGGAAGATCTTTGCTTAAAAGTTTTCGGTCGCTCTTTTTGCAATAAGAAAACACACTTATAAGTGCTTTTTTATTTATGAAAGGATTTACAAATGGCTCAAGCAAAAACCTTCACCCAAGCAGAACTTGATCAAGTACTGCGCTATGCCAGCACTAGAAAATACCCCGAGCGCAATCGCGCCATCATCCTAACCAGCTTTTTGACTGGGATGCGGGTTGCCGAGATTGCCTCGTTAAAGCTAGGCGATGTTGTCAACAACGATGGAACGATCAAAAACGAAATAAAGCTCTCTGCAGCACAAACCAAAGGCGGTCATCCTCGCACAGTCTTTGTCTCTAACAAGCTCAAAGCTGAATTGGAAAGCTATTTAAAGACTAGATACATTAAAGACCCCACCATTGCCTTTTTTCATACCGACAGAAAGCTCAAGTTTTCACCCAACGGCTTATGTGTGTGGTTCTTTTCACTATACCGCGGCGCCGGAATCAGCGGCGCAAGCAGTCATTCGGGAAGACGCTCGATGATTACTTCGCTCGCACAAAAGGGAATTGGTGTGCGAGTGCTAGCTGAAATCGCAGGCCATCGTTCTATCGCAGTAACCCAAAAATATATCGACGCCAATCCTGAGATGTGTCGAAATGCGATGGAATTAATTTAACAAAATTAAATATTCGATTAAGAATTTGTTGATGACATTTTCTTAATCGAAAAAATCTGATCATTTTTTTTCAAAAATAAAATCGCCCGCTAAGCCAATATATATATGGCTTTGATTTTTCGTATTTTTCTGTCAAGGAAATAAAACAACGCGATGATTTGTACGAAAAATCCGAAAAATGTAGAGTTTCATTTATCAACAAAGCACACCGACACTTTCGTCACAATCGCTGAGTTGATTTAATGGGAGTTTTAAAAATGGAAAATGTAATTGAAGCAACTAATCCTGCAGTAAATGAATCAACGACCCCTTTTGTAGATATTCGCGGCATGAATGCGAATGTGCTCACAGAAGACTCATCAACCTTTGATGAGGTATTTGAAGTAGAGGATGGAGGACAGTCGTTGCCCGTATCTAGCTCTGAATCTAAATCCGAGTCTAAGGAATCGGATGGAGATAAGGCACGCAAAATGCAGGTGACATTAGATAAAGCCAGGCTTATTAAAACCACTGCCAATCCTGGACTCACCTACGAGCGCAAGATTAGCCTGGAAGCCGCTACAGTCGATTCAACGGCAATTACGCCTAAAGAGCGCAAGGAATATGTTGCTGCTTTTAAAGCTGGGGTTGAAAAGACGGCACGTAGTACTTTAGAAATGTGCCGGATTGTCTATGAAGCGGAGCAATCGCTTGATAAGTTTCAATTCAAGACATTCTGCGAGGAAGTAGGGCTAAAGGACTACAGCAGCACAGTTCGTAAGTTCTCCGCAATTGGTCGGGTATATCCACGCTTTATTCAGTATGTGGATCAACTACCTGCAAGCTGGACAAATATCTACTTGATCACGCAAATTCCTGCTGATGCATTTGAGGAATGCCTGACAAAGGGGTATGCGCTCAATAAGCTAACGGGCGCAAAGCTTGATGAACTAGTAAAAAGCACGAAGGATGTCAACAACATTGAAAAGCCGCTGAGCTTTGATAGCAAAAACTCCGGGTATGTATTTGCCAAGCTTTTATTCACCAAAAAGCCTGACGATACAGACTGGCGTGCCATGGAAAAAGCATTAGCAGAAATCTCCGCCCGCCTACCAATCAAGTTTGTTATCAACAAAGAAGCTGGAGAGTTTGTAAAGGCTCGTCGTGAACAACGCTATGAGCAGATCAAACGAAATGCTAAGGATGTTGATCTCAAGCCTGATCTTTGGGATTTGGGGGCTGAAGCAAATGCTGCTTATAAAGTAGTTGAGCGTACAGCTAATCAAACTGAAAAAGCGGTAATCGCCATTTAATACAACTGCTACCACTGCAGGGGTAGCAGTTGTTCCAAATAGAACAAACATATCAATCTAATTAAGAAAGAAATTCAAATGAAAAATCTACCTACGACCACTATTCCACACACATCAACTAAAGCTCAAGTAAGTAAGCTACAGCACGTACAGGACGTCTTTGCAATTGAGGTTATCAATGCCATGTATCGCGGCGCCAAATTTAGCGGCGTGATTGAGCTGGTCAACGGCTCAGACAGTATTCGCAAATTTAAAGGCGTATATCGTGCTAACGCTAAATTGGCATGGTTTGGGCAAGAGCTGAAGAAGCGCAATCCCTTCGTCAATCTTGCAGGGGCAGAAGTAACGCTCTTGCCTTGCTATACAGGTGATGTGGTGGCTTCATTAGGCTAACTTCTCAGCATTCATCATGGGAGTTAACTTCGAATAATGTCGCTCAATCATGCCAACACTGGTGCCCATTTGCCTGGCTAATGTGTGTATATCAACACCGCTAGCCAGTGCAAATGTGGCATAGGTATGACGCAGACTATATAAGGTTCTAGTTTGACCACTACCATCTAATCGCATATTGCTGCGAACCATTAAATTGCGAAAGATGTTTTCCATATTGCTGATCTGCTCACCCGTAGGCAAACGAAATATCAATCGATCCACCTTAG
>Ga0316225_1001273_pt1 | contig 25006 bp, 9 predicted proteins | sample TBH18015metaG_FD_206010 | JGI IMG/M metagenome (GOLD analysis project Ga0316225, IMG submission 206010) | Freshwater microbial communities from Trout Bog Lake, Wisconsin, USA - TBH18015 | ecosystem: Environmental > Aquatic > Freshwater > Lake > Hypolimnion/Profundal zone | place: USA: Wisconsin... | reverse complement strand
CAGCCTGCGAAGAGCCTGTCCTGAGTCTGTCGAAGGAATCTCACGAGGCGATCGCGACGTTCGTTTCAGTCGGCACGTACTCGGGACGGACGGCTCATCGGGCGGCGCTGTCAGCTCCGAGAACGGTCAAGGGTGACCTAACGCCGGCTGGCCTGCCGTGAGATCCTTCGCAAGCTCAGGATGACAAATAATATGGGCCGCTCCGGTTTCCGTGCTCGGCTTCCAGTTTGTGGGTAATGAAAGGGCACTTCACCGCAGTCCACGAGCCTCCTCTGCCTTTTTAGGGTCATCCATTTCGGACCGCGCCGGTGTTGGGCTCATTTTCATTCTTCAATTCGGCCGTTCTTTCTCGTTCATCCGGTTGGGCCTGCGATGCCGGCGGCGGGGTCGGCGCCAGCTCGGGATCGATGCTCGCGTTCGCGTTACGCAGGCGTTCCTGGACGCGGCGCGCCATATCCATTTCCTCTTGCAGCCTCTGGGTGATCGCCTCCAGGCCGGCGGTGTTCTCCCGAAGCGGATCGCCGCCGCCAAGCAGCGTCTCGATATGGGCGGCGGCGTTGGCGAGCACCTCGCGCGCGGCTTCCACCTTGGCGAGAACCTCGGCTTCGTCTTCCGGCGCTTTCACAGCGCGGGCGCGGCGTTGGCCGAGTTCGAGAAGCCGGTCGCGCGCCTCGAAACAAAGCCCGTCCACGAGCCGGTCGAGTTGAATCCCTTCCGCGGCCGGCGGCCCGTCTTGATGGATGCGCGTTTCCAGTTCCTTCTTGAGCGCCAGGAAATCCCCAAGCCGCTTCGCGTAATCCCGGCAGCCCAAGCCCGTCAACTCGCGCTGGGCGTCGGCGAGCGCGGCGTCCTGCTGTTGGTTGTGTTCCGCGGCCGCCTCTTCGCGGTACTTCCGGCAAAGGGCGTCCCATTGCGAATACCAGTACCGCCCAAGCCAGGCCGCAGCCAGCGCGCACAGGCCCAGGCCGACGAACAACGGAAACTGGAAGATCGTATAGGCGGCAACTCCGGGGATGAAGGGAATCCAGGTGATCGGATCGCCGAAGATCGTCAGGAGGACGCGGCGCCGGATGGCGGTTTCATCGAGTGGGAAGGTCGAGCGAATGTTGCCCATGGAGCGAACTTATTCCTGAACGAAGAAGATGCGAGCGCGCCGGCACCGCCGTTTCCAGGCGGCGTCGGATTCGTCCTCGTAGCGGGTCGGCAGCTCGGTTGCGCCCTTGCCGACGGCATTGATGCGCTCTTCCTGCACGCCGCCGTCCTCGATGAGAAACCGTTTGATCGACGCGGCCCGCTCGGCGGAGAGCGCCTGGTCGGCCGCCGGATCGGAGCCGGGGCTGACGTAACCGTTAACGACGAGCCGGTATTTCGGATAGTGCGCCAGCTTGTACACCGCATCGCGAAGCGCCGCCTGAAATTCTTCCGGGATTCCGGAGGAGCCGTTCTCGAATAGGATCGGTTCGTCCACCAGAGTTCCCACCACGCGGCCGGAGACGCGCTGCCATTCCTCCGCCGTCAGCGCCCTGAAGAAGGGCTGGTCGGGGGGGGCGATTTTCACCAGCTTCGGCATGTCCGCGACCAAAGCGCCGGGGGCTTTCGCCAGAGCCTTGAGCACGGTGCTGTTGACGATGCTGTAAGGGTTGCCGCCCAGCGGATCGCCCTTCACATCGCCGACTTCGCCCAGGATGCGGCTGACGGCGTTGATGGAGTCGATCACCCCCTCGTCGGTCGGAACCATCTGTCCCGACACGGGGAACCAGCGCTGCGTGTTCTCCGGAAACGAGGTGAACTTGATGCCGTTGAGCATGGTGGTGGCCGTGGCGATGTCCTTGTGGGAATCGGCGCCGGCCAGCTCGCGGAACTCATCGGCGTGCTGGAGGTAGTAGTCGAGCGTGAGGAAATACGCCCGCGCGACTTTTTCCACCAAGTCAGGATCGGTCGCCAGAACCTTCCGGGCGACAATGGCGACATCGACGATGAGCCCCTTGGTGTTCGCGCTGTCCAGCAGGCGCACCGTGCCGGGGATGTCATGCAGAGCCTGCGACGTAAGCGGTTCCCAAAGAACAGCAAAATCCGCTTTGCCGCGGGCGAGGGCGGCGTAGGCGCTCTCTTCGTTGTCCACGCGGAATCCGGGGATTTTCGGAAGCAGTGTGTTGAGATGGAAGGCAGAGACCTGCGCCTTGAGGAGAAATTCCGACGGCGAGAACCCCACGAAAGCGCCGCGCGTTTTGGCGTCGTTGAGGGCGTCGAGCGATTTGACGCCCGGCGCCGCGACGATGGCATCGGCGCCGAAGGATTCATCGACCACCCACGTGATGACGCCGGGATAACCGAGGTCCTGTGCGTTGGTGAGATAGCTGTCGACGGTGGCCACGGCAAAGTCGCAGTCGCCGCTCGACAGGCCGCGGAAGCGCTCCTTGAAGTCGGGCATCATCTCGTAGTGGATGCCAAGGCGGTTTTCGCCGAGCTGGCGCTGGAAATAGCGCGAACGAAAGATGAGGTACCCGAGCCAGTCGTCGCCCCAGACGTGAACGATCCGGCTCAGGTTGCCGGCGTCGCTGGTCTGGAGAAGGGCGGCCTGGCGCGCCTTTTTCTCCCGCCACGGCTGATACGCCTTCCATGCGAACATGGCGACGATCGCGAGGATGGAAAAGATGACGGTTAGTTTTCGCATGGGATTGCGTTGGGAGTTTCGAGGAACGCGACAGCGTCCTGGAGTGCGGGCAGTCCTCTCTTTCCATCACCCACAAGTTTGCAAGCCAAGCGCACGAGCGAGAACGGAGCCCCGAATGCTGTCATCCTGAGCCTGCGAAGGATCTCACGAGGCGATCCAGACGTTCTCTTTAGTCGGTATGTAATCGGAACTGACGGCCCATCGTGTGGCGCTGTCAGTTTCGAGATCGGTGAATGGCGGCATAACGTTGGTTGGCGTGGCGTGAGATCCTTCGCAAGCTCAGGATGACAGATAATAAGGGCCGCTTTGGTCTCCATGCTCGGCCTCGGGTTTGTGGGTAATGGGAAGAAGCCCCCCACGCTTTCGATGCCCTTTCTTGTATCTTGGAACGGCATTACGGTTTTTCCCCGACTATTTGCGCGCTCGTTCCCAATCTCCAGATTGGGAACGCCATTGTCTGCGAATCTCCGATTCGAGCGGCGTTGAAAGAAGGATCGGCGCTACAACCAGCAAAGGACTCAGTGCCAGGAAATCCTTCATTGGACCGGGTGCGGCGATGGGTAGTTGACGGTTCACGAATCAGAGATTCGAAGACAAGTGCGTTCCCAATCAGAGATTGGGAACGAGAGCGCGAAAGAGCCTGTTCTGAGTTTGTCGAAGGAGTCTCACGAGGCGATCCGGGCGTTCTCTTTAGTCGGTACGTAATCGGAACTGACGGCCCATCGTGCGGCGTTGTCAGCTTCGAGATCGGTGAATGGCGACATAACGTTTGTTGGCGTGGCGTGAGATCCTTCGCAAGCTCAGGATGACAGATAATAAGGGCCGCTTTGGTCTCCATGGTCGGCCTCGGGTTTGTGGGTAATGGGAAGAAGCCCCCCACGCTTTCGATGCCCTTTCTTGTATCTTGGAACGGCATTACGGTTTTTCCCCGGCTATTTTCCAGACACCATCCTGCCGATTGCACGCAGACCAAAAAAGACGAGCAGGATCACGAACACCATGGGCATGTGGATACCTCGTCTTGCCGGCGTTGCCGGGTTGGGGCGCGGAAGATCGGCCAGCGCGGGTTTCCCTTGAGGCCGCACCGGCGCTTTCTTCATCGCTTCGAGATCCGCCGCAGTGACGACCAGATCGTCTCCGGTGCCGATCTCGGCATCCACCGCCGAAAGGCCGCGCCGCAGTTGCGCCTCGTCGTTGGCGTTGCAATAGCGCGTGGCCACTTTCCCCATGTAATCGCCTTCCCCATGGAAACCGATGCCCACCACCTCGATGTTGGCCGCGCGCAACCCGCCGATATCCTCCTGGACCCCGCGGATTCCACGGCTGTCTCCGTTTTCCTCTCCATCGGTAAAGATCAGCACCACGTGGCGTTCGTACGGCGTGACCTTGGCGCGCCTTTCTTCGATCTGCGTCACGGCCAGCCGTAGCGACGCGCAAATGGGCGTGTTGGTCGATGCCCTCAAGCCCGCCACTTGTTGGGCGATGTTCTCCCGTTGCCCTTCGCCCAGCGGCACCCGGATGGTTCCGTTGTTTTCAAAGGTGATCAGGGAGAGCTTGTAATCCTCCGGAATCGCCTTGAGCCACGAGCCGAACGCGGCCTTGGCCTGGACGAGCTTGTTGTCGTCGTTCATCGACCCGGAATTGTCGAACACGATCGTGATCGCCGTCCCGGTTTGCTGCCGGCGCTCCTGCTCCAGCGCATCTTCAACGGTTCCCGCGGGCGCAACGCGCGCGCTCAGGAACAAAACCGCGCCCACGGCGCAGGCGGCGATCCGGAATAAAGAGAAAAGCTGTGTTTTCATGGCGTTATTTCAAATCGTCCGCGCCGAACTCGACGGGCACCTCCGCTTCCACGGCGATGATGACCATCTCCCCGCGCATGTTGGTTTCCCGTTCCGCCGGCGTGGTGGGATTGGCAACCAGCGGCGACGAAATCCCCATTCCCTTGACGTCGAAGCGCGTCATGTCGATTTCATCCGCCGTTTTTCCGAGGGCCTCGCGCTGGTACTGGGCATAAGCCTGCTTGACCGCGAACGCCCGCGAATAGGAGAGCTTGCTTGCGGCGTTGGCCACTTCGTCGGCTCCAGGCAGCGGGAGCGTCTCGAACTGCCCGTTTTCGCCGCGGCGCTGATAGGTGGTGTCTCCGCGGTTACGTTTCATCGAGACAAAGTTGTAAAAGAAATTGTCCGCATGCCCGCGAAGCTGCACCACCGCGCCGCCATAGCGGGAAACCTTGTCGTGCATGGTTTCGAACACCTGGCGGTAATCCTGCCAGTTGAGCGTCGCCATCTTGGCGGGGAACTTGAAAGTGTAGCTGAAGATGACGCTGGCGTCCTTGCTCGTCGCCGCCTGGCGAACCGCTTGCGCCGACGCGAACGCCTTGCGCTGCGGTTGCGCCGCGGCTTTTTCCGTTCCCCCGAAGTCGGACGCGAAATTCCAACCCGCGAACGCCACTTTCTCCGTTCCCTTCAAAACGCCGTCGCCGCGATAGAAGTCGAGGATGCGCGCCTGCGTGGCGTCGAAGCCGACCGGATTGGATGCGTTGGCGAAGAACGTTGTGTTGCCGGCGAGTCCGGCCAGTTCGGAATCCACGCCGACCCACACGATGTAGTCGCTCACCGCGCCGGCGTCCTGGAGAAAAATGGCGCTCAACGGGCGGCAGCGCTTCTTGAAGTCGGCCAGTTTGGCGGCATCGACATGCCCCTTGGCCGCGACGTTGCCAAGGTCTTGCTGGAATTTCCCTTGTTCGGCCAGGTGCGCCGCGACGAAGCTCTGCACCAGGGAACGATGGGCGTCGAGGAAGTCCCGTCGCACTGCATAGACGTCGGCGATCACGCGGTTGGCCGTGCGCGTGGTGAGGATGGGGCGCGCCCCTTTCACGCTGTCTTCGGCTCCGGTGCCGACCTTCCCCCCGGCGGTCAGCGCCAGGATATCGGGCGAGATGCAGGCGGCTCCAGAGAGGGAAGCGTCGCCGCGCAGGGCGTTGGCCGGGTCGTGCGCCTTGCCGTCCTTGGGGGCTTTGGCGTCGAGGGAGATGTCCCGCACGTACTTGACTTGCACGTCCCCCGGTTTGAGACCGGCGTCTTGCAGGAGCACCTGCACGAGATCCGTGTGCGGCCCGTGAAGCTGGATGACGATGGTCTTGCCCTTCAGGTCGGAGAGCGAACCGATGTCCTTTGCCACAAAGCCATCCGCGCCGGTGGACCACGAGAGTTGGACGATGACGACCGGTTCGAGCCCCGGCGAAATACCTTTGAGGGCTTCGGCGACGAGATCGATCATTCCCACAGTTCCGCGGAGGAAGGCGCTCTTGCCGGCGATGTAGTCCTTGACCTGCTCGTCGAAGCGGTCGACGAGGTCGAGTTGCACCGGTTGGCCGACAGCCCGGGCCAGCGCCGAGTTCGGGTTTGGCGCGAGGCCGTCGTTGGCAGCGACGGTCACGCCGTCGGCCGCCCAGGTGATGATCGGCACCCGCAACGGGCCGCGGGCGAGATCGACGGGAGCGGGCTTGATTGATTTCAGGAATTCGGCCGAGGAATAGGGCCGGGCGGGTTCGAGGTAATCGACCCCGGCTGCCAGGGCGAAGTGCGTCAGGGAAAAGGCGGCGAGGATGCTTGGAAGCAGAAGACGGAGCGGTTTCATTGTGTGAGTCATTTTTTTGGAAACAGATTGGTTATGAATCGTCCAGTTTGGCTGGATCGTACCTTAATCGGGCAGGCAAACGGAAGTAAAAATACGCCCTCGCGCTTCGATGCCCCCATCCTTTGGAGGAACGGGGAGCGTCGTCGCGTAGGGAGTTCTGTTGAGCGCGCCAGCGTCTTGGAGTCGGCGCAGGGGTCGCCAAAATTCCTCTTGTTTCCCCATAAAAGGAAGTAGAGAGTCGCCCTCGGGCATTCCCTCCTATGAAACATGTGGTTTACCTCCCTTCCGCTGTTCGCGCGGTTTTCACGGCAATGCAGGTGCGCAGGATTATTGCGCCTTTGCTCGCCGCTTTATTAACGCTCGCCGGAGCCTATGCGGAAACGCCTCCGGAAACGCCGTTTCCATCGAAACCGGTCCCGGCGCCGGTCACGAAAGAGCAGACCGTGTACGTGCCGTTCGAGAAGCTCGAACAGGTCTTCGAAAACGAAGGGCGCGGCGTGTTCCTGCCATACCGCGAGTTCCTGGAAATGTGGAACAAGCTCAAGTTGCCGGAGGAGATCAAGAAGAAGGAACCGCCGGTGGACGGCGTGCTGGCGGCGGCGCAGTACACGGGCCGGGTGGTGGAAGGCAATGTGGCGTCGATCTCGGCAAAGCTGGATCTCGAAGCGCTCAAGGAAGGGTGGTCGATGTTGAAGCTCGGCAAGGGTGACTGGAACATCACCGACGTCAAATCGACCGCCACGCTCAACCGTTCCGCGGACGGCTACGAGGTTATCTTCCCGAACAAGGGGAAATACGAGCTGCAAATGACGGTGTTCGGGAGGATCAAGCGCGAGGCGGGGCGGAGTTCGCTGCACCTGCAACTGCCGCGCACGGCGGTGTCGCAGTTCGAGTTGGTTGTGCCGGAGAAGGGCTGGGAATTTTCGATGACGCCCGCATGCGCGTTCACGACGCTGGAACAGCCGGATGGGTCGACAAAGCTGGCGGTCTATTTCGGCGCATCGGAGGAGGTGGACATTGCCTGGCAAAAGAAGGCCGGCGAGAGCGCGCTGACGCCGCTGCTGTTTGCGGAGACGACCTCCACGATGAAGCTGAGCGCCGGCGCGTTTCGCACGACCAGCCAGGTGCAGTTCCGGATCTTGCGCGCGGGGGTAAGCGCGTTCGAGTTGCTGGTTCCCGCCGGGCAACAGGTGCTCAACGTGGACGGCCAGAACCTGCGGGACTGGAACATCGAAGCTTCCGGTTCCATGCAGAAGCTGACGGTGAACCTGCACACGCCGGCCAAGGAGAGTTACTCGTTGCAGGTGACCGCGGAATCGGCGATCGCGTCGTTGCCGGCGAAGATCGTGGCGACGGGCATTGAGGTGAAGAACGTCGAACGGCAAAGCGGCCTGGTGACCATCGACGCCGATAGCGATCTGGTGGTCGACGCCGGCGAACTTCAGGGCCTGACGCAGCAATCGGTCGCGGCGGAACGGGACAGTACGGTGGTTGGGCAATACCGGTATTTGCGCCTTCCATACGCGGCGGTATTATCGGTCTCGGAGGCGAAACCGGTGGTCGAGGTCGGCAGCAATACCCTTCTCACCGTCGAACCGGAAACGCTGAAACTCTTCGGCGCGTTCCGCTACACCGTCAAGAAAGCGGGGATTTTCTCGACGCAAATCGTCCTGCCTGCCGGATTCGACCAGGCGGAAGCGACCGCGGCGCCGGGCGATTCTCCCGGCGCGATCGAGACGGCAATGGTGCAAACCGTCGGCGCGAAGAAGGTCCTGAATGTGACGTTCGCCTCGCGGCGCATCGGCGATTTCTCTTTCCAGGTGACCGCGGAGGCGCCGCGCAAGAGCGCCGTCGATCCGGTGACCGCCCCGGCGTTCATCCCTCAAAATGTGGCCCGGCACACAGCGGTGGTGGGCCTGGCCATTCACGTAAGCCTGAAGGCGCACACCACCGATTTCGGCGATATGCGCCAGCAGGACATTCGGCAGATCGCCGACCTGCCGGTGAAGAACGCGGAGGCGACGCCGCTGACGCTTGGGTTCCGTTTCCGGGGCGAGGCGAAGCCGGCGCAGATCGGTTTCGAATTGCGCAAGCCGCGTGTTTCCGCCGAGGTGCTGACAATGACCGAAGTGCGCGAGGCGCTGGTCCGGCACACGTGGCTGGTCGATTACACGGTCGAATACGCGGGCGTGGACGAGTTCGCCGTGACGGTTCCGAAGGCGATTGCCGATGAAATCCAGATCGACGGCGCGGCGATCAAGGAGCGGGTGAAGGTCGATGAGAAGCCGGCGCCGGGCAAACCGGAAGGCCGGGTGACCTGGAAGATCAAGCTCCAGGACAAGAAACTGGGCGAGTACGAGTTGAAGATTACTTACGAAACCCCGCAGACGCAGCTCAGGCAGGGAAGCGCGGCGTCGGTGGCGCTGCCGGATATCGAACCGATCGACGTGTTCCGCGCCACGGGCCAGATCGCGGTGGTCAAGGATGGCAACATCGAGTTCGGGAAGACGGAGACCCGTGGGTTGGAACTGATGGACCCCGCCGAACTGAAACCCGCGCTGCACCAGAACGGCGTGTTTCTCGCTTACAAGTACTCGGCGCAACCGGTGGTGCTGCGGCTGGATGTCGCCAAGAATCTGTTCCTGGAAGTCCCTCAGGCGCTGGTGACTTACGCAGTCCTGACCAGTGTCATCGCCGAGAACAAGGCGGAGACCACCGAGGCGGTTTACTGGGTGCGCAACAACTCGCAGCAGTTCCTCGCGGTGGCCCTGCCGTCCAACGGCCGGATGCTTTCCGACGCGTTCGTCAACGGCGAGCCGCAACAGCCGTCGCGCCGCCCGGACCGGAACGAAATGTTGATCCGGCTGCCGGCGCAACAGAGCGGAACGGCGTTCCCCGTGCGGTTTGTCTATGAAGTGCCGAGCGCGAAGCCGGAGGGCGGCCTCTGGTGGCTGGGCACAATTCGCGTGAAACCGCCCACGCTGGTGAACACCGGCGTTTTGCAGTCGAAGTGGACGCTCTATCTGCCGGGCGGCTGCCGGTATGTGAAGTTCAGCGGACCGATGCGCGAAGCGCCGGCGCCGTGGGGCTGGGACGTGTTCCGCCGGGCGTCCGACCTGTTCGTGCCGGACCTCGGACCGCGCCTGCCGGAGGGGAACGCTGTGGCGTTCAACGAACCCGAAGGGCTGCCGCCGGGCAAGGGCGGCGGCTTCGATTTCCAGATTCCCAAAGAGGGCGAGTCGGTGGTGCTGCGCCGGCTGGATGCTCCGGCAAAAACGATCGTGCATTATCGGTCGCGCGGGTATGCGGCAGTCATTGAAGCGCTCGCTTTGCTTGTGGCGTTTTATTTTGGCGCTCGCTTGACGATGCGGCCGCCGGCCACGCGGTTCGGATATGCGATGATTGTGGGCGGCGGTTCGCTGATCCTGGCCGGCGCCGTCGATCAGCGCGCTGCGGGATTCTGGACGGCGATCTATCTCGGGGTGCTCGGGGCGGTTGGCGTGTGGTTCGCCGCGGCGGTTTGGAAGCGGATCAAGGGAAGGGCGCGGATTGTCGGAGCGGTACCGGCGCATGTGCCGGCAAGCGCGCCGAAAGAACGGGGAGCGCCCACTACGGAAACGGTTTTCGGAGAGCCGGGGAGTCCGGAGGCAGGGCAACCCGCCGAGGGAACGCAGTCGGCATCCGCAGCACCAAAGGCGGAGCCGGAAGCGCAGCCGCCCGCCGACCAGAAAGCACCGCCGCCCGATCGCAATCGGAAGAACAAGGACAAAGGTTCGTAGAGCGGTTCCTGCATGCAGATCAACGGATAAGCGGCAAATCGCAAACGTCCCTCCAGATACGATGAACACGAGGTCGCTCCAGATACGATGAACACGAGGTCCCTCCGAACCAGGCGGCGCTTTATTAGCTGTCATCCTGAGCGCAGCGAAGGATCTCACGCCACGCCCCAGCGCCCCGTACTTAGTGTGCGCTCTCTCGAAGCTGACGGCCTGCGCGTGTTCGGCATCGTCGCCTCATGAAAGACTTCTGGGTGTATATGATGACCAATCGATCGCGCTCCACTCTCTACACTGGTGTCACCAACAACCTGTTGCGGCGCGTGTTTGAACACAGGGCGAAAACGACGGATGGATTCACCAAGCGGTATAACCTGACAGTGCTGGTCTATTACGAGCAGTTTCCCGACGTTCGCGACGCCATTTCCAGGGAAAAGCAGATCAAGACGTGGACGAGAAGGAGGAAGAACGAGCTGGTTGGCACTCTTAACCCACGTTGGACGGATTTAAGCGAGGGCTGGTATGAATAAGACGAATTCCCCGTGGATCCTCCGCTTCGAGAAAGCGATGTCGCGTCGAGACGGTTTGGGGCGTTTTGTGAGATCCTTCGCTGCGCTCAGGATGACAGCTAATAGGGTTCGTAGTCATTCGGAGGAGGCGTGTGCCAGCAAACCCTTTCCGTTACCCACAAACCGGATGCCGAGCACGGAAGCCGGAGCGGCCCTTATTATTTGTCATCCTGAGCTTGCGAAGGATCTCACAGAATGCCAGGCAGCGTCATGGAATCATTCACCGTTCTCGAAGCTGAGGACGACCGGCGATGGGCCGTTAGTTATGAACAGGACGAAATCCCCGTCGATGGTCCGCTTCGAGAAAGCGCTGTCGTGTGCTTATGGTTTGGGGCGTTTTGTGAGATCCTTCGCTGCGCTCAGGATGACAGCTAACAAAGCCCGGACTCGTTCGGAGAGGCCGTGTGCTAATAAGCCCTTTTCGTTAACCACAAACCGGAGGCCGAGTACGGAAGCCGGAGCGGCCCTTATTATTTGTCATCCTGAGCTTGCGAAAGATCTCACAGAATGCCAGGCAGCGCTACGCAACCATTCACCGTTCTCGAAGCTGAGGACGACCGGCGATGGGCCGTTAGTTATGAACAGGACGAAATCCCCATCGATGGTCCGCTTCGAGGAAGCGCTGTCGTGTGCTTACGGGTTGGGGCGTTTTGTGAGATCCTTCGCTGCGCTCAGGATGACAGCTAATAGGGCGCGGACTCGTTCGGAGAGGCCGTGTGCTGACGCGAGTTTTACTCTCGTTCTCAAGACCTCGTCCCCGTTCCCGTCCCTCCACTTTATGCCCTCCCTCCTCACGCTGCTGCTCTGTTTTCTTTGCCTGCTCAACAGCGCTGGCGCCGCGGAATCCTCATCGTCGCCAATCGCCCCTCCCGCGCCCGACCGCCGCGAGGTGTGGGTGCCGGCGGATCGCCTCAACGACGTTCTCTCCAAGAACCCGAAGGCGGTGTTGCTCTCCCGCGACCAATACGAAACCCTCCTGCGCGATGCCAAGGCGGACCCGAAAACCCAGCCTGAACCGCCCGTCCCGGCGGTGGCCGTCTCCGCGGTGTACACCGGGCGCATCGAGGGCGACGCGTTGCAGGTGCATGGCGAGCTTCAGGTGGACGTGCTCACCGACCGCTGGACAGAGCTCCCGTTCAATTATCGGGCGGACTCCCTGGGCGCGGTGACCTGCGACGGCGAAACGGCGTTGCGCAGTCCCTCCGACAAAACCAAAGCCGACGGCAAACATTTCGACGGTCCGCGCCTGCTAATTCACGGGCGCGGCACCCACCGTATCGGCGCCGACTTTTCATTCTACCTCGTGCGGCAGCCGGGGCGGAGCATGGCGAAGCTGCTCCTGCCTAGCGCGGTGGCGGCGGTGTTGAACGTCGAACTGCCGGCCAATGTGACGGTGTCCAGCAATAGACCGTTCCGGCAAACGAACGGCGAACTGGCCACGTCGGTCGCGCTGTCGGCAGCGGGAGGCAGCTCGGAAACGGTCCTCAGGTGGTTCTCCGCGAAGTCCCGGCAGCAGGCGGGCGAGGCGGTGATTTCCGAAGCGGGCAGTTACGTCTATTCGATCGACGCGGAGCGGGTGCATGCCGATCTGGGCATCGTGCTCAACGCGACGCTCGGCAAGCTGCCCGACTCGGCGGCGATCGTCGTGCCGTCCGGCGCGAAGGTGTTGCAGGTGGAAGGCTCCGAGGTGCTCAAGTGGTCGCTGAACGGCGACCGGATCGACGTGCAGTTTATCCCGGGGGAACGGACGGTGTCGGCGTTTCGCGTCGTGCTCGAAACGCCGTCGCTGCGGCAGAACGCGACGGCGGAGGTCGCGCTGCCGGCGCCGAAGGTGCTTGGCGTCGGGCGGGTATCCGGCGCGTTCGCCATTCTGGGCAGTCCCGGCGTGAGCGTGCGGGATATTCATACCGACGCCCTGATCGAGCAGGCGGAAGGCGTCATGGATCCGGCGATCGAAAAGAGCGCGGATTTCGTCGCCGCGTACCGTTTTCCAACGCAGCCGGAGCCGCCGCGCGTAACGGTTCGCAAGATCGTCCCGCGCTTCGACGCCGACCTCGACACGGAGATCGCGTTCCGCCAGGACGGCATCCACCTCATCCGCACCGTCGCCTTGCGGCAGCGCGAAGGGGAGATTTTCGAAATGACGGTCAAGCTGCCGGCGTCGGAAGAGGTTGAACGGATTCGAGTCGGTCACGGCCCCGAACCGGACTGGCGGCGCGACGGCGACCGCGTGGTCATCCGCTGGAGCGACCGCATCCCGGCGGGGCAGCCGCGTGTGTTCAAGCTTTTCGCCCGCCTCGAACCGAAGCAATGGACGCAGCTTCCGCCTGCCGGATTGCCCGTGGCGTTTGAGGACGCAATCGTCCAGGGCGCCGACAAGGTGAACGGGTATGTCGTGCTGCGCAGCGATTCTTCGTTCCGGCTGGAGAAGATCGACGCCGGGGCGATGGAACAGCGCGACGGGCGCAAGACGCCGGTGCGTGGGGATTTCGCCTGGTTCCGCGGGCGCGATTTCAAACTGGCGCTGACGGTGGCGAAACGTCCCGGCCAGTTGCGCGCGGTGTTTACCGGCTACGCGCTGCCGATGGAGGACGTGCTGGACGTGCGCGGCGAGCTCAATTTCGAGGCGCTGTATTCCGGCGTGAAAACGGTGCGCGTACGGGTACCGGCGGCCATCGCGGCACAGTTCAATTTCGAGGGGCCGCAGATCGCCGAGCGCAAACTGGACGGGGACACCTGGAGCATCTCGTTCCAAAAGGAGATTACCGGGCAGTACCGGCTGGCGCTCTCGGTGCAGGCGCCGGTGACGAGGGGTGCGGCGGACGAGTCGCGGTTCACCGTGGAAGCGCCGCGCATCGTGCCGCTGGACGTGCAACGGGTCAGCGGCACCTGGGCCGTCGAGGCGAACACGGAAACGGAGATTAGTTTTTCCAACACCGGGATGAACGAACTCGACTCGCTGCTCGCGCCGGCGATGACCGGGTATCGGCCGCGCCACCGCGTCATTGGCGTGTTCCAGTTCATGGGCGACGCGCACTCGCTCAAGCTCACCGCCGTGCGGCACGCCTCCGCGCCGATGCTGACGACGGTGGTCGATGAGCTGAACGTCGATTCCATGACCGGCAGCGGGGAAGCCGACCGGCATCAGGCGCGCCTGGCGTTGCGCACCGCGGGCGAGCAATACCTGCAAGTGGCCCTGCCGGAAAACGCCAAGCTGCTCTCGTTGACCGTGGACGACGAGCCGGTCAAACCCGTGGGCCGCGGCGCGACGTTGCGGGTGCAGTTGCCCGCCAAGCGCGACCCGAACGCCGCCGTGCGTGTCGCCCTGCTCTACGAAACGCCGAAGAGCGAATGGGGCGGCGCGGGCAGTCATGAATTATTCGCGCCGAAGCTCAGCGCCGCCATCCCCGTGCTCAAGAGCCAGTGGCGCGTGTTCGTGCCGGACGGATACACGTACCGGAATATCGAGAGCAATTTGGGGAAAGTGACGGAGGTGGTGACGCCGTTGCTGGTGGAGAGGATGAAGTGGGTCTGGGACGACCTGATGGAAACGATAACGAACAACCTCTTTATGGCGTTTTATTTGCCGTTTGTGTTGGTGGTTATCTGGCGGGTTCGGCGGGGTGTTAAGGCCGGACGATACAATGTGATTTGGCAAGGGATAGCGATAGTCCTGATTGTTACAGTTCTGTGGTCCTTTGCCATACCCGGGAATTTGAGTTGCCTTGAACGCGCAAAACACCAAAAGGCACTTTACGACGCGCGACACGCTGCGGACTTCGCAGCGGACGAGGGAGCGGCTTTTCAATCGCCGGGGGTGCTTTCAGCGCCATCTGCTGCTCCAAGAATGCCAGCATTGATGGACGGAAAATCCCCCGTCAAATTTCGGCTCGCCATGCCAAACTCGCCTCAAATGCCAAAGTCGGTGGCTCTGGCTCGTCCGGTAGCACAAGCAAAGCCGTCCAGAAAGCCGCCGATTACGAGGAAATACAGTGCGGATGCGCTGATTCAAGCGGAGCAGAAGCCGACCACCGCGGGCCTGTTGCCGATGAAGCTCGACCTGCCGTTGAACGGGCGGGCGCTGGTGTTTCAGGGGTATTACGCGCCGGAGCGGGTGAAGTTCGCCTACCTCAGCGGGTGGGCGCAGGCCCGGCGCGCGTGGTTCTGGTTCCTGCTCGGTGGGGCGGCGTATCTGGCGATGGGATGCGCGCGACCGTGGCGGCGAACGCTTTGGGCTATTCTCGTGTTCTCGTTTTACCCGCTGTGCGTCGCGCCGTCGGCGGTGGCGGCGTGCAACGCGCTGCTGGAGGGCTGGCTCATCGGCCTGGCTCTGGAACGGTTCTCCGCCTGGGTGGTGCTGCGCGAACCGGCGCCCACGCGGGATGTTCCGGCGATGGGGCAAGGGAAGGAGGCGGGGGTATGAACGGTGTGGAATCGGTGAATCAAGCGGGAATGGGATGGGTAAGGGCGGCGTTGCGCCACGGTCCCGTCCACGCGCTCGTTCCCAATCTCCAGATTGGGAATGCCATTGTCTTCGAATCTCCGATTCGCTACGCGTTGTTTGCCGGACCGGCGATGGAGCAGACAAAACTCCCGATTCCACTCGAAGCCCGCGCGAAGCGCTTTGGAGTGCGGCGGCCCTCCGCCGCTTTGGTATGCGGTCCGACGCCCGGCCTTCTTCAAGGGTTGTCCGGCAGCGTTTCATTAACCCAAAATCGGAAGCCGGGTATGGAAATCGGAGCGGCCCTGGTTAACTGTCATCCTGAGCTTGCGAAGGATCTCACAGAACGCCAAATCACGTCATGTAACCATTCACCGTTGTCGAAGCTGACGGCGCTGCACGATGGGCTGTCAGTTCCGAGTGCGCGTGAACTGAAGCGAACGTTTGGATCGCTTCGTGAGATTCCTTCGACAGACTCAGGACAGGCTCTTCGCAAGCTCAGGATGACGGCGTTCGGGGCGCCGCTTTTGCTTTTGCGTCGGGTTGGCTGCGAAAGCGGCAGAGGACTGCCGCACTCCAAAGCGCTTCGCGCCCGGCAAACGAAGGCGGGTTGGACTTTCAGGTTTGAACCTTGTAACGGGTTCGAATTTCATGATTGCAAGAGCGGCTCTGGATCTTCGCGCGAGCTTCTTGGAGTGCGGCGAGGCCCCGCCGCTTTAATATGCGATTCGACGCCCGGCCTTCTTCAAGGGTTGTCCGGCAGCGTCTCATTAACCCAAGATTGGAAGCCGGGTATGGAAATCGGAGCAGCCCTGGTTAGCTGTCATCCTGAGCTTGCGAAGGATCTCACAGAACGCCAAATCACGTCATGTAACCATTCACTGTTGTCGAAGCTGACGGCGCTGCACGATGGGTCGTCAGTTCCGATTTCGTTCCGGCTAGAAAGAACGTCGGAATCGCCTCGTGAGATTCCTTCGACAGACTCAGGACAGGCTCTTCGCAAGCTCAGGATGACGGCGTTCGGGGCGCCGCTTTTGCTTCCGCGTCCGGTTGGCTGCGAAAGCGGCAGAGGGCTGCCGCACTCCAAGACGCTGGCGCGTTCATCTTCGCGCCACAGCAAAGGCCGGTTCCTCGATTCTCGTGACGAAGTTGCACTTCGTCACGCACCTGTCTTCGAAGTTGCACTTCGCCACCTCGGGAGGTCGCAACAACGCTTCGAATCGAGCAAACGCCCCTTCTCCCCCACGGCCCGCCGAACCTCATCTCCCATGCTCAGCACCCTCCGCTTCGCTGTCGTCTGCTTCCTCCTGGCGTTCTCCACGGCGCTTCACGCGGCGACTCCCGCTCCGTCCGCGCCGGAAACCGTCATCGTCCCCTACGACGCCTCCAAACCGCTGAAAATGCAGCACCCGGACGGGCTGTACGTTCCTTACGACCGCTTCATGGAACTGTGGGACGCCGCCAAACGCACCCGGCGCGGCACGGAATCGCCGCTTGCGAGCGCGACCTGCCTGCTGGAAAGCGCCCGGTACGACGGCGTGCTCGCGGCCGACTGCGTCACCTTCCGCGGCCTCATTGATCTCTCGACGTTCAACGAGCCATGGGTGGCCGTCCCGCTCGCCATCGACGGCGCGGTCGTCAACTCGGTAAAGCTCGACGGCGTCGCGGTGGCGTTCGACAACGGGCGGGCGCTGATCGAAAAACCGGGCCGGCACACGGTGGAAGTCGCGTTCCGGATTCCGCTCAAGCGCGGCGCGACGACGTTTGACTGGGGCATCCCGCGCACGCCGGGAACGCTGGTTTCACTCAAGTTGCCGTCCACCCGGATGCACGCTGCGATCCGAGGAGGACCGGAGCGGGGCGGCGACCAGGAGTCCGGAAACGCGCCCGCTCCCGTGGTGAAGATAGTCGAGGGTCAGAAAACGGTGAGCATGACCCTGGGCGAAACCAGTTGCGTGTTCGTCACCCTCGATTCCTCCACCACGCTGACGCGGATGACCCAGCCCGCCCTTGCGCGCATCGCGATGAAGCTGGAAGCGACCCGCACGCTCGATCTGATCTCGGCGGAGTTCGAGTTCTCGTTCCCGGCGGCGCAACAGGACCGGTTCACCGTTTTCCTGGACCCGGCCGCGACGCTGGTGGATCTCGAGGCGCTCAACGTGAAGTCGTGGAAGCTGACAAAGGGGCCGAAGGCGCAAACGCTCGAAATCGTCCTGAACGAACCGGCGAAGGACAAGTTCAGCTTCGGCCTCCGCTGCGAACGGCCCGTGGCGGCGCTTCCCGCGGAAATGGCGGCGCCGTATTTCGGGGCGTCGGCCCAGCGGGTGGAGAACGAAGCGGCGCTGCTGAGTGACGAAGGGATCGAACTCACACCGGAACCGGGCGCGGGTTTCCGCCAGATCGTCTGGAGCGGCAAACGGGAACCGGGAATGCGGGTGGCGGGCGCTTATGCGTTCGGCGGCGCGGGAACTCCGGAGACGCCCGCGCAGGGGCCGGCCTATCGCATCCGGCAGGCGGAGATCAAACGCGAGGCGCGCGTGGATTATGTCTATCAAGTGGACCGCCGGAAGATCGAGCTGATCGCCTCGCTCAATCTCGACGCGAAAGGGCGCGACCTGTTCTCGGCGACCGTCTCCGTGCCGGCCGGATTCAGCGTGGAAGCGGTGCGCGGCGAACGCCTGGCGGATTGGTGGCTCGACGGCAACGCCCTGCGCGTGCGCTTCTCGGGCGCGACGCCGGAAAAGACGCCGCTCATGATCTACCTGGTGCGGCGGTATGCGGCCGCGCCGGAGAAGCTGGAGCTGGCGCCGCTCGCGCTGGGGGAATTCGACACGGTGCGCGGCGAGGCGGTCATCGCCGCGCACAAGGGCGTCGCGGCGACCTTGGAGATTTCCGGGGACGCGAAGGAACTCGCGCCGGAGCTTGCGGCGCGCGATTTCTCGATCCTGCCGCCGCTGGAACGCAAGCGCGGATTCTCGTTCACGGCGCAGACGTTCCGCGGAACTGTGACGCTCGGAACGCAGGCGGTGCGGATGAACAGCACGTGGGTGATGGACGGGCGGGTGCATGAAAGTTGGGTGTCGCTGAGCACGCGGGTGGAGACGTCGGTGCGGCAGGGCAGCGTCGAGGCGCTTTCGTTCAGCCTGCCGGTGGCGCTTCCCGAGGCGCACGTGACCGGACCGGAAATCCGTGAGGCCGCGTCGAAGCTCGCCGGGGACCGCCGCGTTTATAACGTCGTGTTCCAGAACGACATTTATGACAGCGCCGGATTTACGATCGATCTGGAGCTTCCGTCGAGCGGCGGCACGACCGCGCTGCCCGCGCTGGAAATCGCCGGGCAGGATCGCACCTCCGGGTTTGTGCTGGTGGAGAACGTGTCGGAGAACGAAATGGCGCTGGCCCCCACCGGACTGGACCCGGCGCGGCGCGATGAAATCCCGTTCCTGCCGGATGTGATCCAGAGCGCGAGCCTGTTCCGGGCGCATCCCGGCTGGGCGTTGGGAATCTCGACCACGCGCCTGGAGAAAGCCGCCAGCCGCGCGGCGTTCGTGGCGTGGGTGGAAATCACGACGGCTTTCCGCGCGGACGGCACGGAATGGAATCGCGCGGTTTACCGCCTCCAGAACCGTTCGTTGCAGTTCCTGCCGGTGAAATTGCCGGAAGGCGCGGAGCTGGTCAGCGTGCGCGTGGCGGGGGCGAGCACGCGCGCCGACGCCGGGCAGGTGGAGAAACAGGAGGTGGTGCTGGTGCCGCTCATCAAGACCAAACAGGGCGATCTCTCGTTCGAGGTGGAGTTGGTTTACCGGATGCCGGCCGAGACGCGCGGCGAGCTGGGGGCGATGGCGCACCGGCGGTTGCACGATCCGGCGCTGGTGGGCGTGAGCGTCGAGAAGACGCTCTGGAATCTCTATGTGCCGGGCGACCGCCAACTGGGTCGCATTTCGGGCAATATGCAGCCGGTGATCGAGGAAGTGAACCGGACCGAGAAACTGGCGGAGTCGCTCAAAGAATTGAAGGGGCTGGCCAGCGTGGCGAGCTCGGTGGCGGCCAGTTCCAGCGTGCGGCAGAATGCGTTTTCCAACTATGCCAAGCTTGAGAAGCAACTGGAGACGGATATGAAAGTGGCGGGAGATTCGGCGAAGAAGACCCAGAGCTTCCAGCAGCAGCGGGGGCTGGCGCAAAAGGATGCCGACTCGCAAATGAAAGTGGTGTCGCAACGCGCCGGGGAGCTTCAGAGCGAACTCGGTCAGATCAGGCAGGGCGCGGGCACGCTGAATATTCAGAGCGGGAACACTTACACGGGAGCCACGCAGGTAACGGGCGGCAAGCTCGCCATTGCCAACGGGGGCGCCCTGGATTTCAACGGAAGAAACCGCGCCATGGGGGGCGCGGCGGCATGGGCCAGGAACGCGGAGTTCTCGGACAAATCCGCATTGGGCGATACACGAAGGGAGGTGGAGTCGAGCAAACGAAAAACCACGGACGTTTTCGGTCAGAACCTCGGGATCAACGATTTCGTCGTGCTGAACCAGTTGCCGGAGGAAAGCAGCACGAAAGCAGGGTTGCGCGGGGCGCGGAAGGCGCTTGGCGGGGGGGCCGCTCTATCCGACCAAGGCCGCTCGGACGCCTTTGACGGTGTGAAGCAGAAGGGCATTTCCGCCAACGCCATCGATGCGTTGCTGTTCCCGGCACAAAGGAAGTTGCGCGAGTTGCAACAGGCGCAGGCGTTCACCGGGTTCGTGCATTACGGTTCCGAGGTGAAAGCCGACGCCAACGCTGTTCGCCTCCAACCCAGCGGAGAAGCAGTGAGGCGGCTATCCGGCAACCGTGACGAAGCGATGGGGTCGAGCTTCGGTTTCGCTGCCGGCGGTGCCGGCGCGGTCACGGCGGCCCCCACCAGCACAACGATGCCCCAAAACGCTCCGGCGCTCGAAGCACCCGCCGCGGCGCCCTCAACAGACCAACCGCAGGACGCTGAGTCCCAGTCGCCGCGTCCCTCGGGGCGAATTTCGTTGCCGGTGGCTTTCCCGACCGAAGGCCAGGCGGTTCATTTCCAGAAGCTCAAGTCCAACGCGACGCTGGAACTCTGGATTCAGGAGCCCGCCGCATACGAGCACTGGCGCTGGTTCGGCGAATTCGTATTGCTGGCGCTGGCGCTGATGGTGCTGGGCTTCCTGCTCGACCGGTTCGTGAGGCGGGCGGGTTGAGGCCCGCCTTCATGCCGTCCGCACCCTTTTCAATGGGCGCATCAGCATTGGCATCACCACCGCCGCACTTTCCTTGAGCGCCGTGCGAGCAGGCCCAGGGCGGTGGTGAGCAACAGCCCGAGCGTGCCGGGCTCCGGCACCTGTTCGGGTGTGCCTGACGCCGCGGAGTCCGTCGCCGGCGTTGCAACCGGTTGTTGCGCGAGGTCACTTGAGACCAGGTGAGGAGCGAACGTCGGGAACACGAGCGACCCAACATTGAGGACAGTCGGGGTCGATGGGTTGGCGCTGTGCGGGGCGATAATAACGGTGGCGGCAGACCCGACGGTGAGGGAGGACAGGTTCTGGTTCGTCGTAATCCTGGCGGTTCCGCTGACAGAGAGCATGGAAGCGCCGGCATTGGCGTAGAGATCGAGCTCCGCGCCGGCGGCGACGACGATGTCCGCGTTGGGCAGCGCGCTGTCGAGTTCGGTGATGCCGGCATCGGCATTAAGGTCGCTTAAGCTGAGCGAACCCGAGAGCTGCAACTTTCCAGCCCCGGTTTTGACGATGCCGCCGTCGGCGATGGCCGCCGAAATGGCCAGATCGACCGTGCCGCTGCCCTTCGCGACATTGATGCTTCGGTTCGTGCCGCCCAAATCGAGCTTTCCGGAGATGAGCGCGGCGGACGAATTGGCGGTGGTGGTCAAAGTGCCGTTGAGGATGAGTGTGCCGGGGCCGGAAGCGATGTTGCCGCCGGTCATCTGCAAAGAGCCGACAGCCGCCCCGCCGGTAACGCTGCCGGTGGGCTCCACCGTCAGACTGTTAAATATCTGGGAGTTGGAATCGCCGATCGAGACTCCGTAATTAATAAAGGAGAGACCGAAAGCGGCGGTTGCGCCGGTGACCTTGAAGGTGCCGCTATTGATGACGTTGCCGGTGAAGATAGCGGTATCGTTGGCCACCTTGATGAGCTGGCCCGAAGAATTGGTCACGTTGCCGTTGATCGTGCTCACGCCGCCGATGAAGGTCATGCTTCCGTTGTTGGTGAGCCCGCCGGTAGCCAGCGTGCCGTAGCCGGTGATTTCATTGGTGTTGTTGAGACTGTGACCGTTGTTGTCGAACGTGCCGCCGGTGAGGCTGATCACACCCGCATTGGCGCCAAGGCCGCTGCTGGCAATCAGTTTGTTTCCAGTGGCAACGCGGATGGTTCCGGCAGTCGAGTTTTGAAGCGCCCCGCCAATGGAAAGCACGCCGCCAAGCGGTTCGATGATTCCGTTGTTCGTAACCGCACCCAAAGTGAGTTGCCCCTGAATTGTGCCGTTGTTCACGACGGTATTGCCCACGCTCCCCTGTCCCTGGATGATGTCGGAATTGGCGATCTGGCCGCCAACGAGGCTGGAACCAATGCCGCCGAGTTGAATCACACCGTTGTTGGTGAACCCTTGAACGATGTTGAGCGTTCCAAGCCCCGCATCGATCGTTCCCCCGCTGTTGGCAAATCCGCTGAGAATCGTCCCGATCCCGACGATGTTTCCGCCCACTATGTTTACGAGCGTACCGGACCCGGCGAGGATGCCGCCCATCGTTCCCAAGCCAGTGCCGCTGCTGAGCAGGAGAGTGCCGCCGTTGTTAAAGGTGCAGCTGTTGATTTTAAACTGGATTCCGCCGAGAAGCGCCATGTTCCCGTAGTTGTAATTCAAACCGGTGTTGGAAAAGGTAACAGGGCCGTTTTGAGTTAAAATAGTGTTGTTGGTGAATCCGCCCGACCCCGTTATAGCGCCGTAAACGGTCATGTTGCCATTATTGAGGATGGCGCCGGCGCCCGTCAGCGTGCCGCCATAGACTGCAAGAAAACCGTTGTTGGTCAGCATACTGCCGCCCGAACCCGAAGCGCCCAGGCCGATGCCGGAGTTTACCGTGATGTTGCCATTGTTGAGCACGCCGCCGCCGGCGATCAGCGTTGTGCCAAGATACACCATGCCGTTGAGGCCATTCTCCAGCGTGCCGTTGAAAGTGCCCCCGTTGAAAGTAAACATTCCGTTGTTAAGCAAGTAACCGTTCTCCACCCCGCTGCTCTGGGTAAAGGCGCCGGAAGTGCCGATGACATTAGCCCCCGCAACCGACGGAAGGTTCAAGACGCCCCCGCTCAGGTTGTAGGAAGCGCCGACTCCGCTGTTGTTTGAAATCGTCAGGCCGCCGGTGACCGTGTTCACCCCGCCGGTCTGGGTAAACGTGCCGGCGTTGTTGAAGCCGATGAATTCGATCGGAGCGCTGAGAAGGCCGCCGTTGAGGTTATAAGTGCCGCTGGAATTGCCGCTGTAACCGAGCCAGAGCCCGGAGGTCGCCGCATTGGTGCCGCCGGATTGAGTAAACACCCCGGTGCCGCTGTTTCCGATGAATTCGCACAAAGCCGAGACCAGACCGCTGTTGAGATTGTAGGAGCCGTTGCTGCCGTTGTTGAAGCCCAGCGACATGCTGCCGGACACCGAGTTAACCCCGCCGCTTTGAGTAAACGCTCCGTTGCCGCTGTCTCCGATGAATTCAAGTGGAACCGAGAGAAGGCCGCCGCTAAGAGCGTAGGAACCGCTTGCGTATGGATTGTATCCCACAGAGAAGCTGCCGGTCACCGAATTGGTCCCGCCGGTTTGGGTGAACGCGCCGACGCCGTCGACGCCGATCAATTCGGTTGGCGTAGTCAGTACGCCGCTGCCACTGAGGGTGTAACTGGCATAGCTGCTGCTGCAGCCGAGTTCCAACAGGTTGGTAACCGTGTTTGTCCCGCCGGTTTGGGTGAATACTGCACTGCTATTCGTGTAATTGCCGAGCACCTCGTTTTGGGCGGTTAGAATGCCGTTGCCCCCGAGAGTGTAGCTGCCCATCGTGTCGTAAAAGAAACCGAGATACAGCGTATTAGCCACTGTGTTTATCCCGCCGGTTTGAATGAATGCGCCATTGCTGCCCTCCGATCCATTAACAGGATCGTAGTAGCCGTATTCGCCAAGCATTTCATCGAGGGCGGTAAGGACTCCGTGGCCGCTGAGGTTATACGTTCCCGAGGTCTGCCCTCCCGCCCCGACCTCCAAAAAAGCTGCGACTGCGTTTGTGCCGCCGCTTTGGGTGAACGTCGCCGATCCATAGTCTTCGGCGAGGGCCACCGTGCTTGAACTGAGAACGCCGCCGCTGAGATTGTAGACGCCGACACCCCAGTCGCCCAGAACAACCAGCGGCGTCGTGTTCGTTCCGCCGGATTGGGTGAACGCGCCGGTGCCGAGGCAGCCGATACTCTCCGTGCCGCCCACGGCGAGACGTCCGCCGTTGAGCGTGTAAGAGCCGGTGCCGGGGTAGTCGGAGGCAATCAGAAGGGATCCCGACGGCACCGAGTTGGTCCCGCCAGTTTGGATAAATGTACCGTTGGTGGTTCCGGAGTAAGCGACGTACTCATTCTGCGCTGTGAGATACCCGCTATTGAGGGTATAGGAGCCGACGCTTCCGTTGAACTCTGAGACAAATAGATTTTGGCCAACCGAGTTCGTGCCGCCAGTCTGGGTGAATGTGCCCGTCCCATTGTAGCCGACGTATTCGGACTGGGGTGAGTTAAGGCGTCCGTTGTTCAGGGTGTAAAAGCCGGTGCTGCCGACTGCGGGGGCGATCGACAGGAGGCTGGAGACCGTTACGGTTCCACCGTCCTGCACGATTTGATTGCCTCCCATCTGGGTGGAGTTGTTGCCGCCCAGATTGATGACGGTGGCATTGAGGAAGGCCGTGGTTCCAGATCCCACATGGTATTTGCCCTGGCCGGCTGCCCCCGTGCCGATAATGAGCGTGCCGCTTACGGTGTTGGTGCCGCTGAGCAGTTCATAGTCCGCACCATAGCTGGCAACGCCGACAGTCTCGGTGGTGGCCGTGAGCAGGGTGGCCGCCGTGTTCTGCGTAAGGGTAAACGGGCTCGCAAGCCTTGCGTCGATACTGAGGGAGTCTAACGACAGGGCGCCGGCGACGTTGAAGACCACCGATGTCATTGCGGTGCTCGACTCGAAGCCGACATACACGTCATCCCCGGCAACCGGGGCTGCGTGGCTGGTGGCCGATGGGGTGCCGTCGCCATTGGCGGTGTACCAGATGCCGGAGGTGGTCCAGTTTGAAGCGTTGACGGTCTCGTTCAAGGAAACCGAGGCCGCCCGCGCATCGTGGCACGCGATGAGCAATGCAGCGGCGATGCCTGCCAGCACGCCGATACGCCAGCCCAATTTTCCCCGATGGACTGAATCCGTGCCCGCAGAAACCGCGGCCACAAAAAATTGCGCCAGTTCGCGTAAGGCGTTCATAGTTGGACTGAATGGATAATGTTGCTTGGTTTGAATCCCAGTCAACGCCAGTCCGGTCGAAGTGCGGGGCTGGCTCAAAAGAGGGGTCAAGAACGAGAAAAGAAAGGAATCGCCGGCGTGTCAAGAAAAAGGTTTTCCTTCGAAAGCGGTGGAGATTCCTTTCCATTACCCACAAGTTTGCAAATCGGGCGCAGGAGTGAGAACGGAGCCCCGGACGTTGTCATCCTGAGCTTGCGAAGGATCTCACGAGGCGATCCCGACGTTCGTTTCAGTCGGCACGTAGTCGGAACTGACGGCTCATCGGGCGGCGCTGTCAGCTTCGAGAACGGTGAATGGTGACATAACGCCGGCTGGCCTGCCGTGAGATCCTTCGCAAGCTCAGGATGACAAATA
>Ga0316225_1001269_pt1 | contig 25071 bp, 26 predicted proteins | sample TBH18015metaG_FD_206010 | JGI IMG/M metagenome (GOLD analysis project Ga0316225, IMG submission 206010) | Freshwater microbial communities from Trout Bog Lake, Wisconsin, USA - TBH18015 | ecosystem: Environmental > Aquatic > Freshwater > Lake > Hypolimnion/Profundal zone | place: USA: Wisconsin... | reverse complement strand
CATTAAAACTCATGTAGGAATCTCAATTGGGACTTGAAATATCTAACGACCCTTTAAGCCGGGCTGTAAATCAGCAATCAAGTCATTGATATTTTCCAAACCAACTGCAACTCTAATCAAGCCATCGGTAATACCTGCCGCTTTACGGGCTTCAGGAGTTACTCGGCAATGGGTTGTGCTAGCTGGGTGAGTAATGGTTGTCCGCGTATCCCCAAGATTGGCCGTAATCGAGCATAGCTTAGTCTGATTAATTAAGTGGAATGCTGCCTTTTTACCACCCTTTAATGTAAATGACAGGATTGCGCCGCCCTGCTTTTGTTGGCGTTTAGCCAATGCATGTTGAGGATGTGATTTGAGCCCTGGATGATAGACCCTTTCAACCCCAGCTTGCTTTTCAAGCCATTGCGCGAGCGCTAGAGCATTCAGACTTTGCTGCTTCATCCGCAATTCAAGGGTCTCGAGGCCTTTTAAAAAGACCCAAGCATTAAATGCTGACAAGGTTGGACCAGCCGTTCGTACAAATGGAAAAACCTTCCCCGTAATAAATTCATTGCTACCCACAATAGCGCCGCCCACCACACGGCCTTGGCCATCGAGGTATTTTGTCGCTGAATGAATAACCACATCAGCACCCAAGGACAATGGTTTTTGCAACGCCGGGGTGCAAAAGCAATTGTCGACCGCAAACAGTGCGTTGGCTTTCTTTGCAACCTTCGAAATTGCTTTAATATCGGCCACCTCAGTAAGTGGATTCGAGGGCGTTTCTAAATAAAACAATTTGGTATTTGCCTGGACAGCCGCCTTCCAAGCGTTGATATTCGTAACATCAACGTATGTAGTGCTGATGCCAAAACGACCTAAAATTGTTGAGAACAATTGAATGGTGGCACCGAATACAGAACGCGAACAAACAACATGATCACCAGCTTGCAAATGGGCCATCGCCATTGTCAAGATAGCAGACATGCCCGAAGCAGTTGCAATGCAAGCCTCGCCCCCCTCTAGGGCAGCCAGACGATCCTGGAACATGCTGACGGTTGGATTGGTAAAGCGCGAATAAATAAATCCTTGATCCGCATGCGCAAAGCCATCTTCAGCCAGTTCAGCACTATCAAAACAAAAGCTAGAGGTTAGAAACAGTGCTTCAGAATGCTCTTGATATTCAGCAGTACGACGAGTGCCCGCGCGTACTGCAATAGTTTCGAGTGCAAGCTTGGAAAAATCAGGTTTTTGGCGTTTAGATGTGCTCTTCATAGCGCTATTTTGACACCGAAATTGAGAATTGCCCCGAACAAGACAATTCTCTGTCGCTTTTTAGTCTTCACTAGCCAAATGGAGATGCAGTTGGGAACGTGCAAAATCACTGGGATCGCGTTGCCTATCAGCTTTTGCTGCTGATGAGTTTCTAGCGGCTTCTAGCGCATCCAAATAGGAATCGTTGATGTCACCCGTGATGTAGTGGCCATCAAAACAAGATGCCTCAAAGTTCAGAATAGCTGGATTGATATCCCTCACAGCCTGCTTCATATCTTCTACGCTCTGATAAATTAATTGATCAGCCCCAATCATCTTATTAATTTCTTCATCCGTACGGCCATAAGCAACCAGCTCACTACGGGTTGGCATATCAATTCCATAAACGTTTGGAAAGCGAACCGGAGGTGCTGCAGAAGCAAATATCACCTTCTTGGCGCCAGACTCTCTAGCCATTTGAACGATCTCATATGAGGTTGTGCCGCGCACAATTGAATCATCAACGATCAGAACCGTCTTATCTTTAAATTCAATGCGCATGGCATTCAACTTCTGGCGAACAGATTTTTTGCGTACCGCTTGCCCGGGCATGATGAAGGTTCTGCCAATATAGCGGTTTTTAAAGAAGCCTTCGCGATAGTCAATGCCCAGTCGTTTAGCAACCTGCATTGCTGCCGGGCGGCTGGAATCTGGAATCGGCATGACGACATCGATTTCGCTAACGTTAGTTTCTTTACGAATCTTTTCAGCAAGGTAATCCCCCATCCGCATGCGTACGTTGTAAACCGTAACACCATCGATTGTGGAGTCTGGCCTAGCCATATATACATACTCGAAAATACACGGGGTCAAGGCAGCGCCTTGAACGCATTGACGGGAGTAAAAATTACCATCCAAATCAATATAGATTGCTTCGCCTGGATTAACATCGCGTACAAAGGTAAAACCAAGACCTTCCAATGCTACAGACTCAGATGCAACCATCCACTCAGGCCCTTGTGGAGTATCAATCCGGCCAATACATAATGGCCGAATGCCAAAGGGATCACGAAACGCCAGTAGACCGTATCCTGCTATCAGAGAAACGACAGCATAAGACCCCTTTACGCGTTTACTCACCTCAGTAACTGCTGCAAACATCGCATTTTCATCAAGGGCTACGCTATTGGTTTCTTTTTGCAACTCATCAGCTAATACATTCAATAACACTTCTGTATCTGAGCTAGTATTGATATGACGACGATCACGATAAGCCATTTCCACACGCAGACTTGCTGCGTTAGTGAGGTTACCGTTGTGAGCCAAAATAATGCCGTATGGAGCGCTTACATAAAAAGGCTGAGCCTCTTCCTCACTACTAGCAGAGCCGGCCGTTGGGTAGCGCACTTGACCAATACCAGCATTACCAAGCAAACTGCGCATATTGCGGGTTCTAAACACGTCACGCACTAGGCCATTGGCCTTATGCATAGTGAACGAATTACCATTCATGGTGGCAATGCCTGCCGCGTCTTGACCGCGATGCTGCAAAAGCAGCAAAGCATCATAGAGCAGCTGATTTACTGGAGAATGGGAAACTGTTCCGACAACGCCGCACATAGACCTAGATCCCTATTGTTAATGTTGGTGTAACTGTAGGTGGAGTTATTTTTGGCAACGCCTCACCCAATTGCTTTGCCCAGTCGGCCGGTAACCAACCTTTAATCAGGCCAGTAGCGACATCAATAGTTGGTCGAGTAATGGCTTTTTGCCATGCAATGCTTTGAGGGATAGGGGTTAATGCCGCGAGCGTTGCTAACACCACAACCACCAAAGTCCCGCGCAGGAGGCCAAATACCAAACCCAGGAAACGATCTGTCAAACTCAGACCAGCAGAGAGAATAATTTTTTGAATCACATTTCCACATAAGCCACATAGAATTAACGTAGCAATAAAGAGGATTAAAAAACTCAGCCCCAAGGTCAAAAGATCGTCCAAATGAAAAGTTGAGAGCCATTCCAGGGAGAGATAACTACTATATCGATAGGCGACCCAAGCAGCAATAAACCAAGAGGCTAGTGCTAACACCTCTTTAAATAGCCCGCGTGAAATACCAATCAAACCAGAGATCAACAAAATAACAAGGGCGCAATAGTCCACTGTAGTGAGTTGAAGGGTTGATAGAAATTCCATTAGTTGGAGCCCACTTCAACTACGCGAGGACTTAAGCCCATCGCCTTTAATTTCTTTTCAGCAGCATCAGCTGCTTCTTTACTGGAGAAAGGTCCGGCCCTGAGAAGATGCAACTTCACACCATCAGCACCCGTTTTATTCAGAGTGTAGTTTGGAATTTTTTGTTCTTTCATTTTGGCCGTCCATCCCTTTGCACGGTCCTCTGAAGCAAATGCACCAATTTGAATAACAAATTTTCCGGAATTACCGGAGATTGTCTTAGCTGCTGGGCTGGTCGGCTTAGATTCTGGTTTGGGATCAGCCTTCGGAGCAGCACTGGTTGCCACAACCTCTTCTCCAGCAGCCAATCCTAGAGCTGCGCCCTTGGTATTGGTAGTTGGAGTATTCACAACAGTTGGCTTACTCTCAGCCTTACTATCTACTGAAGGGGGCGGAGTTGGACTTGGTTCAGGATTGACCGGGGTAGCAGTATTTTTGGCAAGCTCAGGCTGCTTCATATCCTGGGCAGGTTGAATAGCATTGGGGGCTGGCAAGCTGGTGACGATATTCACAGCGATATCGTTGTTCACAGCCTTTGGTTTGCTATCCAGAATGCGCGGCAGACCAATAACGGCGATCAGCACTAGGGTGGCCGCTCCGATTAGCCTGTGACGAGCGCGTTGCTGCTCTGGGTCTTCGGTCAGAGGCAAATCTTCATTTTCCGAAGGTCGACGTGACTGTCTAATCGGTAATTTACGAGCGGTGCGCCTAGAACCAGCTGACACTCTATTGAGGTCATCAGCCTGGGGGTTTCGCTTAAAAAGCTTCGGTAAACGAATCATGGATCAATGCGCCTGGTTGTTTCGATAAGCCATTACGCCGGCAACGGTATAGAAGGATCCGAAGATCACAATTCTATCACCCTCACCGGCAGTCGACAGTGCTTTTTGATACGCTGTTGCAGGGTCGGAGAAGCATTCTATTCCACGGTCTGCCTCGTTGGTTGCGGGCAGCCCCTGTTCCACTAGCATTTCTCTCAATAAGGATGCAGATGCAGCTCGAGGCGTAGGCAAATCTGTGCAGTACCAAAAGTCGACCAGTCCCAATAATGGCTTAATGACTCCAGCAATATCTTTATCAGCCATCGCCCCAAAAACAGCATAGGTATAAGGGTGATAACCCATCTTATCCAAACCCTGGCCAAGAGTGGCTGCTGCATGCGGATTATGAGCAACATCCAAAATAACCGTAGGTTGCCCGGGGAGAACTTGAAAGCGGCCCGGTAAGTCAACCATAGCAAAACCGTTGCGAATATCCTGGGCGCTCACTGGCAATCGTTGATGAAGCGCCATTAACGCAGCAACCACGGCCGAGGCATTTAGTATTTGATTTGCCCCTCGTAAGGCAGGATAACCCAGGCCACTGAAACGCTTTAAGCGCCCCGTCCATCCCCACTGTTGTTTATCGCCTTGAAAGTTGTAGTCACGACCGAGAAGCCATAAATCACATCCCAACTCTTCGGCATATTGAATGAGGGATTGTGGAGGAACGGGGTCGCCGCAAATGGCGATTTTTTGTGCACGAAAAATACCGGCCTTCTCATAACCAATTGCATCTCGTGTTGAACCTAGAAAATCAGCATGGTCAATATCAATGCTGGTCACAATGGCGCAGTCTGCATCAATACAATTGACAGCATCTAAACGACCGCCCATCCCAACCTCAAGAATGACCACATCCAAATTTGACTCCGCAAACAAATGCATGATGGCAAGCGTTGTGAATTCAAAGTAGGTTAATGTTGGGGGGCTGATCAGACTGCTACGTGCCCGTTCTACTGCCTCAAAATGCGTCAGTAAGAGTGCCTCGCTAGCAACATCTCCATTAATACGTGCACGCTCGTTAAAGCTAAGAAGGTGTGGGGAGGTATGGCAACCAACCCGATATCCAGAGGCCAGCAAGATGCTCTCAAGATAGGCGCAAGTAGAACCCTTGCCATTAGTTCCAGCAACCGTGATAACCGGACAAGAAAAGTCTAGGTCAAGCGCAGCTTTCACAAGCTTAATACGATCTAGACCCATATCTATCCCTACAGGATGAGCTGTTTCTAGGTGTTTAAGCCAAGCCTCAAGGCTGGTAAATAGAATCGGGGGGTGTAAGTCGGTATTCAAGCGCTTTAAACAGCTGCGCTACCTGCTAAGGTAGGTTCAGGCAATTGCTGGAGTAATGCTAGTAGTTGCGCAATTTCAGTACGCATCTGACGACGATCCACAATCATATCGATGCCACCCTTCTGCATCAGAAATTCTGCCCTTTGGAATCCTTCTGGGAGTTTTTCGCGAACAGTCTGTTCGATGACTCGGGGTCCGGCAAAGCCAATCAAAGCCTTAGGTTCTGCCATCACAACATCACCCATAAATGCAAAGCTAGCTGAAATCCCGCCCATCGTGGGATCAGTGAGCACGCTGATATAAGGAAGCCCTTTTTTTGATAGAAGGGTCAGCATGGAGTTGGTTTTAGCCATCTGAAAAAGCGATAGGAGGCTTTCTTGCATGCGTGCACCACCTGTGGCAGTGACACAGATAAAAGCACATTTTTTATCAATGGCAGTCTGAACCCCACGAGCAAAACGCTCCCCAACCACAGAACCCATTGAGCCGCCCATATATTGAAATTCAAAACAAGCCGCTACAACTGGAATCGCTTCAATTTTCCCACCCATGACAATTAATGCTTCGGACTCACCCGAGGCGTCATTAGCCTCCTTGAGGCGATCAGGATACCTCTTAGAGTCCCGAAACTTTAAGGGGTCTATCGGATAAATATCGGCACCAATTTCAAAACGCCCTTTTGGGTCTAATAGGCTATCAAGGCGCTGACGTGCGCCAATCCGCATATGATGGCTGCATTTTGGACAAACTGAGAGATTCGCCTCAATATCGGTGCTATAGAGCACCGTTTCACAACTTGGGCACTTCACCCACAACCCCTCCGGAACCGATTTTCGATTCGCCGGATCTGTGTGTTGAATTTGCGGTGGGAGTAGTTTATCGATCCAGCTCATTAGTGTTGAGTATCCAATGCATTAACTATCTAAAGCAACGCGAATTTCGCGAATGAAGGTTTCCAGCGATTGTACTGCTTGCCCTGGTGGGGATTCCTCCAAAAGGCGAATAATACGACTTCCAATAACCACTGCATCAGCCGTTTTAGAGACGGCTTTTGCGCTCACAGCGTCATGAATACCAAAACCAACGGCTATCGGAATGCCCGTCTCTTCTCGGATCTTGGGGAGAATGCTAGCAACATCTTGGGTATTGAGGTGTGATGCACCTGTTACACCACGCATAGATACATAATAGATATAACCAGAAGCTATTTTGGCGGCTTCTTTTATGCGTTCTAGTGATGAAGTGGGTGCAAGCAAAAAGATCGGGTCAATACCGGCAATGCGCATTCTGGCAGCAAAATCAACGCACTCTTCAGGGGGGTAATCCACAATCAAAACCCCATCAACACCTGCAGACTTGGCTTCTTTGGCAAAACGCTCCGCCCCCATTTGTTCGACTGGATTGGCATATCCCATCAATACCACTGGCGTGTTCGCATCGGATTGACGAAACTCTTGAACCATATCCAAGCAAATCTGCAGTGTGACTCCGTGCTGCAAGGCCCTCTCGGATGACCGTTGAATAACCGGACCATCGGCCATCGGATCAGAAAATGGCACCCCCAACTCAATAATGTTGGCGCCCCCGCGAACAAGTGCATGCATTAGATCGACAGTCAGACTGGGATCCGGATCCCCGGCAGTGATAAAAGGAATCAACCCCTTTTTACCAGTCTTTTTGAGCCCACTAAATAGTGTATGAATTTTTGACATAAAGAGCTTCCAACCTAACCTTCAGAACCAGTCGCTTGCGCAACAGTATGCATATCCTTGTCGCCTCTGCCGGAAAGATTAACCAAGATGGTTTTATCCTTCCCGAGGGTCGGCGCTAATTTGCATGCATAGGCAATCGCATGAGATGACTCTAGCGCGGGAATAATACCTTCAATACGACAACAATCATGAAATGCCCTCAAAGCCTCATCATCGGTAATAGCAACATATTGAGCTCTGCCAGAATCTTTAAGCCAAGCATGCTCAGGGCCAACACCTGGGTAATCCATGCCAGCGGATACAGAATGAGTTTCTGAAATCTGACCATTTTCATCCTGCAAGAGATAGGTACGATTGCCGTGCAATACCCCTGGTTTGCCAACGCATAAGGCAGCAGAATGAGCGCCACTATTGAGGCCATGACCCGCTGCCTCAACACCGATTAATTGAACATCAGAGTGGTCAATGTAAGGATAAAAAATACCCATGGCATTAGAGCCACCACCAACACAAGCCAATACATAGTCTGGTTGGCGACCGGTTAATTCAGGCATTTGGGTTTTGCACTCCTCCCCAATAACACTTTGAAAATCACGAACCATCATAGGGTATGGATGCGGCCCGGCTACCGTACCAATAATGTAAAAGGTGTTGTCAACATTGGTTACCCAGTCGCGCATGGCCTCATTCAAGGCATCTTTTAATGTTTTCGTACCAGACTCTACGGGCACTACATTTGCTCCCAATAGCCTCATCCGAAATACATTTTGAGCCTGCCTAGCTACATCGACAGCACCTTGATAAACGGTGCAGTCCAAGCCAAAGCGTGCGCAGATTGTGGCAGTAGCAACGCCGTGCTGACCAGCACCAGTCTCAGCAATAATGCGGGGCTTTCCCATACGTTTTGCAAGCATGGCCTGACCAATGACATTATTGATTTTGTGGGCACCAGTGTGATTTAGGTCTTCTCGCTTGAGGTAAATTTGCGCCCCACCCAACATCTCGCTCCAGCGTTTGGCGTGATAGACAGGAGATGGTCGGCCAACAAAGTGTTTGAGCTCGTAATGGAACTCTTCAATAAACTCAGGATCGTGCTGATATTTCGCATAAGCTGCTTTAAGCTCATCCAAAGCGAACATCAGTGTTTCCGAAACAAACACCCCGCCATAAGGACCAAAGTGTCCTCTTGCATCTGGCTTATCGTACATAACTACCTCTTTTGATTGGATACTGCATATTATTCCTCGTGTGATCTTGCATCATCTGCAGCGCGAACAGCTTTTACAAACTGATCTATCAGAGCATGATCCTTTATTCCGCGACTGCTTTCTACGCCGCTTGAAACATCAACCGCGCAAGGTTGAAGGCGAGCAACTGCCTCGCCAACATTGCGTGCGTTCAATCCACCACTCAAAACGACCCGATGCGCGTTTTCGTATAGCCACTGTTGTGGTATTCCTTGCCAATCAAAAGGAACGCCCCCTCCTCCATAACCCTCTACCAAGGCATCGAGCAAAAAGGCGTCTGCATCCCGATATTGTAGGGAAAAATCATCAAAGGCGAATGCTGGGCCAATTCGCGCCGCCTTCATCCAGGGGTCTCCTGCTGCATACCGAGCACAATCCTCTGATGACTCATCGCCATGAAATTGCCATAAAGTGATGGGAGCAGCTGCACGAATGGCATCCACGTCCTGTTTGGAGGGGTTTACAAGCAAAGCAACCGCATCTACGCCGACAGGCAAACGGGAAATCAGTGCTGCAGCGATATTGGGAGTCACTGCACGAGGGCTGGGCGGGTAAAATACAAATCCTACGGCATCTACCCCAGCCGCTACGACAGCATCGATGTCTGCGGGCGTCTTTAAGCCGCAAATTTTAATTCTGGTTTTGCTGGGTGAGTAATTGAGTAAGCCCATATTGAAATAATAGTGCCTTAGCCGTTAAATATCTTGAATCACATTTGGCGGCAGCCATGAATTGGCGAGCATGGGACTTGGAATAGCAAATTCCTGGGGATAGGCTATTTTGCTTAAATAGAGCCCATCGGGAGAAAAAGTGGGCGCCGCCTTGTTGCGATTTTTACCTGCCAGAACCTCTGACATCCAATCTGCTGGCTGTTTCTCTGCACCAATCATCAGAAAACATCCCACCAAGTTTCTCACCATGTGGTGCAAGAAAGCATTTCCTCGAATTCGAAAATACAGCCAAGGTTGACTAGAAATAATATCGATCGAGTAAATCGATTTGATGGGAGACTTACTTTGACACTCGGAAGATCGAAATGCCGAGAAATCATGTTCGCCAATCAAGCATTGGGAGGCTAATCTCATAGCATCAACATCGAGCCAGCGCCCTGCTGGCAGCATCAGATATCCAGCACGTGAAACTGTCATCGGGGATCTGCAAGGGCCAGCATGCAAAGCATAAATATAGGTGCGCTCAAACGCAGAAAATCGGGCATGAAATTCAACGGGTACTGGTTTCGCCCAATTAACGACGATAGCATCAGGTAAAAAAGAGTTAACCCCCCTAACCCAAGACCAATGGTCCCGCTCAACATTGGTATCAAAGTGAACCACCTGCCCCAATGCATGAACACCAGCGTCTGTGCGGCCAGCGGTGCTAACGCGTATAGGGAAATCGTTTAGGGATTCGGCTCCAATAAACAAAGCAATAGCGCGCTCCAACTCATCTTGAACGGTATTGCGGTTTACCTGCGATTGCCATCCTGAATAAGGGCTTCCGTCGTATTGCAAACCCAAAGCGATGCGCATGGTAATTCTAGATATTTCGATGTGTGAGTTCAGCGATTAAGGCTTGAGCTTCAATCGTTAGCATAGGGTCAACAGCATTCCCCATTTCAACCACTTCGTTTAAACAGCGTTTTGCAGCAGAAAAATCTTCGATCGTAATATAGGCACGAGCGAGATTTAATTTAACCCGCAGCGTATCGGCAAGAGGGTGATTAGTCTGCAATATCTTGCTTGGGTTTACGGTTGATTTTGGAAGATCCAAATCAATTCCAGCTAATAAAGCCTTGGCACGCTCTGGAATCGGTTGCTGAGCAGATAATGGATGAACACCAGAATCCTCAGCTCGGGTAATGGGTGCTGCAAACACTTCGGAGCGACGGGCATTGCGCGCTAATATCCAAAGTAAAAGCCCAGTTAGCGCAATTAAACCAATAGCCAATAACGCAGGTCCTAGCACTCCCAAAGCTGAGCGGGCATCTAACTTCTTTGTGCCCTTGGCCTGATCAATCAAAGCCTGCATCTCAGCAATATTTTTTTCAAGCTGAGCTACCTTCGCTTGAGCCTGCTCCAATTCCTTTTCTTGAGCAACCAATTCTTCGGTATATCGTTTTTCTTGAGCATCACCCTCTGCACTGGACCCAATTTTTAACCGATCCCTCGCTGGCTGTTCTAAATTTTTACCGCCTGATAAGGCATCATGCCCGTTAGCCCCTGTACCTTCGTTATGGTTAGCCTGCCATTCTTCATTTGCATGGATAGCAAACTGGGTTGCCTCGCTTGGGTTGATGGAACGAAGTAGAGCCTGGCTAGGCATATTGAGCAGAGTGCCGGCCGCCAACTGATTAATGCTGCCGCTAGCAAATGCATCCGGATTCGCCTTATATAAGGCCAGCATTGTTTGATCCAAACTGGCGCCTTCATATTGAGGCGTCATTTGGGCGGCAATTTCAGAGAGGGTTTGGCCTGGACGCACGAGTAAACTTTGTGCATCCCCCACAAGCAGGGTAAATGTTTTGGTTATGCTGCCAGAAGACCATGTTAAGTTAACCAATACATCCACAAAAGGGTCATCTTGAGCAGGCACGGGCGTAACCGTCTCCACCAGCACCATAAGCTGGTCATTGGAATTCCGGTACACCATCGACTGAGCATTGAACTCAAGTATTTTGGGTGAAATACCCAGGCGCTCATAAACATCCCGGGAAGGCATTGCTGCCTTTAAGGTATCAAGATCTGCATTATCCACTGGGCTAAGGCGTATAGGAATTTGCACGCGGAGCGGCTCACCTGGATGGGAGAGCAATTTTGGTGAGCCAAGCGAAACTGCGCTAGCTGCAAAAGACCAGCTTAAGCAGCATAGAAAAAAGAAAAAATTCTTAAGATGCAGGCGAATAAACAACATTAATTCTCAAGCAATATGCGGAGCATGCGACGTAGCGGCTCTGCAGCCCCCCAAAGCAATTGATCGCCAACAGTAAATGCGCCCAAGTACTCTGGACCCATGGAAAGTTTATGAAGACGTCCGATTGGAACAGTCAAGGTACCGCTTACTGCTGCTGGCGATAAATCACGCTCAGTCGTTTCTCTATCGTTTGGTACAACCTTAACCCAATCGTTGTCATTGGCTAATATTGCCTCGATCTCGGCGAGCGGAATGTCCTTTTTGAGTTTGACGGTTAGGCCCTGGGAGTGGCAACGCATTGCCCCTACGCGGACACACAATCCATCAACTGGAATACTGCCGGGTGTTCTAAAGGCGGGAAGACCTAAGATTTTATTAAACTCAGCACCGCCCTTCCACTCTTCTTTTGTTTGCCCATGATCTACCGGGACATCAATCCACGGAATTAAGCTGCCCGCAAGCGCAGTATTGCGAAAATTCTTTTTAGGAAATTCTGCAGAGCGCAAGGTGGCGGTCACTTTGCGATCAATATCCAAAATCCAAGACGATGGATCAGCAAGTTCAGTGGCAACACTATCGCGCAAGGCACCCATCTGCAATAAGAGTTCACGCATATTTTGAGCGCCTGCCCCGGAGGCAGCTTGATACGTCATGGCACTAATCCACTCAACCATACCCGCTTTGACAAGACCACCCATCGCCATCATCATCAAACTAACGGTACAGTTGCTCCCAATCCAATTTTTGCCACCAGAGGCTAATGCCTTGTCAATGACGGGTCGATTAACAGGATCCAAAATCAGTACCGCATCTTCTTTCATCCGCAAGGCGCTAGCAGCATCAATCCAATGGCCCTGCCATCCGGCTGCCCGTAATTTCGGAAAAATATCATTGGTATAGTCACCGCCCTGGCAAGTCAAAATAATGTCGCAACGCGAGAGCGCAGCAATGTCATTCGCATCTTGTAGGGTTGCTTCGGTTTTACTGACCTTTTTACCATTCAAGAGGGGCACGTTACCGCCAGCCTGGCTGGTACTAAAGAAGACTGGTTCGATCAGATCAAAGTCATGTTCATCAAGCATTCTCTCCATCAGAACACTACCAACCATGCCACGCCAACCAACCAAACCAACCAATGGAATATTCGTATTTGCCATAATCATCAACTATCTATGAAATTCGTATTTATTTAAATCAGATGAGCGCAGCGACGACTGCATCACCCATCTCTACAGTAGAAACTTTTTGAGTTCCTTCCGTATAGATATCGGCAGTCCGCAAGCCTGCCGTCAACACGCGTTGCACTGCAGCTTCTATCCGGTCTGCCTGCTCGGGCATTCCCAGGGAGTAGCGCAGCATCATTGCAGCAGAAAGAATCGTCGCCAAAGGATTTGCAATGCCTTTGCCGGCAATATCCGGTGCCGAACCATGGCTTGGCTCATACAAGCCTTTGTTATTTTTGTCTAACGAAGCTGATGGCAGCATGCCAATTGAACCAGTCAACATGGCTGCTTCATCCGAAAGAATATCCCCAAACAGATTGCCGGTAACCACCACGTCAAATGCTTTGGGAGCCTTCACCAACTGCATGGCCGCGTTATCTACATACATATGAGTAAGCTCAACATCGGGATAGCCTTTGGCTACTCGCACCATCACATCGCGCCATAACTGAGAGGTTTCCAAAACATTAGCCTTGTCGACACTACATACTTTCTTGCCGCGCTTGCGGGCAGCTTCAAAAGCAACGTGAGCAATGCGCTCTACTTCTGGTTCACTGTAATGCATCGTGTCGAAGCCTTCTCGCGCTCCTTGAAATAGCGGCAACTCGGAAGTACGAATGCCGCGAGGTTGGCCAAAATAAATATCACCGTTGAGTTCACGAATGATCAAAATATTGAGCCCACCAACAATCTCCGGTTTGAGGCTTGAGGCAGCAGTGAGTTCGGGGTAACAAATAGCTGGCCTAAAATTAGCAAATAATTGCAGATGTTTGCGTAAGCCAAGAATGGCTTGTTCCGGGCGCAATTCCCTAGCAAGGGAATCGTATTTCCAGTCACCAACCGCGCCAAACAAAATGGCATCGGCCTTTTTAGCGAGCTCTAGGGTGGCTGGTGGCAATGGATGACCTGCGATCTCATAGGCAGCTCCGCCAACCGGCGCAGTTTCCAGATCGAACTGAGGTCCAAGCGCATTGAGAACGCGAACAGCTTGAGCGACGATTTCCGGGCCGATCCCATCCCCGGGTAGAACTGCAATTTTCATGAAAGACCTTAACTCAAAATTACGGCAATTGGGTAGCAAGCCACGGCATTTTTAAAATGCGCTCAGCCTCATAAGCCTTAATTTTATCTGCATGTTGCAGGGTTAAGCCAATATCATCCAAGCCATTCAATAAGCAGAATTTTCGAAACGGGGTGACATCGAAACTATAAGACTTATTGTCGGGGGCGACCACTACCTGGCGCTCAAGGTCAATTGTTAGCTGATAGCCATTGAATGCGAGCGTTTCATTAAACAGGTGATCGACCTGCTGCTCACTTAAAGCAATGGGTAACAAGCCATTTTTAAAGCAATTATTGAAGAATATATCGGCAAAGCTTGGGGCTATAACAACCCTAAAGCCATACTGGGACAATGCCCAAGGAGCATGTTCCCGAGAGCTACCGCAGCCAAAATTCTTACGAGCCAAGAGAATTTGGGCATTTTGGTAACGAGATTGGTTAAGCACAAAATCTGGGTTTAAGGGTCGATTGCTGCAATCTTGACCCGGCTCACCATGATCAAGATAGCGCCACTCATCAAATAAGTTCTGACCAAAGCCAGTTTTTTTAATGGATTTTAGAAACTGCTTCGGAATAATGGCGTCCGTATCGACATTCTCGCGATTCAGAGGTGCTACCAAGCCTTTAAAAACGGTGAATTTATCCATGGGTGCTTTTAATTAACTGGTGTAACAACCACATCCTTGCCCTTGGTTTGGGATGGATTATTGGTTTGTGAGGCGCTTGAGCCGGTCATGGAATTCCCCATGGTTTGCATATCCTTACCAAGGCCTTCCATTGTATTTGTGCAAGCAGCAAGAACAATTCCCGTTGCGGCTACGATGCTCAATTTCTTGATCATCGATAAAGAGGTGAATTTCAACACAGATCGAGTCCTATGAAATTTTGCGAATATCAACGAAATGACCTTCAATGGCTGCAGCTGCCGCCATCGCCGGACTAACTAAATGTGTACGGCCACCATTACCTTGGCGACCCTCAAAATTACGATTGGATGTTGAGGCGCAGCGTTCTCCAGGCTCAAGGCGATCTGCATTCATGGCCAAGCACATTGAGCAACCCGGTTCACGCCATTCAAATCCAGCAGCCTTAAAGACCCGATCCAAACCCTCCCTCTCAGCTTGAGCTTTTACGAGACCTGATCCTGGCACCACAATTGCCAACTTGACATTGCTTGCGACTTTTTTGCCTAGGCGATCTACTACTTTAGCTGCAGCACGAATATCTTCAATGCGACTATTTGTGCAAGAACCAATAAAGACTTTATCAACAGCGATAGAGTCTATTGGTGTATTGGGGTCTAACTTCATGTACTCTAATGCACGCTCCATGGCTGAACGCTTGTTAGGATCGCGCTCCTTTTCAGGATCGGGAATACGATCTCCAATCGATAACACCATTTCCGGTGAAGTGCCCCAGGTAACTTGCGGTGCAATTTCTTCAGCGCGGAGCTCTACAACAGCATCAAAATGCGCTCCAGCATCAGAATGCAGTGTTCTCCAATATTGAAGTGCATGACGTAGCGCTTCCCCCTGAGGGGCATAAGGGCGACCCTGAACATAATCAATTGTCGTCTCGTCAACAGCCACCAAGCCAGCTCGAGCTCCCGCCTCAATCGCCATATTACAAAGAGTCATACGACCTTCCATTGATAGATTGCGTATAGCCTCACCCGCAAATTCAATGGTGTACCCAGTGCCACCGGCAGTGCCAATTTTTCCAATGACTGCTAACACGATATCTTTTGCCGTAGATCCTGGTAGCAAGCGCCCGTCTACTTTGACAAGCATATTTTTGCTCTTTTTCATTAGCAAAGTTTGAGTTGCTAGGACATGCTCAACCTCTGATGTACCGATACCAAAAGCCAAGGCACCAAATGCGCCATGAGTGCTAGTGTGAGAGTCTCCGCAAACAACCGTCATGCCAGGCAAGGTAGCGCCCTGCTCAGGCCCAATCACATGAACAATGCCCTGACGCACATCATTCATCTTGTATTGAGTAATCCCAAACGCATCACAGTTCTGATCCAGAGTATCGACCTGCAACTTTGAGATGGGATCTGCAATACCTTCAGTGCGATCAGTGGTCGGAACATTGTGGTCAGATACTGCCAGATTGGCTGAAATACGCCACACTGGACGACCGGCAAGGTTTAGCCCCTCAAAGGCCTGGGGGCTGGTAACTTCATGCAGTAAATGACGATCGATATAGATCGTTGCTGTTCCATCTTCCTCAGAGTAGACGACATGGTCATCCCATAATTTGTCGTAAAGCGTGCGTGACATGAGTGCCTTTATCGCTCTTATTTACGAGCAGAGATATTTGGAACTTTACGGGTTGTTTGGCCAACATACAGTTGACGTGGACGACCAATTTTGTACTCTGGATCGGTAATCATTTCTTCCCACTGGGCAATCCATCCCACAGTTCTCGCTAATGCAAAGATGCAGGTAAACATTTCTGTTGGAATGCCAAGAGCGCGCTGCACAATTCCAGAGTAGAAATCAACGTTTGGATAAAGTTTGCGGCTGACAAAGTAATCATCCTCTAATGCAATCTTTTCCAATGTCATTGCCAATTTAAATAATGGATCGTTCTCAAGACCCAGCTCTTTAAGAACCTCGTAACATGTCTCGCGCATTAATTTCGCACGTGGATCGAAGTTCTTATAAACACGATGTCCAAAGCCCATCAATCGAACATTGGAGTTCTTGTCTTTTACCTGAGCAATAAATTCATGAATACGCTCAACACCACCATTTGCTTGAATTTCATTTAGCATTTGCAAACATGCTTCATTTGCCCCACCATGAGCAGGACCCCACAAGCATGCAATACCAGCTGAAATCGCAGCAAATGGATTGGTACCAGAGGAACCACAAAGGCGAACTGTTGAGGTAGATGCATTTTGCTCGTGATCGGCGTGCAATGTAAAGATGCGATCTAGAGCCCGAACCAATACCGGATTGACTTTGTATTCTTCACAAGGGGTGGCAAACATCATGCGCATAAAGTTGGCTGTATATGACAATGAATTATCTGGATAGATAAAGGGCTGCCCTACAGAATATTTATATGCCATAGCCACTAATGTGGGCATCTTAGCAATCAAGCGAATCTGCGCAATTTGACGAGCCTTAGGATCGCTATAGTTAATTTGATCGTGATAAAAAGCAGCCATCGCACCTACCAAACCAGTCAACACTGACATGGGATGCGCATCACGGCGGAAGCCGCGCAAGAAGAATTGCATTTGCTCATGCACCATCGTGTGGTGCATTACGGTTTCCTCGAAATCTTTTTTCTCAGTAGCATTTGGCAATTCGCCATTGATTAGCAAATAGCAAACTTCCAAGAAATCACAGTTATCGGCCAAATCCTCAATCGGATATCCGCGATACAGTAACTCACCCTTATCACCATCAATGTAGGTGATCTTGCTATTACAAGAAGCAGTCGACAAGAAACCAGAATCGTAAGTGAACTTACCAGTTTGGCCGTAGAGTTTACGAATATCGATAACATCTGGACCGACCGTGCCCTTGTAAATTGGCAAGTCAATATCTGGGGTGCCATCCGAAAACGACAGTTTTGCCTTGATATTCGATTCAATCATTTCTAATCCTCTAGTCATTCAAATTTATGATTAATACACAATGTCATCATGCTTCCGTACTGCATTTGCACCAAAATGTGGAATTACTTTTGCCTGAGCATCGCCAAAATCTTTTTATAGGATTCGGACTGCAATTCCGTTTTCAACTTTTCCACTGAATCTTTTCGACCAATTAACAAATCCATCAAATCGTTGTCATCCAGTGCCAAAAGCTGACTTAATGCTTTTCCATCATCAACACTTAAATCTGCAGCGTAGCGTTCAAAAAAACGCTGCAGAATTAAATCGTTTTCTAGCAAACCCCTGCGGGCATCGCTTTTTAGTCGATATAACTCCGCATTACTAATCGTCATACTGCGCGACGAACCATTAATTCCTTAATTTTTCCAATTGCTTTGGTTGGATTTAAATGCTTTGGACAAACATCCACGCAATTCATAATCGTATGGCAACGGAACAAACGGTATGGATCTTCTAAGTTATCTAAACGTTGTGCAGTTTCCTCATCACGACTATCCGCGATGAAGCGATAGGCTTGCAATAAACCAGCAGGGCCTACGAACTTGTCTGGATTCCACCAGAAAGATGGGCAAGAAGTAGAGCATGATGCGCACAAAATGCACTCATACAATCCATTGAGCTCTTCACGCTCTTCAGGACTTTGGAGCCGCTCTTTTTCTGGGGGTGGGTTGTCATTGACAAGATACGGCTTGATCGATAAGTATTGTTTAAAAAACAAGGTCATATCAACAATCAGATCGCGAACGACAGGCAAGCCAGGCAAAGGACGCAACGTAATGACCTTGGGTAAAGTCAACATATTGGTCAGACAAGCCAAGCCATTTTTCCCATTGATGTTCATCGCATCGGAGCCACAAACACCCTCACGACATGAGCGGCGATAGGAAATAGTTTCATCCTGCTTTTTTAGGGAAATCAAAGCATCCAGCAGCATACGTTCGCCGGTCAACTCAAGTTCATAGCGTTGCATGCGTGGAGCAGCATCGACATCTGGATCGTAGCGGTAAATTTCAAATATACGAATATCACTCATATCATTTCTCTCTTATTGGTCTCTGGCTTAGAAAGTACGTTCTTTTGGAGGAACGGAATCTACGGTCAATGGCTTGAGTTGAACAGGCTTGTAATCCAAGCGATTGCCTTCGCTATACCAAAGAGTATGCTTCATCCAGTTATCGTCATCACGGTGTGGGTGATCATCATGCGAATGTGCGCCACGACTTTCGCGACGAGCCGCCGCAGAAGTCATAGTGGCATTTGCTGTTTCTACCAGATTAGCAACCTCTAATGCTTCAATGCGTGCCGTGTTGAAAATTTCAGACTTATCTTTTACCCACAAGTGTTTTGCGCGCTCAGTTAACTTCGCCATTTGACGAACACCTTCGTCCATCAACTCCTGATTGCGGAATACCCCGGCGTATGTTTGCATACACCTACGAATATCGTTGGCCACATCTTGGGCATATTCTCCTGAAGTAGAGTTATCCAATTTTGAAATACGCTCAAGAGTTTGCTCGCCCGCATTGGCTGGCAATGGCTTGAATTCACGATTTTTCAAATCCAGATTAACAATGTGATTACCAGCGGCACGACCAAAAACCAGGAGATCTAGCAATGAGTTTGTACCTAATCGATTGGCTCCATGTACCGATACACATGAACACTCACCAATGGCGTACAAGCCATTAATGACTTCGTTATGCTTACCGTTTCCAGGCACTACCACTTGCCCGTTAATGTTAGTTGGAATACCACCCATTTGATAGTGAATGGTAGGCACAACCGGAATAGGCTCTTTAGTAACGTCAACGTTAGCAAAGTTGATGCCGATTTCATAAACAGAAGGCAAGCGCTTCATAATGGTTTCAGCGCCAATATGGGTTAAATCGAGCACCACATAATCGCCATTCGGACCGCAGCCACGACCCTCTTTAATTTCTTGGTCCATCGATCGGGAGACAAAATCGCGTGGCGCTAAGTCTTTGAGAGTAGGAGCATAGCGCTCCATGAAACGCTCGCCGTCTTTATTGCGCAAGATACCGCCTTCGCCACGACAACCTTCTGTCAATAACACCCCTGCACCTGCTACGCCGGTTGGATGGAATTGCCAGAACTCCATATCCTCCAAAGGAATTCCAGCGCGAGCCGCCAAGCCCATGCCATCACCGGTATTAATAAAGGCATTCGTGGAAGCCGCCCAAATACGACCAGCACCACCGGTTGCCAGTAACACCACTTTGGCCTCCAAGATGTAAACCTGACCAGTCTCCATTTCAAGAGCAGTAACACCAACAACATCACCAGCATCATCACGGATTAAATCTAAGGCTAGCCACTCAACAAAGAAATTTGTCTTTGCGCGGACGTTGCGTTGATATAGCGTGTGCAACATCGCGTGACCAGTACGGTCGGCAGCAGCACAAGCACGCTGCACAGGTTTCTCGCCATAGTTAGCAGTATGACCACCGAATGGACGCTGATAAATCGTGCCGTCTGGATTGCGGTCAAAGGGCATTCCAAAATGCTCAAGCTCGTATACAGCTTTAGGCGCTTCACGACACATGAATTCGATTACATCTTGGTCACCAAGCCAGTCAGACCCTTTAATGGTGTCGTAAAAGTGATAGTGCCAATTATCTTCGCTCATATTCCCAAGAGATGCACCAATACCGCCCTGTGCCGCAACCGTATGAGAACGCGTTGGAAATACTTTAGTGAGTACAGCAACGTTCAGACCGGCTTCTGCAAGTTGCAAAGAAGCGCGCATACCCGAACCACCTGCGCCAACAATCACCGCATCAAAACGGCGGCGTGGCAATGCTTTTTTAATAGCGGTCATCGAATTACACTTTCCACAAAATTTGAACGGCATAGGCCGCACAGGCTACGAGATACAAAACGGTTAACACTTGGAGTGTGAGGCGAATGCTGACGGGCTTGATGTAGTCCATCCAGATGTCGCGCACACCAATCCAGGCGTGATAAAACAAACTAAAGAAAGCCAAAAGAGTTAGCAACTTCATGAATTGATTGCTGAACAGGCCGGCCCACCCTTCATAGCTGGCGCTACCAGTAAAGCAATAATCAACCAATAGAACGATGGTGAAAACAACCATCACTACAGCAGTAATGCGTTGAATGATCCATTCTTTAAGGCCGTAATGAGCGCCTACTACTAAGCGCTTTGGTCCAATTTGATAAATAGGCATGAGATATCCTTAATATAGAAACGCTTAATAAAAGCCGAATAATTTGAGGCCAACCGCTGCAGTCAACGTGACCCCCAGCGCAAACACGATGACAGCAGAACGGTTTGCTTCGGATTTTTCTACGCCAATTTCCAGGTCGAGCAATAGGTAACGAATACCAGCACAGAAATGGTGCAAGAAACACCAGATCAACCCTAGACAGATGATTTTTACCAAGACATTGTCGGTAATTCCTTGAAACTTTTGGTAGCTCAACTCAGATGCCAAGCTTTGATCCAAAAGATACAAAATGAAAGGCAGCATTAAAAACAATGCAGCACCACTAATGCGGTGAAGAATGGATACTTTACCGGGCCAAGGAAGGCGATAGTGGACTAATTGAGCCAAACCAATGTTCCGGTAGACCGGTTTTGGGCTTTTTACTTCGTTCTGTGCATCAACCATGGGCAATCTCTATATTTAGGTGGAGGTTCAGTGTGACTTTGTTGTATCGCAACATATTCTATTGGAAACCTTAGGGTCATTGGGGATTTTATAGCGTTATTTAATGGTTTCTACTAATAAAGGTTAATTCAATTTATTTTCATAATGCTGATCAGTAGTGTCGTACCGAGCCCTGCGAATTTCTACTGGTTTATTCCCGTAGGTAAAAGCCACTCGCTCGACAGATAAGAGGGGTGAGCCTATCGGCATAGCTAACCTATCTGCCAGTAGCACATCAGCCAAAACGGCCTTAATTTTTTCCTCTGCGCGGACCATGTGGATGGAATACTCGCCTTCATAAAAGGCATACATTGGTCCCGGCCAAGCATTCAGAGCCTCTAGATTAAGACCGGCAAAGCGAGCTTCTGGAAGCCAAATTTCCTCATAAACAATGGGTTTTCCAGCAAATGTTTGAATTCGATCAATTCGAATCACCCTGTCGCCTGCCTTTAGGTGAAGTTGAAGAGCAATCCACTCACCCGCCAATTCCTGAACACAGGATAAAAATTGACTTTTTAGATGAAATTTCTCACCAGAATCAGGCTCAAGCCGCAAAAAACGATATTGCCAATCCTCCTCTTGGTGGGTAGCGACAAAAGTACCCTTCCCCTGACGGCGAACCAATAAATTTTCAGCGGCTAACTCATCAATCGCTTTACGAACTGTGCCTTGGCTAACCGCATAGCGCGCGGCAAGCTCTATTTCGCTTGGGATCGCCATACCCGGCAACCACTCCGATCCTTGCAAACTTGACAAAATCATCGCCTTAATCTGCTGGTACAGAGGGCTAAATGAGGCAACCGGAAGGGTTTCGTTTGACAAATTCACTCCAAGACGACTAGTAATTAGATAAAATTCAACTCAAATCTATAGTCTTATATAAGACATTAGATTGACAGTGTAAAACGAAAGTGCCTACACTTGAATGGATAATAGAAAAGTTTTCCTTAATTAACCTCACTCTGGAGTTCTTAGTAAATGGCAAAAGCCCCAATGCGTGTCGCTGTAACCGGTGCAGCCGGTCAAATCGGATATTCACTCTTGTTCCGCATCGCCAATGGCGACTTGCTGGGTAAAGATCAGCCCGTCATTCTCCAGTTACTAGAAATTCCAGATGAAAAAGCACAAAAGGCTCTAACGGGCGTCATGATGGAGCTTGAGGACTGCGCATTCCCCTTGTTGGCCGGTATGACCGCTCACTCCGATCCGATGACAGCATTTAAAGATATCGATGTAGCCCTCTTGGTTGGTGCACGCCCTCGTGGCCCAGGCATGGAACGCAAAGATCTGCTCTCAGCCAACGCACAAATCTTTACCGCACAAGGCAAGGCACTAAATGCCGTAGCTAAACGCACTGTTAAGGTTCTGGTTGTTGGTAACCCAGCCAATACAAACGCCTACATCGCCATGAAATCCGCCCCAGATCTACCAGCGAAGAATTTCACAGCAATGTTACGCTTAGACCATAATCGCGCCCTATCGCAACTAGCAAATAAGCTAAACAAACCAGTTGCAGATATCGAGAAATTAGTTGTTTGGGGTAACCATAGCCCAACGATGTACCCGGACTATCGCTTTGCTACGATTGATGGCAAATCTGTAAAAGATGGCATTAATGATGCAGCTTGGAATAAAGACACTTTTATTCCTACTGTTGGCAAACGTGGCGCTGCCATTATTGAAGCCCGTGGTTTATCTTCAGCAGCCTCTGCAGCCAATGCTGCAATTGATCATATCCATGACTGGGTTTTGGGCACTAATGGCAAATGGGTCACCATGGGTATTCCATCCAAGGGTGAATACGGCATTCCTGCTGAAGTCATCTACGGCTTCCCGGTCATCTGCGAAAACGGTGAATACAAGATGGTTGAAGGACTGGAGATCGATGAGTTTTCACGTGAACGCATGAATCACACCCTGAATGAATTGCTTGAAGAACAAGCAGGCGTTAAGCACCTTCTTTCTTAAGGATATTTATTGATGAAGCAAATTCTTCTAATCGCCAGCTTTGTGATGGCAAATCTCATTGGTATTGCCAATGCAAATGCGGATGACGAAGTTGTCACCTGGACATGCAACCAAAATGCCCAATTCAAAACCTCGGGAACTCCTGAAAAATTGAAGCTGACGTGGCAATCTCGGACCTATGACATGGATCGTCAGATCTCCTTACCTGGAAGTTTGCGTTACAAAAGCGCGGCTTCTGGGTACGACTTAGTGGTCCTTGGAAATAAGGCAATGCTATTCAATATCAAAACCGGCACTCGTCTAGCCGACTTTTGCCAAACAGCTGAAATGAAAGAGGGAAAATTGTCTCATTTATTTGCTGATGCCGAGCCTTTCAAGTAATACTAAAAATAGTTGCAGCAATAGAAAAAGCCGAGAATTTCTCGGCTTTTTTCTTGACGCTATTGGCGACTCTAATGAAACAAGGGTTGCTGAGTAGGCGCATCCTCGGGCAATTCCGCATGCACCGCCTCCCCGGAACGATCTGGAAATAATGGCGCACCACAGTCATCACATAGCTCGGGATCAAATAGCATTGCATGCCTAAAAACATCATCAACCCCCGCATCATGCAGCGCATCACAAATTCGCTTAATAGGACTCTCATCATCCGATAAATCATTCAACGCGTCTGTAGCAACACTTTCTCGATCATAAAGCGGCCAAATAACGCCATACACCACCTCAGACGACCCCTTTAGACTAAAAGAAATCCGATATTCATCAGCCTGCTCTTCGCCAAATGCGCCGACAACACACGATAAGCCAGCAGGTAAAACACCCAAAGTGCTTTCTAAAAAATTCACGGCCGCTCGAATGCTTAAGGGTCGAACATGCTTATCAGCTAATCGACAATTCGTAAAATAAGCTTCAGGAAGAATGAGTTCAAACTCACAGCCAGGCAAAAGCGTTGTCATGACATCCTCGAGCGCTGTCTGCCAGCCGATCAAACTAACACCTCGTTCTTGTTTATGCGGCGGTTCAGCCTGCCAACGAAAAATAGGAGATCCGCTAGGCGCAGCAATGGCGGCAACTATAAAACGGGGGTCCGCCAAGACGGCAATTGTCTCGGACATGTCCTTTAATTCGAGCTTAACTTCATCCCCCGTAATGGCGGCAGCTGCCAGAGCCTCTGTCAGTAGGCGGGTTTGGCAATGAGAATGTGGCATTTGATCAATGCTATACAACCAGGGAATCATTGCAATTCGCGTATCTGGTGAGGCAATTGAATTTTGCAATGCTAATGCAACCTTCTCTACAACCTGACTTGTTAATGCTCCAGAGGGAATTTGATAACGCGTGTGAGCAACTATCGGCAAAGCCAATAACAACACATCCCATGCCTGCCCAGCATGCTCGATAGTGACCGACTCTGCCAAGGTTTCGGCGGTATCAGCCAACACCTCAAATGCTTCAGTATTAATCCGAAAAGTTTGATCCAAAGCGGCATCAATGACATTTTGATTTTGACTTTTTAGCAAACGCATTAAGCGCGTAGTTAAGCGCGCTTCCCAAAAGCGATCCTCAAGGTGACTGCCTGATGCCGCCAACGAGATTGCATCGGAAACTAAGCGATCTGCCTCGGGGGAGGCTCGTTGAGAGGATTTACTGCGGTGAATCGCCATATTTATTTCTTCTCTATCCGTCGAAAAACGGGCTTGCTAACGGTTGACTCCGAAGCGGCATAGCGGTAGCCATCCAAATTAAATTGCGTAATATCAGCAATATTCGTCAGGCGATTTTCCACTACAAACCGCGCCATCAAACCGCGCGCTCTCTTTGCATAAAAGGAAATGATCTTGTATTTGCCATCCTTCTCGTCCTGAAAGACAGGCGAGATCACGGGGCAACCCAAGTCTTTAGCTTGAATGGCCTTGAAATACTCTTCGGATGCCAAATTCAGGAGCGCGGGCTTTTTCTCCTGCTCCAGCAACTCCCGCAGCGCCTGCGTTAACTTAGAACCCCAGAAAGCATAAAGATCTTTGCCTCTAGAGGTTTTGAGTG
>Ga0316225_1001267_pt1 | contig 25117 bp, 21 predicted proteins | sample TBH18015metaG_FD_206010 | JGI IMG/M metagenome (GOLD analysis project Ga0316225, IMG submission 206010) | Freshwater microbial communities from Trout Bog Lake, Wisconsin, USA - TBH18015 | ecosystem: Environmental > Aquatic > Freshwater > Lake > Hypolimnion/Profundal zone | place: USA: Wisconsin... | reverse complement strand
ATGGACGCCTATGTCAGCAAGCCGGTGCGACTGGACGCGCTCGCAGCGGCGTTAGGCAAGCCCGGCCTCCCGGTGGGACGGCAGAAAGCGAGCGTCCCTTTCTCGATGAACCAGGCGGTCGAGACCAGCCTCTCGCAACTCCGTCATGAATTTGGCGATGAAGCGGCCCTGGAATTGTTGAACTCCTTTCTCAGTGACACCCCGCCCCGGTTGGCTGACTTGCGGCAGCTTGCCCGCGGGACTGACCGCAAGACCTTTGGCCGGGCGGCCCACTCGCTGGCGGGTAGCTGCGGCATTTTTGGTTTGCGCGCCATGCGCGAGGCGGGGTTGAATCTCGAGACGATGGCAGCAGAAGAAGCCACCCAGGACTTCGACGGCGCGATTCTTGAACTCGATCAACTCTTCCTCGGGATCAGGCCGACCTTGGAGCAAATCCGCGAAACGCTTCAGAAAACCCAGCCCAAATGAAAATCCTCTATGTCCACGAACGGTTCGGCGCGCTCGCCGGGGCCGAGGCCAACGCCCACATCACCGCCAGCGAACTCGCGCAGCGTGGGCACGCCCTTGGCCTGGTGCATGGACCCAGCACCGGCAAGAACGGAGCCGCGTGGGAGAGCACCTTTCCCGCTCGCTTCCCGCTGGGTACTGGCGACAACGCCCCCATCGTGCGCGAGGCTTTGCGGTCGTTCCGTCCGGACGCCGTGTATGTTCATAAGATGGCGGACCTTTCGGTGATTGAGGCCCTCCTGGAAGGCGGCATGCCGCTGGTGCGGATGGTCCACGATCACGACATTTATTGCCTACGGAGTTACAAATATAATTACTTCACGCGCCGCATCTGCACCCGGCGTGCTACCCCCTATTGCGTATTCCCCTGTTTAGCCTGCGTGGTGCGGAACCCCGGCCCGGGCTTGCCCTGGCGGTGGGTTAGCTATGCCAAAAAACAGCGCGAGATCCGGTTGAATCGACGCTTCGATCGCATGGTCGTCGTCACGCAATATATGAAGCAAGAACTGTTGCGGAATGGATTCGAGGACCGCCGCATCGAAATCCACGCTCCCGTGCCGCGCATGGGGGATCCGAATCTCCGCAGCACTTTCAGCCAGCGAAACCTCATCCTCTACGCGGGTCAGATAATCCGGGGCAAAGGTGTGGATGTGCTCATCGAGTCTCTGGCCTTGCTCGACGTGCCCTTCGAATGCGTGATTCTCGGGGATGGCAACCACCGCGCGCAGTGCGAAGCTCTCTCGCGCAAACTGGGCCTCAGCGACCGCGTCAGTTTCAAAGGGTTTGTTTCTCAGGATGAACTGAAGGGTTTCTACCGGGATTGCAGTGTGGTGGCCTTGAGCTCAGTGTGGCCGGAACCGATCGCCACCATTGGCCTGGAAGTCATGCGCTATGCCTTGCCAGTGGTGGCCTTTGATGCCGGCGGCATCAAGGACTGGCTCACCAACGAGCATAACGGCTTCCTCGTCCCCTGGATGGACCGACGGCAGTTTGCCGCCCGAATCAGTCAGTGCCTTCGCGACAAGTCGCTGGCCCGGCGCCTGGGTGAGAACGGCCTGAAGCTGGTCACCGAACGATACGATTTCGGCCAATACATCCTCGACTTGCAGACCATGTTTGAGCGGGTCATCGCTGAGCGGCGGCAGCCGGGAGTTTGACATGAAGGTCGTATTGATCGGAGTCGCTGGTGGCAGCGGTTCAGGCAAAACCTGGCTGGCTCACGAACTCGAACGTCGCTTGTGGCCCCATGCCGCGATCCTATCGCTCGACGATTTTTACGCCGATGTCTCGTACCTGTCGATGGCGGAGCGGTCCGCCTTGAATTTCGACGCTCCCGGTGCGATTGACTGGTCATTGTTGCAGCGATCTCTGGAGGGGATTGTCCGTGGCGAGGCGGTGTGGTTGCCCAAGTATGATTTCGCGACCCACACGCGGCAGTCTCGGCGGCGCCGCTGGCGACCACGACCGGTGGTGTTGTTGGAAGGGCTCTGGCCTTGGCGCCGGCCTCAGTTGCGGCGGATGTACACCCTGAAGGTGTTTCGCACCGGGACCGAGGAGATCCGCTTGGCGCGGCGGTTGGCCCGGGATGTGGCCCAGCGCGAGCGGAGCGAGGCATCGGTGCAGCAGCAGTGGCGGAGACAGGTCCAGCCGATGTACGCACGCTACGTCAGGCCGCAGCTCCGCTCCGCGGATATCACCGTGCCCGCCGAGGCGCCGGAATGGCGGCTGGCGCGGTTGACGCGAAAGATCGCAACCGTCGCTGGACTGGCGCTGGATAAGTCGGACGCAGCCAGCTTTACACCCCCTTCCCAAAGAGGATAGCGGGAATCGTCTTTAGGAGGATCCACACGTCCCCCCAGAAGCTGCGGCACTCGATGTAGCGCACGTCGAGGCTGACTTGCTCCGGGAAATCGATCGCATTGCGATCGCCGATCTCAAACATTCCGCCGTGGCGTTCACCCACCTGCCACAGGCAGGTGATGCCGGGCTTGACGAGTAGACGCCTCCGGTCTCGTTGCGTGTACAGGGCCACTTCCCGCGGCACCGGCGGACGTGGGCCAACTAAGGACATCTCCCCCACCAGTACGTTCCAAAACTGAGGGAGTTCATCGAGCGACGATTTGCGCAGGATTCGGCCTACCCGGGTGATGCGGGGGTCGTTCTTCATCTTGAAGGTGATGCCGGATGCTTTCTCGTTGCTCGCCAGGAGGTCCTTCAGCCGTGCCTCAGCATCCACGACCATCGAGCGGAATTTCAGCATTCGGAAAGGGCGTCCGTTTAGCCCGATGCGAGTTTGGCGAAAAAACACCGGCCCACCATCCAGTTTCACCAGCACGGCGATGAGCACATAGACCGGCCCGAAGGCTATCAGGGCGGCCAGGCTGGCAAGGAGGTCGAACACCCGTTTAAAGCAGAGCGTTCCGCGCAGAACGCTATGCCAGGCCAGGCGTTTGAGGGTGACTCGCCCATTGAGCCAGGCCCGGCCCCAAGGGCTCTGGGCGACGAGCAGACGTGACATCATCCGTTCGCGAAGTTCTTTATCGTCCATAAATCGCAGGGTTTGCTGGTCGTTTGGGGTGATGGACTGGCATGGCCGCCGCTCATTGAATCGGGCTGCTCACCCCGACGCCGTTGAAACTGGTCGAGCCGGCGTGCCCGCCTTCGTTGGCAGCCACCGTGCGCACGAAGACGTCCGTGACCATTTTCGCGTAACGTTCCAGGGTGCGATAAGGTGAGAACGGAACATAGACAATGTCGCGCGGTTCGAGCCGGACGTCTGACGCGCGGCCTGTCAGGATGGCTTTGAGGTTCACGATCGCGATCTTCGGCTGAGCGAGCGACCCGCGGACGATGGCTACTTGCGAGAGTTGTGCTGGGGGTTGGGTGCCTAGCGCCTTGCCAATCGCCGAAACGATCGTCATGTTGTCTTCAAATCCGACCGGGCAGGGACGGTTTACTGCCCCGAGCACATAGATTTCCTGCGACAGCGAGGAGGGCAAATAGAGAAAATCATCAGCCTGAAGGTAAATATTCTGCGACGTGTCGCCTTCCCGCAAGAGGCGCTGGAAGTTGATAGGCAGCCTTTCCCCGCCGCGGATGAGAAAACTGTGGTTGAGGTCGGCCAACTCCTCGGTGGTGCCGGAAAACCGGGAGGTGAACAGGCCGCCGGCTTGAGCGATCGCCTCAATGACAGTCGTTGGTTGCGCGAGCGGGAAGACGCCCGATTTGTTCAGCCGGCCCAGCACCCAAACGCATTTGCTCTCAACGGCTTGGAGGTTAACGACTACCTGCGGGTGCTTGTAATAGGCACTCAGCTCACGCTCTAGCAATTGCTTGGCCTCGAGTAGCGTGAGGCCCCAGGCATCGAGCCCCGGCAATAAGTCGTAGTAGATCTTGCCGTCGGGACAAACAAACGTGCTGGTTCGAGTGCCGGTGGATCCCAAAATCTCGATTTCGATCCGATCCCCCGGTCCGAGTCGGAATGGCTCACGGGAGGGCTTGAGCCACTCCGGTTGGATGAGATTGGTGGGACCGACGGCGACAAACGAGGCCGCGCCACCGTTGCTGCCCTTGACAGAGGCGCCGGGACCAGGCGGGCGGGGGTCGAAAGCCGGACCCCGTCTGGTGCAGGCGGCTACCAGCACGAGGCCCGCCAGCGACATCAACAGGCTGCTTCGTCGGCCCAACCTTGCGGATCGGACCGGCACGGCTTGGTTATGCCGCGAGGTGGCGTGGCTGGGGCAATTAGTGTCCGATTTGAGATGCACGCAGGGCTTCCTCTTACTTCAGGCTGGGCAAAACGGGGTGTTGGATGAGCGGTCCGATGTTCCCGCCCGTCCAGACGGTTACCATCGCCTGAATGAACGAGGTGACCGCCATGTCAGCCAGGTCCTCCACCCGCGACCAGGGCCGGTCGGACACGTACACAATGTCACGGGGTTGGAGTAAAAAATCCTTGGCTCTGCCCGACAGGGTATCGGCCGTGTTCACGATGATCCGTTCCGGGTGGTCGAGCGACCCCCGCACGACGAGCACACGCTGCTTATACGCATTGTCCGTATAGCCGCCAGCTAGGGTGACGGCGCTGAGCACCGATGCTCGGCTGGTCAGACCTTGGGCGCCTGGTCCTTTCACCGAACCGAGCACGTAGATCTCATTGGCGCTGGCCGAGGGGAAATAGAGATAATCATCGGGTTCCAGCAGGATGTTCTGGGACAGATCCCCCCGCAGGAACAGTTTCTCGAAATCTACCGGCAGGCGCCGACCCTGGCGAATCAGAAAACTGCGCGGCAAATCCGCCAGTTCGACGGTGTTGAGCTGGAAGAGGCCCGTTTCCAGTCCGCCTGCCATCGCCACGCCTTCAAGCAGGGTACGCGGGCGGTCGAGCATGAGGGCGCTCTTGTTGACCACTTTGCCAAGGACGAAGAACTTTTTGCTCTTGAAGGCGCCCGGCGTGACGATGATGCGCGCCCGCTTGTAATGCTTGGCCAATTCGGCGGTCATCACGTGGCGCAATTCATCGAGGGTCAAACCGGTCGCGACCACTCCCTGCGCCTGAAGGTAACTAACGCGTCCGTCGGGTTCGATGGTGACATCCGTCCGAGCCAGCTCCGGTCTTCCGTAAAACGAGAAGTTTACTACATCGCCTGGGCCGAGCGTAAGGTGTTGCTGCCAGGGGCTCTTGAACTTCGCATTGGAGCCGGCGAACACGAGCGGAGCGATCGCGGGGGACGGGGACGCCGCGGTCGGCTCAGCCGCTGGCCTTGCATTGGCTGCGGCACAGGCTAAGAACAAACCCCAAGTCAGCTGGCCCGATATTTTCGCCATGCTCATCCGCCACCCTTCAAGGTTGGGAAGAGCTTTTTCTCCCGGTTTAACACCATTCCCACCAAACGGCAGCGGGCGTCGCGCAGCATGTCCAGGCGTCGGCTGGTCAAGGGTGCCCTCGCCTGGCCGCTGGAGCAAAGCCAGATGACTTGAGGCAAGGCTTCTGCCAGCAACAAGGTTCCAGGCTGATCGGGTCCTTTCAACTCGACGAGCACCACGACGTGGTCGGTGTGTCGCCAACGATCACAGGCACTGTGCCAGAGATTGCGCCGGGTTGCATCCCAACACCAGTCCGCCGGCGTCAGCAGCCACGTGATCGAACCGTGCCGCAGAACCAAGCTGGCGGGATCGCGTAACGCCTCACCCAAGGGCACACTGGTGCCGGTCCCAGAGGCTCGGTTGGTCACGGCCAGCACGGTAGCCTCGCGCAGGCTGGCCGCGCCGGCCAGCAGTTCAATCCACGTCGAAACCCCCTCGCCTTCGGTCGAGGCCATCCAGCCGCACACCACACCTCCCTTGAGGTCCCCGGCAAGCCTCGTTTGCAATCCCATCCAAGTCCGAAAGGCCCACCTTGCTTGCTCCGCCGCGTCCAGCCTCCCCAAAACCGGTAAGGTCGCCAGCAAGGGGAGCTTGGTCACGCGGCAGGCGTCGGCCACTGTTTTGATTCGGTCGTCGAGGGACTCGACCAAACCAACCAGCCCGAGCGCCAGCACCACTCCCAGCAAACCCCCGGCAACAGTGACGAGAATCAGTTTCTTGCTGCGGCTGGTGATCTCCACTTCCTCCGGTTTTGCCTCGAAGAACCGATAATATCCCGGGGGGTTCTCTTCGTAGATTTGAGCCTCCCGCTGGCGGCTGGCCAGTAAGGACGTGGCGGCCTCGAGTGATTGTTGTTTCGATTTGATTCGGGCGTACTGCATGCCTTTCTCCGGTAGCCCGTGAAGCTTGTTCTCGATGTCAGTACGGACGCTCTTGAGCTTCTCAAGTTGGGCGGCCAATACTTCCTTTTGTGTCCTCAACGAAACCAGTTCCTGGTAAAAACTGACCGCCAGACCACTGTCTCCCGGACGCGGAGCGGCAATCGTTGGCGTCGGCGTCTCCCGCAACTGCTTCTCCGCTTCCGCGACCCGGTCCTTTTGATCTTCCACCGCCGGATTGGTATCGGTGAGTTGGGTGCGCAGTTCGGCGAGTCGATCCCGTGCGGCCTGTACCCGCTCCATCAGCGGGTTGTGCTCCGACAGTTCCTTCTCCAGCGCATGGATTTTCATGTCGAGCGTCTCAAACTCGATCCGTGTGCTCTCGAAACGGAGGTCGAGATTGCCCAACTTCGTGAGGTAGGCGTCCATCTCTTTGTCCACGCTCACGATGCCGGCCTCCTTTGAGAATGCCAGGAGATCGTCGTTGATTTTGTGTAACTCCTCATCCGCTTTGGCAAGCTGCTCCTTGAGCAGGCGATTGACCTCAATGGCTTCTTGGGCTTGGAGTTCGCGGGTCAAGCGCACTACCTCGGCGCCGAAGAGATTCAGCACCCGGAGGGCGGTGGCGCTGCTCCGAGTGGACTTGAAGGCCACGGTGATGAGATCCGTGTTGCGTTCCGGGGTAATGGTCAGTCCGCGGAGAACGGCCGATGGTGAAAGCCGAGGTTTCGTTTGCTCACTGACGCCTTGCAAGACAGCCGGCGATTTCATGAAACTGACCAGGGTTGCCACCGAAAGTTGCCGGGGTTTGAACGGTTCTCCTAACTCGGAGGCGCGAAAGGTGCCGGACGTCTCCTGCCGCATAAGCTGGCCGGAGGCGGCGTAGGCAGCCTCGAACTTGGAGTAGCCGACGGCGGCGCCGAGCCCCGCCAGAAGGACGCCGCTCAGAAGCACCCAGTACCATTTCCGAATGACGGCCGACACCAGCCGTAACGGGTCGAAGGGCAATTCGAAGGCGGGCTTGACGGGTGGCACGGCCGGTTCGTCTGGCGATACCATCGGGCTTGGCGGTTGCCTCCCGATCGGTCCTTCCTTTGGCATGTTATCTGAGGCTGGCATCAAGCAAATTCGTCGATGGCTTGTTCATATACCCCCAGGACTTGCTCCGCCGTTACCCCCCAATCAAAGCGGCGGGCGTTCCGCAATCCCATCTCGCGCAGGCGCAGTCGCTCGGTTGGATCTGCCGCCGTTTGCTCTAGGGCCGCCGCCATGCTCCCCACCGCTTCGGGTTCAACCCGCAACACCGCGTCCGCCACCACCTCCGCGAGCGAACCTCGGGTGGAGCTGATTACGGGGCATCCGCAGGCCATAGCCTCGACGGGGGGAAGGCCGAACCCCTCGAACAAGGAAGGATAGACCATGGCTTCCGCGGCCCGGTAAAGATCGGGCAGCCGGACGTCCTCCACAAAACCCAGAAAGCGAATATCCCCGCAGAACGGAGACTGGGCGGCCGCGGTGTGAATGAACTCCGAACCGTGCCAATCGCTGCCGCCGAGCACCAGCAACCGGTTTGAGTTGGTCCGCGACTTGAACTGATTGAAAGCCTCGATGAGGCGGACGTGGTTTTTCGCCGGGTGTTCCAGGCGGGACACGTATAGGAAGAAAGGGGCCCCGAAATGCCAGCGCGCCTCGGCCTCGGCCGACGCCTGGTCGCGACCGCCGGGATGGAAGCGCGTGTGATCGATTCCATTGTGGATGACCGTCTGTTCGCTGGCGGGGATGCCGAAGAAACGCTCAACGTCGCGCGCGGTACTCGCGCTGATGGCGATGATCTCATCCTGGCAGAGCGCCAGGTGTTTCGCCACCACACGCCCGTAGAACATGCGGGCCGCGTCGTACTTTCCGCGGATGTGAAAAGGGGCGAGGTCGTGGATGGTAGCCACGCGCGGACAAGGGGCCTGGTAGAGCATCCGCCGGTAGGTGGGCGTGTGTACCACGTCGATATGCCGCTGGCGGAGCAGCGAGGGCAGCGTGGCCTGGTGCCACCACACATTCCTCAGGGCGGGCCGAAATCTCTCCGGCACCTTCACGATCTCGGCGTCGTCCGCCGCAAAGGCGAACAGGGGTAGGTCCTCATCCAGGACAAACAAGACGAGTTGGTGGCCGCCCCCGCGCTCCAAAAGCGCCCTCACCAGTGCCAGCACATATTGACCGACGCCGGACTTGCCGCGCTGAATGGCCGAGGTGGAAATCCCGATGCGCATGGTTCAGCCCAGCAAGTAGCTCTCCATGCGGAGAATCCGCAGGACGTTAAGGACCGCGGCTTGGGGGTCGGTGAAACGAAGCGGGATGTCTCGCTCCCGCGCCGCTTTTCGAATCCGTACCATCAACCCGACTCCCGTGCTGTCGATAAAACGCACTCCCGCGAGGTTGACGCTCACGCCTGTCTTTCGGTGGTTGGCCAGTTCGAGTTGCATCATGGTTATGCGCCAGACATTCTGCTCATTGGCGGCCACAATATCTCCCTGCCAAGCCAACGGCTCTTCGCCGGGGGCGAGGTTAAGCGTGGGAAGAACATTGGTTTCGCCAACCCGAGCATGAACCAAATCGCGGGCGGTGGCAAGATCGGTCGCGCGTGGGAAAAACTCGGTGAACCGCATCAAGGCGAGCGCTTGCAATACTGGCGGCGCCGGGGCCACCAAGACCAACTGCCGTCCGCCCTCGCGGAGTTGCTTTTGCAATCGAACCAGGAGTCCCACTCCGGTGCTGTCAATGAAGCTTACCCCTGAGAGATCAAGCAACAGATGCGCCGTGCCGGCGGCCAGGCGGGGCCAGAGGTGCACGTGCTCCTCGACTGCCGCCGCATCGATGCGGCTGGGGAAGCGAACGACCTCCATGGAGTCGTTGTGGGTTGCTGCCACCAGGATCGCGTTGGTCTTGCGGGCCTGGCCGCGAATGCTGCGGAGTTGCCACCATTGGCGTAGGATCGCTCCGCCAAAAAACCAGAGGTCCATGAAGTAGCGGCGAAACAGTCGGCGGGGTTCCTGGAGCAGGCGAAACACCCATTCCAGGCCGCTTCCTTGCATCCAGATCGGCGCGCGCCGCACCGACCCGGCGAGGAAATCGATGGTGGCCCCCACACCGATGCTCACCGGCACCCCGGTTCGCCGGAACTGCATGCTGATCCATTTCTCCTGTTTCGGACAACCGAATGCCACCAGCAGAATGTCCGGCCGGGCCTCGCGGATGCGGCGAACCATATCGTCATGGTCCATCTCCAGCAATGGCTTAAACGGAGGCGAGTAGGCCCCGACCAACTCAAGGCGCGGGTGCTGCGCCCGCACTTTTTCGGCGGCTTTGGCGACGCTCTCAGGGGTGCCACCCAGGAAGTAAACGCGCCAACTCTGACGTTCCGCCTCTGCCAGCAGAGCCGGCACCAGGTCCGAGCCGGCCACTCTTTCCGGCAGCGGGTTCCCCAAGAAACGCGAGGCCCAAACCAGGGGCATGCCGTCACAAAGCACCAGGTCTGAATCGCTGAGGATACGCCTCAGTTCAAGGTCTTCCATGGCCTGAACCACGAAGTCGACATTCGCCGTCGCAATATAGTGGGGCTGGCGTGAAGCGATCATGGTCGCCACCCGACGCAGGGTGCCGGACAGCGTTATTTTGTCGAATAGCACCCCCACCATCGCGATGGGGGGTGGGGCTGCCAGTGCCTCCGAAGTGTGATCGGGCGAGGAGGACGGCGATTGAGCCGCAGGACCTCCGAGTTCTTCGCGGGGCCTGACCTTGATCGTGGTGCCAGCTTCAACGGGATCCGGTTGGGATGGTGTCATGGGATTTAGGGCGAGGAGTCCGAAAGACGATGGAGCGAGTTTTGCCACCAAGAGATCGTCACGAGCGAGTCAACCTCGCCATCACGACGGAATCGCAAAATGGCTCGATAGCCGCCGCGCGGTTCAATGAACTCTCCCCGCCAGGCCGTCAAGCCGTTGGTGGCGACTGCAATCTCGCTTTCGCCACCTGTCGAGTCCAGATTCAGACGAACGGAGTCGCCGTCGCCCACGTCCCGAAAGGTGCGGGACTGACCGCAGGCGGCAATGGTCAGCGAGGCAATCGAGGCACCCGTCTCGTTGTAGACCATCACTCGGGAGACGTTCGAACGGGCGATCGCCAGTCCGGCCGCCGCACCCAGCGCCAGGAGTGTGCCCAGCGGCCATTGTACGCGGCGCCGTTTCCACCACTTAGACTCCAAAGCGGGCTGCATAATAGTCGCTGAGTTGTTGCCCGAGCATCGTCCACGAGAGTCGCGCCAGTACGGTTCGCCTTCCTTCGGTTTCCAGATGGAAGCGGAGTTGGGCGTTGTCGAGGGCTCGCGCCGTTTCCTCAACGAAAGTCTTCGGCGTGTCGCCTAGCAGGAGGTCCTCGCCGTGGCGCAGGTCGAGCCCTTGGGCCCCCACAGTGGTCGAGACCACCGGAGTGCCCATGGCCATGCTTTCGGGAATCTTCAACCGGGTGCCGCCGCCAATGCGCAGCGGAACAATTTGAAGCCAGGCGCGGCGATAGAACGGTCGCACATCAGGCACACCGCCCGTGACGATGACCCCCGGGCGCTGGCCATAAGCTTGGACCTCGGCTGTCGGCGATTTGCCGACGATCAACACCCGCAGTTCCGACACTTGTCGTCGAAGTGGCTCGTGCATGTCCCGGAAAAACCAACTCAGCGCGTCCACATTGGGGGTGTAATCCATCGCCCCGCAGAACAGCACCGTGGGTTCAGGGTCACGCGGGGCGCTCGAGCCCTGCGGCGAAAAGTAGTCGAGGTCGACGCCGTTGGTGATGACCCGCACGGGCACGGCCCGGCTGATGTGCGCCCGGATGAACGTCTCATCATCTGGGCCGCACACCACCTCCACGGCCGCACGGCGGGCCACCCGCCGTTCAAACCGCCGGAGTTTAGCGAGGTTCTCCCAATCGAGCACGGTCTGACGCAGGCCTTCCGACATGGCCTCGCGCTGCGCTATTTGGAACTGGAGGTCGACGCGGCTCCGGTCCACGGCCAGGGGCAGCGAAGCGAGGGTGTCGAAGAAATACTGCGCCATCACGATATCGCACACGTGCGCGAGATCATATCGCTGGCCGGCTACGAAGCGTTCGATGGCTTCGCCGACGTGAGGCAGTTGCCAATGGCGAACCGTGGTCGGAAGCCTGCTGAGCAGACGATCGGGAAAGAGCCGCGGCCAGGCCGGGTGCTCGAACGGCACGAACTCCACCCGGCGGCAGAACTCGGCAAATACGGGCTTTTGCTCGCCGCGTTCCCCGCCTTCGCTGAGCGCGATCAAATCAACTTGGTGATCACGCCCCAGCGCTCGAAGCAGGTGGAACGTACGCTGGTAAGTGCCGCGGTCCACCGGAAACGGTATGTAGGGGTATACGACCAGGATTCTCATGGCTAATTGAATCGATGCCAGAGTTGCTCGTAGGCGGTGACCAGACCGGCGAAGTCGCGGGCGGCCGTCTTGAGTTCGCGTTGAACCCGGTTCAGCAGGTTGTTGTCCGAGAGGACCGAAGCTTCCCACAGGAGCAGGCTCAGGGCGTGTAAAAGCCGTTGGCGCGGGTAGCAAACGGCCCAGGAGTGGAGCGATGCCATCGGACCGAACGTCTTTGCGTTGACAAGGCGGTTGCGCAGGCTGGAGGTCTCGGGGCATTTGTTGGTGGCGCTCAGCGCATAGGCTCGCGGACTGGCGAAGGTCGTCCCCAAACGAGCAGCCTCGAGCCAGAGCCAGAGTTCCTTGGCCAGCCCGCCCAGTTCGGCGTGCTGTCGTTCCAGAGACTCGCGAGCGGCGACCGAGCGCACGGGATGCAATTTGAATTCCACCCCCGCGGCATGATGGCGGCAGATGGGCTCCCGCCATCGCGCGTCCGGGAATTGCGACCAACCCAGCAACCGTTGGTGCCGCTCTCGGCAACTCCAGTGATACTGACCCGCGGCCGCGAGCAGGACATCCCCCAGGGCGAGTTGCATCTTCGCCAGGTTCCGGCCGACGAAATCCGACTCCTCCGCGCCAAAGGGTTTGCGACGTAGACGTTCGGCGCTGAAGAGCAATCCAGTGCAGCGATTCATGAGCAGACGAGTCGCCTCATGCAGGGGCACATTCCGCGCTTCGCTATGGTGGGCACATCCCACGAGCAGGGAATCGTCGCCCAGGATCCAGCGATGGGCGGCGAGCAGGTCGTAGAAAAACATCGAGGGACCGGCCGACCGCAGCTTGGTCAGCGTCAGCACCTTGAACTCGACCTCCAAGCCGCCCGCAGGGGAGAGACTTTGCCCGAGCCGGTGAAGTGGGAGCCGGTATTTTCTCTCCGCCAACACCGCGTTGCCGGTGACGAAAACGTAGAATTCCAGGTCGTTGTATGCCTGGTCACCGGAGCCGGTGCGCAGCACACCGCCTTCTCCGCGCCCATACCCGCCGGCCAGAACCAGCCCCTCGAGCGCGGGTTTGGGTACGAGGGCGCAAACCTCAGTCCGCACCCTTTGGCACAGCGTCTCAAGGTGTTCCTCGAGGCGCGCATCGCCATCGATCGTGAAGCGATTGGGTGGGCTCGTGGAGGCACCGGTGGCCCTGACATTCGAGGGTTGGTGGGCGACGTCAGCGGTTTGACCATCCATGACCGTGGTCGGTCTAGAAACTGGTTCTTCTCGAATAACCTGTGCCGCTGGTTTGTTCACTGCGGGGTTTCTTATAGAACAAAGCCGCATGGCTGGCAATGCAATGTGAACGACCATGCGAAATGCTCAGCCGTCTGGCCGCTGGGTTAGGTCCCCGGGGCTCCGCGCCAGAGGCTCTCCAGTAAGTAACGCTCCATCTGGTCTATGATGACCGGTTCCGCATACCGGGAGCGAACCTCGGCCTGCCCGGCGGTCGCCATCCGCAAACGGGCTTCCGGACGGCCATCCAGGTCGAGAATCTGCCGCGCGAGTTCCTCTGCGCTGCCGGCGGTGTAGGTGAGGGCATTCTCACCATGCCGAAAGAGCTCCTGGCTGCCGCCCGTCATGGTCCCGATGACCGGCAAGCCGCTGGCCATGGCTTCCAGGGGTGTCAGCGCGAACGGTTCTTCCCATTCGGAGGTAAAGAGCAGCGCATCATGCGCCCGATAGACCGCGGGCATTTCGTCCGCCCCCGCCGTATGGAAAAACACGGGCAGCCGGCCAGCTTCGACCGCGGACTTCAACTTGGCGGTGTAGTCGGGGTCGCCTTGGCCATAGATGTGGAGTTCGCCTGGGAATTTGCCCTTCACCAAAGCCATCGCTCGGATGCCGGTCATGACGCCTTTGTCCTCCGCGAGCCGGCCGACATAGACGAGCTTGCGCACGGCCTGCTCCGCGGGTGCGGGATCGCCATGGAATCTCGAGGTGTCCACCGGGCAGTAGATAACTTCTCCGTGCTGCACCGGGTAGCCCTTGGCGGCCGTCAGCTCCCGAAGGGCACGGCTGCAAAAGTAGATACGATCAAACCGGATGGCGCTGACGGGATCGGTTGGTGCGATCTGACTCCACCGGCTTCTCAGCCCGGCGAGCGTGCAACCCCATCGGACCAGCCTGGCGGTTAGCCCCACTGTCGGTCGGTTCCACCAACTAAGCCACACATCGGCAATCAAGCTCCGTGCAATCCAATGGTCGGAGACATCGAAAACCACCGGTATTCCAAGTCGTTGAAGTGTGAGACAAAGGGATTTTGATATTCCACCCAGGTTCCAGACGTGGATGGCGTCCGGGCAAAAATCCGCCGCGGCAGTCCGCAACACGTGGTTGTTGTGGAACTCCAGTTTGCGGAGGTCGCTTATCCCAAGCCATGGGTGGCCGTAAAAACCATGTACCCTGAGGCTGCGCGACACCCCGGGTTCAGCGGTGGCATCTGAGGCGGATGCCACCCCGTGGTTCGAAGTTACTACCTGCACGGTATGGCCACGCGCGCTCAAGGCCTTCATGGCCACTCGGCAACGCAGTTCGTACCCGCCGACATAGTGCGGCGGATAAAGATTCGTAAGGGCCAGAATTCTCACGAGGGACCTCCGTGGGATTCCGCCCAACCCCGGCGAAAACCGGCCAGCTTGCCATTCCGCTCGTGCCAGCGGACTCTGGCCGCGTACGGCAACTCTCGGAGCCGTCCGTGGCGGACGCAGAAGCCCGCATCGTGCCGCAGGTCGCTTAGCCAACCCAGCGCGACGGTCTTCAGCCAGTTGTATTCCCCGCGTTTACCGCGCCAGGATTTGCCGATCGCCCGCGCATCGCCGAACCGGCGTTTGCGCGCCTGCTCGGGCGTGTAATTATGCGAGTGCATGGCCACGGATTCCGGCACGTAACGCACCTCGTATCCCTGCTGTTTACACCAGCGGGTATACTCGTCGTCTTCCGCGTACTGCAAGTCCTCGCGGAAGCCCCGCTCGGCCCAGACATCCTTGCGCAACCCGCTGCTCACCATGCTGAAGAAGTGGTCCCACTTTGCGGACTGACGTTGCAGACCGAAGCACCGTTCGTAGTCGCAGGCGTAAACGGCCTGACAATCGGGCCGCGGTATCTGCCGGCCAAAACAGGCGGCCACGCGAGACGGCTGCAGCGCCTCAAACAGGGGCTGCAGCCAGTTCGATCCCTGCGGCGTCGCGTCGGCATTGAGGAAAAGAGCAAAGTCCGCCCGAGCCAACCGCATTCCCTGGTTCATCACCCGACTCGGGTTGTATTCCTGCGGACTGATCTGGACAAATTGGGCTGGCGCTGCGGCGCGGATCAGCTCCTGCGAACCATCGGTTGACCCGGAGTCGATCACGATGAGTTCGAAGGGGCCGAATGACTGCGCCTGCAAGGAGGGCAGGGTTTCCCGCAGCGCCCACGCTTCGTTGAATGAGCGCATGATCACGCTGGCGATCGGGGTCTTCATGCCGCCTGCCTCCCGGGCGCGATCAACCGCCGGCCAAACTTCGCTGATAACGTCCTCCGTTCCGCTTCGTGCAAGCCCAGCCGCCATATGACCGCCATACCGAGTAAGCCGGCGATTACGGATTCGCCAAGCATCGCGCCGATGGACCAACGGGACGGAACCACCAGGACCAGCCGGAAAACCACCAGCAAGCAGAGCATCGGGAGGCAGGAAACCCAGGATGGCAAGACCGCTCGTTCAAAAAGCTGCCAGCCGGTTAGCTCGACCTCCCTCGCCATCCAAGGCCAGAGCCGCCCCCAGCCGAAAAACAAGGTCGGAATGAACGAGCCGACGGCGACGGCGATGACGTTGCGATAGACTAGCACCAGCAGCACGCTGAGCGCCAGGTTGGCGATCGCCTCCCCCACGCCCAGCCACATCAGCCGTCGTTCGTGGCCGCTCATCATAAAAATGCGTTTCGAGACGCTATGAGTGAGAATAGTCGTGTAGTACCAAGCCAGCAGAACGTGGCCCACCAGGAAGGTCTCGTGTGGAATCACCCGGTCGCCCGTGAGCAACCGCAACAATTCATCGAGATAAAAGGCGCAGAGCAGATACAGCGGCGTGCCGATGAGCACGCTCCAGCGCAAGCTGTTGACCAGCAGATCCCTCAACGCCGCATGGTCGCCCATCGCGAAGAGATGCGCTGCCGCGGGCGAAAGCGTGTCCTGAACCTGTTTCGTGAATTGTCCAAACACCTCCGCCGTTTTCGCCCCGGCTTGATAAACGGCCACCGCGCCCACCGATAGAGCCGTGCCCAACACCAGTTGGTCGCTCTTGCCCAGGACGATGTTGGTCGCCGTGCCGAGGTAGGCAAAGATTGAAAAATGCATCGTCTCTCGCATCAATCCCGCCGAAAAGAGTCGTGGACTGAGCCGAACGGCAGGCATCAACCGCATCGCGAAGAGGGCCGCCAGGCAATCCGGGGCCAAGGCGAAAAACAACGCGATGAACATCACTGCCATGAAACTCCACTTCAGCCAGACGGCGCAGGCGATCAAAAGGAGTCTCGCCACCAGGGCGCCAGAGATGAGGTTGTTTGCCAGGCGAATGCGCTGCTGCCCGCGCAATATCTCCGGGAAAATCCCCATCGGAAAAGCCAGCCCAATCCCGAGGAAGAAGACCACCAGAATTCGCCGGAATTCCTCCGTGTTTTCCGGCGAGACGCCGAAACACCCAATGATGCGGGCGGAGCCCAATAAGACAACGAGCGCGATGAACCCGGCGACGGCCGCGTAGAAGAACAAGATGGTGCTCAGAACGCGGCTGAGTTTCTCCCAGTCCTTTTGGACGGACAGTTCGGCCACCCGCTTTTGCGCCGCGAAGCCAAAGCCAAAGTCCAGCAGGATGCCATAGCCGAACACACTCCATAACAACGACCAGAAACCGAACTGTTCCTTTCCCAGGGCTTGGTAAAGCATGCGGAATGTCAGCAGCCCTACCACCATCCCGACCGCCGTTCGCACATAGTTGGAAACAGAGTTGCTCCAGATGTTTCGCTTTACCTCGAGGTAGTTCATCCTGCCCCCCGTCCGTAGCGGCGCCTCGCATGCTCCTCCGCCGCTTCGTAATGCCGTTCGAGCTCCCGCGCGATCCGGCTCCAGTCGTAGCGTGCGAAAGCCTCTTCACGGCCTGCCTTTCCGAGGCTCTGCCGTAGGGCCGGCGTGGTTGCCAGCAGTCGGAGCGCTGAGGTCAGATCCGCTGCCGTGGCCTCGGATTCCGGGTTGATAAACAGGCCATTCTCACCGTGCCGGACCAGCCCCTTGAGTCCGCCGACACGGTTGACGATCACCGGCCGGCCCGCGCTCCAGGCCTCCAGCACCACGATACCGAAGGGTTCGTGCATCGAGGGCAGTACGAAAACATCGCAGGCATGGTAGGCATTGACCAGGTCGGGGTCATCATTTCTCAACCCCGGAAGCAGACTCACGCTCCCAGCCAAGCCGTTGGCCGCGATGGCCTTGCGCAGCTTGGCCGCGTATTCCGGCTGGGTCTCCGGCCCTAGCAGGACGAGAATCGCATCGGGTTGCTCCTTCCGAAGGCGGGCGAACGCCTCTACCAGCAACAGTTGGTTCTTCTGCGCGTCGATCCGTCCCACCCCCAACACCAGGAAAGCCTCCGGCGGAAGCCGGTACCTGCGGCGAAAGGCAGCGCCGTCCCCCGTGGCGAACTTCGCGAAATCCACCCCGTTGGGGAGGTAGGTCACGCGGTCGTGGGGCAATTGGGCTTTGGCCTTCTCCCATTCGCTCTGCCCAACACAAATGATCTGGTCAGCGTCCTCGAGGATGCGGCGCGATCCAAAAAGCGCGCCAAAGACCTTGCCCCACTCGAACTTGTTGGCGATGGGTCTGAGCAGATGATCCAGTTCGGCCGCCGGCACATCAAACACGCCGCCATGCAGCGAAACCACGAAGGGCTTCCGGCGCAGCCGGGCTGCGGTTCGAACCTCGCCGCCCAGGCGTTTGAGGGTGTGGGCGTGGAAGAGACGCACATCGGACTGAGACAGCAGCGACTTGAATAAGGAAAGGGAGAGGAGGTTGCCGCCTTTCTTGTCCATGGCCGCGCGATCCGCAGGGCTGAGTCCCAAGAACGGATAGCTGTAGGGAAAGCGCCGTACCGGCACGCCGCCAATGGTCTCCTCCCGACGATGCGCTAACGCCATCGAAGTGAAGATCTCCGGCTTTATCCCGGCGCGCTTCTGCTGACGGGCGATCTCGAGAATGACGGTCTCTGTGCCCCCCCATTCTTCCGCCACGAAACGCCGCGGCACATGCACAACCCGATTATGTCCGGGCTTGATCATCCGCGCAGGAAGAGATACGTGCCCCCGTTTTCGCGCTCGACGTGAAATCCCAGACCCAACAGGTCGGCGATGATTTGGTACGTTTTCGCAAAACCCGTGACGTGCGGGTGTAACTCCATGATGATCTTCCGCACGCTCCGCGGCACTTGGGCGAAGTTGACAAACTGCTCTGCCCCCTCGATGTCGATGATCAGAGCGGTTGGCGCGTAGCCCAGGCGCCGCGTCAGCGTCCCCAACGAGGCAGCCGGCACCCGCACGGAGCGTCCACTGTTAGCTCCGGCGACGAGTGAGTTCTCCCAAAACTCGTTGCCGATGTTCAGCGTCACCTCTCCGTCTTCAGCCGCCAAGGCCAAGTTCAACACCGCAGGCGTCCGCCCGTTGAGTACGTAATTCCGTTTGAGCATTTCGACGGTGCCCGGGTTTGCCTCAACCGTCGTATAGCGGCTGATGCCCAGCCGAGTTTGGCAAAACAGCCCGATGAAACCAATGGCGCCTCCTACCTCGAGCACGGCGTCCTCTGCCGTCAGAAACTCTTGCGCGAGGGTCCGCTCCTGCACCTCGTAGCGCCCCTCCAGGAGATTGTTCTTCATCACCGGTGAGAGGGTCGAGACATCCAGTTTGACGCCTTCCAGCGTGGCTTGACGCACGCGTGGTAGCATGAACTTGAACCTCCAGCGTGTGCAGAAGTCCGACCAGAGTTGAAAAAGGAGGGTGCGGCGAAAAAGGCTTGGCCGCGGTTTCGTCTCGGGGGTGCTCATGGGCGGGAGGGTTGGGCTTGTTTCGCGTTCAGCTCTTTGGCCCGTGCTGCGGACTCTTTCATGAGGTCGCAGATCTGCGGGATAGCGATGATCTCCACGGGAATCTCGGACTGGTTGGTGAGCAGCGAGGCGTAGCTGTGTTGGTCGGAGGGGTGATAGCCATGCATGGCTCGAATCGGGCGTTCACCCATGTGACTCGGCACAATCAACACCCCCTCGCGCGCGAGGAAGATGACTTCGCCGAAATACCGGTCAGGGAAGAGCGTGTGCAGGCGGTCAAGTTCCTCATCCGGGATAATCCGCCCCTCAGGCACGCGTTGCAATTCGTCGGTGACGAGCTGTCGGGCGTGGTCGTTGAAGAACCAGAAGCGAGCCATCGTCGAATCATACACCACCGCATAATCGCGTTCCGCCCGCACCGGCAGCGCTTCAATCCGCGCCATCAGGTCGAGGTGTTCGTCGCAATTGGCCATGCCGTGGTCGCTGAAAACATAGAGCTCTACCTCCCCGTACTGGCCGCGCGCCGCCGCCAGCAGTTGCTGAATCCACTGCTCATAAACCCGCAGCCGAGGAAGGATCTCGGGCGAATCATTACCCACGCTGTGCAGTAGTCCGTCCAAGCCCGGCCAATACATGAAGGCGAAATCGATCCCGCCTCGCCGCAGGTCATCGGTTAGGGTGTCGAGATTTTGCTCCTCTGTCTTGCTCGGGTCGCTCACGAAGTAGGGTGTCCCTTGGGCTACAAGAAAATCAAAGATATTCGTCCCGCGGTTCATCCCCCCGGGTTGAAGCGGACTTCGCTTCTCGGTGAAGTCGTATTGGTGAATATTGCGAAACGGGATGTTGTAGAGGTCGAAATAGCCTCGGAACCGGAGCCGAGCCTTCACGAGTTTGGTCAGCCATCGCCGAAAAATGCGCCGGCTGGTGATCGCTTTGGGGAGCCACCGCAGCGCTCGTAGCGAGCGAAACGGCGAATGCTCCGGGTCATGCACAAAATAGCACCAATTGCGGTGGTCGTCGGGCCAGCGACCCGAGAGAATCGAGGGTACGCAGGCGGAACTGTAGCCAAAAACGCTCTCGAGACGTTTTCGCGTCGGGGCGAAGTCCCCACCAAACGGGTTGTGCTTGAGAATCTCCCAACCCATGGCGTCAATCATGATGAAGAGCGGCAGGATCGGTTTCATAGCCGTGCGAAATTGACGTTAGCATTGCGCATGCAATTCACACGCAATTCCCAAAGTGGGATTCCCGACGCATCGCTAGGGCGGTAGCTTTGGCCCATGACCACGCAATCACAGGGAAACCCTGAGGTTTCCCCCGAATTCAGTGTCCAGCTCGTTCGATTCGGTTTCATGTTTTCGGGTGGTAAAGCAAGTAGCGCGCCAAGTGTGGAGTCAGGCATCGAAAGAAAGGCGCGAGGTCCACATCGACCCCGTGCCGGGGACGGGAGCCGAGCGGAATTCATGTTGGTTCTAGAATGCGGCGAGCTTCACTCAGTAATTCTGAGGGGGAAAAGGGTTTGGTGAGGTAGAGGACGGCGCCGGAGGTTTCGGCCTCCTCGCGCACGATCCGTTGGCCGCGAGAAGTGAGGATGATGACCGGTATATGGGCGGTGTCCGGGCGGGATTTTAATTCGCGCAAAGCCTCAAAGCCGTCCATCTCAGGCATCATCACGTCCAGCACCACGAGATCCGGTTTTTCAGCCACGGTCAACTCCACGGCTTGTTTGCCGTCGCGCGCCAAGAGGATTTCGAATCCGCCTTTCTTGAGGCTGAGTTCCGTGACTCGCAGGATATGCGGTTCATCGTCGGCGATAAGAATGCGTTTTTTCATGAATGATAAGCGATTTTGTCGGCGATCACGATGAAGGCCGTGTCATCCGCGGGAGGGGTTCCTTGTTCAAAATCCTGCAGCAGGGTCGCGAGGTGTTGCCGGGTGCCCTCGCTGGATTCGGTGTTCCGGGCGGCACGGGCGAGGGTTGATTTGACAGCCTCCAAACCGAGGAGTTCACCCGCCCGGTTGCGCGCCTCGATGAGCCCATCGGTGAACATTAAGGCCTGGCCGCCGTGCCAGGCGCAACGATGCTCGGTAAACGCGGCGTCCACGAGAATGCCCAAGGGGGGTCCGCCGGCGGGGATTTCCAGCACCTCACCCTGGGGCGTGGCCAACAGCAGTGGTGGATGACCGGCGCCGGCGACACGAAGTTCATTGCTCCGGCCATCGAGAAAGGCCAGTTGAACGGTGATGAACATGCCCGCCCGGTCCAATTCGTCAAAGAGGTTGCGGTTGAGCCAAGCCAGGAACTGAGCGGGCTGGGGCGCCAAGTCGCGCCGGGCGTGAACCAGGCTGCGGAACATGAAGGCGAACAACGCTGCGGGAATGCCTTTGCCCATGACATCGGCTACCACGAGGAACACGTTGCTGGGTTCTACGCGGAGCGCGTCGTAGTAGTCGCCTCCGATTTCGCGGGCGCTGCGATAGTAAGCGGCTAAGGCCACGTTGGGAGACGGCGGCATCCGTTCCGAAAGGAGCGCTCGCTGGATGTTGGCGGCAATTTCCAGGTCGCGGATGTCCAATCGGGCCCGCACCTGTTCGTCGTGGATCTGCCGGCTGCGGATCTGGATGCCCAGAAAATCGGCGAAGGTATGAATCACGTTGACCTGGCCGGCTTGGAACGGGCGTTCCGTCTGATGGCGCCCGATGGTCAACACTCCGACCAATTGGTTATTCACGATCACCGGATGAGCAAAGCCGCAGGACCCGGCCCCGAAGGCGGCTAGCGGATCGTGCGCTGGCAGCGGCGCCTTGGTGTCGAACCAGACATCGAATCGGTCGGTTGCCGCTGTCCTTTCCACGAGTAGCCCGCTGCTTGAAGTCGATCCCAGCAGAATGGGCTCGCCGGACCAGTTCGCCGCCGAGGTGGCGTCCACATGAAGAGCCTGCCGCTTCGGGTCGGCGAGGCGGAGGATGTACCAGTCCGATTCCGTGATGATCAGCAAGTGATTTAGCCAGCGCCGGGTGAAATCGTCGGAATTACCACCGGCTTGCAACTCAGCACTGAAGCGGAAAATTGCCGAGAGGCTTTCGTAGGACGAAGAGAGTTCCTCGGTCATCAGATCCAGCGTTTGGCGAGCCTCCTGGAGTTCGCTTTCCGCGCTTGGGTGGTTTGCTGGGGGTTTCGAGGCGGCCAAGCGTGCCTTACGCAGAACCATGCAGTTTTCACCGGTGCCTCGCAAATAAAGCGCCTCGTCGGTCAGTTGCTGGATCAGAAAGATGCCTCGTCCGGACTCCGCGTCGGGGGGGGCCAGATCGGCTTTGGGGGAGAACTCGAAGCCCGGGGTATGGTCCGTGAGCCGGACCTCCACCTGGCCTTCGCTTGCCAGTAATTCCAAGAGCACCGGCTGGTTTCGTCCGTGTGGCGTCGCATACTGGACTGCGTTGTTCGCTGCCTCGGCGAGGGCCAGTTCCCAGCCATCGAGTTCACTGGCCGTCAGTCCCTCGCCGGCGAGAAACTGGCGAGCCTGGCGGCAGCCCTCCCGGACGGCATGCAGGTCGCAGCACATCGCTAGGGCGAGGTGCCGGGTCGATAGGACGGAGACCGGCGTCATCGGCTCTCGCTGGGGGGCGCTTCGAGGTGTCGGATCCATGACGGAGAGGGGAAAGCAGGCCTACCGCATAACCTCCAGCACTCGATGCAGGCGGGTCAATTCAAGGATTTGCAGGACGGTCGCCGTAGGCTTTAGGATCCGAACTGCCCCAGCTCGCATCGCCATCGTTTTGTGGAGCGCGATGAGCGCCCCGAGGCCACTGCTGTCCACGAACGTGGTAACCGATAGGTCCACGTCCAGCAGGGTGACGCCGTCTGTGAGTGCCGCTCGAGCCTCGTCGCGAAACGCAGTGGCGTTGGCGGCGGTTAGCTCCGCGATGCCCGTGGCCAGCAGCGTGTTTCCGTGGGTTTGTAGTCTCATAAAAGTTCCATTATCTTTGGTGTCCAGTGCTCATGCCTAGGAAGCGTCACCACCCCGCCCGGACCACTTCCGCCAGAAACCGGGCGCAATCGCGCGCGCGCGTCCCAAGAGGTTCGCCGGGCCAAATGCGCCTAGGAGGGAGGCGCGCCCTGGCTTCAGTTCCTCACCAGCCGGTTCAGCGGTCGTCCCCGAGGAGGAGGCCAAATCTCGCAGCAGGAAACCGTCCGTGATGGCGGTGAACGAGCCGGTGGGCAAATTGAGCAACCCGTCCCCCCAAGCGAAGGAGTGACGCAGCTCCGTCAGAGCCCCGAGATAGGTCTTCGGGCCAATCATGCTCGAGGCTACCTCGGCGGATTCCTCGACATAAGCCCCGTCCTCGATGACGGTGTCGGGGCCGATGACGCACCGCGGACCGATGAACACATTGCTCCCAATCCAGCAAGGCCCGGTCACCTTCGCGGTTTGGGCGATGCGTGTGCGCATGCCGACCCACACACCGGGGGCGGTCTCGCGCATCCCTACCTGGTGGTGGGCGGCCCGGGGCATGAAGGCTAGCAGGGTGGCGAACCATCTCGAGTAGCTTTCCCACAACGGCTGATCGGACAGTAGTGGCAGATAGTCGAGCAGATGAGCCTCCCGGGCGGCCGCGAGCCCGCTGTTTTCTTGTGGAGCGCCATGTTTTGCCAAGGCCTCTGCCGGGGCGAGTTCCCGGTGTGGAGAGACGAGATCCAGTTTCAAACCCCAAGCTTCTCCGTGCCCCACGGCCTCCTCAATCGCCTCTGCGCGGTCGCTCACTAGGACCGTCACCGCCGTGGCTCCCTGCGTGGCCAGATCGGTGAGCGCATGGCTCAGCACGGTCTTCCCTAGAAACGGGGAAAGCACCAGCGGACAGCGCCGCGAGAGCATGGATACCGCGGGACGCTCGTCAGGGCAAATGAGCAGCGCGCGGAATGGGGCGGGATTCGATGGGGGGGGAGAGTCATTCATAGCCGGTAAAGCAAAAGTCGGGCTTTTCAGCCGACCGGCCCAACGCCCAGCGATAGACCTCGGCGACTTGGTGTGCCTTGGCTTCCCAAGTGTAATGGCGATAAACATGGTCTTGCGCACGAAGCGCCATGCCCGGTAGTTGGGCAGGGTGGGCGGCGAGCTCGGTGAGCGTGTCCTGAAAGGCCTGCACCAGGCTTTCGCGGGGTGCCATGGGCAAGGCGAACCCACCTCCCCGCGGGACCAGTTCTCCGGGCCCGCCGTAATTCACCACGATCGGCACCAAGCCGCGGGCCATCGCCTCCAGCACCACGCCTCCGCCAAATTCCCGTACACTCGGAAAGGCGAACACTTGCGAGCGCCCCAGCCTCGCCGCCATTTGCGTGTGATCCACCCAGCCGGGGAATTCCACGCGATCCGCCACGCCGATTTCGGCGGCCAGCCGTTTCAGTCGGGGGAGTTCGGGACCATCTCCGATGATGTCGAGCGACACCCGGCCTTGGCGGGCTAGGGGCGCGGCGGCCTCGACGAGAATGTCCACCGCTTTCAAAGGCACCAAACGGCCCACGAACGCGATCCCCAGGGGCGTGCAGGGAGCGGGCGGCTGGCAGCGTGGAAACCGTGCCGTATCAATGGCATTCTCCGAGAGCAATACGCACTTCTGCCGATGGCACTCAGGGATCTCGGCGAGGGCGAAGCGCGCGCCAACCAGAATGGCGGAGGCATGACGTCGCGTCGCCGCGAAGCCGGGCAGGAGTCTGGAGACTCCGCGAAGCGGGCTTAACCACTCCCTTTCCGCTCTTCGCAGATGGGCGAATTCCTTGGGCCATGGCACGCCACCGTTCAAGGGACCCAGTATAAAGGGAACGCCGATGGCAGCGCAATGTTTTGCAAGCAGGCTGGGCACTGCCGGTGAGTTGGGGGTGACCCGATGAACCAAATCAAAGTCACCGGCCCGCAGCCGACTTCCGAATACGCGCCAAACTTCGCGTTCGAAGAAAGGGTAGGCCAGTGCCGCGAGGGCCGAGTAAGTGCTCCAACCGAGGCTCGTGCCGCCTCGCAGGAGTTTGGCCACCTTCCACGCCAGACCCTGCCACCGGCGATTATCGATGGCCGTGAACTCCAGGGTTCCGATTCCCGCCGCCAAAATATCATCCCGGTTTCGCAACTCTGAAACCAGATGCACATCCGCCTCGGCGACGAGGGCTCGGGCGAAACTCCAACCAATCAACGAGACACTGAACAGCTTCGGGTTGGCGGCTTCGGCGACCAGCAGCACCCGGGGCCTCCGCCTCGGAGGCACGCCGACCGGCGCGTTCAGCGAACCAGTTGCGGAGGTCTCCTGAGGTGGAATGGTGATGCTCATGCGGTGGTGGGA
>Ga0316225_1001257_pt1 | contig 25237 bp, 17 predicted proteins | sample TBH18015metaG_FD_206010 | JGI IMG/M metagenome (GOLD analysis project Ga0316225, IMG submission 206010) | Freshwater microbial communities from Trout Bog Lake, Wisconsin, USA - TBH18015 | ecosystem: Environmental > Aquatic > Freshwater > Lake > Hypolimnion/Profundal zone | place: USA: Wisconsin... | reverse complement strand
CTGGCCACCACGGCCACTTGGTTGGTCGCATCCGGAGGTTGGAAAAGGGGTAGATTCAACCGTGTCGAGTGGTCCCATGTCGCGTATTTGGCCGATTCGATGGAACCTGGCCCCAGATCGAGGCTCCAAATAATGACGCCGTCGGGGGTAAAACTGTAATCGATACCTCCGGAGAAATGGGGCCAATCCTTCACCGGGTAGCCCTGTGGCCCCTCGAGATACCAACCGGCGCTATTGAACCAATCCACCGTGGCGTTGGCGTTATTGCCCTCGCTGACACCGGAATAGTAGCTCAAGATCCAGTTGGTGCCGTTATCCGTCGAATAGCCAAACTGCTCCGCCAGCGGAAAACTAAGGGTCGCGGCAACCGGGGCGCTGAAGGTGCCGCCGTTGGGCGCGATGACCGGGACCGACGGGACCAGTGGGTAAAAGCTGAAAGCTGGGGTGGAAACCAGTTCATTGGTGGCGGCAGCGGTAGCTCCCAGTAACAGGTTGGTATAGATCGCGCAAGGCCCGTTGCCAAAAGTCGAGGCCGCCGCCGGCCCGCTGTAAGCCGCGATACTCCCCACGTAGCTCTGCCACGGGCCGACATTCGTATGCCAATAAAGCGGATCAAACGCGCTGACGTTCCACCACCAGGTGGCGCTCGAGTTCTCCGCGGCGGGAGGCGCGCAAAAGACGGCATCACGCCGCACGCTCACCAGGCCCCCGCTACTGGCCGCGGTCACGCCGATGCGCGTTGTCAGGTTGGTGAGGCACAAGGCCAAGTTACCCGGGCTGATCACGGGCGGCGGGCTCTGGCGCAAGACCCACGCGTTGGTCGAACTCAGGTAGCCCCCCTTGAACCCGTAAAGCGTCACCGTGCGCGGGCTGCCGGCACTGAAAGTGTTGTTCGAGTTGATGGCGCCGCCGGCATTCTGCCAAGCGACGACCGCGTTGGTCGTCGCATTGGTGAGCGTAATCGCCACTGAGGAATGGTCGGTCTGCCAATCGGGAACGACGCCCGTAGCCGCGACGAAGAACTGGAACGGCCCGTAGGGGGCATTGGTGCTCTGCGCCGCCCCGCTCTGAGTTTTGGCCAGCAGGCTCGCGCTCCCCTGCCCGTAGCCGTCCAACGACAGGGTGGTCCCCGCAATCGACCAAGTGGAGCCGGCATCGTAGGAAACCAGGTTGCTGGCCCCGACCGGCGGAGCGCTCAGCGTGATCATCACCCGGTTGCTGAAGACGCCATTTGCTGGGGAAAGCGTCGGAGGAACCAACGCGCCGACCGTTTCCAGGGCGAGCAGGCCCAGGAGGCCACCAAGGACTGCCACACACCGCTGACGCAGCCGGTGCGCGGACAAAAGATCGATTCTCTTCCTCGAGTATCGTGCATTATACATAGAGCATCTTCTCACTGCTGGATTGGACGAGGGCATCCTGGCGCACCAAATTGGACAGCCACGTTTCTTGCTTATAACAGTTCCACCGCCAAATGTAAGCCTAGGTTCCGCAGCAAAGCAACGTTTCATGATTCGCCACCAGCGTCGCGAGCCAACCGTTCATCCGCTCGGCATTGGTTTTGTCACGCCAATGCCCGAACAGTCTCGCCGCCTCCGGGTCCAGCGCCAGGCGGACTGGTGGGGGATGGATCTCCAAGGTCAAGGAGACCCGGTCCGAACCGAGCGCCGCAAGCGTCTGCCGTACTATCCGCGCCAAGCCCGCGGGGCCGTACATCAGTGGCGCACTCCGCTGCCCCCGATGCTCGAACCCCAGCGGAATCTCCGCCAGGAAACTCAGATGATCCGACACCCCGTAGGGGCTGAACGTCGAAAGCGGATGGCCATCGTGCAGATGGAAATGCACCGGCTTCCCGAGCGAACCGAAACTGCCGATAAGTTCCAAAACCGCCGGCAGCGCTTCCGCAACGGCTGCATCCACATCCGCCATCAGGCTCGGCAGCCGTTCCGGCTCCTTGGCGAGGCTGCACACATCCATCCCCGGATGCCGTTTCGCGAACGCCTGCCCCGCGCGCCAAATACCGACATGCCCGACATCCACGCAGGCGCTCACGTGTTCCAGGTCCCGGATCACCTCGTGGAAAGCGCGGTACACCGCCGGGTCGAGCCCAGAAGCGTACTCGATAAACACCCAGGGACGGTCTTCGACCTTGGCCAACCCGCGATCCAATCCTCGCACCGCCTCGAGATACTCCGCCGGCCGGGCGACCAGGTCCGGGTGGTCATGCAACACCATCCCATACACACGCCCGGCAAACCGAGCGGCGATCGAGAGAACGGCCGCCTGCGCCTCCGGCAATCTAAAATAGCGGGCCAAATGGACGGTTACGGGCAAGTCCGCTCCACCTGGCTGCCGCGACGGCCGAAACGCCATCATGGCCTCGAGTTCTTCCGGAGTTCCCGCGTGCATCTCCGCGCCCATGCCGGCCCGGCCCAACCGCAGTCGCCCCAAGGCCAAGAGCGCATCGTCGCCCTTGATGTGTCGCTCCAACAACCCCAGCGTCAGCATAAGCCTGATTGTGCCCTGGCCTGCACCAGGAAAATCTCATCTCCAAGAATGGCGCCCTCGATGTCCTGGGGACATCGGAACGCGTCTTCCACCACCGCCCCAATAGCCCCCAGCCGTCTACCCAGTTCCTCCCGCCAACCGCGGTCACGGGATAACTGGACCTGGGAGTAATCCACCACCCGTGTGACCACCCCGGCGGAGCAGGGCTCGAGCGCCAAGCTGAAATTAGCGAACGCCAGCGTCTTCACCAAACCGGAGTGTTTTGGGCAGAGCAGACGGCAAGGGTTGCCGCGCGCCGCACCTCCCACCAAGGTCTCGCCCAAACCGACCGCGATCTCCGCATAGACCTCTTCTCGGTTCCCGTCGATCGGGTTGGTCGTATGGAGCACAAAGGAGAACTGCGGCACCACCATTTCCTGGATCACCACTGCCATATGCACCGCCTCATGGGCTACCCCCGCCCGCATCCGACTGAGCGCCGCCCGGCGCGTCCAAAGTGACGCCCAAACCGCTTTCACCGCCTCGGCCACGGCCGCCACAGTGACATTGGTCACCGAATCATATAGCCCAGCCCCCGCGAGACGCTCCAAATCCTCGCAGTTGGCGCTGGAACGTACCATCAACCGCGCCGCTGCCCCAAATCTGGCGGCCACCGCCGAGGTAATCTCCGTGGGAACCTCAAGCTCCGCCACCAACGCACTCAGCCGCAGGGCGAGGTTCTCGATCGGCTCGGCGGGCCCGCGCCCCACCAACGCTCCGTTCAGTTCGCCTCGCAGGCGGAGATACTCCGCCTCCCTGCCTGGCTCAGAACTCAAGGTGGTTTCCATCACTCCGAAGGGCACAACCAGCGCCGGCGCGGTCTGAAACCCGGCGCCCGGCTGGAGTGACAACTGCGCCAACCGCCTCAGCCCGTCGGCCTTGCCCCCCGCCCTTTCCATCGTCGCTTCAGACACCGGGAGGATGACGGGCCGCGCCGCCAGCCGCGACTTAGGGATGCGCACCGGCTTCGGGGTACTTTCCGTTTCCTCGGGAGGCCCGGCGATCGTGGTCTGCCACCTCACCCCTTCAGCAGTCGCGGTCAATTCGATCCATTGAGCCGAGGTCTGCTCCAACCGGATGAGCCCTTGAGTTTCCTCGCAGGCCACCAGCACCACCTCCGCCTGCCGCGCCCGCACCGCCAAGTGCGACAAATGCGCCAATTCATGCCCCAACACCATCCCCACCACCCTGGGGGGAATCTCCTCATCGCCGGCCACCCTCCGAACCAACCAGATCTCCGGGCCGAAGGGCGCAGGGCCCGGTTCCGCCAAATCGTCCACCACCCGCACATACCCGCTACACCGCCCACTGACAAGCACGTCCCATCCCCCCTGACCGAGGTCCAGTCGGAGCCGACGCCCCATCAAGGTGCAGAGCCTCGACACCTGAAACAGGAAGTTCCCGCGCACTTCGGCTTCCCCAAAGACGCGGGCCGCGTACTCCGCGACACCCAAGGCCTGACCCAGCTTTTCCGCCCGCGAGGCGAAGAGGGCGATCACCCGCTCGCTATGGCTCTCCGCCATCCGGCGGCCGCGCTCGACGGTCGCCTTGAGCCGCAGCCCTGGATCGCGACCCAATAGTCCTTCGGCCCCCCATGCCTGCAACTCCGAACGAATGGCCTTTGCTTCCTCCGGTTCGACGCCGGTCAAGACTGCATTCTCGAACGCCAGGCTCAACATCTCCACCAGTTCCGGCCAGCCCACCTCCGGGTTGGCCTCAAAGGCATTGATGTGCTCGCTCAACACGACGAAGGCGTAGTCTTCGAGCCCAATGTCGGCGAGCATCCGCTCTTCCCATCTGGTGAGCGCATCCATCCGACCCGCCTCGGCGCCGCCTGCCTCCCCACCTAACAGAAACCGGAACCACCGCCGCAGGTCCGTCAGGGCCTGGAAAAGGCCGGTTCCCACGGCCGCTACTCCCGCCGCCTTCTCGTCCAGGAACCGCCGAATCAGTCCAGCTTCGCCCGGTTCCGTCTCCAGCATTGCCCGCAATTCGTCGTCGAGCGACCGGGCGTTGAAGAACTCCTTCAGTTCGCCGTGAAAAACCCGAAACTGCTCTACGAAATCGGGCGTGTAGCTGGCGCCCGGAGCGGTCAATCGCGCCAGCAAGGCCTCCGCCACCACCAGGTCTTCGGGACCCGCACACCGATGCAGTTTGTTCTGGAGCGACTCTTTAATCTCGCGTTTCAGATCGGCTGGGAGGTCGTTGCGATGCGCAATGTCGCGAATCCGCGTCAACGGCTCGGCCCGCTGAAACGCCGGCGCTGAGGAAGGCAACCAGGGGTAGATCCGCCGAACAATCAACGCCGTCTCGGGAGTAGTCAGACTGGCCAGACGCTCGCGGATCTGTCGGGCGATGCGGGCGTGATGCGCCGGGCGAAAATGCCGCCCATCTTCCTCACAACGAATCTCACCGGTCCCCAAAAAACGCAGGTAGATCGCCAAGTCCGTTAATTGGCCGGGGGTGAGCGGAGGCACCTTGCGCGTCAGCAATAACCGCACCGCTTCGAGCTGCTCTCGCCAACTTCGGCAACGCCGGTTGGCCTCAACCAATTCCGCGATCAAGTCGTTAGGTTCCGGCGCCGCTTGGCCAACTGGGTGCGCTCCAACACCAACTCCGGGATCACCCCCCGCTTCCAACCCCAGCTTTGCCCGGTTGGAAACGGAGGTCATTGTCTCCGAGGCGGCCATCTTCGTTCCCTTCGTTTCCTTCGGCGCCCCCCCCTTCCCCGGACCAGGTTCCAGCCCGGTCCACAGTGCCGCCAACCGATCGTGCGCGGTACGCAGCAAGTCCCTCGGGGTTGGCCATTGCTCCAGGATCACCAGGCCGGAGAACCCGCGCCGTCGCAAGCGTTTGAGGACACCCCGAATCCCCGCATCGTCCCCAGCCGACGGGCCGGTGAACAAAGTCAGATGCGTGTCGGCGTCACCCCAATTTTCATGCAAATGCAGATGGTGAATGGGCACCTGGGGATCCAGCCGATCCAGGAACCGGAGGTAATCATTACGCGTGCTCGCGCAGAGGTTGGCATGGCCGAGATCGAAGCACATCCCGACGTGCCCCACCGGCGCATCCGCCAGGGCGCGCAACCCGGCGAATAACCCATTAAAATCCTGCGGGGAATGGTGGGGCGTATTCTCGATACTCAACGCGAGTCCCGCGTCATCCGTCCAATGCAGCAGCGGGGTGATTGCGGCGATAAAGGCGCCCATGCCGTGGTCGTGACTCAAATGGATGTTCAACAACTCCGCGCCCAGATCCTGAGCCAGTTCGATGTCCTTGCGCCACAGGGTTTCCGGGCCCGGTTGGAATGCCTCCGCCTGTAATCGCGCGTGCACCGACATCCGGATACCGTGCGCCTCGGCGGCCGCCCGAATCCCCCGCCGCCGCGCGGCATCCAAGTCCGCCTCGTCCCACCCGGAGGCGCCATGCCGATCCGGGAACCACTCGAACGCCCCAAACCCGCTGGCGACCGCGTAGTCGAACGGCTCCACGGGCGAAAGCGCCGCGAACGAGGTCTGGTTACCAATAGCTAACATCGGAATGCACCTCGCCTACCTCGACGAGCACCGGCGCCAAGCGCACCCCGGGTTGATAAGGAAGGCAATGGCACGCGAAGGGCGAAGCGGATTTGACTGAAGCCGCTTCGAGTCACCTGAGCTCCATGGTGGCCATTACGCATCCGTTGGCGATGTACCCACTCCGGCCTGTGGCCGGGTCTGCACCAACACGTATTTACCCCGCACCACCGCCCCTTCAATATCCTGGGCCGAGCCACACGCGCGCTCGACTTCCAGGCCCAAACGGGCAATCCCTGCCAGCAGATTTCCCCGGAAGGCCTCGTCCCACACCAAGGGCTGCTGCGAATAATCCACCACCACCCGGCGTGGTTCGTCGAACAACACGCTGTCGTAAAGCCCCGCCCCGGCAAACCCGGCCAAATCCTCACCGTTGGAATCGGATCGGAAGATTAAGCCGCTACCGTACCAGGCCTCACCCTTCGATGGGAAGGCCAGCAACTTAGGCAGGCCGCCCGCCTTGGGGCTGACAAAACTCAACGCCCGCCCGGGGTAATTGCCCACCAGCGTCTCCCCCAACCCCAGAACCACTTCCGCGAGCAACTCCTCCCGGTTCCCATTGAGCGGGTTCACCGTATGGATCACGAACGCATAGTCTGCCGCCGCCACTTCCTGGATCAGCACCGCCATCTGCAGGTCGTCGTGGGGAATTCCCAGCCTCCGTCGGCTGAGAAAGGCGCGCTCGTTCCATTTTGACGCCCACACCCGCCGGATGCAATCCCAGGACCGTTCCCAATTCTCCGGCCAGGCCAGGTATGCGCGCGCCATGGCCTCGCGCAACGCCGACTTCAATTCCTCCGGCGCAGCCAGTGAGAGGATCGTCTCCCGCAAGGTTGCCAGCGTTTCGGCGCTCCCCGGTTCCGCTTGTCCCAGGAGTTCATCATAACGGACCTTCGCGGCTCGGTTCAGTGGCAGCCCCAGCAAACGCTCAAAGACTCCGAAGGGGATGGCCGCCGAGGGGGGCATCGCGATCCCCTCAGGCAAGCGCCCGCGCAATTCGGCCAAATGGTACGATTTGCCTCCGACCCAGGTGTCCTTGAATTCGGTGAGGTCAAGGGCATACCGGGTGAAGCGCCGCCGTACCAGCATCGGGCGGCTTCCCGCTGGGTAAGCGCCGTCGGAAACAGGTTGGCCCTGCGGGGAGCCAGGGTTAGCCAGCGATCGTTTCTTTCCGCCTGCGGGTTGGCCCGGAGTCAGGTCTAACCCACTCGTCCGGTCCTCGTCCACCCGCACTTCGCCGGCCGGGTTGATCTCGACCCGCACGGATCGGCCGCTCAACGCCTTCGACTGCGCCAGCACCGCAGGATCGTCGCAGGCGGCAAATAACACCCGGGCGTTCCGCGCGCGAACTGCTACGTGCGACACAATATCCGTGGCGCGCGAGGTTAGCACCGCCACCACGCCCTCCGGTATCTCCTCATCCCCCTTGACCCGGTCCGTGACCAGCACGACGGGATCGGCGAACCTTCGGCGCTGGACGGATTCGAGCGACTCGACGACCTCCAGCCGGCCGCAGCCCCGGCCGGGACTGATGACCTGCCAGGGGCCTAGCTTCGCCCTCTTTCTCAGCAACGGCCCAATTTGGGCCAGCAACATCGAAAGCGCGAATCCCAAACTGCTCCCGCGCACCACCTCTTCACTAAACAACAAGATACTCCAAGGCTCGGCTCCGAAACCGCGTCCGAGACATTCCGCCTTGGGTTGGAGCAGCCGGCAGAGCCGGTCCATCCACTCGCCCAGCGCGCCACCGATTCGATCCGCCACGGATTTGGCGTGCAAGGACCATTCCGGGCTGAAGCGCGTCTGGCCCTGGAGACGGCTCCAGTGTCGCGCACAGGCCGCCAGCGACTCGTCATTCCCCGAAAACCCCAAGTTTTCCAACACCAACCCGACCAGTTCCCCGAGTTGGTCGCCCGAGAGTTGCAAGTGAAGGTTGCGCTCCACCGCTCCGCGTAACTCCTGTTCCAGCGCCAGATCCAAATACAACAACTCCCGCAGGCCTTCCGCACCCTCCAACCGCTCCCGGAGGCGCCGCCGGACTTCGGTGATGGTTCCCGCCAGACCCACCACCTCACCGACCCCGTCGTATCGATGCGCCGCGATCCAATTCAGCAACCCCTGCTCATGCCCATCCAACCGCCCTCGCGCCGCCTGGAAGGCCGTCTCGTAGTCGGTGCCGGAATGCGCCGCTTTCAGGATGCGCAGGAAGTGCTCGAAATCATGGATCAGCCCATCCTTGAGATGTCCGACAAAATCGGGCTGGCTCCGGATCGGACGCTCGAAACGCTCCAACCTCTCGCGGCTGACCCCGCCCTCGCGCAGCACCTGGTAGAACCGATCGGCGTTCCCATTGGATCGGAGAAACTCCAAATACGCCGCACAGATCACCACATCGTCCGGGGTGGTATTGTTGTGCAACTTTTGGTGCCATTCCTCGAGAAAATGCCCACTGACCTCCTTGACGTGGTGGCGGTGCATGATGTTGAGAATCTCGTCGCGAATGCGCTGTCCCTCGCCGCCACGGCCAACTGTGGTGAGCATGAACCGCAACAGCGGACGGCAGGGTCGATCCGTCCGGTAAAGCGCGGCGAACTTTTGTGTCAGCCGATCTTGGGAGTGAGCCAATTCCCGCGGCTGCGTGTTGTACCGGCGCTGCCAGGTCAACTGGCGAATGGCCGAAAACCGCAGCCAGACAAACAGCAGCGCCATCCCCTCGACGTCCCCCCGCGCCTGATCCAGCAAATCGAAACACCGATTGAAACGGTGCATGAGCGTCCACGAATTGTGTCCCTCGCTCCGAATAATCTCCTCCGCGAGGGCGCTTGACGCGCTCCCTACCGGGAGCGTTTCCACCGGGTTGAATTCCACCCGGTAATTCTGGCCCCCATTGTTGTCCCAACGCTTCTGGTCCGGGAAAAACAGCACGAAATCCAGCGAGCGATAGACGGCCGGCGCCGCCAAATGGATCACCACCCGCGCCAGGCCGTCTTGAGCCGCGAAGGGTGTCTGCACGGCACTGGCGTCAAAGACAGTCGTGCCCGGCGGCCATACGGCCGGTGGGGGCAATTCCCAACCCTCGCGATGGCCGCAGCGAAGGCCCCAATGCAACCGGCAACCCCTGCCCGCCGGCGCCTGGAATAGGACCTGGGTTTCGCCCTCGGCGGAGGTGGTCTCAACCCGCAAGTCAAAACCGCTCCGCGTGGTGATCGAACGGGTGCTATTCACGGATGAGATTATAAATGTTCAAATAATCCTGCCCCGAGTGGTTCCAGGAGTAGTCGCAGCGCATGGCGTTAACCATCAATTCGCGAAAGTATTGCGGATGGAAAAACCACAGACCGATCGCTCGACGCAGGGCTGATTCCAACCCCGGCCAATTGTAATCGTTGAAGACATAGCCATTCCGCTCGTGGTAGGGTTTTGGCGCGTGATTCGCGTCGAACACCGTGTCGGCCAGGCCGCCGGTGTTCCGAACCACCGGAATGGTGCCGTATTTGAGGCCGATGAGCTGCGTCAACCCGCAGGGCTCATACTCGCTGGGCACCAGCACCAGGTCCGCCCCGGCGTAGATCAGGTGCGAAAGTTCCTCGTTATAACCGATCTCCAGGTGGCAGTCCGGATCGTCATTATACCGGTGCTTGAGCCGCCAGAAGGCCTCTTGCACGTTCCCGTGCGGACTCGATCCGAGCAGCACAAACTGGCACCCGCTGTTGAGACAATACGGGATCGCTTCGAAAATCAACTGGACCCCTTTTTGGTGGTCCAACCGGCCGACAAAGGCGATGATCGGTTTGAACTCGTGCCGCAACCAGAGCCGCTCGCGCAGCGCCCGCTTATTCTCATACTTGTCGGCCAGGGAATTGAGGGCATAGCGCTTGGCGATATGCGGATCCACTTCCGGGTTCCACACCCCGTAATCGATCCCGTTGATCACCCCGCCGAACTTCCGTTGATGCACCCCCAGGATGCGTTGGAGCCCCATCCCCAGGTGCGTGTTCCTAACCTCGTTTGCATAGGTGGGCGAGACCGTCGTGGTGAAGTTGGAATAGACAATCCCACCTTTCATCAGGTTCACCGTCCCCCGGCGGTGATCGTCGAGCAATCGTTCCGGAGTCATCACCACGGCCGGGTTCAACCCGACCTGCCTGAGGATGTGCTCGCCCGTGAGTCCTTGGTGCCCGAGGTTGTGGAGCGTAAAACAAACCCGCGGATGCGTCATCCCCAGCGCCTGGTAAACCTCGTACAATAGCACGGGTGTCAGGGCCGCCTGCCAGTCGTGGCAGTGAATGATCTCGGGATGCTTGTTGGACTTGAGCATGAACTCCAGCGCCGCCCGCGTGAAAAACGCAAACCGCTCCCCGTCATCGTGGCTCCCGTAAAACAGACGCCGGTCGAAAAAGCGATGCGCCGAATGCGGCTCGATGAAGAAACACCGCAGACCGTCCATGAAACCGAAATAGACATCACAGTGAATCCACTGGTTGTGGTAGGGCACCCACAAATCGCTATAGGTTTTGGTCAACCCCCAGATCCGATCGTAGCGCATACAGTCGTACTTCGGCAGGAGGATCTCGACCGAGTTACCTCGAATCGCCAACTCCTTGGACAGCCCATGCACGACATCCCCCAACCCCCCCACTTTCGCCGCGGGGGCGCACTCCGATGCTATCATCACTACATACATAAATTCGGACCAACGCTTAACTGTGCATGATCAACCATGGCTCAGCGTGTTAGACTACGCTAACCAGGGGGTGGATGCCAGCCCGTTTTCCCGAGGAACAGCAGCGCTATAGCGGCCGGGTCGCCGCGCCAAGCCAGAGGCACAACCGCTAGCGCACCGCCTGAGCCGCCAAGTTGGTAGAGAAGGTGACAAAGACAAAGCACTCGGGGATATGCGAATCCCAGACCCCGTGGCGGGTCCAGAACCAGCCGCCCGAGTCCTTGGCCGGGGGCGCTTCTTTGTAGGTGTTGAAGCGTGAGAAGTCCAGACGCCAGACGTCGCCGTTTTTCGGCGGGAGCGAGCGGCCATCGGTAGCGAGCCACTTCATGCCTTGCCACGGCAGGGCCAACTCGACCGACCAACCCCGGTCGCGATCGGTGTCGTTGTTGACGGTACCGTCGATCCGCACGGCCTTTTGCAGACCGGGAAAAGTCCAGTTGAAGTTGCCCAACCGCTTTCCGCGCGGATGAGTGGTGAAGTCAACCCCATTGAACGGCCTCAACTGAGCACGGGCGAACTCCGGCGCTTGGGAAAACCCAGCCCGCTCGTAGGCCTCCTCCCAGACGAAAAACACCTCGTAACAGGTGTTGTAAGCGTTGATCTCGAACTCGTAGTAGGCATCGGGGCCGGCGATGAACAGCTCGACGTCATTGTCTTGATAGATGAAGTCGTTGTGATTCGTAAAGCGAGCATGAACGAACGGTTCCTCGACCCGGTACGCCACATACAAGTTCTGCTCGTCCCAGAGCACCATCGCGCGCGTGTCGTGAATCGCCGGGCGACCGGTCAGGATGTCCTTGAAACGGGGGGATTTTTCGGCGGCCCGCCAACCTGGTTTGTCAAGGTTGCCATCGATGCGGATCGGCTCCGCCACCCGCGCTGCCGTGTAGCGCGCAATGTCATTGGTCGGGCAAGGAAAGGCCCAGCCACCGCTCTGCGCGAAGGCAGTGCTGCCGAACACGAAGGCTAAGCCCAAAACGAGGAAGTTCTTCATGGAGGGCGCTGCTCAAGGAAGCCGGACCACTAACCGCCCGGAAGACTCGTCCTTGCGAACCGTGAAACTCGCACTGAAAGCCAATTCCGGATCGCCGCGGCGCAGCAAGGCTCGGCACATCGTCTTGAGGCTCGGGGAGAATTTGAGGGTCTTGGTCGCACCGTTGAGCTCGACGTCCACAGGCTGGCTGAAATCGATCAACCGGGTGTCAAACCAGACCGTCGCCTCCGTCACGCCGCTGTTGGCGGTGAAAACAAACCGATTGTCGCGGCAACTGGCAAGGATCTCCTGCTGCTTAGCTGGGTGCGGCACTTGCAGCCAAAAGAAATCCGTCACCACGCTGTCGGTCATCACCCAGGTGAGTTCGCGCGGGACGGGATTTCGAACCGCCGGATACATCTCTTTGATTTTGTCCCGGTCCGGCAGGCCCGTATGGCCGTTGCCGGCGATCACGGTCACCGAGACCGGATAAACATCATCGCGGTTCCCGCGCAATTTCTCGACCTCCGCCTTGAACCGGAGATCGCGTTCATAGCGGCCATACGCCGTGTCGAGTTCCCCCACCATGACCGTGAACTGGGTGTTACGCAGTGTTTTGGCGGTGGTCTCGCCGTCCGTGGGAGCGGCCGCGCTGGCGTGGACGGCGGCGAAGTGATCGGGGATCTTCGGGCCGATGGCAAAGGCCCCGTAGCCGCCGTGCGAGTAACCCATGATGAACACCTTGTTTGGGTCGATGTCTCCAAAGAGCCGGAACTGACGGATCAGGTTGTCGATGAGGGGATAGACGTAATCGTCATAGAATCCATTCCAGGTATCGTTGGGTGCCCGGAGGGCCACGTAGAGATACCCGCCGGCCTCCGGATGCTCGCGATAATAGCCTTGCATCTGCCGCCACTGGCTGTCGTTGAGTTCCTTGGGGGCGTTGCCGCCACCGTGCATCGCGATAAACAGCGCCCACCCGTTAGTCGGACGGCTCCCCACCGCCTTCACGGTGTACGGGCTTTGATACTTGCCGAAATTCACCCGTTTCCCATCGAAATCGGCCTGGTCTTGCGTGTGGATGGGAGCCGAGCGATAGGCTTCCCAAGCTGCCTGGCGCACCGCCGGCTCGTTGGATCGCAACAGTTTCTCCAGCCGGGAAGCGAATTTCCACTTGGCCTGCGCTTCATCACCCGCGGCAAAATAGCCCAGGAGAGCCCGTTTGAGCGCCTCGGCGTCTTTGGCCGAAAGCCGCTTTTCCACTGGCTGGGGCCTATAGGATGGCAGCTTGGGCAAGAGCGCTACTGAGGACTCGGCGAGGGTGAGGGTGATCACCTCCTGGCCGTTAGTCGAAACCCTCACCTCGCGGCGGGCGGTTTGCTGACCCTGGGTGGCCGAAATGCGGTAGTTCCCCCCTGGCACCACCTCGAAAGCGGCGAAGTCGTTGAGGTCTGCGGTTTCACCTCGGCTTTTCGCCTTCTGCACTGCCGACGAATTCCCCAAATCCGTGACGGTTAAGTCCGCTTCGGCCCGTTTGCCGCCGGGCCGGTCCAGCACCTTGACCAACAACCGGACATGGTCGGCCGCCACCGGCGTGACTTTGGCCGTGTAGCGATCGGTCACATTGACGGCGCCGACCGACTTGACTTCTGGCGCCCAAACCAATGGGAAATAAACCTCGGAACGGCGAAAGCTGGTGGCATAGATCGCATGTTCGGGCACCTGGGCCTGCGCCTCGGCGGCGTCGTGGACGAACCAGCCTCGATCCAGGCCTTTGGGGTCGGGCTCAGCCGCGCCGACAAAATGCCAGCCGTCGTCCCAGACCTCGACCCAGGTGTGATTGCCACGCATGTTCGTCCACATCGGAGTGCCCGCGATCCGGGCCGGCACGCCCACGGCCCGACAGGCATCCACCAGCAGAATCGAGAGCCCCGTACAGGTCGCGATGCCGCTGCCCATCGTCTCCCGTGGGCTTTGATCGGGGCGTTTCCGTCCGGTCGAGTAACGGACCTTGAACAAGGGATAGATCTTCTCGTTGAGCCGCTGCGCCGCTTCACCCGGAGTTTTGCAACCGGCGACGAGCGTGGCGCACTTTTCGCGCAAACCCTTCCGCCACGGCTCACGCTCCTCGGTCAGGCTCGCGTACGGCAGGACGTCGTTGAGAAATAGGTCCTTGGAAATGCGGTCATGCCAAGCGGCCGCCTCCCAGGCGTCAAAGGCCAAGTTCGCGTTCTCCAGCAGGAACTCGGCCGAGAGGCTCCTGAGGTCCGAGGCGGGCATGTTCTCGATCAGGAATCGAATCCCGTCGCGTCGCGCGGTAGGGGCCTCTCGCAAGGCCCGCTCGAGCTCGCTGCGGTTGGTCCCCGCTTGGGCCAGAAAGGGCTCCAGGGATTCCGCCGGCGAACCCGGCGCGCCCAGGTTTGAATCCGCGGCCGCAACCCACGACACCGCAGCCAGGAGCATGGCGGCCATCACCGGGATAGTATGAACATTACGCATGGTGCCTGAAGTTGGAGCAAGCGCACGGGCTCCGCAAGCGAGAAAGCGACTCGATCTGGTGCGCGCGCGGGAGGGGTGTGTGCCAGCCAATCGGCACTCCGGCCGTCCGGCTTGGGAGGCCCGGGAAACTGGAGGCAAGCGGGCACCACGAACACTTGTGCGCGGTCGCTGATTTCGCAACACTTTGCGGCATGATTAAGCAGCCTGGGCGCCCTCAACGACCTGCCCCGAGAATCCGGTTCCGCTGGAAGATGCTCGCTCTCCTCGGTGGGATCTGCGCCTTTGGCGCAGGGGCGAAGGCAGGTGCCAGCACCAGGAACGAAGGGGGACCGGGAACCACAGCCACGGCGAAACCCAACCAACCCCTGTTCAGGGATTTCATAGGGATCAATGGGCATTTCACCTTCAAGCCGGAATTATATCGGCAGGTGAGCCGTCTGGCCCGGAATTACCACAACTTGAACTGGGACGTGAGGAGGCCCGGGGATCCGATCACGCTCCCGATCTGCGTCAACCAGGTGAACTGGAAAAACGATGTCTACGGCCGCTGGCAGAAGGCCGGGTTCGAGACCGATATCTGCATCCAGTTCAGCGGTTTTCAGGCCGACACGGGCGATTATCAGCGGGTCTGGAATGGCAAGGAGGGATGGTGCCACGACTATGGGAAGGCTCTAGCCGTCGGCTTCGGACCTTCCGGGCAGGGTCAGCTCTGCACCTCGATTGAAATTGGCAACGAACCGGGCTCCAAATTCGATCGATCCGTCTTCAAGGCCGTGTTCAAACCAATGGCCCTGGGGATCCGAGCAGGCGACCGCCGCATCAAGATCCTGACGCCCGCCGTTCAAGCGAGCCCAGGAGACGACTACTCGCAGGATCTGCGTGACCTCTACGCCGAGCCGGACATCCTGCCACTTTACGACGTCATCAACCTCCACACCTACGCTTCCGTCGAGCGCAAGAACTCCTCCGAGAGCCCGTGGAACCGCAGTTTTCCGGAAGACCCTGCCATCGCCTACCTGCGGACGGTGGATCAAGCCATTGCCTGGCGCGATGCGAAGGCGCCGGATAAGGAGATCTGGATTACCGAGTTCGGCTACGATGCCTGCACACCGGAAGCGATGCAGCGCCGCCGCGACTGGTCCCTCAAGCTCGATTGGCCCGGTGCCAGCGACCTGCAACAGGCGCAGTATCTGGTCCGTTCCTTCCTTGTGTTCGCACAGCGTGACGTCCAACGCGCCTACCTGTATTTCTACAATGACGACGATACTCCGAGTGTGCATGGCTGCGCGGGCTTGACGCGCAGGTTCGCCCCGAAGATGTCGTTCTGGGCGGTCAGGCAATTGTATGAACTGCTTGGGGATTACCGTTTCAAACGCGTCGTTGAGACCAGCCCGCCCGAAGTGTCCGTCATGGAATTCGCATCCGGAGCGACTCCCGACCGCATCATCTGGGTTGCGTGGTCCCCCACCGGAGCTCGCACCAATGACAAAGCGCGTTACTCACCCCGCCAGATCCCGACGAGGCTCCGGGGTTTGCCCAGCCTGCCGGCGCAGGTCGTCGGTATGGCCACCACCGAGGCGGAGGCCCCTCAGTTGAGCTGGAAACAGGCCGGCCCTGCGGCCATCAGCCTTCTCGTCAGCGAAAGCCCCAGCTACCTTATCATGCGGCGGGCAACCACGGGGTATTGACCGCGGGCGCCGGACCTACGAGGCGGTGGCAAGGCGGACGCGATGATCTCAAAGGTTCAGATCGTGGGATCGGTCGAACTCGAGCTCTCATGGCCCACCGGCGGCCAGGGTCGCTGTTCTCAAGGGTCTTAGGAGCAGCCGAGGATGATCGTCCCGATCAGGAAGCTTGAACAAGGCCGCGGGCCCGCTATATTCCTCCTATGAAAAGCACTCCTTCTTCTTCTCCTCTTCGACGTCGTGATTTTCTCGGCGCGATCGGCGGCGTGGCCGCCTTTTCCATCCTCGGTGGCAGCCCCCAAACGACGCAAGCGGCGCCGCGGACGGGCCGACTTAAACAATCTCTGTGCCTGTCGGTTTTCAGCGGTCTGAAACTGGATCTGGACGGCAAATGCGCGGAAGCGGCGCGCCTGGGGGCGACCGGGATCGACCTGGTGGGCCCCAAGGACTTTCCTATTCTCAAAGCGCACGGACTGGTGCCGACGATGGTGCCCGGCGGGTCCGGCATCAAAGACGGCATCAACGACAAGAAGAACCACGCGGAAATCGACCGTAAAATGCGCGAGGCGATCCTGGCGGCGGCGGCGGCCGGAGCCCCCAACGTGATCGTGCTCTCGGGCGGACGCGAGGGACTCACCGACGAGCAGGGTCTGGATAACAGCGTGATCTTCTTGAACCAGATCAAATCCTTGGCAGAAGACAAAGGCGTGACGCTCTGCACCGAGTTGCTGAACAGCAAGGTGAACCACCCGGGGTACATGTGCGATCACACCACCTGGGGCGTCGAACTCTGCAAGCGGGTGAATTCGCCCCGAGTCAAACTCCTCTACGACATCTATCACATGCAGATCATGGAGGGGGACATCATCCGCACTATTAAACAGAACTTCCAGTACCTGGGGCACTTCCACACGGCGGGCAATCCCGGGCGCCATGAGTTCGACGACACGCAGGAAATGAACTACGCCGGGATTTGCAAGGCCATCGCCGACGCGGGGTACCAGGGCTACCTCGCCCACGAGTATTCACCCACCAAGGAGCCGCTGGAAACCCTGGACAAGATGATGCGCCTCTGCGAGGTCTGAACCGCAGGGAATGCCAAAGCCAAGGTGTGGCGTCTCCTGCCCTTTAGAGCAAGGGCTGGGGTGCAGCAGTTAACCCTTGATCACCGTGGCCCCGGCAGCGGGACGGGAAACAAAGAGGGTCGGTTTGATATGCGTGCGCTGCTCATACTGGGCGGCAATCTGAGCGGAGATGGCGTCGACAGCATCGGCGCGGACGAGGGCTACGGTGCAACCACCGAAGCCGCCGCCGGTCATGCGGCAACCGAGCACGCCACCCTGGGGACCAATGGACTGGGCAATCTCGACCACCGCATCCAATTCCGAGCAACTGACTTCGTAATCGCCCCGGAGCGAAGCATGACTGGCGTACATGAGTTGACCCACCGTCGCCCAGTTCGAGGCGCGGACGCCCTCGGCCGCGTGGGCAGTCCGCTCGATCTCGCTAATAACATGCCGGGCGCGGCGATAAACCACCTCGTCCATCTTGCCTTTGGCTTGTTCCAACTGGCCGGCCGTCGCATCTCGGAGTGAGGCGACGCCCAGAATTCTTGCCGCCTGTTCGCATTGTGCCCGGCGTTTGGCGTATTCGCCGCCGGTCAATTCGTGTTTCACGTTGGTGTTCGTGATGAGCAGCGCCATAGCCGGGTCCATCATCGGCACGAGCTCAGGCTTCCGGGAGCGGCAATCGAGCAAGAGCAGGTGATTCTCGCGACCAAGGACGGAAATGAACTGATCCATGATGCCGCAGGGCATGCCCGCGTAGTCATGTTCGGCTTTTTGGCAGACCAAGGCTTTTTCGACCGGGTCGAGCGTCGTACCGGTGATGGTTTCCAACAGGGTGGCGGTAGCGACCTCGAGGGCGGCGCTGCTGGATAATCCCCCACCCAAGGGCACGGTGGAGTAAATAAACGCGTCGAAACCACCGGGGTTCAATCCGCGCGCCAAGAAACCTGCGATCACCCCGAGCGGGTAATTGTACCAGGTGCCTTTCGGGGCGGGTTTCAAGGGTTGGCCTAGATCGATGACCGCCTCGATGCTTCCGGCGGCCGAACGCAGCCGAATGGTCTGCGAACCCTTGACCGCGGGGGCCGCGGCGATGAGGGTGTAGCGCTCAATGGCCATCGGGAGGACGAATCCATCGTTGTAATCGGTGTGTTCGCCGATCACGTTCACGCGTCCGGGGGCGGCCGTGATCCAGCGCGGTGGTTGACCGTAGGCCTGTTGGAATTGCGCTGAGACGTCCGCGGCAAGTTCTTTGAGACTCATAGGAGGTATGGGGTGTTAGATGGTAGGAGTGGTCGGTCAGTCGGCGGCGGGTGCAGGCCCGACCGCCCGGAGCCGCCTATTTCACAGAAAAGCGGTGGGTGGTCGTCTGGCGATAGGTCTGGCCGGGACGCAGGATGGTGGAGGGGAATTGGGCCTGGTTGACCGAGTCCGGATAATGCTGGGTTTCCAAGCAAAAGGCGGAATGCCGTTTATATATGATGCCGTTCTTCCCCGTAAGCGTCCCATCAAAGTAGTTGGCGGTATAAAGCTGGACCCCAGGTTCGGTGGTATACACCTCCATCACTCGGCCGCTGCCCGGTTCGAAAACCCGGGCCGCCATCGCCAACTCTTTGCCGCCGCTATCCAAGACATAATTGTGATCGTAACCCACCGGACGACTCTCGATCTGGAAAAAACGAGCGCCGATGGGCTTCGGGCTGGTGAAATCGAAGGGAGTGCCTTTGACGGGCTTGATCTGGCCGGTGGGAATCGAATCGGCATCCGGTGGGGTATAATGGCCCGCGGCGATGGTCAATTCGTGGCCCAGGATGTCCCCGGCGCCGGCCAGGTTGAAATAGGAGTGATTGGTCAGATTGATGGGCGTCGGCTGGTTAGTGGTGGCAGTGTAATCAATGCTCAACTCGTTGGCCTCCGTCAGGGCCATCGTAACTTCAACCTGGAGCGTGCCAGGATAGCCCTCCTCGCCGTCAGGGCTGGTGTAGGAAAACCTCACCGCCGCCCCGTCGAGAGGTTCGGCTGTCCAAGCCACCTTGTCGAATCCTCGGATTCCGCCATGCAAGTGGTTGGGGCCGTTGTTGACCGCGAGAGGATAGACCTTCCCGTCCAAAGTAAACCGGCCCTTGGCGATCCGGTTGGCCACCCGACCCACGGTGCAACCGAAATAGGGGTGTCCCTGCAAGTAACGTTCCAGGCTGCTGAAGCCGAGCACCACGTCCCCGAGTCGGCCCAAGCGATCGGGCACGTGCAACTCCGTGATGATCGTGCCGTAATTGGTAATCTTGGCGACCAAACCGTCGCCATTCTGAAGCGTGTAAAGCTCGATCGGTGTGCCGTCCGGCAACCGGCCAAAACTCGAGGTCGTCGTGGTCGCTTTCATAGCATCTAAACGGGGTTTCTTAGGCGCGGTGGCGGCCGCCTGGATCGCGAGCGAGACGGCTGGTAGCGGTGGCGGCTAGACTTTCTTCTTGGCTTCCGCCGCGTCCTGCTTGCTGCCGCGCCAAGCCAAAGTCAGCATGGTGGCGCCAAACACGAGCAGGACGAGGCCCCACCGCAAGTTGACGTTGATCTCCAACGACCGCTTGTACATCTCAGCGTCGGAGGAGGTGATTAGACCATACCCCACCAGCAGCACGCCGATGAGGGAGAACATGAGGCCGATTGGCCAGCGAATATCAAGACCCATAATAGCTTCTTTGGTTCACCAGAATATGAAGTTGAGAATGACGCAGCACACCAACAGGATGATACCAACAACTGCGGGCCGCAAGTACCAGGCCTCATGCGCATCCTTGAGTTTGGGAGTCAGCGAATAAACGAGGCCGGTCAGTTCCGCATCGCTCTTGGTCCTCGCGGTGACGAGGGAGATCACCAGGGTCAAGCCCAGGCAGATCAGGAAGGCGAAGGTGGCCAGCCAGAAGTTCTGAGCCATCTCGCTCGGGAAGGTGCTGACCACGCTGATATAGCCGCCTTTGACGCCCGGCGAGTTGCCGGCCGCAATCGTCAGGGAATGGAATATGGCAGAACTCCCGATCCCTCCGAACAAGCCGATGAAGGCCCCGGTTCCCGTGCAACGCGCCCAAAACATGCCCAGCAGGAAGGTGGCGAACAAGGGCGCGTTGACGAAGCCGAACACAAGTTGAATAATGTCCATCGCGTTGTTGTAGTTCCGGGCAAAATAGGCGCAGGCGATGCTCAACAGAATACCCACTACCGTGATGGCTTGTCCCATCCAGAAGTAGTGCTGGTCGCTCTTGTTCTTGGCAATGTAGGCTTGATAAAGGTCGTAGGTCCAGACGGTGTTGAAGGCAGTGACATTCCCCGCCATGCCGGACATGAACGAGGCCAGCAAAGCCGTCAGGGCCAGGCCCAGCATGCCCGTGGGGCAATAGCGCTTCACCAGCGAGAAGATGACCCCGTCGTAATCGTAGTCGGTGACGGCGTTGCTCAGCGCGCCCACAAACTCGGACCGGACTGCTTTATCCCCCTCGGCATCGGACTTGCCGATGGGTTTGGCGGCGTACGTAGCCAGGACCGCCGACAGCTTAGCCTGGTCGAAGCCAACCAGTTTCTTGGGCTTGCCGGTCTTGGCATCCAGCCCGTTTTGGGCGGCGCTGATGGAGTCCACCACCTGAGCCAAAGCCGGTTGCGGCGAGGCTTTGACGGCCGCCACGGCCGCCTCGATCGCGCTCGTCTCCAACGCCGGCGGCGGGATGCGGTATCCCTTGCCGGACATAGAGGTTAAGGCGACGGCCAACATGCCGGGTACAATCACCAGGGCGGGAAAGAGCATCTTGGGAACGGCGGCGATCAGGGGCGTGCGGCGGGCCGCGCCCATGTTCCGGGCCGCCATGGCGCGCTGAACCACCAGGAAGTTGGTACACCAGTAGCCGAACGAGAGCACGAAGCCGAGCCCGAACACCATGGCGAACAGGTCCACCCCCATGGGGTTGTTCTTGGGGCCGGCAAGGAGCGGCTGCCAGGCACTGGTCCAAGCGTTTGCGGCGTAATGGGTGCCGGCCTCCTTGAGGTGCAAGGCCGAGGGATCCACCGATACGCCTTTCAACGCGTGCGTCATGGCATCCCAACCACCGACGTCCTGCAGTCCGAGATAAACGACCGGCGCGAAACCGAGGACGATCATGAAGAACTGGAGGACCTCGGTGTAAATCGCGGAGGTGAGCCCGCCTTTAAGGACATAAAGCAGCACGACGGCGGAGCAAATCCACAGGGCGGCGTGGTAATTCCAGCCCAGGAGCTGGTTGAGGAGCTTGGCCAGCGCATTCATGGAAATGCCGGAGGCAAACACCGTCATCACCGCGAACGCGATCGAGTTGAGGGCGCGGACCCGTTCATCGAACCGCATCTTCAAGTACTCCGGGACCGAACGGGCCTTCGATCCGTAGTAAAAGGGCATCATGAAGACCGCCAGGAAGATCATTGCGGGTATGGCGCCCACCCAGTAGAAATGGCTGGTGGCGATACCGTACTTGGCGCCGCTGGCCGCCATCCCGACGAGTTCGAGCGCGCCCAGGTTCGCCGAGATGAAGGCCAGGCCGGTGACCCAGGCAGGGATGGAACGACCCGAGGTCAGAAAGTCCGACGAGCTTTTCATGTATCGCCTCAGCGTGAAGCCGATGCCGATAACGAAGATCACGTAGATCGCCAAAATGGCGTAGTCGAGGAAACCCAGTGCGACACTTTGCATATTTATTTCGTTTGCGAGCCTGTTCCAGTTTTAAGAAGTTTTGCTGGGGATGTCAACGTATCATCTGAAAAAAACCAGCGGCTCTCGTTCTGCTTGATCACGGTCCGTGAAGGCTCTTCCCGGCGAGCCGGGCACCGGTGGTCGGCGGCAACTCACCGAGCGTGACACCGCTTTATCTGGGCCAGACCAGCCCCGGTGCGCCGCCGGCGGAGCATCGCCTCGCGGAAACCCCACGATGGGAAACCGCCCGCTCATGCGGGGCGGCCGTCCTTTTCCGGATCGGTTCGGGGCCGCCGCCGGAGTCGGGCGGCCACGCGGCCGCGAAGACGGGCTTTGATTTTCGTCAGGCCGTGCGCGGCCGGTTCCCGTTGCGACGACCAGCAACGGTGCGGCACCGCGGTTCGTGCCAGGTCCTCGGGAGTCGTATTCTTGAGATCCACGCCAGGAACCAAGTCCAGCCCCGACTTGCGAAAGAGGTGCTGCACGAAGGCGGAACAAAACAGCGAACTTCCGCGGGCCAGCAGATTCTGCCGGGCGCGGAGGCCGGGATTCTTCAGGGCCAGCAGCGTGCCGATGAGTTCGCGCAGCGAGTACCGCTCGTGGTTCGCGACCAACTCCAGTGCCTCGGCGACCAAACCGGCGACCTGGGGCTCCGACAGGCCAAAATCCAGCACGGCCAGACTGGTATAGAGGTTCTCGTCGAAGTACTTTTCCATCCGGTTCTCCTGGACGCCAAGCTGGATGTGTTTGCGGTGGATTTGGAGATCGGATTCAATGACCCAGTGCCGCCCGTCCGCCCGCACCCCTTCGAAGAGGAAGGCATGGGACCAAACGCTCCATTGCTTGCCGGGATCGAGGTGTCGCTCGGCCCGACAGATGGCTTTGTCAATCAGTGTCCGGCCGCCGCAGAGGCCGATGCGCCCCGGCGCGGCGAATCGTTCGAGGAACTCGCGATTGGAGAGACCCTCCAACCGCACCGCTTCGTTTTGAGTCGAATCTGTTTGCACAGGAGTGATTTCTGCCCGGGACGGTACCGAAAGGCGGCGGTGATGGCAAATCTGATATAACATCGGTGCAGTTTGGTGAAGTTGAGTGGGTGGCGGCCGGTTGAGGGAGGGATGTTTGAAGGCGCTTTATGGGATTTTATTTATTTTTATATTTACCAGCCTCTATTAGGCTTTATTAGGCTTGATCGGGCGGGGACTTGGCGGGTTGGATATGCCTGGGGAGGGCGAGTTTTGGCACGACCGGTTCCGCCGCAAAGGGGGGCGAGAACAGCCTTGCCCCCCAGCCACGGTATTGCTACAAATGACCGCATCGTGCAAGCACTGAGAATGGCAGCCGCCCCCCCCCAACGCGAAGAAGCAACACTATGAACCACTCACGTCCTCCCCAATCCGCGCCGCCGTTCTGCAGGCCAGTTCGACTTTTCCTGGGCCGGTCCGCTTTTAAGACACCATGGATCCACGGGAGGTGTCGTGGCGGGATGCTGGTGGTGATGCTTGGAATGGGAGTTCTGTGGCTGCCGATCGACCTGGCAGCAATCACCGTCACCGTCGGCTGTAGTTCTGGAGGGGACATCTCTCCAAAGGGCGTTTTAGGCGTGCCAGCGAATTCGGAAATGGATGTTAGGGCAACTCCAAATCGAGGCTACGAGGTCAGTGACTGGTATGTCGATGGCGCTCCGGCAGGGTGGACGGTCAACCAGCAGCATTTTGCTTTCGGTGACCTGGATGTGAGCATTTACGTGGCCTTCTCACGCGTTACCAACTCCGTACATACGAGCGCGGATAGTCATGGGCGAATCGACCCGAACGACAGCAATTCACCACTTTTGGTTGGATGGGGGGATTCGGTGGTGTTCACCGCGACGCCGGACGCGCATTACCATGTCGCCGCCTGGACCCTCGATGTTGGCAGCGGCAATCGCGTGGTGCAGAGCGGGGGTTTGGCCTACACCCTGCAAAATGTGACGAACGAAAGCTGGCTGGCGGTCGGTTTCGCGCCGGACACTTACACCTTACAAGCCAGCGCCAATGGTCGCGGGAGCCTCACACCCACCGGCACGGTCGCCGTGATCTATGGCGACAACCAGTCCTTCACCGCAACCCCCGCGGTTGGCCATGACGTGGTCGTCTGGTCGCTCGATGGGCAAAGCGTCCTCACCAACCAGCCTGCGTTTACCGTCTTCAACGTCCAGGCCAACCACACGGTGCAGGTGAGTTTCAGTGCGCCGGTCCTGGCGCTTGTATTGACCCCAACCAACACCTGCGTTGTGTCCTGGCCGGATGCGATGAGTAGTTACACCTTGCAGGAGTCCGCGGAGTTGAAAACGACCGGTTGGACCAACAGCATCGCTGTTCCGACGGACAGGAGTGGGCGCCAGGAAACAGTCCTTCCACGCAGTAACGCTCGGCGGTTTTATCGTTTAACTGGCCCTTGATGCGACACCTCGACGACGCAAGGCATGAGGTTGCCCCTACGAGGTGCAAAAGTGATCTGGATTCACGTCCGCAACGAATGACCGGAGCCAGTGTTTCTGATTCATGAGCCAATTGCCATGTTCCATTTATTTCCCACGGATCGAGCGGGGTGGTTGCGAGCGGCGCTGTTTCCATTCCAGGCGTTCCGGGTGACAGCCTATTTCTTCTTTTTCTATTCGGGTGCCCGCTGGCCCGGTCGCTATTGGGACAAGACCGACCTCAAGCTGCTCCTTATTGCCGGAGATGTCACCTGCCTCGTTGTGCTCGTGTTGGTCGGCCTCGTCCAGCTATCCACCTGGCACAGGCGTTGCGCCTGTATCAACTCGGCTCTCGCTGGATTCACGGCACTGCTCTGCTGGCCCATGTTGAATTTCGTCCAAACGTGAATGTCGGATGGTCGCATAAGTGGGTGATCAACCTAACGGATATGTGCTGTTTATTTAAGGGGGCGACGGAATCGCCCCTTCCAGATGCGAACCGGCAGTTGCCGGTCAACCCGAAGGGCGCGGATCCGCAACTCCTCCTCCAACGCTTCCTCATACACCTCCTCGACCAGCCCGGGCCCGCCCAGCTCCCGATGGACCTCAATAGCAGCATCAACGATGATCTTGCTGATTTCGTTCTCTGGAATCATATCGGGTTCAGCTTCAACGCAAAGACGCCAAGGCGCAGAGGCGCGGGGACCCAAAGAGTTTCGGGCTCAACGCGCCACCATCGCGCGTCCGTGGTGTCAGTCAGCAGGCCGAAGGTTGAACAAGCGGTAACCGAAACGTGACCTATTTACAACCTGTTTCGGCACTCGTGTCGGAACTTAGGACTCTCCGCAATATGCCTCCGGAATTTCTCTAGGTCAATGTCCAGCGTCTTGGCCACCTCGGACACCGGCATGGTCTCCACCTTCGAGCCCGCCTTGAGCATCTCCGCCTTCGTGCGCTTGAGTCCCGGCCCCGTGCTCAGCCCGGCCAGCCGCGCAT
>Ga0316225_1001256_pt1 | contig 25242 bp, 29 predicted proteins | sample TBH18015metaG_FD_206010 | JGI IMG/M metagenome (GOLD analysis project Ga0316225, IMG submission 206010) | Freshwater microbial communities from Trout Bog Lake, Wisconsin, USA - TBH18015 | ecosystem: Environmental > Aquatic > Freshwater > Lake > Hypolimnion/Profundal zone | place: USA: Wisconsin... | reverse complement strand
AGTCACGTTTTGAGCTTCGGCTTCAGATTGCATGGCGTCCATCTGGGGCTTGGCTTGGGCGTGAATGGCGTTGATCGTGTCCGCTACCTCGGCATAAGGCCGTTGGCCAAGAGACGACAGAATGACGTTGGTCTGCTCAACAGAAAACGCGAAATTGAGTTGCATGGTATCCCTTCCTTTTGGACAGCCCGGAGGCACATACATTATACAACAAGTCCGGGTCAAAGAGGATTAGGCCGCCGTCTTTGCCTTGTCCTTTTTGGGCTTGCTCGTCTGCGTCCACGGGGGCGGCAAGATTTTGATCGGCGGATTCAATTGCCGATCAATTTCCACGTCAAGATGACTTTTCAGAGCCGCAACGTCGACTTCGTTTTCGACCCAGCCCTGCACCACGTCCGCAGTCAATTTTTCGAAGGGGATCACCTTCAAGCCTTTGGTGCCTTCGAGGGAAACGACGCCCCTATGGACCTCGTAATTGCCCTTTCCGTCAGAAGCGGACAGTTCCCACGCGAAGCTGAGAACCTTGCCCGTCTTGGCGTCGACGGCAAACTCAGGGAAGGTCCAGGTGTAGATATTCGCCATTTGGTTAGCTCACTTGTTGCAGGGTCCACGTCACCGTGGGACTCGTTAGAGAGGAAATCCCATCTGATACGGTGCAACTGACGTAGTATGAAGCGACTTCATCATAATAGCCTACGCCGAAGTCTATGGAGAAATTTGGGGTGCCGTTACCCGAGGTGGAAATGATGTAACCACCCGAATTGGCGGGGGCCACGGAGTAATTCCAGGTGTAGGTGTATGATCCCGAATTACCGCCAGACACAGTGGCCGTGCCGTAAATGGCCCCTTCAAACGTTAATGTCGTTTGGTTTTGGTCGCCGCCGATGTCTACCGAGCTGATAGGCGAATAATTGGAGGTGCCATAAAAGCTCTGGATCGAAATTGTCCCGCTTGACGGTACCGACCCGTAGGTCCCCGAAGTCCCCGAAGGAACGTGGCCACCCCCGGCATAATACTCGTTCATGCCGATTGGATTCGACCCGCCGAATTCGCCTTGAACGCTGGACAGAGAAAGAGGGCCGCTGGATGGCAAGGTCACGACGCACCCCGCAGGCTAGCGATCTCGGACCGAAGTTCTTTGATGCCCTGAACGATCAAGCCCATCAAATTGCCGTAAGCGATAGACAAGGCGTCTTCGTTTTCCTGCACCGCTTCCGGCAGAACTTTCTGAACGTCTTGGGCGATCAGGCCCGTCTGACGCAGGCCGGTGTCAATGCGCGTGTAAACATAGCCGGTAAGCTGTCCGATCTTGTCGAGCGCGTCTTCAATCGGGGATAAGGCCGTCTTGAGGCGAATGTCCGAATAAGCGGTGACGTTGCCGGTGGCCGTAAAATTGCCGGACTGGTCGAGGGTAGCCTTGATACCGAGGGAGGCCGACGACCCAGAGGTCGTGCCGCCAAAATAAAGCGTTCCAGCCGCGTCATAGATACCCCAACAATTCGAGCCATCGATAAGGCCAACGCCGCCGCCGTAAGAGCCATTTCCGACCAGAGAGAACGAGATCGCCCCGGAGCCGGGACCGCCGCCCGAAGAGCCGGTGAAATTTACAGCTGAATAGGAATTTCCGGTGTTCAGGCCATTGGCGGTGGTGGCAGTGGCCGCGTTTCCGCTGATGCTGCCTGTAATGGTGCCTGTGGCGCGAATAGTTCCGGTGACGTCTAGAGTATAAGACGGGGAGGCTGTCCCGATGCCGACGTTGCCACCGGACGTGATCCTCATGCGTTCGATTGAATTGGTGTCAAAAGCCAAGTCACCAACATTGACCTGAGCAATTTGAAGCAGTCCGGTCCCAGTGTTTTGAAGAACCAAAGAGCCATTTGCTCCGCCGATCCGGTAAAGCTGGGCCGAGGCGCTGGAACTGCCATTGGCAAAAAGCGAGACGTAAGAATTGCCCGTGCCTGTCCTGTTTCCGCCCAACAGCAAAGCCGTGTCGGCTGTCGACACGCTGGTGCCGGTGGCCAGAGTTTGGCCGAAAGAACCGTTTCCGCGAACATCAAGGGCGGTTGCGGGGACCGTGGTCCCGATGCCAAGGCGGTAATTCGTGTTGTCCCAGAAAAGATCGGCGTTATTCTGGCTGTAGGCGCCCGCCGCTCCCGCGAAGACGAGTGAACCTGCGGTGAACGCGGTGGTCGTTCCTGTTCCGCCCTGGGCAATAGCGATGCTTGCCGTGACGTTCGAGAGATCGGCCAAAGCGCAGGCCGCGAAATTGGCGTTAACTTGCGCCGCGTAGATAAGCGTACCAGCGGCAAACGTATACGGAAGGCTCATGCCCAAACATCCCTATCCCAGCGCGCCACGTCCCATTCGTCAAGGGCGGACACAGTTACATTGTAAGTGTATTGAAACGGAAGGTTAACCGCCCTGGATTGAATTGCGGCTATCAGGATCGTCGCCGACGTTCCGCCGTTGGCCACGGTTATGTTGAAAACCGTTGGCCTACTTGTCACCGGATCATTTGCAATCACAACGCTGACATTGGACGTATCGGCGCAACTGACGTCGACGCCATTCACCCCATTGAGAAAGCGAACAATTCTGCGCTTTAACCAGCGCATGTTGAAAACAGTCCCGTCGCCTTTGTAAAAGTTCCAGGTCAGGATTCGCTTAAAATAGTCGTCTGTCGTGTTGTAGACCGAAACCGTGATCGTCCCCGAAACGGTTTGCGAGCCCGTGGCCGAACTGCTGTAAGAGATCGACCCTGCAGAAGACGCCGTAACAATCACGGTGCCGTTGTATGAGGTAGGTGAGACACCAGCCACAGAAACGATCGTTCCGACCGAAATGACCAATGAGCCTGAAAACGTCAGGGTCGCGACAGAACCGGTGCCGCTCGCGGATGCGGTGGCAAAAGACTGTCCGTTTGTGACCGCGTAATCCAGCTGATTATATTCCGTCGTGTCGTATTCGACGCTGTTCAGCGAACCAGAGATGGTGGTGATGGAAGGCGCGGAAAGGGTGGGTCTTACTTGACCGTAAATCCCTGCAGCGACCCAATCCAATAGCTGACCGGTGATGGTCGGTTCGGTGTAGATCGGCAAATTTATGGTGTTGAACCAGTTGACGTAGTTCTGGGCCAGCTGGTTGTAGGAGGCGACAAAAGCCTGAAGATTGTCGTCGTCGTTGTACTGGACGTAGAGATACGACGGAATCGTTTTAAGAACCGAGGTAGGCGCAATTGGCGGGAATGGATTCATCCCTCGTTATCCTTGCGCGATGGTGATGGCAGCGGTCGTTACGGTGAAATAACCCTCTGGGTCTGATGGAATTAGGCCAGTGCCGCTTGAGGGAGAAACCGGCGTGCTATTCACCGTAAAAGCCCAAACCATCCGGGACAGCAGTTGCGGCGGAACAATCGACGCAATCGCCTGCTGAAACACCGTCTGAAGTTCGAATTCATTGATTGGCTGTCCAACCGGAAGGCCATTGATGTAACTCGCGATGGCCGGATTTCCCAACTGAGAGACAGAGGCCGGTGCGACATAGTTCGTTGCGATCGTGTTCCAGGTAAGGCTTACCGTGACCACCTGATCAACCGGGCTCACAAAAACAACGGAATAGGTGTTTGGATAGTCATAAAGGTCGGCTGTGATATTGCGGGCCGTCGTCGACGAGCCGACCAAAAGTGAAATGTCGCCAACCGAATTAAAAATGGCGTTGGCCACTTCGTAGGGATCGCCGCCGCCGACAATCACTTCCCAGCCCGGTGAACTTTGAAGAACGGAAACGAGACGGGGTTGAACGCCCGCGACACTGGTCAAGGATTTCTTGAGGGTGTTCGTCAGACCCGTGCAGACAGACAGCCCAGCCTGAAGAACGCGCGCCCGATATTGCCCCTCTGTTTCAGCGCCTGCGCTGGGAATTCCCGGTTGGGGGTTGGTCACAGACAGGGTGATGCTGGACGGTACCGAAGTGATGATGGTCGTAACAGTGCTGGCCGGAACAGCCCAACTTCCGCTGTCGATTGCCACGCAATAAAGGGGCGATGACGACCCACCGGACGCAATCACGCCGCCGTCTTGGACTAAATACTGGTGAACGCCGTCCGAAATAGTCATTCCCTGCGGAATGACATAACCAACGGTTCCCGTGAACACGACATAAACGGACGTGTTGGTCGAAGCCCCCTGCGCAACGCCGTAAACGTTGCCAAGCTGGGTCAGGAGCCAAGCGTTCGCGCCGTAGGGCGTAATTGAATCGATCGTTTCGGTCACGGCTTGATCGATCAACGTCAGCGCGCCAACGTCTGTCGACGCGATATCTTCGATCAGTGAACCGGGAAGGTCTGCCGTGTATCCAGGGTTGGTGGCAGACACCAAGGCGACAAGTTGATCACGCAGCGTGGATGGCGGCGTGTTAGTGCGGCCCGCTTGGGTCAGGACGATCGGAATGTCAGTCATTGCGGGATCGGCACATATTCTTGAAAGGTCACGCCCGATTGCGTCACAAGATTAAGAGAATACGAAGGTTCCGGAGCCGTTATTTTTGACAGAAGCAGCGCGGAAAAATAACCCGCAAATTGCTGTTGCGTCTGGGCCATATAAAGGTCCGGATAAAGTTGGGTCAGAACGCTGTTTTGAGCCGGAATTCCGTAGTTCCCATAAAAAGGACTTTCGTTCGGGTTCAAAAGGAGAGTTTGGACAAGAGTGGTGATCCAGACATAGCTGCTGTCACCATTGGCGTCGGTTTGGACTTCAACCCAATTCCAGCTGCCGTCGGCGTTGTATGTGCGACCGTAGGTTCTCATACCGGGGTAATCGTGCAGCCGTGAAAGTTAGAGGCCGCTGTCGCCGCCGCTGACTCGATTGAAGAGATCGTTTCTGGAATGGCCGTGATCTGAGCCTCAAGGGTTGTGATCTTGGCATTCAAAATCGTGATGTCGTTTTGCAGCGTCGTGTAGGACGATTCCAGGGCCAAAAGCTCTTTGACCAAGCTGACCAGAGTCGCATTGTTCAGAGAAATCATGACCGTCGCCTGCTGCTGCAAATAGGCGACAATGGCCGTCGGATCGGCTGTCAAAGCAGCTGCGGTTCCGAGTTGAGTCGTCAAGTTAGTCTGAGCGGTCTGCCAACCGGCGATGGTGGCAATCTGGTTGTACAGATTGGTTGCGTCAGTCTCGACTTGGTTGAGTTGCGCAACGATGGCGTTGTATTGACTTGTAATCGCGGTCGATGTCGCGTTCAAGCTGTAAATGGCTTGGCTATAAATCTCATTCAGCTGAGAACAATTTACAGCAAGCCCAACACGGACGACGACTTCGTCTCCGTATCCCGCGTTGTAATTTGTACTGCCCTGAGGGATCGACATTTGGCCCTTTTAGTAAATGTTCGTGATGATGCCGTCTTGAACGGTAATCACTTGTCCGGTTTGAGCCGTAAACGTACCCGATGCCCCATTCCCAGCAGAAATGTTTCCGGTCGTCACCAGAGAACCAGCCACGCCTGAAATTGTCACCCCAGACGGCGCAACAGTCATTACGCAATTAGCCCCTGTGTCCCGGATTATAGCACCATGCGGACCGTAAATCACCACGGCTTGCGGATCGTCGGCTGGGGACCATCCGGTGTTGCCGAGCCAGACAAAGGATAGCGCCGACAGGTTCCCTGGTTTGTTCAAGCTGGGAATTCCGCTTCCCAGCCCGGTGATGCCGCCCAAACGCGCATCCGCCGGGAAAACCATGCCATTGTCCCCGACCTTGATCGGATAGCGAATATATTCCGGATATTCGATCGGGATGGTCACTTGCGGCAGCGTGTAGGGCGCAGCATTGACCTCAAATTTTACCGTAACGATTCCGGAAGAAACCACTTCGACAACAGAGCAAGGCAGAGCAGCGCCCGCCTGATTGATCGCTTGGAGCGCCGCCTGTCGGGCTAGGTCATTGAGAGATGAGCCGAGTGGATTTTTGAGGAATTCGGCCATTCGTCACCCCGCGTTTTGCAAGTTTGCAGCAGGTGATGAATACAAATCCAAGGACGTGATCCAGCTTAGGGCGTTTGGGTCACGAAAACTTCCGATGTGACGCACAGATTTGACGAAAAACCGACCCTGAAACGAAGAACGTTGCGCGGCGATGTACTGATTGGACGGCGCAATTGTGACCTGGGTCGTGGGAAGTTCGACATAGGACAAGGGTGAAATGTCCGCGCGAAGAGAGGTTGTCACCTGAAAGGTGCCAGGGTCGACCCAGGTCGGCTGACCAATCATATCGTTGAAAGCGACTGTCGTCGGTTTCGTAGGTACGGTTCCGTCCGAGACAACAAACCTATTGTTAACGATGCAAATGCTGACGCCCGCATAATTGGCAGCGGGGATAATCGATTTGCTGACGTCGTACATATAGGAGGCGTATTCGCCAAGGGTCTTTGAGAAGCTGGGTTCGTCCTGGGTCAGCTTCAGATTCGGACTGATGCTCACGATAGGATCGGCAAAAGGAGGATCGGCTTGCGCCGTCGCCAGCTTCAATGTGTTGGTGATAGCGTCGGCCATCGAAGTTCCAGCCGCCCAGGTCGATTGGGTGATATTAAGTTGTTGGGTGATGCCCGTCTTTCCGTTTATGACAATCACGAATTCGACCCATTGCTGGGTTCCGATCCAATTGCCATAGGCTTGCCAAATCAACCCTTCTAAAATCACACCGGTCTGGCCGCTATTATAGGCGGCAGTCGCTAGGGGCAGGCCCGTTACGAATCCAGCGGAAATCTTGATTAACTTTCCGTTGAAATCATTGGCCCCATAAATCACGTTGAGCCCAACACCCCAGATTTTCAGACTTGCGGCTCCGATCGGGCGAGCAAGAGTCGTGACCGGGATATCAAATTCTACCTGGAGAGCGCCCAAGTCGATGTTTCCGTTCTCGCCCGTGGTGTAGGTGGCGAAGACCGTTTGATCCTGATTGATGATCTCGATTTTGTAGTAGCGCACTAGGGCAGCACCACAAATTGGCGGGATGCCTCATAAAAAACGATCGACGACGTCGTGAAATAGCCCTTCGCCAGATTGATAGGGTAGTCGTTCGGCGATCCGACTAGTGGGACGTTAAAGATCAAATTTCCGACCACGTCGTTGCACTGCAAATACCAACGCTGCCCGAAGACATTCCACGGAACCGTGCAGAGGTAAACCTGACCATCAAGCGTCGGTTGAAATTGAAAAGGAGCGTTGGTCGCTGGGGCAAAGTTGTAAGTCGTCATTGGCCGAAACTCGGAACCACGGGCGCGGTTGTTGTCCAATCAATTGATTGAGTGACGTTTCCTGCGCTCACTTGAACGCCTGCACCGATTTTGGACATCAGCTGATTTTGAGCAGCTTGCAGAGATTGCGCCGTCAAGAGAGGCTGGACAAAGTCCCATTGCCAGCGGTCTTGGGGTCGGCCTGGGTCGCCTTCAGAAATGTCCTTGAAAGAGGTCAAGATGCAATTGAAATAGGTGCCGGACGGGGTAAGGACGGTGTAAGTGCCGCCCAACGCCGTGTGGGATTGGATCGTCGTTTTCAGCGTGTTGAAAACCGCCGACTTGGCATTGTATCCGCCCGCGCTTTTGACGGGGGCCAGCATCAACAGGGAAATCCGCAAAGGCTGCGCGATCACAGCATTCGCAGCTACCGCCTGATTTGCAAAAGGATATGTTGCGATTTCGTTTTCGGCCAAGGTCGACCCCGACATCGGGTAAAAATCAAAATACCAAGTGTCGAGTGCCAGAGGATTCACATAAGTTGGAATGCTTTGATATTCTGTCGACTGGGTGATGGCGATGATCGGGATGCCGGTGTCCGCTGTGCCGCCCACGCTGGTCGCTGCCGCGATACCTCCTGTGAAGAGGATAGGCGACTTTTGAAACTGAAGGGTGAAGGAATTGCGGTCGGTCATCAGACGGCATTATACGCTGCAACGCCACGGGCGCTGATGTTGAACTCATTCCCAACCATCGAACGAATCAGCAGACTGCTTTTGTCCTGGGCGCTGGGATAGTAGGCCGACTTGGTCGGGGTCATCGGCCCGTTTCCCGTGTCAGGCGTCTTCGCATTATCGTCGGCGGAAGGAGGTCTCAGGGGTTCTGGCGGGGTCCATCCAACCGGCGGGTAAGCGAAGGCCTCTCCAAAATAGCCGCGTTTAGCGGCGTCAATGCGTCTCTGTTTTTCGTCTTCGCTCGAAGAAACGAATAGTTTTTCCAAAAGGTTAGAGGCACCCATTATATCATTCGGGTCCCAACTTTTCAGGGTCATTTTGAGATTAGGGTTCTTATTAATTTCATAAATGGCAAAGGCGTCTTGCTGGGCGCGCGTTGCCTTCTGAATGTCAGTGCTTGGCAGTTTGTTTTTCTTCGCCCACTCAGCAAAATTCTTTTGGCGATCAGGGCTCCAGTTAATCAGACCCGCATAGCCATATTTGTTCTTCGATTTGGTATCCAGGGAGCTTTCGTAATAGGCATGGCCAACCATGGCAGCTGCCACGGACTTAGGAAATCCTGCCGCCTCAAAGTCCGACATGACGTCTTTTGCTGTTTTCAGCTGAGTTGCCGACAGCTTTTTGACTTCTTCCCGGCCCTTGTCCTTGGCTTCGCGAACGTCCCTCGGTTCAATCATGTGAAGGAATTCGAGAAGTTTCAAAAGTCCGTCGGCAACTTCTTCAAACTTATCGCCGAGCTTGGCAAGGTTTTCTTTAAAGTCGATCATGTCCTTTTTGAACCCGCCGCTTTTCAGGTAATCGCCAAATGCGGTGATCGCTTTTTTGGCGCGATCAATCCAATCCTTGAAAAAGTCCGACTTGGTTATGTCTTTGACCATGCTGACAAACGCCTTTGCCAATTCGGTCAAAGGCGGCAGAAGGCCCGTTAACGCATTCATGAAAACGGTTTCGAGTTCGCTGCTCGCTTTAGCGATCGCGACCGAAAAATTCCGAGAAGCTTCGATTGTCTTAGCTTGGGGCTGGAGGTCTGCAGCCATTCCCGGAATGGTGCGGGTCGCTTCGCCGACGGCTTTCCGTTGAGACGAGAGAGACCGAAGGTCTTCCATTGACAACCCGAGGGTCGCAAAACCAAGGGCTTCATATTCCGGTTGGGTTTTGGTGCTCTTTTCCCAGGCAGCAATGGCTTTGTTTAGCGTTTCAATCGCCAGAGACGCCGTGTCTTTCTTTTCGACGTCCGAAATGCCAATCCGGCCAAAAACAGACCTGCCAATGCCGGGGTCGGCTTTCGCTGCCGCGATGCTTTCCAGATAGCTTTCTGGGCTGGCCAAGAAAGGCCGCAGGCCGATGCCAAAAGCCGCACGTTGCCCGACGTTGACGCCAACGCCCGCTGCCGCACGCTGGGCGTCAGTGATGCCAGCCGCTGCACGGCCCAGGCCAAAACCGCCCAGAACAGTTCCGACAACGGCCGTGATGCTAAACATTTCGGCGAGGCGGGCCGCTCCTTGGGTCAGGGTCTTGGCGACGGCGCTGGCCGCTTGTTTGGCGTCATCCAAACGCTTTTTCTGCTGCTTGCGTTCGTCGTCCAGGCGTTTGCGCGTTTGAGCCGCGCGTTGCTCTTCGTCCTCTTGAAGTTGAAGGGCGATTTCGTGCTGTTTTTCCAGTTCTTCGGTGACGTGCTTCGTCGCCAAAGCTGAAGCGGCCACGGACGCGCTTGTGTCGTCCCACGCCCCCGGCATTGATTTTAGAGCGGATTGATACTTTTCGAACGCAGCGATGAAGGCCTTAAACTTCTCGTCGTTGACGTCGATGTCGATGACGGATTTCACTGCCAAGGGTGCGCTCCTAAATACGGCGGGCGAGTAGGTAACGCTGCCGGAACTCGACGGCAGAACTATAGCTTGTTCCTACGAGTTCCGCGAGGTCTGGCCAGCCGTCCTCAACCAACCAAGTCAGCGCGGAATGGAGGACGCTGTTGCCTTCTCGCCAGTATTCTCTTCCGGCTTCGATGTCGGCAAAGAGCTTTGGTAGTCGATAAGCGACAAGGACGTCGTGGAGGCCCCGAATATTCCAAAGATCATCGACATCAAAGCGTCCGCTTCGCGCTTTCGCATTGAGGCACAGCCCACAATAAAAAAAGTCACGGCGTTCTCGACCTCATCAGCGTCATCGGCAGAGAACAGATTTTTTCTGACCGCCTGCTCGAGAGGGACGTGGTCCCACCCTTGATCCGTCATGACGAGAACAGTGGACAGGCGGCGAATTTCCGCCAGGAGCCCGTTTTGGACGCCTTCTGGTCCTTCCCAAGAGCCATCGGCTTCAGCCACGCGCTTGAGCATCATCTTGGCCACGCGCGGACCCATGCGCACCAGCCATTCGCCGCCGTTTTCGAGCATGGCGGCGTAGGTTTTTGAGATGGTCAGGAAGTACCGCTCAAAAACGTCTTTGCTGATCGGTGAAGAGTAGACGTAGGCATCGCCCTCATCCCTCTCCACCGTCAGAACCAAGTTCAAGTTCCGATCGATTTTCATTTGTGCCCAGGATCAAAAGGAAGCGACTAGGTCGCGTTGAACAGTGCCGCATTGACCAGATAGAAGCCTCGGAACGTGACCATGAAGCCCACGTTTTTGCCATTCAAGCGCCCCGGAGAGGCCTGAATGATAGCCCCGTTTTGAATCTGGTAGTTGCTGAGCGTGCTGGCGTCCGGACGGACCACAAAGGGGCCGACCGTGGACAGAACTTCCAGCTGGTTCTTGAAAAGATCGCTGAAGGACTGCGTTTTCAGCAGTTCTACTTCGACCGTCATCATTTGGTACGGGGCCGGGGACTGTACGGTTCCGGTCATCGTGCCGAAGGTCTCGACGATCTCGCCTTCCGGCGTGATGTTGATGCCCTCCTCGCCCATATAGGGCGCGGTGATGTTCAGCTGGGGAAAAAGAGGAAACGTGATGGAGCCCCGAAGGCGATTCAGCGTTCCCTGCGCGACAAGAGGAGATGCCATTTCGGGTTCCTTAGACGAAGTTGGTGACGTTCAGAGCGACGATGATCTGTTCGAAGCCGCGCGCCGGGGTAAAGATGGCCGAGAGACCAGCATACCTTCCGATTGCATAATCGTTCGGGTTTTCAGCAATGTAGACCGAGAACGGTTCGGCGTTGATCACCAGTTGGTTTGTGTACAGACCCGCTTGGAAGTTTTGAACGAACATCGAAGTCGGCAGTTGGGTCTGATTCACCGAGCCGATCGCGAGGCCATAGGTCACGGCGCTGGAGAAGGTCCGCGTTGCGGTGTCTTGAAGGACATTGATGCCATTTTGATCAAACAGCAGCGGCGCGAGCGGATTGTTTGACCCATTGATGACCGCGTTGGAAAGCGACAGGTCGGTGTTGATTTGCGACCAATCGACCGAGTACCAGTAGTTGAACGGGTTCCCGTCCATCGTATGGCCCCAGAACAGCACCGAAGTGCTGATGCCACCCTCCGCACCCGTGCCAACGATATTGATGTTCGCCGCTTTCAGGGTCGACAGAAGAGCCGCGTTTCCACGCACCGGGTACGGTGTCACGCCGTACAAATAAGCGAACGAAAGCTGGGTGACTTGGTTTGCGCTGCCAGGATTCCAGTTCAGGGTGACATAGAACGGAGCCGCGCAAGAGAACTCACTGGCGGGGGCCGTCGGCGAGGGGATAAACGCAAAGACGCATTTCATCAGGGCGGTGTAAGACGTATAGGTGCCCGTCGTCGTGGTCACAAAGAAATAGGTCTTGCTGGTCGTCGCCTCGAAACCCGCCAGGAACGTCAGGAAAGACGAATTGGCGTCCCATTCCTTGGGAACAAGGTATGAATAAACCGTGCCAGGGTTGGCGGTGATCCAGGACTGCAAAGCCGAAACGCCCGCCGACGGAGCGCCCTCTCCCAATTCCAGAACGTAAACACTGGTCGCCGCGCCTTGAGCAAAGAAAGTCGTGCCCATGGCCAGGAGTTCGGCTTCATCGGCCAGGATGACGGTTCCAGGAACCGTGTTCAGGCCAGGGTTTGAAGCCAAGGGATAGGTAACGGTGCTGGTTCCAGTCACGGTGCCTTGGAAGGTGCCGTTGTAACCAGATGGGGAGGCTCCAGCGACGACGATACCGACCGTGTCACCAAGATTCCAACCGTGCGGGGCGGTGGTGGTGATGGTCACGGTGCTGGTAGCCCAGGTCAAAGTAGCAATGGCTTTGGCCGTGGACAGGATCGAGGTCAGGTCGGAAAGCTGGGTCAGGAGCGTGAGAGTTCCCGGAGCGGTGTTGGTTCCGCCCTGAGAGATGAGCGCGCCAGACCGCTGCAGCGTCGAAGGCGCGGGGGCCTGCTGTTGGGTGACGTTAACGGTGACGATATTGTTTGCCATGCTGGCGCGTCCTTAATCTGGTTTCGGTTCAGCTGCTTAGGAGTAGCTGACCGAATATTGCGGAGTGCCGCCGCCGACAGCCGACACGACAATGCCGGTTTTGCAGGGGAAGTTCAGTTCGACAACCAGACCGGCAGTGGCTGCCGTATAGGGGATGCTATAGACCGTGTTGGCGGTCGTGGCGGAAGCGACAGTAGCACAGTCGTTAAACGTCAGAGCGCCTGAAGTCCCAGGGGCGGTCACGACGATGACATTATTCAAAATGCCCGAAGAGGACTTGATGACGGTGGCGGCAGTCACATTCAGAGCGGACGAAGAGCCATAAGCCGAAACCAGAAGGTTTTGGTTGTTGTCTGTAACCAGGGGGACCAGGACATTGCTGGGGTTCTTGGCGACGGTGGTGGCGATGGGACCTTGGGGCATGGGGCATCCTTTTTAGGTTTAGGTGACAGGAACGATAGCGGCCCAGAAGATTTCATTCTGACTGTTATCCGCCCAGATGATCTGGTTATTGCTGGAATCAGACCAGATGATCTCATTTTCAGACGGGTTCAGGAACAGGAAGTTTATATAAGTCGACAAGATGCGCTGCCTCGCGATGTTCCGCGCCGTCGCCTGATAATAGTTGATCTCGTAGTCGATAAATTTCTGTTGGGCGAGAATGCCCAGTTCGGTCTGGATTCGCTTCCCGTCGCGCACGGTCGGCATGTTCATAATGCCAAAATTATCCGTGTTTAGCGAGTAGGCGTTGACGTAGTCGATGAACGACAGAATTTCGGCATTCCGAATTCCGTAAAAGGTCAGACGGACTTTGTCTCTGGCCAGTTGGTAGTGAGAGCTGTTGATGTCGATGTAGGGCGCTGCCTGCAGCGCCTGGGTATCCGAAGGCTCTATGTGAACCGCGCACCACGGCGGGGTGATGTTGTCCGGCACGATATAGGACGGATACATCGGCATTAGTTCATTCAGCGTCAACCAAATCGGAAGGCTGTTGGAGACGATGACCTCGTCAACTTTCAACTGACCCGAATTATCGACAAGCTGATCAGACAGGGCGGGATAAAGGGCATCCCCCTGGTAATGAAACAAACCCGACTGCCGATAAAGCATGGACCGGCGGGAGAAGCCAAAAACCAAATTGTCAAAGGAACCGATATACATCGACCCTTCGTTGATAGCGTTTAGCTGTTCAATTTCAGATTCGGACGTGAAAACCACCCGGTTCAGGGCGAAGCCTTCGTCCTCTGACCTTTGGTTTTCAGTCGTGTAATGAAGCGAGCCTTTGACTTTGACCTGATCGATCGGGTCCGACTTCACCCAAAAGACGTACCCATCTAAAGGTAGGACCGCACGATCATAGCGAGTGAAGGTGATGACTTGGTTTTCGGAGATCGTCTCCAGACCAAGGGCAAGACCCGCCGCAAACTGTCTACGCGCGCCCGCTGCTTCTTGTGCGCCGCTCATTCGCCATCAACCCATGACGTGAAGCTGGATTGATAAAGGCCGGTATCGATAAAGGACGGTCGGCGGGGACCGCTCTTTTTCTTCAGTCGATGGTTAACGCCGTCCAACGCCGCTTGAGTCGGAACGCCGGGATAACCCAGGCTTTCCATTTCTCCGTTGGCTAGGAAATCCTTGAATTTTTCGTTGATGTTGGTCGTTCCGGCGTTGACCGCCCCCGTCAGTCCTTGATCGGGAGCGCCCATCATCAAAGCCTCAAGAGCATTTTGAACGCCGTTGGTGATGTCGTCCGCGATCTCCTGCTTGTGGAGTTCGTAGAAGATTTCCATCGGATGATACTTGGCCTCAAGAATGTCCGCGACGTCACCCGTGGTGATGCCGTTTTCTTCCGCATAAGGCACGTCGATCACGCCAAGATGGAGGGTCATACTCAAGAAATCCCCCAGTTTGTCCCTACGGTCTGCGCAAAAGCGAGGTACTGGCGACCATACGGCGTTTTGAGGTTTTGAAGCTGTCCAACAGTCAGCTTTGTCAGGCTTTCAACCGTTGCGATGCTTTCCGAAGTGCCTTCGTCGCTGGCCGACGAAATCGTACCAGCGACGAAGTTGTTGCATCCGAAACCAGCGCGCAAGTCGGCAAAGAACGTCTGGCCGGTTTGGTCCGGAGCCCAGTTGATCAGATTGTCGCCGCCCAGATTGTAGACCGCCAGTTCATAAATGAACGGATTGGCGATTTGAATCTGAAGGTTCACCAGCGCCACGGCCACTTGGTAGGCGTAGACGAGCGCAAGCGAATTGTCCGGGAGAACGGTGGTGTTGATGTTCATCACCGACCGCACCCAACCGACAAATCCGTCAAACGTGGGTCCGTTCATGATCAGCCTTTGCGGGCGCGCGGAACACGCGGAGCGCGCGGGTTGGTGTCAGGATCGGCAGAGCGATCAACGCGGATTTTTTCGTTGATCTCAGAATCCTTACCTTCCTTGTCGATTTCCTCGATCGACATTTCCAGAGAATTAAGACCGCCGGTCTGTTCCTCAACCGCGTTATTCACAGCGACGGCGGCTTCTTTGCGAAGCTCCTTGCCGCGTTCCACCAGAACCTCCTGGTTGTGAACGATCGCGCGACGGACCTTATCCATGTCGACTTTCTTGTCGACAGAATAGCAAAGACCGAAAAAGGGCTTGGTGCGGTCGATCTCATCAACGCGCACGAATCCATATTTGGAGTGCTGCGCAACGATCGAATCAATGTCGGTGGTCGACAGTTCACCCGGAATTTGAATTTGCCCACCGATGGAGATGATTTGCTTCATCAGCTTGGTATTTTCGGGGATGCGATACATAAAGTCTTGCACTTGGTTGGTGCAATTAGCGATGTACATTTTCATAGTCAGTTTCCCTTCCTTGGGAGTTTGATTTTAGAGCAAGGCGGGGACCGCGTTTAAGGCGCGATCCCCATACACAACGAGCCGAGGCGCGTCGGTGTTAATGCCTATTGATACGCCATACTCACGATTGTGATCGCCTCGGGGCGAATGCCCCAGCCCGAGGTGATCCGCCATTCCGACAGCACGTCGATCGCACCACCCGGCAGAGGTGTCGGGATTTCGCGAGGAGCGGCCATATCGCAGTATTGCAGGGCGCAAGCCTCAATACCGGGAGCCAGTTTGGCGAATTCGTTGGTGTTGACCTTCGAGCCCTGCGGCTTCTGCACTTCCGGCATATTGATGATCACCGCGTCGGTGCCACCAGCTCCCTTGCCGATGAGGGTGTCGTCATAGACCCAGGTGATTTCGTCGTCGTTCCATTCGGCGACGTCCTTCACCATGCCAGCGGTCGAGGTCGAACCAGCGCCGACGCGCTGGAATTGGACCAGTTGCACGATGTTCTGGTATTCGAACGCGCCAAGGACGCGCTGCGGACCCAGGATCGTGAACTTGCGACCGATGCCCAGTTGGTTGGTGCGGGTCTTCAGCGCGCTGATTTGGGTCAGCAGGAAGGTGGCCATTTGACCGTTGTCGTAGGTGACGACGGTGTCGTTGCCGTTGCTGTCCGCCGGAAGCGGGACCGAGGTCGCGCCTTGGGTGTTCAGCAGGCCTTCGCCATTGGCCGGGTTGAAGCCGTACAGCAGGGCGTTACGGGCCAGCTGGAAGTGGCCTTGGCGCATACCGAGACGTTGAGCCTCAACAATGCTCACGCCCCAACGGCCCATCGCCGCCGTGTCGTGGTGGTCATACTCGCCGCGCACGCGCAGCAGATAGGACGGGGTGCTGATCATCGACATCGTGGTGTTGATGCTCGGCAGCATGTTGTAGGCGGCTTGGCCAGCCGACACCTTGGTGCGGACGTCGATGCGCTTGATGTACGCATAAAGGTCGCCGTCCGACAGGCGGGTCAGCGGTTGGCCGTCAGCGAGCAGATCGAACGCGCCGGAAGCCTGCGAGTAGGGGAGCAGGATACCCGGATCGATGTAGCTCGGATTCACGATAGTAAAAGAGGCGGCGATGTTCGCCATGATGGATGTCTCCTATTGCTCTGGCGAATGCCGGTTAGATCAGGATCACAGCGGTGGTGCCGCTGCGGTTCCAGGTGGCGAAGCCCGTGGTTGGGTCGTAGCTGACCGTCATGGAGTTGCCGACGTTGATGTCCAGCACCTTCACCGGCAGAGCCGAGGAAGCGCCAGAACCCAGGGTCAGCGAACCGCCCGTGATGGTCGCCGCGCCAAGACCAGCGCCCGCATTGTAGGTCACGGTCGAACCGGAAACCGACAGAGCGGTGAAGGTGCCGTCCAGCGAGGCATAAGCGCCCGTGCCGGTCAGAGCGGAAACGACAATCGCGTCGCCCGCACTGAAGGTCACAGGGGCCGACATCGTCAGCACCACAACACCAGTGGTGTTGTTGTAGGTGCCCGACGAAACGGTCAGGGTGCCCAGGTACGGAACCAGGATTTGGTTCACGAAATCCCAAGACACTTGAGCGCCGACAGTGCTGCCGATGTGCGAGGCCAGGGCCGGATCAGCCGCGACCGCGATGCGGGCGTTGGAACCCAGACGGTAGTAGTTCACCATCATGGACGAACCCGCCAGCGGGACCGGCGATTGCGGGGTCGTGGTCATGGCGTTGTCTTGGTCGAAGACCGAGAAGCCATTGAGACCGCCGTTGGAGGTTTGCGTAAGGCTGGTCGCGCGAACGATCGAACCGCCAAGCGAGCCCGCCGGGACGTTTTCGGAGATACCGACGCCGCCCCACATGGGCTTGGTTTCGCTGGTGGCGAGCGTGCCGCCAGCCAGCTGATAACGGACAGCCGGGTCGTTCTGGGCGGTGCCCTGAATGTAACCGTCCGAAGTGACATTGAAAGAACCCGAAGCGGTGGTGGTCAGCACCGGGTTAAAGGAGACTTGGGCGCTCATTGCGTGTTTTCCTGAATGAGTTGCGAAGGGGCGTGACTTAGTTCTTGGTCACGCCGACGAGACGACGGCGGGGAGCCGCATGGCTACCCATCCAGGCGCGGGGTTCGCCGACGAAGGTCGAGATGATGCGGCCCGTGGTGTCAGGACGCTTCATTTCGCGCAGAGCGCCACGGGGCAGATCGACCGGCGACATGGCGGCAGCCATGGCGTCCGAATAGATTTGCTCTTCCATGTAACCGAAGGCCACCGAGTCGACGATCTTGCCGAGGTTGACTTCCTTCAGCTTGGCGCTGTGCTTTTGCAGGCCACGGGCCAGACGGCGACGATAGGCCATCAGACCTTCGCCATTCAGCGGACGCGGGGCGCTATCGCCGAAGGCTTGATAGACGCTGTCGGCCTTGGCTTGGGCGTCAGAGAACTTGGCGTATTCGGCGTCGGACAGCTGCTTGGGCAGCATACGTTCGACATCGGCGATACGCTTGCGGATATCGGCAGCGTCAGCAGCCTTCATCTCTTCCTCTTCAGCGTCCTTGCGCTTCTTGTCAGCGGCGACGCGCTTGGGCTCTTCTTCGAACTCTTCCATTTCAGCGTCGTCGTCATCGTCGTCCGACTTGGCTTCCACTTCTTCGTCGTCAGCCTTGGCGTCGTCGTCATCGTCGTCGCAGGCTTCTTCGGCGTCGTCGTACTCTTCTTCGGCGTCGTCCTTCGTTTCCATCGCGTCCATACGCTTGGACAGCGAATCAAGGTGCGACAGAATCTTGTCCAGCTTTTCGCCAGCTTCGGCGTCAGCCTTGTGCTCTTCCATATGCTCTTCGGCCATTTTTCAATGCTCCAATTAGGGTTGTTTTAACGGCGTCTTTGGGAGACGTAGTTGCTCATACGAATGTCAAGCAGTTGAAGGCTCTGCCCCAATCGGTGAAGTTTGATTGGGTCCAGTATACTCTTTTCTCTGCCAGTTTGTGAATCCACGCGGACATCGGTTCCATTTTGGTCGACGCCAGCAAGTTCACCACCTTTGTCCCAAACGCCAGCCCCGTCAGGAAGCACGGCAATATGGTCCAGTAGACTCGGCTTGCCTTCGATGAGGAGAGCCGAACCATCCTCAAGCGTCAACTTGGAGTTGACGTCGGGATTCTTGAAAACGACAGCAGGAGACGTGCTGGTTGGGCGCGTCGTCATCAACTCAATGGCCGCGTCGTCGTAAACCTTTGCGATACCCCAGACCTCGTCGCCTTTGATGTAGGCGAACATGATCGAGCCAATCGTGCGATTGATATATTCTTCGCTGTTCAACGTCGCACTGTCCGGATGTTCCAGGATCACAGCCAAACCGGCGCAGCGATCGAGGAATTCCTGATTAAGATAGATCGACGGATCGCGGAAAACGAACTCGCCCAAAGACGATCTATAAGCGACACCCGTCCCGGTGATCCGCATGGCAAACAGGGACACGTTTTCATATCGCTGGGGACTGACCAGCTGCCCGGCTGCCATGGCTCGGGCAACCCCAAGCTCATCCATTGACAGCCGGGCAAGAGCGACAGCGCAACCAGGATGTAGTGGCATCGGCGGCGCGTCGATTGAAGCCCAGGAATAGCCAGTGCTTTCGTCGCAAATGGTCACGGCAAAGGATTCAGTGACCCGGCAAATATACGTCGTGAAATCGACCGACTCGCTAGGAGTCGGTTGCACCGGGGAAGCGCCGGAAGGAAGGGTGTCCTTAGCTTCCCCGGTGGCCATTGCAGGAGCTGGGCACGCCTCCGCAATTCCGCGCGTGTGGAGTTTGATGTGGTCAACGTCGGCCTTGAAGCCGGTTTCCTCAAACGCTTCACGAATGGCGCATTCTTCGATCGTCTCGCCGTCTTCCTGCTTCCCACCGGGGAAAGCCCATTCATTGGGGTGATCGCCGCCGTTCCCGCGATGAGTAAACAACGCGAGATTGTCGGGGGTCAGGAAGAGGATGCCAGACGCTTTGATCATCGAGCCTTGCTCGGGCTGGCTTGCTTCACGCCGGGCTTTGATTGAGGTTTGGCCAAGGCGTCGGAGCGTTTCACGCGATTGCGGGCAAGGTTGCTGACAAACCGGATATTGGCCTCGGCAAGTTGCTTCAGTTGAGGCTGACTAGCGCGATTCAACAGAGAGATGATGCCCTTGTAAGCCGGATTCGAAGGGTCGATTTTTTCGATCTTGGAAAATTCCGACTTCAACTGGTCAATTTGACCCGATGAAAAAAGATCGGCGTCGGCCTTGGCGTTGCCCGTCACAATGCCGTTGCCGCCTTTGGCTCGGATTGATGCCAAAAACTTTTCGGCGTCCTCTTTGGACGCATACTGAGCCACCGAAATTTTCGGGTCGGCCTTTTTCATCTTGTATTTGACGGAGAAGGCGAGAGCGGCATCCTTGCGAATAGGAGCATCGCCCAGCTTGGCGACGTAACCTTGAGCCCGGCGCTTTTTCAACATAGCCGATGCTTCGGCTTGCGTGGGCAATTTATCGACGCCCCAAATTTGAGAGTTCTTGTTGCGATAATAGACGTGGAAAGAACCGGCATCCGCACGCTGGCCGACGCGATATTCGGCATCGTCCGAACGCTCCTTGCCCTTGAAATTGCGCTCGTGCTCTTCGGCCTTTTCGTTCGCGGCCTTGGTCAGAGAGGCAAGTTCCTTGTGGTCCTCATTCGCGGTCGCGGCGGGCTTCTTCGCAGCCTTGATGACCTCAGAATAAACGTCGGCGTCGGATCGCTTGCCGTCGGCATTTCTCCAAATCTCACTGCCGATCAGATTAGAAGCGGAAATTCCAGCAGCCTTGGCGGCGCGTTCAACTTGGGCTTTGGTGACTTTGGTGTTCGATCCCAGAGCCTTTTTGAAAGCGTCGTACTTTCTTGGATATTCGCGCGTGACCAAACGCAGAAAGGCTTCGGCCAGCGCGGTCGGCTCATCAGCGTCCTTCATGGCCAGGGCCTTGATGTCGCGAGTCAGATTGGCTTTGGCGGATTCTTCCTGACTGTCGGAACGAAGTTCCTTAATCTCTTGGTTGATATCGGAAATCGCGCGCTTGAAATAGGCTTCCGCCTGTTTCTTGCCTTCCTTGCGCGAGGACGCCAGTTCCTCTTGGTAGAGGCGGCGAAGGAGCATCAAGCTGTCTTTGTTGCCGCCGAACTTTTGGGCCGCATCTTTGCGCTTGGATTCCATACGATCCATGCGCTTGCCCAGCATCACCAGAGCGTCGTCGATGCGGTCAAGCTTGGACTTGGGGGCGGCGTCGCCGCGCAGTTCCTTGCGGCTCTCGACCATGCCACGGGTGGTCAGGGTTCCAGCATCGGCCCGCTGTCCGAGGTGCTCCAAGATCGCGGAGGCCAAGCCAAGAAGTTCGTAACGCTTGTTCATGTCCCCCGAAGACTTGGCCTCCTCGCTTTGCTTCATCAGCAAACGGCGCATAGCCTCCAATTCCCGGCGAGAATAGTGCTGCATAGACTTCGCCATGCCTGGGATTTTGTAGACGGGGGCGGCATCGCCGCGCGCCTTCGAATAGGCAATCGCCGCCGCCTGCTTCACCGGCTTGCCCGCGCGCACTTCAGTCGCGATGTTCTTGCTGATCGTCTTTTGCGAAGAGCCGGATTCGAGGGGCATCAGGAGCGTCCTTTGCGTTGGTCTTTGGCGTTCAGACGATGTCCGTCTTCCCAAGCCGAGTCAGCTTTGTCAGCGCCGTCCAAATTGCGCTTCTTGAGGCTAAATGATCGTCGCGCGTGAATTGCGTCGGCGCGCTGGTTCAATTGATGGCAGGCGGCAAGAACCGCGTCTAGCTTGGAATTATATTCACTGTCGGAATCACTACAGCGAACGTCCCACTTTTTCAGGGCTAGATTGATCCGGCTGTTGGGGTCTTCAGCCGTGGCCTTTGAGGTCATCTTTTTCTTCATGCCACACATGCGGGCCTTGAAGGAGGCGCGGCGCTTTGCGGCAGTCGGGCTGTCTTCCGCCTGTTTTGACGAAACGGGGCGCTTCAGGTCATGGCCTTGGGCCTTGGCCATCTCACGGCCTTTTTCGTTAAGACCGCCCTCTGGATTCTTACCCTTAGCGCGCAAAGTTTCGTCGCTCATTACAGGGCCTTCATAGCTGCACGGACGCGCTCAAGTTCTTCCTTGCCCTTGATCGTCAGCATTTCAGCAGGGAGACCGCCCAAATTGTAGATATAGACCCCGAAGCAACGACAGAAGGGTTCCTCCCCGACAGCCGTTATCTGGTCATAGTATCCGTTTTCGTCGGGTTTAACCAGACCGGCTTTCTTCGCCCATGAATCGCGGAGCAAGTAAATATGCCCGTCGCGTTCTTTGTGGTCTTCCCGGTAGTTGTAGTTCAGTTGCCGCCAGTTGGAGCGCCATTTGATGGCAATGGCCCCACCGTCACGGGCGATGGTTTCGTTGATTGAGGCGGTCAGCTTGTGGCCTTGGTCGATCAGCACCCGACGCTCTTCGAATGGCAATTGCTTTAGGGCCTTCCTGATCGTGGCCTTCTCTTCGACCTTGTCGACGTTATCCGATCCGCCAGGAGGAATGGACGATGCCCAACCGCTGAAACGCTGCAGAGTTTTGGCAATGGCCTGTTGACGGTTCAACTTGATCAGGTCAGCCGAGGCCATGATGCGGCGGTTCAATTCGGTCCGCAGTTGAGGTTGCAATTTCTCCAGTACGAAACGCGCAACGCCGGGATGGTATTTCAACGCCCCTTGCCGTTCGACCAGCTGGCGGTAAACGGAAGCCAGTCCTTCGCGGAGTGTTTCTTCCATTTGGTTCGTCGAACCCATGAACTTTTCGGCGGCTTCTTTGATGCGCATTTGCCAATAGGCCACACGCTCAACGCTATCAAAGCCGTGTTCGGAAAGATCGCGCACGGCGTCAGTGATGACCTCGTAAAAACCGCGCCGTTCGTTTGTGGCCATCGCTCACTTTTTCCGAAAAAATAGAAAGATAGTTATTGACGAAACCGGGTCGAGGTTTAGATTAGAGATATCTCCTGGAGAGGAGATGAAGCCAACCATTCCTGGAAGGAGCGCATTATGGCCCAGTCTCGCGAATTTTACATCCCCGCCAACTCTCGCAAGGTTGCCAGCAAGAAAGCATCTGCCGTTGTCTATGTCTACGAAAGCGCGGCTGGCAGCGTTCCCATGGCCTTCATATCGTCGACGACGATCGTCGCACGGACCATGTCTTTCAGCTTTGACCAGTCTCCGTCGTATTCCTTGTGAACTTTTTCTGCGGCGCGGCTCTCACTTTTGTTTGGGGCAATGTATAGGTAATTTTTCCCGTCATTTTCCCATTTTGAAAGTTGCGACCTGTTCATTTCGTCTGGATGAGTTCCAGACGAAAGGTTCATTTTTTCCGCGACTTTGTTCAACAAGCTGGAAAATTGTTTATGACCAACTTCCCCCATTTTCGATGCTTGTTCCCAAGACCCGAAAGGTTGTTTGACCTGAGACGGTTTCGGAAGATCGGCGGTGGCTTTTGATTAACCAAACCAGCATATTGGGGAGCCGATTGGGGGTCGCCGCTGTTCTTCTTCGAAGTTGAGGAGCCGCCACCCGAGCCAAATTGCCCGTTTTTGGCTCTTGGGTGATCGCCCTCTTTCCACTCGGCATCGGCCCGAATTTCAAATCGAGCGGAAAGTCCGTCTATGGCCAGTTGAATGGCTGTCAGACGGTTCGGATCAAGAATCGCCATTGATCGGGTTTCTGTGGCGAGAGGGGAGGCGCGAAACCGCTTCTGACAGCTGCACAAGGGAATCAGAGAAAGGGCGAGGAGCCGAGGGTTCCTTTTCCGGAGATTCCTGAACCGGGGGCTGGCTTTGGGCGAACTCCATCAAAGAATCAAAATCCAGATTCAGCGGCGTCTTGAACATGATCTTGAGGGCGTTAAAATTATCCGCCGCCCATTTGAGAACTTCCACCTTGTTTTCCGGATCGATCATGGGCGCGAGAACCTCGATCATGGCGATGATCGCGCGAAGTTGGACTTCGGCCACTTTGACCTTTTCGCTGTCTGGCTCCTCTAGGAGAGACGGCCATTCGGCGGCAAATGAATTGGTCCAATCGTAGAACGCGGTCTTGTAGTCTATGTTTTTGTATTCCGGGAATTCGTTCTGGATGCGCTCATAAAAATCCGGGTTCCAGGCGCGATAGCGAACGATCTTCTCAAAATACTCATAGGCCGGTTGCATCCATTCGCGGATGCGATCGATATATTGGGCGATGTGTTTGGCGTCTTCGGTGCCCTCTCCGAAGCCCTCCGCGAACGTCTCGCTCAAAATGATCTTGGACGGAGTGCCCGCCGCTGAAGCGATGTTTTCGATGATGTTCTTGCGCGCCATGCCATACGCGCCGTCGATGTTTTGCAGATTCAGGGACTCGACCGTTTCATCGACGCTGATCGAGATGACGTTGCCGGTCTGGGCCTCTTTGACCATCTCGCGCTTTTGACCGGCAACGCTGGCCATCATGCGGTCGATCGCGGAAGATTGTTGCTGCAGCTTGGCGATCAAAACGCCAGACTTCAGCGAGATCATGTCGTCAGTGATCAGGGTGTTGATGAACGACTTCAGCTGATACAGGGCGCGCTGATAAACCGATCGCCCGACGTAGCCGAAGGCCGACGTCGTATATTCGATGTAAATCGGGTCTTCGTTTAGCAGCGTGACGGTTCGGCTGCGATGATAGCTCTGGCCGGACACGGCGATGCCGTGGACCTTTTGAAAGTCCACGCTATTTGGGTTTTGATCCAGGACCAACGATCCGGCGGTATTGAGCGGGTCCAGCACATTGAAGCCAATGTCCAAGTCGGCCAGCTTGTCGTAATCAACAGGATCGGACGACGGAACCTGTTCCGTCAAAAGGGCGATGGAAGACACGCCATAGACGCGGGCCAATCGAGCCACGTTGAAAATATGGCGGTCAGCGCCGATCTTTTGCCATTCGGATACAAACGCCTCAACCAGCGTTTCCTGCGGACCCTTGGGAACACTGATCTTGCGTTGCTTGCTTTGGGCCATGGCGATTGGAAAATCAGCCAGCTTCGCGCCCAGAGGATGATAGCTATAGATCGTTTTGCAAAGTTCGTAGGACGGGTCATCGCCCGGTTGCAAATCAGAGGCCGTCAACAGGGTGTTTAGGGCGTTGCCAAGGGAGGCACCGTTCAAGGAAATCGCAGACACCTAGAAGCCCCCTTTATCGCCCAGAGCGAGCGCGATACCGTAACAGTAAGCGTCCAGCAAGTCATCCGCCCGCTTGGCCGCGTCTTTGTCCCCAATGCGGAAAGACGTGACCTGAGAGATCAGGTGATTGCGGGTCGCGCCCTTGAACATGAAAACCTTGTCGTAAGCCTGTCGGGCGATTTTTACCTCTCCCCGATAGTGATAGCCGCTGACCGACAGAGCGCGTTCGTCCTTCCCCAAAGCCGTTAGCCGGGAATCAATGGCGGTGGCTTTAAGACCGCGACGCCGGGCCTGCTGCAGCAGGATTTCACCGCTGGCTTTGTCCTCGATGAAAGAGCCAAGGGAGCCCATTCGGGCACCGCAGGTCTTGGCCAGGGTTTCGAGATTCTGCAGGATGGTCGGGAGCCATGTCTCCAAAAGAGCACCTTCGATCTGCACCAGATCGTAATCCAAAAGGATCAATGGCTGACCGGTTAGGCGGTTTCTAGCCCAGTAAGTGACGCCAGTTCCGTCGTTCCCCGATCCCGTTTTGGTGGCGGTATCCATGACCGCAAAGACCGCATCGCACCGATCCGGCATCTCAACCGGCTGGCCTTCGACCAACAACTTGTCCAGATCGAAGAACGCCACGCCCGACCAGTCGACGAACTCAGCCGCGTATTCTTGGGCGAACACCATGGGGTGTTCTTTCGCCTTCAAGTCGGCGAAAATTTCATCGCGACGGGCGATGTAGCTTTCTTCGCTCTCACCAGGAGAACGGGCCGGGATCGTGGGATTGTTCCAGCTGGGCGCGTGGTACTCAATGAAGCCGTGTTCTGGTTGA
>Ga0316225_1001254_pt1 | contig 25291 bp, 17 predicted proteins | sample TBH18015metaG_FD_206010 | JGI IMG/M metagenome (GOLD analysis project Ga0316225, IMG submission 206010) | Freshwater microbial communities from Trout Bog Lake, Wisconsin, USA - TBH18015 | ecosystem: Environmental > Aquatic > Freshwater > Lake > Hypolimnion/Profundal zone | place: USA: Wisconsin... | reverse complement strand
GTGGCAAGGTGACCATCGAAAACGGCCGACTGATTATCCCGCTTGGATCGGGGGCCTACTCATTTGCTGTAAAAATGAAGAATTAACAAGAAAACACCAAGGAATCAATCAACCATGAATTCGATGCCTAAACTTTGGCTGAGCCTTCTCGCTTTTCCCTCGTTACGGAGCTTGGCTCCGTAACGCACCCATCCCCGAAGCTGTGCTTCGAAAGCGTTGCCGGCACGGTTCGCGTCCGAGTGCGCGACAGGTTCGACGCGAGGGCGGAGATGCGTTCTTGCCTTGCAGGGGATTGGTCCGGCAAGCCACGGTTGCCGAGCACAGCTCCGAAGATGGGTGCGTGACGGAGTTCAACTCCATCACGAGGGTCAATTTGCGGAAGCTCGCTGCGGTGCCGTTGCACAAAACAGCATACGAAATGCACTCGGTACCATTGCCAAAACGGTTTCCATTCGAGTAGTTATGGGAGATGACCCGCATCACCATCAAACCAACCCATATCCTCACCGTCCTGTCAATGGGGCTGCTGCCAATAACCCCCTCAGTTGATGGGGCGGTCTCGTCGCCTATCGCGAAGGGGGCGGCGATTGCCGAGGAACCAAACGTCCGGGGCAGTTACCTGCTGGATTCCAAAGCCGTCAGCCAGACGCCAAAATACCTTGGCGTTTGCCTGGAGGTGGCCGACAACGCCGAGCGCAGCAATCTCTGGGATTGGCTGGCCGATTCCGGGGCGCAGATGGTCCGGGTGCTTCATCCCGACAAGGACGTGCGCATCATGCCCGCGTCCGAAGCGACTTACAAACAGATCGCCACCAAGAGCGATTTCGACGCGTTCCGGGCCCGGTTGCTGGCGGATCCGGAGAAGAATATTCCCTGGAGCAACTACCGTTTTGAAAAAGAGATCCCGTGGCTGGGGATTCCCGATGTGGAGATCAAGAAGGTGATCCAGGCAGGGGTTTCTCCCGTTGTCTCGATTGCTTACGGGCCGCAATATTACCCGGGGCCGCTGCTCAAAGCGTTCACAGCAGAAGTCCAAGCCAAGGATGAGAATGTGAACTGGCCCGCTGCGGCATCGGCCTACGAATATTACCTGGCAAACGTCTACCGGTACGCGAGCCGCAATGGGGTCACGCATTTCATGATGCTGAACGAGCCCAGTGGGGGTGTTAAAACCATCCAGCAGATTGGGGTGATCGCGCGGATGGGGAGATTGGCTTTGGAGGATGTGCGAGCAAAGTTGAGCGATAAACGCACGGCTGCCGGGCTGCGTCTCTCTGGGCCTGCCTGCTACGGAAACTGGGAAGAATTCTGGCCGTACATGGAACCCTATGTCGACTTCCTTGATAGCCATTTCTACAACCCGGATCCGGACATGTTCACCCGCCATTACAACCGCTCTGCAATGCGGGCGAGCCAGACTGGCAAGAAAGTTGCCTTCACCGAGTACAACCGGATTGGGGGCCCGCTTCAGCCCGATCAAGCGCTGTGGGCCATGAAACCCGCCCTGCAACTGGGGGCTCTGACCATGTCGGTCTTAAGTTCGGGCCGGGCCAAGGAGCCGGGCTGCGAAATGGCGTTGCTGTACGAATTCCAGGCCCCGGCCACCCACCGCAACTTCAAGAGCCTTGTCTATGGAGACATGAACCTGACCGACTGGACCGGGCGCGATCATGGATTGAATGGCGAGGCTTCGGAATGGTATCCCAGCTTCGAGGAGCTACAGATTCGATTCGCCACCCCGGCTTATCACATTTACAAAATGCTCTCCCGGTGTGCTCCCGGCGCTGGGGCCGGCGTGGAATCTTATGAGGTTTTGGGAGTCGGGGAGAGTTCCAAGGGATTTGGTGAGGTTTGGGATAAGGAGATAAGCAACAATATCTACCGCATGACTGATGAGCGAAAGTATTACGCCCTCGGCGGAGCGGGTCCCGAAATCCGCGTGCTTGCAGTGCGCACTCCGGAGCGGCTGATTATCACGGTGCTCAACCCCGCCCCGACCCCGGTCAAACGGGTGGGCTTTGATTTGGATTATGTCAAGGAACCCTATGCGACGGCGCTGGTCCGGGAGACTTCGCTGAACCTGCGCGATCAAGCGGTCGCCCAAATGGCGGTGACTGGCAAGCAGGTGATTGTCGATCTCCCCGCAGAGTCGATGACGCAGATCATCCTGATCAAGGAAGACCTCTCCAAGATCACAGAGCTGAAATTTGAGGAAAAAACCGTCACGCCGGGCACGATCAAAGATCTCGGGCTCTATCAAACCACGCGGCTGTGCGCGCTTGGGAAGATCGGGGAACGTTGGATGGACCTCAGTGAGCTGAATATCGCGTGGTCCAGTTCTGAGGAGCGCCTGGTGAATGTGTATCAAGGCGGGTTGGTTGAGCGGGTTCGCCAGACGGGCAAGCCGGTGGTGCTCACCGCCAAGACCCTGGCGGGCGGCTTGCAGATTTCACAGACGGTGATGCCCGACAAAGAGGGGCAGAAGCTGGCACCCAGCGGATCGATGCTGCCCAACGGGGGATTTGAGGAAGCCGCGGGGAACACCAAGGAAGCCGCGTCGGATTGGGTAACCGGGTGGGTCCTGGGGCTCTCGCCCGCGAAAGGCTGGGTAGCCAAGGAAGGAGCCATTCCGGTTTGGGAACGCTCGCAGGAGCGCAATCACACGCCCGGGGGTAAGGCCTGCCTGAAACTGACATTCGACCCGGCGAATAAGCGCGCGATCCCCAATCTCGCCGCGATATCGGAATCCAGGCGCGGTTTTGAGCTCTACTCCCGGAAATACAAAGTCTCGGCGTGGGTCTGGCGGCCGGCCCAAGGAGGGCTTTCCGAGGGAGCTTTGAGCCTGGTGGCGACATTCAGCGCGGACAAGAAGGCCACCCCAGTCAATGTGGCGCTCAAAAACATGGCCGATTTGCCGGTGGACCAATGGGTCCAGATCGAACAAACCCTCGCGATTCCCGTGGATGCCTCCCGGATTCAGGTTCAGCTCGCTTTCACTGGCGAACCCAAGCAGGCGGGGGCGCTCTACATCGACGACGTGAACCTCAAAGGAAATTAGCGGCAATGAAATGAAACAAATCGCATGCGAAATACACACGACGCCCTTGCTGGAACGGTTTTCATTCGAGTAATGATGGGGGATGAAAACGCCCCCTTCCGACAAGTTCCCCCTTCCCAGAGTGTCGTTTCAACTCGCGGCAGGGCTGGCTCTGATTGTGCTTGCCCCTTCTGTTTTGGCGGAAGTCCCTGCCGGGAAAGCGACCGAGATTCGGGTCGCGCCTGCGATCGGGCATCCGGAAGACGATCACAAGAAGTGGATCGCGGGATTCAAGGCGGGAGCGAGTATGGATGGCGGGCTACTCTCCGCGCAAGCTTTGGCCGCGGCTCCTGCGGCCACAGCCGAGATCTCGAAAGCGCCACCGTTCTCCGAGCACAAGCCGATGCCGACGCTCGCCAATGTCGCCTACGGCAAGCATCCTCGCGAGGTATTGGACTTTTGGAAAGCGCCATCGGACAAACCGACGCCGCTCGTCTTTTACATTCACGGCGGTGGCTGGGTGAAGGGCGCTAAAGAGGACATTGGAAAACGCGACTTCAAGAAATATCTGGCAGCCGGCATCGCCGTGGTCTCGATTAACTATCGCTACACCACACAGGCACAGGAAGCTGGCGTGAAGCCTCCGGTCGAATGGCCGATGAGCGACGCTGCGCGAGCGTTGCAGTTCGTGCGGTCAAAGGCCACCGAATGGAACATCGACAAACGGCGCATCGCAGCGTCGGGCGAATCGGCGGGAGCGTGCTCGAGCTTATGGCTCGCGTTTCATGACGATATGGCTGAGGTGAAGAGCAGCGATCCCATCGCGCGCGAGTCCACGCGCCTCTGGTGCGCGGCGGTCAGAATCGCGCAAACTTCACTGGATCCGCAGCAGATGAAAGAGTGGACGCCCAACAGCGATTACGGTGGCCACGCGTTCGGCTTCATGGATCCGCATGACTTGAAAACCCGGGACACTCGCTTCGCCGAGTTCTTGCAGCACCGCGAAGAATTATTGCCGTGGATCAGGCAATACTCGCCCATCGAGCACGCAAGCAGCGACGATCCGCCGATCTATCTCCAGTACGACTCCGCTCCCTCGCTCGGTCATCCACAGAAGGACGCCAAGCATACCGCAAATTTTGGCGTGAAGCTGCAGGAAAAACTCAAGAGCCTCGGGGTCGAATGCGAGCTCGTCTATCCGGGCGCCCTCAACGTGAAGCACTCCAGCATGGAGGCTTTCCTGATCGAAACGCTGAAGAAATAAGATGCGACTTTCCGTGTGCCGGCACACTAACGATGTCATGCAAAACCATGTTTAAAACGACTTCTAATTATCGCCGTTCTGTTGGTTATCTTGATTAGTCCGCAGGACAGTCGAGCAACCCAAGCTTATTTATTGGACATAGCGGGGCCGGAGGATGAGTGGGAGGTAAGCTGATCGAATAATCTGAACCTTTGTGAGGCGCCCCCTCATTAAGCTGAAGAATTTCATGCCATCTTTCCCAACTGAAGACACATCCGCATTCCTGGCACTCGCACGCGAGGGGGATGTGGCTGCGTTTTCGCGGGTCATGGAGGCTGAGCAGGCGCGTTTGATGGCGCAGGCGCTGGTGTTTTGCGCAGACCCGCATCTGGCGCAGGACCTCGTGCAGGAAACGATGATTGCGGCATGGAAGAGCCTGCCTCGGTTCGATGGCTCCTGCCGCTTTTTCACCTGGCTGTACGTGATCCTGCTGCGCCAGCATCGGCGATCCCTGGGCTGGTTTTCGAGACGTTTACCGATGGCAACGGTCGAGCAGCAAGCGGCAGCCGAGCGTCATGAAGCACAGGAAGCTGGAGCGCAGAAGAATGAAGCGGAGATGGAATCCGAGGTGTTGAGAGCGATGATGGCGGCGTTGCCTGCGAGACATCGCGAGGTCATCCGGCTGCGGTTTTATGCAGAGGCAAGCGAGGCGGAAATCGCGGCAGCGCTGGGCATTTCGCAAGGAACCGTCAAGAGCCGGTTGCACAACGCATTGGATAAGCTGCGGCACATGAAAGAAAAAGTGAACCGGCTTCGCTGCGATGGCCATTAACCCAATGAAACGACCATGAGCACTTCCACGCCCGATCCCGACGCCCACGCCTCTCTGCGCGAGGCTCTCCAGCGCGACGCGGCACGGGTGCCCGAACCGCCCTTCGATGCGGTCCTGCATCGCGCCACCATGCGCCGCATCCAGGCCCTGGCTGAAGCGGCGCCAGCGCGCTCGGGGTCACCGGGCTGGAACTGGACGGCGTCGCTTTCGGCGGCAACGGCGCTAGGCGTCATTTGCCTGCTCGCTTTCCTTTGGCTATCAAGGGGGATTCGCCGGAACCCCGTCCAAATAGCGTCGTTTGCGAAAATCTGTCCGCCGAGGGCCACCGTGTTGGCTTACCAGAGGGCGATGAATGGGCGGCAAGACGCGTTTTTCGAAATGCTCGATCGCGACGCCCAAACGCTGCTTCCTCCATCCTCCAAGGTCTTCTCAAACCTGCTCGATTAACCCACCATACAAATACATCACCACCATGAATATTCGTGTCCTCGTCGCTGCTCTCACGACTCTTTCGCTGCTGCCCGTGCTGTGGGCGGAAGAACCCCAAACTCCGCCAATCAACCCCGCGCTGCTTTACTGGCAGGCTGCGGCGCAATTGCCAAAGCTTAACGACAACCAGGCGCAAGAACTGCGCGACATGGCCTCGGGAAAACTGCCCGTCGATCCCGCAAAGGTGGAGAAACTTGGTTTTGCGCCGGCCGAGGGCCTCCTTCGCAAGGCGGCTGCATCCTCGGCGCCGTGCGATTGGGGAATCTCCAAGGCAGAAGGACCGTGCCTCGCTCTGCCGCATCTTGCCAAAGTGATGGAACTGGCAAGGGTCGCCGCAGTCGAAGCGGAGGCAAAGCTGGCGCGGGGCGAGACCGAAGAAGGCATCGAGTGGCTTCTCACTGTGCATCGTATCGCGCGCCATTCCGGCGCTGGCGATATGCTTCTCACGTTTCTCGTGCAAAGCTCGATTGACACCATTGCCCTTAAGTCCGCTGCGCGCCATTGCCTTGCTTGGGATGAGGCCACCCGGCATGGCTACTCCGAAAAATTGAAATCGTTGCCGCCATTGCACAGCCTTCAGAACGGCTACAGCGGTGAACTTTCAATTGCCACATGGCTGGAACGTCAGTTGGACCGTCCCGAGCCCGAGAGGAGCGAAAAGCTGAAGTTGTTCTATTCATTAGGGTGCGTTCCCACGGAAAGTCTCAGCCAGGCGGATGCTGAAAAGTTTCATGGCCAGTTTAAACCCGAACCGATGAAGAAGCTGCTGGCAGAGTATCGCGGCCTGATTGACAGGACACAGCGCGCCGCCGGAAAACCCTGGAAGGAGGGTCGCCCCGAGTTGGATGCCCTTGGGGAAACCGCCAAGCACAGCGAGTACATCCTCATTCGGCAAAGCTATCTTCCTTTGGCCAAGGTCTATGACAAAGAGTTCATGCTTGTCACCATGCGCACCATGCTCGATGCCGCCCTTCAATACGGTGCGCAAATCGACGAGACCAAGGCCGCCACTTATCAGGATGCCTTCGAAGGCAAGCCGCTACGCCTGGTGAAATCCACCGATGGCACGCTCCGCCTTGCGGCCGTTGAACAGCACCCGGCGGGCAAGCCGATCGAGTTGAAGCTTGGGAAGTGATTTTCCTTGTGACGAAGCTGAATATGATTCCAACCCCTCGCAGAAATTTCCTCTCCCATCTCGCCATTCAGACCGGAGCCCCAAACGTTGTCATCCTGAGACTTGCAGGCGGCCAAAGCGCGGCGTTGATTGGTGGGCAAGAACCTGCGTCGCGCCAGCTTCCGGGGAGAAAAACATGCCTCGCCAAGCGAGGCGCCACGCGGGATGAAAATGAAGCTTATCGACGCTTGTTTGTCACTCTGTTTAACGCGCCTCATCTTTTCGTCTATTTTCGAGTCAGCGCACGCGCCCTCGCGTGTGGCCTTTGGCGCCCTCGCCAAAGGCATCTTCGCGGCTGATCGCATCGGAATGCGAGTTTCGGGGAGCGCACCCGTCCCGGGTGCTGGCCGAGGCGTCCCGCCTCGGCGAACTTTGCGCGTGGAGTCGCCGGAATGCGCGGCAGAGACTGAAAGTTCGCGCCGGCGGGACGCCCAATACTGTTTGGATAAGCAGCGGCTTTGAAATCAGAGGGAGATTGGCGTTCGCGCCAGCGGCGTGGAGTGCGCCAGTCCTGTCTTTCCATTACCCACAGATCGAAAGCCGAGCATGCTGGCGGGGTCAGGCATTACTTCTTAACCGGAATCCGCCGCCGCAAAGCGATAATCGCGGCGTTGATTGTTGGGCAAGAACCTGCGGCGCGCCGGCTTCCGGGGAGCGCACGCGCCCTCGCGTGTGGCCTTTGGCGCCCTCGCCAAAGGCATCTTCGCGGCTGATCGCATCGGAATGCGAGTTTCGGGAAGCGCACCCGTCCCGGGTGCTGGCCGAGGCGTCCCGCCTCGGCGAACTTTGCGCGTGGAGTCGCCGCAATGCGCGGCAGAGACTGAAAGTTCGCGCCGGCGGGACGCCCAATACTGTTTGGATAAGCAGCGGCTTTGAAATCAGAGGGAGATTGGCGTTCGCGCCAGCGGCGTGGAGTGCGGCAGTCCTGTCTTTCCATTACCCACAGATCGAAAGCCGCGCACAGAAAATGGCTGCGAAACTTGTGGTTACTGCTCAGCGGGCAGCCACGAGCGGGCGCTCCCATTACCATCGTCCCTTTTAGGGCGCAATGCATTCGCCGCGGTGACCCAGGCGCCGCCCTCCGACGCGCAGGGAATCCCCTCCGGCTTTGGCAAAGAAATTGACAGCGCCGGAATGATGGAGAGAGTCCTTCATGCCAAGCAAGGGTTCTTCCAGAATCGGCTTCGCGACGCATCCCGATTCGTCCGGATTGTCCGTGCGCTCCCTGAGGTACTTGGGCGTTGTCACCGCTCTTACCGGCGCGGCGACACTTATGGGCTGGGTCTTCGCCATTCCCCTGTTGACGGATGATTATCCCGGATTTTTTGCCATCAAGGCCAATGCGGCGTTGGGGTTGTTGTTAACTGGCGCGTCCCTATGGCTTTTCCAGAGAGCGGAAAACGGTTGGACCTTGACAACGGCCCGGCTCCTGGCGGTCGCTGTCATCGCCCTGGGGACTCTCACGCTGGTCGAACACCTCGGAGGCAGGGACCTTGCTATCGACCAACTGCTCTTTCGAGACGCTACAAGCGATTCTCATGGGGCACTCAATCATCATGGCCGGATGCCGCCCGATACGGCGCTCGCCTTTACGCTCCTCGGCTCGGCGTTGCTGTTTCTGCGTCGATCGAGCGGGACCGTGGGAGTTTTTGGCTTGCTCGCTCTGGTTGTCGGGATGAACCGGATTATTGCCATGGCCTCCGGCCCCCAGATCTTGGGAAATGAGGTGGGGACAGCCATCCCCGCGACCGTCCTTTTTCTCCTTCTCGGAGGGGCGTTCTTGATGCGCGGGTTCCAGATCCGGTGGGCTCTCAAAAAGGGAGTCACCTTCGTTTTTGCAGGGGCTGTGATCGTGCTGATCGCCATTAGCATGCTCAACTACAGGAAGGCCAATGAATTGAAGACCGCGGTCTCAATGATGAGTCACACGCAGCACGTGCTTGCCCAAATTCACGCGGTGCGGGTCGCCGCCGACAAAAGTCAAGCGGCTGCGAGCGGGTATGCGCTCACCGGCCGCGATGAATTCCTGCGAGCCTTCGCAACGGCCCAGCGCGAGATTGGCCCTGCGCAAACGAAGCTGCGGCAGTTGACCGCCGACAACCCCTCACAACAAACACGGCTTGACACTCTGGCTTCCGAAATCGCCGCCCGGCTTGCCTTTGACCAAACTACGATCACTGCGAGGCAGACCGGAGGACTCCAGAAGGCTGCCGGGCAAATGAGCGCTGACCACGGCGAAGCGTTAGCCCGGCAAATCCGAACAACACTGGAGACGCTGGACGGCGAGGAACATCGGTTGGGGGGCATCCGTGAAGCAACCACCGCCAAGGTCAACCAGGCAATCTTTCTTATCCTTCCCGCAGGAACCCTCCTCAGCGTGGTCTTCCTCGTCGTCGGCTTGTTCCAGCTTAATGCCGAGGCGATCGCAGCGTGGGAAGGCGAAGAGCGCTTCCGCATTCTCGTGGGGGCCGTGCAGGACTATGCGATTTTCGCCATGGATACCGCCGGGCGCATCGTGAGTTGGAACGCCGGAGCGCAGCGGATCAAGGGTTACCGCGCGGATGAAATCATCGGCGAACATTTTTCCCGCTTTTATCCGCCCGAGGAAGTCGAGAAGCGAACGCCCGCCCACGAGTTGGAAACTGCGGCAAGAGAGGGGCACTTTGAAGCCGAAGGGATTCGCGTGCGCAAGGACGGCACCCGGTTTTGGGCCAGCGTTACGATCACCGCCCTTCAGGACGGGAACGGCGGATTGCGGGGTTTTTCCAAAATCACTCGCGACATCACCGCTCGCAAGGCAGCCGAGGAGAGCGCGCGCAACGCCCATCGCAAGGCGATTTCGGAGTTGCTTGAGAGCGTCACCGACGGGTTCGTGGGATTTGACCGCGACTGGCGCTACGCGCATGTCAACGCGGCGGCGGCCCGGTTGAGCCGCAAGGCTCCGGAAGAATTACTCGGCAAGGTGCTCTGGGAGGTCTTCCCGGAGGCTCAGATGCGTTTCGGCCCCCAGTATCGCCGGGCAATGGAGGAACACACCGTCGTTCGATTTGAGGAATTTTATCCCGAGCCGCTCAACGCCTGGTTTGACGTGCGCTGTTACCCCTCTGCCGATGGGTTGAAAGTCTTCTTTGCCGACATCACCGAGCGGAAAACCGCCCAGGCCGCCCTCATGGAAGCCAAACAAAGCGCAGAGGAAGCCAACAAGGCCAAGGACATCTTTCTGGCCACCTTATCCCATGAGTTGCGAACTCCGCTCACTCCGATCCTGCTGACGGCGAGTTCCCTGGAAGGCGACGAGAATCTTGACGCGGACTCGCGCGCCCAGTGCGGCGTGATTCGCAACAACATCGAATTGGAAGCCCGCTTGATCGATGACCTTCTCGACCTCACCAAGATCGCCCACGGAAAGTTTTCGGTCCGACGGCAGAAGCTCGCTGTCGGCGACCTCCTTCCGGCGGTCTTGGAAATGCTGCGCACCGATTATGAGGGCAAGGAGATCACCGTTCAAGTTGATGCAGCAGCCTCCTCCACGGCTGTTTGCGCGGACCCGGCGAGGCTTCAGCAAGTCTTTTGGAACCTTATTAAAAACGCCATCAAGTTCACGCCGGCGGGCGGAAACATCTTCGTCCACACCTTCAACCCCGACCCCCAACACCTCTCGATCGAAATTCGCGATAACGGCATCGGGATCGTCCCGGAATTTCTCGAAAAGCTCTTCGATCCCTTCCAGCAAGGGGCGGCGACCGGCAAGGCTCAATTTGGCGGGCTCGGACTCGGACTGGCAATCTGCAAGACCATCATCGAAGTCCACGGGGGACGAATCGCGGCAACCAGTGCCGGTCTCAATACCGGGGCGGCTTTTACCGTCGAGCTTCCCCTGTGCGAAGGAGCGGGCGACGTCAGGAGCGAGCCCGACGCTTTCGTTAAGGAGTCCTCGCCACCGCTTCGCATTCTACTCGTCGAAGATCACGAATCCACCCGCTCCGTGCTGGCTCGCCTCTTGAGAAAAGACGGTCACCGGGTGGAAGCGGTCGGTTCCTGCGCGGAGGCCCTGAAAGCCATAAACTCCCAACCTGCCGGTGAACCTTTCCAGGCGCTCGTCTGCGATCTTGGGCTTCCGGACGGCAGCGGGCTCAAGGTCGTCCATGAACTGAAGGCTCGCACGGCGTGCCTTACCGCCTCTGTAGCCCTCAGCGGCTACGGCACCGACGACGACATTCGAAAGAGCGTTGAGGCCGGCTTCACCGCGCATCTCGTCAAGCCCGCCAGTCTTCAGGAGTTGCGACAGGCGCTTGCCGCTTGAGGAAAAAACGGGGGGTGAACGGCCCATCCCGACCGTCTAATCCATGATATGTGGACACTTTATGCCACATGACGAAATTACCCAGAAAGCGCGTAAAGCCGGAAGTAATACCGGTGCTCGCCGGAGGGCGGAGCGGGGTCGCCATGGGGGAAACTTCCCGAAATACGCCGCCGCGGGCAAGCGGAAATACCAGCCCATCCGCCCGTCGTAACACGATTCTTGTGTAATGAGACCGGCTCTTCCTTTGTTCGAGAGTTTTTTCCTTGGCGGCTTCGAGTGCTCCACGCATCGGGTATCCGCCGAGCGCCGGCTCGACATGCTGGCGGCCACCCAGCACGATCGCTTTGCTGCGCGGGACTACGCCCTTTTGCAGGATTACGGCATCTTCAGCGCGCGCGATGGCATCCGCTGGAACTTGGTGGAGCCACGCCAGGGGTATTACCAATGGGCGGGCGTCCAGTCCATGGTGCGGGCCGCTCGCGAGACCGGCATGCAGGTCGTCTGGGATTTGCTTCACTACGGCTGGCCCGACGGCATCGATGTCTTTTCCGCCGAACTGGTGGACCGCTTCGCCCGGTTTGCGCGCGGTTTTGCCAACCTCATGGCTGACGAGACCGCCGAAACTCCGTATCTGGTGCCGATCAACGAGATCTCCTTCTTCGCCTGGGCCGGCGCAGACGCCGCGATCATGAACCCGTTTACGAAAGGACGAGGCGTTGAACTGAAACGCCAACTGGTGCGCGCGACAATCGCCGCCATCCGCGAACTGCGCGAGGTAAACCCGGCCACGCGGATATTTTCGATCGATCCCATGATCAATGTCATCCCGCGACGGAACCGCCCCGAGGATGCCCCAAAGGCGGAGATGTTCCGGCAAAGCCAGTTTCAGGTGTGGGACATGATCGCGGGCCGCCTCGAACCGGAGCTGGGCGGGCACCCGGATTACCTCGATGTAATCGGCGTAAATTACTACATTCACAATCAATGGCGGTATCCCGGCGGGCACGGCTCAATGATTGTGCCGTCGGACCCGCGCTACCGGCACGTGCGCGACATGCTGGCGGAGATTTACGAACGCTATCAACGTCCGCTCTTCATCGCCGAGACAGGGATCGAAGACGATGCGCGCCCTGCCTGGTTGCGTTACGTTTGCAACGAGGTTGCGGCGGCAATCTCCGAAGGGACCCCGGTCGAGGGGATATGCCTTTACCCGATCATGAATCATCCGGGCTGGGACGACGGGCGCCACTGCCATAACGGGATGTTCGACTACGCCGACGATCTGGGAAACCGCGAGGTAAACCTCCCGATGGCGACTGAACTCGCTTACCAGCAGCATCGTCTGGATGCCATTCGCTCCGGGCGCGAATCGTTCGCGGATACCTGGGATCCCGCAAGTTCCGCCCTCGACTGGGCCGCACACTTGATGGAAAGCCGGACCGACGAAGCACGGCACGAGGCGCCCCGTTAGCGCGTGTTCTTCCCATCGAAGCGACACCTTTTCCGCGACCAGCGCGATCTATCGCCTCTCAACCCGTCTGCCCCGCCTAGTCTCCCCCCCGTGCATTCCCTTCATTTTTTGATGGCAATCGAGGCCCAAGGCAGCGTATTGAAAGGCTTCTTTTCCGGGGCGGCCCGAATGGGGCCGGCGCCGGTTTGCATCATGAGAAATTATATCGCCACCATCGGTCTCGAAGTTCACGTCCAACTGAAAACGGCCGGGAAGATGTTCTGCGGCTGCCCGGTGGAATACGGCGGGGAGCCAAACACGCACACCTGCCCGGTCTGCCTCGGGTTGCCCGGCTCGCTGCCGGTGATGAACCATCAGGCGCTCAAGCTGACCGCGCTGACGGGCCTCATGCTCGGGTGCGAAATCCCGTCCGTCTGCAAGTTTGACCGAAAGCACTATTTCTACCCGGACATGCCGAAGAATTACCAGATTTCGCAGTACGACCTGCCTCTGTGCCTGGGCGGCGGCGTTGCGCTCCACGATCTGGCTTACCCGAAGGACGCCCAGAAGAACATCGCGCACCCGGACAAGGTCGTGCATCTGGTCCGCATTCACCTTGAGGAAGACGTGGCCAAGAGCTTTCACTTCGAGTCGAGCACGGGCATCGATTTCAACCGCGCCGGCACGCCCCTGATGGAGATTGTCAGCGAACCGGAGATCGGGTCGCCCGAGGAAGCGTTCGCCTATCTCACCGCGCTCAAGCAAATCCTGATTTACGGCGGGGTCAGCGATGCGGACATGGAGAAAGGCCAACTCCGCTGCGACTGCAATGTTTCCGTGCGCCCCGAGGGCCAGGAGCAGTTTGGCACCAAGATCGAGATCAAGAACATGAACACGATCTCCGGGGTGCGCCGCGCGCTGGCTTACGAGATCGACCGGCAGATTCAGATCGTCGGCAACGGCGGAACGCTCCTTCAGGAAACACGCCGCTGGGACGACGCCGCCGGCCAGACGTTCCTGATGCGGATTAAGGAGAGCGCGCACGATTACCGTTATTTCCCCGATCCCGACCTGCTCCCGGTGAAGACGGAGGCGATCGTCGCGGAAGTCCGCCCGTTGGTTCCGGAATTGCCCGCCCAGAAACGCGCGCGGTTCGTGCGCGAGTACGGCGTCAGCCCATACGACGCGGGCGTTCTGGCGGACGATCTGCCGCTGGCCGCCTATTTCGAGACCGCCGCAGCCCACGCGCGCAAACCGAAGAGCGTGGCGAATTGGATCATCAACGACCTGCTCAGCGCTGGGAGCGCGGCGGGATTGAGTATCGAAGAGTGCCCGATTTCGGCGGACAATCTCGACGCGCTGGTGAACCTGATCGACGACGGAAAGATCAGCGGCAAGCAAGGCAAGGAGGTGTTCGCGGAGATGTTCGCCACCGGCAAGCGGGCGGAAGTCGTGGTCGAAGAGAAGGGGCTCAAACAGGAAAGCGACATGGGCGCCATCGAGGCGTTGTGCGACCAGGCGATTGAGGCCAGCCCCAAAGCCGTCGCCGAGTACAAGGCAGGCAAGCTGGCATCGATCAATTTCATCAAGGGACAGGTGATGAAGCTCTCCCAGGGGAAGGCGAACCCGGCGGTCGTCAGCGAGGTGCTTACCCGGAAACTGACTCCCCTGTAGGCCCCAGGCAAACTTCGCTATGCGATGGAGGTGGACGAGACACGGTTGACCCCGGAGGAGGAAGAATTGCTGGTCTTCCCGAGCTTACCGCGGAATTCTTCTGGTTTTTCACCCCCGCTCCTGCTCTCGTAACCGGGTGCGAAACACCCAGCCCCCCCACGCCCTCGACGCCGCAAAGCTGTGGATTCTGCTCTCAGCGTTTCTGTCGGCGGCAGGCGTGGCTCTTTCCTTTTTCCACCGCCTGGACCTCACGGGTTATCTCGCGGTCCTGACGGTGGGGATTGCCTTGTGCATTGCCGCATGGCGGTGCGGAGTTCGAATCCGGCTGCGCTTTTGCCTCGGGAAATGGCGGTGGCGCCGCCGGCACCTTCTCCCGGCGCTTTTCGTGTTGCTGGCCGCACTGGCGACGATCGGCGGCCTGTTGTACGCCCCCAACAACTACGACGGTCTCACGTACCGGTTCCCAAGAATCCTTCACTGGCTGGTCGAACACCGCTGGCACTGGATTGCGACCGACGAACCGCGGATGAACCTGAGCGCCACGGGCTTCGAGTGGTTCATGGTCCCGCTGTTCGTGTTCACCCGCGGCGACCGCCTTTTCTTTCTGCCCAACATCGCCGCGTTCCTTCTCATGCCGGGGATGTTCTACGGCATGCTCGTCCAGCTCGGTGCAAAGCGCAGGGTGGCATGGCACTGGATGTGGCTGCTGCCCGCGGGCTACTGCTTCCTCGCCCAGGCCGGCAGCATCGGCAACGATTCGCTCGCGGCGGTTTATTTGCTGGCGTCGGTCTATTTTGCGCTGAAAGCCCGGCAGTCCAAAAACATCTCCGATTTGTGGTATGCAACGATCGCAGCCGCGCTGGTCACCGGGATCAAGAGTTCCAATGTGCCACTGTTGCTGCCGTGGATGCTGGCGATGCTGCCGTCTCTGCGGCTCCTCAAGACCAGGCTTACCGGGACGCTGGCGGTTGCCGTTGTCTTTCTGGTCGTATCGGTCGCGCCCGTGGGGTGGCATAACCTCAAGCACACCGGCGATTGGACGGGCGATCCGTTCGGTCGTTCGGGGATGAAGATGGACAGCGCGTTTTACGGTGTCACAGGGAACGTTCTCGAACTCTTTGCGCGCAATGCGATGCCGCCGGTCATGCCGTTCGCCAGGTCGTGGAATGCGGAGATGGACCGGCTGAAGAACTCGCCGCGTTTTCAGACACTGCTCCGCCATTTTCCAAGATTCACCATGGCGTGGAACGAACTGGAGCAGGAGGAGGCGGCCGGGTTGGGCGTGGGGCTTTGCGTGCTGGCGCTGGCGACGCTCATCGCGGGCCTGCGGCACGGCGAGCTGCACCGGTGTTGGACGGAGCCAAATTTGCGCTGGGGCGGGCTGATCTGTGCAAGCGGGGCCCTGGCTTTCCTGTTTTACATGGCGAAGATGGGGAGCGAATCGGCTTCGCGTATCGTTGCCGCGTATTACCCCTTGGTAGTAGCGGGGCCGCTGCTGCTGCCGGGAGCCGGCGCGGTGATGCGCAAACGGTGGTGGCGCGTCCTGGCCTGCGCCGCGGCGCTTTCGGCGGTGCCCCTGGTGGTTTTGACACCCTCGCGCCCGCTGTGGCCCGCGCTGACGGTCTTCCGTAAGCTTGCGGCAGCCTCACCGCAGAATCGTCTACTGGAGCGCGGGCGCATGGTTTACGAGGTCTATGGGAACCGGGCGGACTGCCTTGCGCCGCTCCGCAAGTACCTTCCCGCGGACCGAAAGACTGTCGGCCTGGTAAGCGGAGACGTGCCGCAGGTATCGCTATGGCGGCCCTTTGGCACGCGGCGAGTGGTGGACGTGATTCCCGCCAATCAGGCCAGGTTTGCAACGCGTTCCTCCATCGTGGTCGCCAGCGACGACGCCGTCAAATCCCTCTTCGGCCAGTCGATGCCGCAATGGATTGTCGCAATGCACGGGCGGGTGCTGGCCAAAGAAGCGCTGGTGACCAAATTGGCGCGCGGTTCTCAGGACTGGTACATCATCGAGACCGGAGTCGCTTCGCGTTCGGCGGAGTGATTCAGCGACAACGCCTCCCCGGCGCTATCCGCCCGATGGCCCTTGTTCGCAAAGTTTGGCCGCTCTGAACGTCCCGACCAGCCAGGCGATGGTTTCACCCAAATCCTTCATGTTCTCCAGAGCTTCGGCGTCGTTTTCAACCTCTCCTTTGTTCAGCCCAACGCCGAAATTCCAATAAGTTGAGCCGGGGACGATCATTCGGGACATCAAGAACATGTGGTTGATGGAATCCATGACGCTCGTGGCGCCGCCCCGTCTGTTGGCTATCACCGCCGCCCCGATCTTGCGGGAGAACAGGCCGCCGTTGGCTCTGGCCACAAAACCGGCCCGGTCGATCAAGGCCTTCATTTCGGAGGTCATATCGGCAAAGTAAGTCGGCGATCCCAGGACGATGCCGTCAGCTTCGATCATCTTCCCGATAAATTCGTTCATGATATCGGTGTCGATTGCGCATCGTGAGTTCATGTTCTTCCTGCACTGGTAACAGGCGTGGCAACCGTGAACGTGCTGGCCGCCAATCTGGATCAACTCTGTTTCGATACCCGCCTGCGCAATCGGTTCGAGCACCTTTCTCAGCAGGAATTCTGTGTTTCCGCCCTTGCGCGGGCTGCCATTGATGGCAACGACTTTCATTGGGGTTGCACCTTCGATTTGCTTCTGGGCGTCGGTCATGCGGCGATGTTATCCGAAGCAATTGCCGAGGAAAACCGGAAAAATTGTGGGGTCAACGCTTGACACTTGACAGGAGGCATTGGTGTTCATGGCTGGGGATGGAGGCGCGACTGGTGAGGACGGGAGCTTTTGAAATTTCGAATTGGAGAGGTTTGAGCATAGGGATGATTGCCCTCCTATCTTCGTAGCCGAGGTTCCGGGCGATGTCGAGGCCGTGCTTGCGCTTAGCCCTCGCGTGTCCGTTTCAAGAAAGCGCTTGCCGCGCCCCTAGAAGGCGATACACTCTTCCCTTGCCTCAATGCCGGGCCAACCCCGTCCATCGGGGCGTTTTTCTGTCCAACCAAATACACTATGGCAAATACCGTTCTCGTCGGCGCTCAGTGGGGCGATGAAGGCAAAGGCAAAATCATCGACTTCCTTACTGAAGAGGTCGATATCGTCGTCCGCAGTCAGGGCGGCAACAACGCCGGGCATACCGTCATCACCGGTGACAAGAAATACGTCCTGCACCTCATCCCCTCGGGGATTCTGCGGCCGGGCAAGACGTGCGTGATCGGCAACGGCGTGGTGCTCGATCCGGTCTCGCTGGTGGAGGAGATCGAAGGCCTGCGCGCCGCAAAGATCAAGGTGGGCAAGAACCTGCTGATCAGCGACTGCGCGCATCTGGTGCTGCCGTATCACCGACTGCTCGACCAAGCGCGCGAGACGGCCAAGGGGAAACAGAAAATCGGCACGACCAAGCGGGGGATCGGCCCGACGTATGCCGACAAGGCGTTCCGGGTGGGGTTGCGGATGGGTGACCTGATGCAGCCGGAACTGTTCTCCCAGAAGCTCGCCGCGCGGATCAAGGAGAACAACGCGGTGCTCAAAGCGTATGGCGCGAAACCGATTTCCTTCAAGCAAGTCAATGAAGCGTACCTCGCGGCGGGCGAGAAACTGCGGCCGTTTGTGACGAATACGGTCGTCTTTCTGCACCACGCCCTGAAGCAGGAGAAAGAGATGCTTTTCGAAGGCGCGCAAGGGACGTTCCTGGACATCGATCACGGCACCTACCCTTACGTTACGTCCTCCAACACGACGGCGGGCGGAGCCTGCACCGGCTCGGGCGTGCCGCCGCACCGCATCGACCGGGTTTTGGGCGTAATGAAAGCCTACACGACGCGCGTGGGCGAAGGGCCGTTCCCAACCGAAGACCGCGGGCTGGGAGAGATGCTTCATGGCATGGGTCGCGAGTTCGGGGCAACCACGGGCCGCGCCCGGCGTTGCGGCTGGTTCGATGCCGTCGCCACCCGGTTTGCGGGGATGGTCAACGGGATCGACGACATCGCCATCACCAATCTCGACGGCCTGGACACGGTGGAAACCATTCGGGTTTGCGTCGGGTACCAAAAAGGGCGCAAGAAAATCGAGGTGCCGCCCTCGGATTTCCGGCAGCTTGCGGATTGCGAGCCGGTTTACATCGAGATGCCGGGCTGGCAGGCGCCCACCACCGAGGCGCGCAGCTTCGACACGCTGCCGGCCAACGCCCAGGCTTACGCGCTGAAAATCGCCGGGCTGACCGGCGGCAGGCTGGCCATCGTGAGCGTCGGCGCGCACCGCGACCAGACGATTTTGCTGTGAGACGATCGCTCGGACGCAGGACCAATTTTTTGGGAGCACACGTGCCTTTGTGTGCGGGCGTCGGCGCCACCCCAAGACTTGGCAACGAGCCCGCTGTAAGCCCGCGCGAAGCGCTTTGGAGTGCGGCTGAGCATCCGGGTCAGGTTCCGGCGTCCACTCTCGTCGCTGTAAGCCCGCGCGAAGCGCTTTGGAGTGCGGCGGCCCTCCGCCGCTTTGAGAGGGCGCCAGTTGAACACCGTTCGCTTCGTGATCCAGCAGAACCGTCTTTGAAAGCATTCCCCGTAGAGAGAAGCGTTGTCGTGCCAGCAATCCGCACTCCCAAAGCGGCGGAGGACCGCACGCACTCCAAAGCGCTTCGCGCCCCGCTCTCGAACGCTCGTCGGACATCTCACGTTCGGTGGGCCACTGTAGTTTTCCTCGTTCCCTGGAACGAGTCGTCATGGGCCGGCGCCCACCACGCATGATGAGCACCCCTCGCGAGTCCTCCCCTCCTTCCCATTGGTCCCTTAGGTCCCTTAGGTCCCTTTCGTCCTTTCGTTGCCGCTCATGAAACCGCTTCCGAACCCCCGTTCTCCAGCCGGCGAAATCCCCCGTCACGTGGCGATCATCATGGATGGCAACGGACGCTGGGCGAAAGGCAAGGGGTTTGCGCGCATCACCGGCCATGAACAGGGGGCCGAAGCGGTGCGCGATTGCGTGAAGGGATGCCGGGAACTCGGGATCGAATTCCTGACGCTGTACGCTTTTTCCACCGAAAACTGGAAGCGCCCCAAGGCCGAGGTGCTCGGACTGATGAAGCTGCTGGAACGATTCCTCGAAAAGGAGACACCGGAATTGAACGAGCAGCAGGTGCGTTTGCAAGCCATCGGGCGGATTACCGATCTGCCTGCGTTTACCCAAAGGGCGCTGCACAAGGCGATCGAAGCCACCGCGCACAACGACAAGCTGACCCTCGTCCTCGCGCTGAGCTACTCCAGCCGGATGGAAATCATCGACGGCATCCGCAGCATCGTGTGCGACGTGCAAGCGGGACGCATCGATCCGGCGATGATCGACGCCGAGCTGTTCAGCCGCCATCTGTACACCCGCGCCTATCCCGACCCCGACCTGCTCATCCGCACTTCGGGTGAAATGCGTCTCTCCAATTTTATGCTCTGGCAAATGAGCTACACGGAGTTCTACATTACACCGACGTTCTGGCCGGACTTTCGCAAGGCAGACCTTTTCGAAGCCGTGCGCGAATTTGGAAAACGCCACCGCCGTTTTGGCGATATTTCATGACAAAAGCTCAAAGCATTCTCGTCGTCGACGCGGACTCGGACTTCCTGGACTGGGTCTGCAAGCAGCTCGAAACACCCAGCACCCGGGTGATCACCGCATTTACCACCGACGAAGCCTACCGGCTCTACTGCCAGGAAAATCCGGACCTGCTCATTACCGACACCCATCTCCAGCCCTTCAGCGGCCTGGAACTGCTGGTCAAGGCCCGCCAGCGCGATCCCAACGCGATGGTGATCCTCACCAGCGCTTTCGGCACCACGCAAACGGTGATCGAATCGATGAAGCTCGGAGCGTTCGATTTCCTGCGCAAGGAAGGGCTGCCGTTCAACCTGAAGGTGGTCGTGGATGCCGCGCTCAAGGAGCAGGAGCAGATGCGCTCGGCGACGACCTTCAAGCCTCAGCTCACCGTCGAGCAATACCAGGACAGCATCGTCGGCAAGTCCCAGGCGATGCAGCAGGTTTTCAAGATGATCGGGCGCGTTTCGCATTCCGACGCCCCCGTCATGATCACCGGCGAAAGCGGCTCGGGCAAGGAACTGGTCGCACGCGCTATTCACCATTACAGCCAGCGCAGCACCAAGGACTTCATCGCCATCAATTGCGCAGCCATCCCGGAGCAACTCCTTGAAAGCGAGCTTTTCGGGCACGAGAAAGGCGCCTTTACCGGAGCCGTCAGCCAGCGCGTGGGCCGTTTCGAACAATGCAACGGCGGCACGCTTTTTCTCGACGAAATCGGGGATATGCCGCTGCCGATCCAGAGCAAGATCCTGCGGGTGTTGCAGGAGGGCGAATTCTCGCGCGTGGGCGGCAACGTGACGCTGAAGGCGGACGTGCGCATCGTGGCAGCGACCAACAAGAACCTCGAACAGGAGGTCTCCCGAAGGGCGTTCCGCGAGGATTTGTTTTACCGGCTCAACGTCGTGCGTGTGCAGCTTCCGCCGTTGCGCCAGCGCGTGGAAGACATCCGCCTGCTGGCGGAGTATTTCCTGCAAAAAGTCGCGGCCAAGAAGCATATCCCGCTGCTGCGCCTCAGCGAGGAGGCTGTGCGCTCCATGGAGGCTTATCCGTGGCCGGGCAACGTGCGCGAATTGGAGAACACCATCCAGCGGGCGACTGTGCTGGCGACCGCCGACGTGATCTTGCCGAAGGACCTGCCGCTGGGCAACGATGCGGTCGCGGTTGAGCTTGAAGTCGGAGCGCCGCTAACGGTCGTTTCCGCTCCGCTGGAGCTGACCAAGGAAGCGGCGATCGAGTTTCTGCTCAAAACCGCGCAGGTCGATCCAGAGGTGCAGCTTCTGCCGTGGCTGGAACGGGAGTTCACGATTCACGCCATGCGCGCCACCAGGGGCAACCAGGTCCGCGCGGCGAAGCTCCTTGGCATCACCCGCGCCACCCTTCGCAAGCGTATCGAGATTTTCGGAATCACCAAAGAGCTGAACATTTCATAGCCCACGGAGGCGTTTATGGCCCATCCGCTCATCGTCAAGGATCTGTGCGACACCGATCTCTACAAGTTTTCGATGGGCCAGGTGGCTTTCAGCCAGTTTCCGGGGGTTCAGGGCGTTTACCGTTACGCCAACCGTGCCGCCGACAAGCGCTGCCGCGCCGGTTTTGCCGAAGAGGTGCGCCGGCAGGTGGAAGCGATGGCGGACTTGCGCCTGACGCAGCCCATGTTCGATTTCTTCCGCCAGCGCTGCCCCTGGCTCAAGCTGACCTACTTGCAATGGCTGCGCCAGTACCGGTTCGACCCCGCCCAGGTCACCGTTTCCCAGGACGGCGGCGAGCTTCAACTCGAAGTGCGCGGCCCGTGGTTCGAAACCATCTACTGGGAGGTGCCGTTGCTCTGCATCGTCTCGGAACTGAGCCGCGCCGATCCGGCCACCGGCGCCATGCTTGCGCGGGCGACCGATTGGCGGGAACGCATCGACGCCAAAGCGGCGGCGATGGCCGCTGAAGGCGTTTTCTGGATCGACTTCGGCACGCGCCGCCGCTTCGATTTCGAAACGCAGGAGACCGTCTGCACGCGAATGAAACCGTTTGCGCCCAATTTCCGCGGCACCAGCAACCCCTTCCTTGCCATGCGTCACGGAATCGCCGTGTTCGGGACGTATGCCCACGAACTGGTCATGGCAATGCAGGCCATTTACGGGCTTCGACGCAGCGACGAGCAAGCCATGGAACACTGGGTCCGGGAATACCGGGGCGACCTTGGCATTGCCCTTACCGACACGTTGACCACCGACGTTTTCCTGCGGCAGTTCGACAAGTTCTACGCCAAGCTCTTCGACGGCGTGCGCCAGGACTCCGGGGACCCGTTTGCGATGGGCGAAAAATACATCGCCCATTACGAGAAACTGGGCATCGACCCGCGCGGCAAACTCATCGTTTTCTCCGACTGTCTGGACACCCGGAAGGCGATCGCTCTTACCCGGCATTTCAAGGGCCGCATCAAGACCACGATGGGGATCGGCACCTTCCTGACCAACGATGTGGGGCATCCCGCTCCAAACCACGTCATCAAGCTCGTCGAAGTGGACTGCGGCAATGGCCCCCTTCCTCTCTTGAAGCTCTCAGACGACAGCGGAAAGTTCACCGGGACCGGCGGCCTCATCGACGACGCGAGGCGGATTCTTAATATTTAGCAGTGGATTCGAAACGTCACCCCCTGGACGCCTGCAACCGCAACTGTCCGCAGGCGGCGGCGATGTCGTGGCCCTTTTCACGGCGCACGGTGGCATCCACGCCGGCGCGTTCGAGGATGGCGACGAACGCGTCCTGGCGGCGAAGCGACGGGCGTTTCCAGTCCAGCCCGGCGACCTCGTTGTAGGGGATGCAGTTGATCTTCGCGTCCAGTTTCCGGGCGATCCGGGCCAGGGCGGCGGCCTGGTCGAGCGAATCGTTCACTCCGTCGATAAGGATGAATTCGAAGGTAATCCGTTGGGTCTTGCGTTCGCAGTAATAAACGCAGGCGTCCAGAAGCTGTGCCAGCGGGTGCTTGCGGTTGACCGGCATGATCCGGTCGCGCACCTCGTCGGTGGCGCCATGCAGGGAAACCGCGAGCCGGATTTGCAGCGGCTGTTCGGCCAGCTTGCGGATGGCCGGCGCGATGCCGCTGGTGGAGACGGTCATGTGACGCGCTCCCAGGCCGACGCCCCACGGAGCGTTGAGAATCCCCACCGCGCGGATGAAGTGGTCGTAATTGGCCAGCGGTTCGCCCATTCCCATGAAGACGACGTTGTTGACCCGTTCGCCGCCCAGTTCTTCCACGCGCAGGAATTGGTCCACGATTTCTCCCGCGTGCAGGTTGCGCGAGAAGCCGTCGAGGCCGCTGGCGCAGAATTTGCACCCGTAAGCGCAACCCACCTGGGAGGAAATGCAGGCCGTGCGCCGGTCCGAACCCTCGCCGTACAGCGCGGGCGAGGCCGGGATGAGCACCGACTCGATCAACGAGCCGTCGGCCAGTTCGAAGAGGAATTTGCGCGTGGTATCGTCGGAGCCGAGCTTGCGCACCGGTTCGAGGATGTCGAAGGCGAACCGGGCGTCGAGTTCCGTGCGCAGAGCCGCGGGCAGGTTGGTCATTTCCGCAAACGACTTGGCGCGTTTGACGTAAAGCCAGTCGAGCACCTGCCGTGCGCGATAGGAAGGCTGCCCCAGATCGCGCAAGGCCGCTTCGAGTTCCTCAAGGGACATCGACTTGATTGGAGTCCTGGCAGTTGCGGCGGGCATGAAAACGGTAATGCAGCCTAAAGCCTCGCGCCAAGGACGCAAGACCGGCAAAGAAGAAGTCCCCAATCTTTAGCGAAGAAAGCAATCGTGCGGGAGCCGCTTTCCGGGGAGCGCACGCGCCCTCGCGTGCGGCCTTTGGCGCCCCGCCAAAGGCATCTTCGCTCAAGATGCCCGCATTCAACCGATAAACCACGGCTTACACGAATGAACACGGATAGGTTTCATCCGTGCCAATCCGTGAAATCCGTGGTTTCGATAAAGCAAAAGTTCGCATCGGCGAGGGCGCCGACGCCCGCCCGCCAAGGCGCGTGCGCTCCCTTGGAACTGGTGGCTTCGATGCCCTAAATCCGGCCAAAAACGCTACGCCCGCTGCAATGTAATGTGGATCAGCTCCGCCGGCGCGGCAGTCCGGATCGGAAACCAGTTTCCGATGCCGTTGGACACCACCAGCGAGTGCGCCCGGCGGGTGTACAGCCCCGACCAATACCGGAAGATCGCCGGGCCGAACCCGAGCCGCTCGTTGAGCATGAGCTGCCCGCCGTGCGTGTGGCCCGAAAGCGTCAGCGGCAGGTCTGTCGCGTAGTCCCAGGCGTGGGGATGATGGGCGATCAGGATGGGGAATGCAGCGGGATCGCGCAGCGAACGAAGTTCCCGCATTGACAGGGACAGCAGGTGTTCGTCGTGGCGGTGCTGGCCGTAATTGGGCGGGCCGCCCCAGCGCAAGCCGAGAATTTGAACCGGCACGCCGCGCAGCGCCAGGGTCGCGGCTTCGTTGATCAGCAGCTTGAGCCCGGACGCCTTCACCGTTCGATCGAACGCCTTGGGATCCTCGATCATGTCGTGGTTGCCCTGGCACAGATAGAGCGGTCCGTCGATTTGCTTGAGCAGCCCGATCGCTTCCGGCAGCCACACGAGCGAGTCGTTGACGAGGTCGCCGGTGAAAAGGACCAGGTCGCATTTGAGTGCGTTGGTGGCGTCGATCGCCGTCCGGGCCACCTGCCCGTGGGTGAACCGCCCAAGATGCAGGTCGCTTACATGGGCGATCGTCAGGCCGTCCAGCTCCTGCGGCAGGCCGGGCAGCACAATCGCAATGCGGCGGATTCTGAATTCGGTAAGCTGCCGGGCCGCGACGGCGCTAAGCGCAAGGGTGAGCGCCGGCGGTGTGAGCGCCACGGCGCTACCGAGAAATTCGCGCCGGGTGAGGCCGTTTCCAGGGGATTCAGTCGCCGGCGGCAGAGCAGGCCGGCCCGACACCAGCCGAACCCCGGCGGCGACGGCAGTCCCGAGGACTCCGAGCAAACAGGCAACCAGCGCCACGGGAGCCACCAGCAAGTGCCAGGTGATCGTAATGATCCAGACCGCCGTCGGGATATAGTTGTCCACATGGATATGCCGGAGCCTCCCGGTGATCACCAAGGCAAGCAACGCGAGCTGAATCGCGAAAAATCCGTGAACCCCGGCGTGGAGCATCTTCGGAGCGCGACTTCTGTGCAAAGACCGGGAGACGGTCGCCCAAACAACGAGATCCTCCACGAAAAGCATGCCGACAATGAATTGGAAAAAACCCATAGGATTCCGGAGTAAGAAAAAGCATAGCGCGAAAGACGCCCGGCGGCAACCCGAGCTGGAGAAGTGACTCCGTTTGGGTTCATGCGCCACTCCGAAAATACCCATGCGCGTGTATCCGAAGGGGAGCGCGGGCTTCCAGCCTGCTGCCTTCGGCATCCTGCCGGAGGCATGGGT
>Ga0316225_1001248_pt1 | contig 25440 bp, 18 predicted proteins | sample TBH18015metaG_FD_206010 | JGI IMG/M metagenome (GOLD analysis project Ga0316225, IMG submission 206010) | Freshwater microbial communities from Trout Bog Lake, Wisconsin, USA - TBH18015 | ecosystem: Environmental > Aquatic > Freshwater > Lake > Hypolimnion/Profundal zone | place: USA: Wisconsin... | reverse complement strand
ATCCGTACGGAGACCGAGCTCGCGCTCGCGTGCTATCGCACGCAGCTTTTCAATCCGGCCGACCTCGACAACGTCAAGAAGGTGCAGGCGGGCTACAGCGCGCAGCCGCTCTCGGCCTTCCTCGGCCGGCCCGCGCCCAAGGCCGCGCCGGCGATTGATTTCATCAAGCCGCTCACGCCGGCGACCCTGAAGACTTCGCCAGAGATCTTTAACAACCTGAACTTCATCCTTCAGTTCTGCCCAACGGTTTCCTCGGAGAAGAAACTGATGGCGCGTTTCGCCAAGATCGGCATCGGGGCCGGCAAGACGTTTGACGCGGAGAAGCTCGCGCCGGAAATCAAGGCCGCCATCGGGCAAGGCATCGCCGACGCCTGGGCCGACTTCGCGGACTTGAAGAAGCGATTTGATGCCGGGGAAGTGACCTCGGGCGACGCGTTCGGCACGCGGGAATATCTGAAGAACAACTATCCCTACCGCATGATCGCCGCCGTGCTCGGCATCTATGGCAATTCAGCGCAGGAAGCGATGTATCCCATGTATATGGTGGATGCCGACGGGCAGAAGCTCGACGGCGCCAACCGGTACACCTTGCGCTTTGCGCCGGGCCAGTTGCCGCCCGTTAACGCTTTCTGGTCGCTGACCATGTATGAGTTGCCGTCGAGCCTGCTCACGGCTAATCCGCTCAATCGCTACCTGCTCAACTCGCCGATGCTGCCGCAGTTCAAAATGGACGCCGATGGCGGGCTGACGCTGCTCATCCAGAACGAATCCCCGGGTGCAGACAAGGAAGCCAACTGGTTGCCGGCGTCCAAAGGGCCGTTCTGGATGGCCATGCGTCTCTATTGGCCGAAAGCCGAAGCGCTCGCCGGCAAGTGGACGAAACCGGCGCTCGTGAAGGCGAAGTAACCGATGAACGAAAATACCCGCGCAGGAAGACACCCAACCAAACCCGTGACTAGCACCATCCCTTCCTCCTCATGAGCCCCAAGCGGCAGTTTTCTTCCCTGGTTGCCGGTCTTCTTGCCGTATGCGCTGCCAGCCTCGTTGGCTGCCAGTCCAGTAAACAGTCGGGCAGCATGAACCACGCCACGGTCAAAATCCAGGGCCACACCGTCGCGGACATCCAACAGACGGCGGCCGTGGTTTTCCGTGAAGCCGGCTATGCCTTGGTCCAGAGTTCGCCCGAACAGATGGTTTTCGATCGGCCGGGCACCCGTCGCGACGCGCTCAAGTGGGGCGGTTGGGCGGGCAGCGGGGTCACCATGCGGGTGAAAGTTGGCCTGAGTTCGACCCTCGATGGCGGCCAACTTCTGGAGGCCAATGCCTACGCCGTTCAGAATTCAGAGGATCCCTTCTTTCGAACCGAGAGCCGCAACCTCCTTTTGAACCATCGCCCTTACCAGAAGCTTCTGGACGAAATCGCCAAACGCTTGAAATGACCGGCCAACGCCACCATGGGATACCTGTTATGAAAACCAAAATACTCCTCCTGACGTCGCTCGCCCTGCTCGGGCTAACCGTGCCGGCTCCTGCCGACATTCTCGAACTCAAGAACGGAAGCGTGCTCGATGGCAAATACGCCGGCGGCACTGCCGGCACCCTGCGCTTTGAAACCAGCGCCGGATTGCAGGTCATCGAGACCTCGCAAATCATTGCCCTCACCTTCACCACTCCGGCGGCTGCCGCTCCCGCGCCAGCCCCCGCCCCGGTGGCCGCGCCGAGCTCGGTGACTTTGCCCGCAGGCACGATGCTGCTGGTGCGAATGATGGATAGCGTCTCCTCGCGGAACCAGGCGGGCACCCCGTTCACCACCAAGCTGGAGTATGACCTCGGCGTGGGGGGACTCGTCGCGGTCAAAGGCGGCGCGGTCATTTACGGCCGGGTCGCCAGTTCGTCTCAGGCCGGCCGAGCCCTCGGCCGGTCCACGCTCGACCTCCGCCTGACCCAGATCACCATCGGCGGCCAGCCGGTACCCATCCTGACCAGCGGCTACAAAGCCGCGGGCCAGGCTTCGATTGCCAAAGCGGCGAAGGGAGCCGCCGCCGGGGCGGCCATCGGCGCCATCGCCGGGGATGCCGGCAAGGGCGCGGCCATCGGCGCCACGGCCGGCGCGCTCACCAAAGGGCAGACCATCACGATTCCCCCGGGGGTGCTTCTCGAATTCACCCTCACGCAGCCCGTTACCCTCCGCACGGCCAACTAACGCCTGACCCATAACCACTGAATACTCCTGGCTATGAAACACCTCACCACCATCCTTCCCCTGACGGTTCTGGCCGCTGGTCTCGCCCTCAGTGCCGCCGCGGCCCAGGACTCAGGCGCGTCCCCGGCCCGGGAACCGGCGATCGACGCCGGCAACCTCCGGGCGTTCATTGAGCTCGCCCGCTCGGACCTTAAGACCCAAAAGACCTTCATCATCGCCCAGAATGTCCAGTTCACCGATGACGAAGCCGCTGAATTCTGGCCCCTCCACAGCGAATATACCCTCGCGCTCAACAAGTTGCTCGATGAGCGGCTCCAGTGGCTCAACGAGTATGCGGGGATTTACCAGACCATGACCGACAAGCAAGCCACCGCCCTCGCCCACAAAGTCTTCTCCTGGGAAGAAAAGCGCACGGCGTTGAAGCGGACGTGGTTCAAGAAATTCTCCAAGGTCGTCCCGGCTAAGAAGGCGGCCCAGTTCTTCCAAATCGAAAACCAACTCAACGCCGCCCTCGATCTGCAACTGGCCGCCGCACTCCCGCTCATCAAGTAGCCGCTCGCGCCCCAGTGAAACCTCCCGTTTACCCGCTTGCTCTCGGGCGGCTCTTTGGTCTGGTCGCGCTGGGGGCCGGACCTGTTCCATCGCATCCGGCCCGAATCCCGTGGCCAATCTGCTGGACATGACCATGCTCGTCACCTTTATGCGGATGTCGTCGGAGGAACATTGGCAGCCCAAGGTGTTTGGTGAGTCCGTTCGGCCGATGCTGGAAACGAGCCGCCAGGCGGAAACCAACCTGTGGCTGCTGCTTGCCCAGCAGCTCAAGGCGCCGCAACCGACGCACGTGCGTTCCGCCATCGCCGAGTGGCGCCGGCAGCACCCGCAGCCCGAGGAGGTGCTGGCGCCCCGGGCGGTCGGTTTCGCCACACTGGCGGCGCAGGATAACTCGGTGGGGCGGGATTTGAGAATGTGTTCATAATGTTCCAGGTCGACCCGCTGGCCGGGCTGGATCCGGCGGTGCGGGAGCTCACGCAGACACGGCTGTTTGCCGACCGCGCGCTTTATGTCGTGCAGCGGATGCCCCGATTGTTGCGGTGGCAAACGGAGTTGCTGGGCCTCAACACGGCGCAAATCCCCGCCGTGCGGCAACTGACGGAGTTGATGCTCGCGTTGGATCGCACCATCGCCTCGACTAACCTCACGCAACTCGCCGCACAGGCCGGCCCCGCCGTCGAACGGGCGCAAAGCGGCGGCAAGGAAGTCGTGGACTACGCCTTCCGGAAGGGCCTGTTACTGGTAGCTACCCTACTTGCCGCCGCCTTGGTTTACCGCTTTCTCGCCCTCCGCCTGATGCTCGCGACCAGCCCAAAATCAAGTTCACCATCACCAATGCTGTCAATCATCTTGTCCATGAATGACGATAAACCACCGATCCCTGTGTCTTAACCATTCCGTTTGACCATGCACTCCCCGAGCCACCAGAGCCTGCCCATCACTATGAAGCCAAACCCCGTATGTGGCGTCTTCAGTCGGCCTTTCGCCCTTAGCCTTCTGCCCTTAGCCTTTCTCCTCCTCACCGGTTGTAGTCATCTCGGGCCAAAGACCGTGGTGGCGGACCGCTTCGACTATAGCACCGCCATCGCGGACTCGTGGAAGCAGCAAACCCTGCTCAACATTGTCAAGCTCCGCTACATGGACCTGCCCGTGTTCGTGGATGTGTCGTCCATCGTGGCGGGCTATTCCATGCAGACGGGGGTGAGTCTCAACGGCACCCTCTCCTCCGACCGAGCGGTCCAGGGCAATTACGCCGCCGCAGGCGGGCAGGCCGTGTACACCGACCGGCCCACGGTCACCTATGTGCCGCTGACAGGGGAGAAGTTTCTGCGCGGGCTCATCACCCCGATTGACCCCAAAAACATTTTCTTCATGCTGCAAGCGGGCTACCCGGCCGATTTCATCCTGGGTCTGACCGTGGAAGGCCTGAACGGGGTGCGCAACCGTTCCGTATCCGGGAGCGCCGCGCGCGAGGCGGACCCGGAGTTCCTCCGCGCTTTGGACTTGCTCCGCCAGGTGCAGGCGGCCGGCGCCTTCGGGATGCGGGTCGAGGAGGACAAGGCTAAAGGCTCGACCGGGGTCGTGTTCTTCCGCCGTGACGACGTGCCCGCGGACATCCTGGCGAAGGCGGCGGAAATCCGGCAGTTGCTCAAGCTGCCGGCGGACGGCCAGAAGTACGCGCTCACCTATTCCCCGGTGCGCGGGGCGGAGGGTGAATTGGCGGTGAACACCCGTTCCTTGCTGCAAATCATGGGCGCCTTCTCCAGCTACCTGGACGTGCCAGCGGCGCACCTCAAGGAACACAGCGCCGTGCCGGCCTTTGAACAAACCGCCCCGGAGAACCGGCAAGATGTCGTGCGCATTCACAGCGGCAAGGATAAGCCGAAGCACGCCTTCGCGGCCGTGCCCTACCGCGATCACTGGTTCTGGGTTGAGGACAGCGACTTGCGGACCAAACGCGCGCTCACCGCCGTTATGTTCCTGTTTACACTCGCCGAAACCGGCAGCGGCGACAAACTGCCGTTGATCACCATTCCGGCGCAGTGAGTTCACACCGACTACCGATGACCGAACAAAACCTGCCTCTGAATTACTTATCCCTCCTCGCCGTGGTGGCCCTGTCGGCCGCTGGCGGCGGAGGCTTCTCGGCGACCAAGTCCATTTCTCCATGGGACGTCTTCAGGCCTGGCCTCATGTCGAATCGTCATCAACCGGACGTGCGTTAACACCACTCCGCGCACGCGGCTGCTCGACCTCGAAGCCTGGCAGAAGCCAAATTCACCACCACGCTCACTATGAATGCTCCTCTCTCCCGGCAATCGTCGAAGGCCACCCGTCGCCGGCTATGCCCTGGTCCGGCACGCCAGCCTTGGGGCGCCGTCGCCGGTTTGGCGTTGGCCCTTTGGGCGCCGAGCCTGCTGGCAGGGTCTGATGTGCTGATCGGCACCAATGGCGACCGCTGCACCGGCAAAGTGCTCGCGGAGACGGCCGACACCGTCGTATTCGACGCCGACCTCGGCGGCCAGCTCACCATCCCCCGCACCCGGATCCGCGAACTCCAGCGCCCCCAGCCCCCAGCCTTCACTAACCCAAGCGGAGACGGATCCACCAATCCCCTTTCCCCGCTGCAACTTTCCAAACTCTCCTGGCTTCCCCCCGGCGTCGGTCACGACCAGGCGGACTGGCTCCAACTTAAATCGGGCGAGTGGCTCCGCGGCCGCCTCTATTATATCCAGCAGCGAAGGGTCGAATTCGACAGCGACGAGCTCAAAGACCTCTCCCTGGACTTGAAGGATGTCCTCCAGGTTTATCCTACCAACCCGCTGTTCACGAAATTCGACGGTCGCGATGAGATCTACGGCACGGTGGTGGTCAGCAACGAGGTGATCCAGGTGTTTGGCCCCGAGCAGGTTCTGCTGCCCCGTGACCAACTCACGGGCATCACGCCCGGCGGAAAACGGGAACTCGATTTCTGGTCCGGCAACCTCAACATCGGGCTCAGTCTGCAGGCCGGCAATACCCGGCAGACCACCCTCACCACCAGCGCAGAATTGGTCCGCCGGACACCCGCCACCACTGCCCAACTAAACTACCTCGGCAACTACAGCGAGGCCGAGGGCGTGCAAAGCGCCAACAACCATCGCGTGAACGGCCTCTACGACATCCGCCTCAACCGTCACTGGTTTCTGCGCCCCGCCTACCTCGAGTACTATCGGGACGAATTGGCCAATATCGCCCACAAAGGAACCTATGGTATCGGCCTGGGTAGTTACATCTTCGATCGCGAAGGCCTGGAGTGGCTGGTCTCCGGCGGTCCCGGCTACCAACGCACCCAGTTTGAGGCCGTGGAACCGGGCCAAAGCGACTCCACTTCCACTCCGGCGGGCGTCCTGCAAACCAGCTTTAAAGCTAACCTGACTCGTCGCCTCAAATTCATCGAGACCATCAACCTGACCCTGACGAGCAAAGAAGCGGGCCTCTATACCCACCACGCCGTCACCACGCTCAATTTCGAAATCAAGCGACATCTCAATCTGAACGTCTCGTTCGTCTGGGACTACCTGCAAGACCCGCAGGCTGAATCCAACGGACGCGTGCCCCAGCACAGCGATCTGCGCCTTAGCCTGGGCGCCGGGGTGAAGTTCTGATCGCTGGGGCAGAGATCAGGGCGGAGGTGGCACTCCACCCTCCCTGGACGTTGCACTGGCGCTGGCTTTTCTCCTGCTGCTCAAGATGGACACGTCCTCGGGATCGCCGGTGGAGTGGGTCATTGAGATCGGCGGGCAGGTGCTGCGGCGGAGTTTGTCTGGGCTTATCGGTTGCGGGGGGCACGGCCCAGCAGCGGAGCGAGTTTATCCACTTAGACGGGGTCACCTATATGACGGTGTCGTGGCCCAAGCCCTACAACAACCGGGCGCCGAGCGAATAAGCGAACTGGCCGGAGGAGAAGCGGTGGGCGCTCCAGACGCTGGACGCGGCGCGGAGCCAGTTGGTCGACATCCAGGTGGCGACGGCGCCCGATGGAACCTACGCGCTGACGGGGCACTCGGCGAAGCAGTTTTCGGCGGGCGGGAAGAAGGATTTGGCCTGCGTCTGCATTCAGCACCGCGAATTCGCTTATTACAAGCCCAAAATGAGACGTTTGCCCTGGTTCGCTTCTGTGGGCTTCAACCGCGGGGTTGAGGTTTAGTCCCCCCTTGCCTGCAAGGGCGGATAAGGGCGGCCGGGGATCAGTTTGACGCCGTCCGAGAAGCCCTCGGGGCGGTGGGCGAGACGCTGGATCATCTCATTTCGGAATTGCTCGACCAGCGGCCGCTGGGCGAGGTCCCGCGCCAGGTCCCGCTCTTCGCGGGGATCCTGGTCGATATCAAAGAGCTGTTCCGCCCCGCTGGCAGGGCGCCAGAGATACTTGGCATGGCCGTCGGTGAGGGCGTGAAAGGCCTGCTCTTTGCCGTAGCAGGGCGCGTGCTCGGAATGAAGCCAGCGCCGGATCGTGCCGGATTCGCCCCGGAGCGCGGGCGCGAGGTTGACGCCGTCCATGACTTTGGGCGCGGCCACGCCGGCCAGGGCCAGGAGCGTCGGCATGAGATCCTCCAGGCAGACCGGTTGGTCGAGGCGCAGGCCAGGCTTGAGCCCCAGCTCGGGCGAACCGCTGATAATCAGCGGGATGTGGGCGGAGCCTTCGTAGGGTTCGCATTTTCGGAAATACCCGTGATCCCCGAGCATCTCCCCGTGATCCGAGGTGAACACGATTACCCAGGGCCGGTGGGCCTTGAGGCTGCGGGCTTTGAAGTCGGCAAGCAGGGGGACGAGCTGATCGTCCAGGTGTTCGATGAGGCCGAAATAGCCCGCCTGGGTGGCGTGCAGGGCGGCGCCCTCGAGCCGCACCCGGTGGCCGACGCGATCGCCGGCGGGCGAAAGCGCTGACCAATCCACCCAGTCGCCGCGCGCCGGGGCCGGGAGCGTCTGGTTCGCGTAGAAATCGAAGTAGCGGCGCGGCGGGAAGAGGGGGGAATGGGGCGAATAAAAGGACGCCGTCAGGAAGAGCGGTTTTTCGGGCGGCACCTCGGCCACGGTCTGCCGGGCCTGGCGCGCGGTCCAGGCGGTGGGATGCAATTCGTCCGCCAGGGGCCACGGCTTGGCGGCCCAGCCGTTCATCGAGAGGCCAAGCTGCTCCACCAACTTGAGAATGCCGCCGCTGGCGGGCGCCGCCTGTTTCAGGAAAGTGTCATAATCGTCATCGGCCACGTAGGTGCTGCCGCGAATTTCCTGCTGGTACCCGTAATGCTCCGCGGCGGGCTCCTGGTGCATGTAGCGGCCACACAGCACGGTTTGGTAACCGGCGTCGGCGAGCAGCCGAGGGAAGGTGGGGGCTTGAATGGGGCGGGCCGCATAACCCACCACCCCGCTGGTGGCTGGAAACAAGCCGGTGAGCAAAGAGGCGCGGGCCGGGATGCAGGAAGGGCAGGTCGAATAGGCGCGACGGAACCAGACTCCCTGGCGGGCGAGGTCATCCAGATGGGGGGTGCGCACCGCGGGGTGGCCCGCCACCGAGAGACAATCCCCGCGCATCTGATCGGGCATCACCAGCAGGATGTCCGGCCGGGCGGCCTCGCCGTCCACGTCCCGGAGGCCCGAGCCGAAAACCAGGGCTACGAGTCCAGCCACTCGCCAATAATATCGATTCACCGGATCAGCTTACAGGAGCGGGGGCGGGATGGCTAACCGGGATATTCACCGCGGCCTCAACCCCGGACGCCGGCCGGGAAGCTGCGGCCCGGCTTTACATCCCCGCGCCCAAAGGTTACAAATAGGGCGTGCTACGCGACACCACCCTTTGGAAATCCTTGAACCATGGCCGGCGCCTCGCCTTGATCGCCGGGCCCTGCGTGATCGAGAGCGAAGCCCTCTGCCTGCGAGTGGCTTCGAGCCTCGTGAAAACCTGCCAACGCCTGGACATTAACTACGTCTTCAAGGCCAGCTTCGACAAAGCCAATCGCACCTCGGCCAAGTCGTTTCGGGGTCCCGGCATCGATGAGGGCCTGCGCATCCTGGCCAAAGTCCGATCCGAGCTGGACGTCCCGGTCCTGACCGATGTGCATACCGAGGCGCAGGTCGAAGCGGCCGCCCAGGTGGTTGATATTCTCCAGATCCCCGCCTTCCTCTGCCGCCAGACCGATTTGATCCAGGCCGCCGTTCAGACCGGTCGGATCGTCAATCTCAAGAAAGGCCAGTTCCTCTCCCCGGCGGAAATGGGGCCGGTGGTGGACAAGGCGCGCAGCGCGGGAGGCGAGCGGCTCCTGCTAACGGAACGCGGCACGACCTTTGGCTATAACAACCTGGTGGCCGACATGCGCTCGATACCGATCATGCGCCGGTTGGGGTTGCCGGTGATCTTCGATGCGACCCATTCAGTCCAATTGCCCGGTGGCGGGGGGGACAAGTCGAGCGGCCAGCGCGAATTCGCCCCCGTCCTGGCCCGCTGCGCGCTGGCCGCCGGCGCCGACGGTCTGTTCTTCGAAACCCATCCCGAACCGGACCGCGCCCTGAGCGACGGCCCCAACATGATCCCCCTGGCCGAGATGCCGGCGGTGCTCAAGGACCTGTTGAAGGTGTGGAAGGTGTTGCGCTAGCCCATGAATTTCGTCGCCGAACCCCGCATCCCCTCCGCCCTCCGCGCCCGGCTCGCGCGAGTCCGCATCTTTCTGTGCGACGTCGACGGCGTGCTTACCGATGGCTCAGTCTTCATGAGCGGAACCGGTGAGCTGAAACAGTTCGACATCCAGGATGGCCTGGGGCTGGCCATCCTGCGGCGGTCCGGCATCCCGGTAGGGTGGATCTCCAGCCGCCCCTCCGCCGCCACCGCCCGACGCGCTAAAGATCTCCAGATCGATTTCCTCTCCCAGTCCAAGGACGCCAAAGTGCCCGCGGTCGAGCGCATCCTGGCCCGCGCGGGCCTGACCTGGGCCGAGGTGGCCTATGCGGGGGACGATTTGGTGGACCTGGCGCCCATGAAGCGGGCGGGGTTGGCCCTGGCGGTAGCCAACGCGGCGCCCGAGGTCAAGCGCGCCGCCCATTATGTCACCACCCGCCCTGGCGGCCACGGCGCCATCCGCGAATTGGCCGAGCTCATTCTCAAAGCCCAAGCCAAATGGGACCGTGTGGTGGCCGATTATTCAGCGTGAGGACTCCCCCTTGAACCCCGCTAGCCTAACCCGATTCGCCGGACTGCTCGCCGCGCTGCTGGCGGCCTCCACCGCGCGCGGCCAAACCTCGCTCCAGGGTTCCGGCAACAAACTCGCCGGGTATTACCCGGCGCCGCATCAAACCCAAATGTGGTGGCTGCTCGAAGGGGCCAGCACCCAGTCACAACCGGACGGACGCCTGCTGCTCACTGACGCCCGGATGCAGACTTTCACCAAGGACGGCGCCCGGGAGTTGGCGGTGCGCGCGCCCCAATGCTGGTATTCGCGCCAGGCCGGCACACTGAGTTCCCCCGGCCCCATGCAAGCCGCTTTCGCCAATGGGGACTTCACCCTGGAAGGCGAAGGCTTCCTGTTGCACCAGACCAATCTCGATCTCAACATCTCCAACCGCGTCCATACCCACATCAGTGGCGCCCTGCTCGGCAAGAAGTTGCCGGGGACCGCCGCGGGCGGCGCCGGTGCCGCGGAACAACCGTCGAGTAGTGCGACGGAGGATCTCGAGGTCTTTTCGGACCAGTTCAACTACGCGACCAATACCGGCCGGGGGATTTACCGGGAAAACGTGCGAGTGGCGGGCACGAACCTGGCGCTGACCAGCCGTAGACTCACGGTCGTGGTTCCGACCGGCGAACGCCGCCTGGAGAGCATCTCGGCCGAGGGCGAGGTCAAGGTCGATTCCGCCGGCCTCCGCGCCGTCGGCGAGCAGGCGGACTACACCGTCGCCACCGACCAGGTCCACGTCACCGGCCACCCGAGCTGGCACGCGGCCGACAAAGAGGGCAGCGCCGATGACCTGGTGCTCGAACGGACCAACGGGGTGCTCCACGCGACGGGAAACGCCGCGCTGACCGCCCAGGTCGGCCGCCAGGGGGGTTTTCGCTTTCTGTCACGCCCCGCCGCCACCAACACCGCGCCCGCCGCCCGCCAGGTCATCGAGATCCACTCCGAGAGCTACTCGCTTCAAACCAACTACGCCCGTTTCAACGACCACGTGCGGGCTGAGGAGCGCGCAGACGACCACGTGGAAGGCACGATGACCTGCGCCCGGTTGACCGTGGCGGGTGCCGGGACCAACGCCCTCGCGACGGCCGAGGGGGAGGTCGACCTCCGCCAAACGGATGCCGCGACCGGGGAGAAACGGCGGTTCACTTCCGGCCAGGCGGTGTTCAGCGGGGCCACTGAGGCGCTCGAGTTGACGTTGCTACCCAAGTGGGAAGCTGGCGACAGCCAGGGATCGGGCAACACCATCGTCGTCGCCACCAAGCCGGAGGGCCTGTGGGTGACGAACAATGCCTTCCTCAGCTTGCCGGCGGATCAACTCGCCGGTCCTCCGTCCCTGGCTTCCGGCGAGGCCCCCGTGGCCAAGGCCAAGACGCCCGCCCAGACCTTCGCGCAAATCTACTCGGAGAGCTATCGTTTGACCCCCGGCGGGGCGACCTTCCAGGGGCCGGTTCGCATCATCCACCCGGAGATGGGCTGGAAGGCGGGGAAACTGAGCGTGGACCTCCCGAAAGGATCGAAGTCCCGCCGACTCCTGGCGGAGGATGGGGTGGCGTTCGACCTGCTGGATGCCCGGGGCGGCAAACACCATGGCACCGGAGACAAGGCCGAGCTGATTTCGGGCCTCCAGCTCGATCCGAATTGGACCAATGGCCTGGCCGCACCCTACCTGGTGGCCGGCCGCACCAACCAGGTCCTCGTGCTGACCGGTGATCCGGCCCTGCTCGCCGACGAGACCGGCAATATCCGGAACCGGGTGATCATCGTGGATGGCTCCCACCATCGCGTCACCACGCCCGGCAAGTACCTGATGTGGGGCAAGGGACCCGCTATCAGCACCAACAAATTTGAGTTGCCCAAAAGCCAGGGCGTGAAATGATGCCACCCGCTGTCGAAATCGAACCTGGCCCATGAGCAAACCGGAAACCACAACCGCGGTGGACAAGACCCAGACCGCCCTGCCGGTGGGCGCGGATACGGAGGAGGTCCTCCTCTCCACGCAGGGGCTGGTTAAAGAATACCGTCAGCGCCGGGTGGTCAACGGCGTTTCGATCCACGTCGCCGCCGGCGAGATCGTCGGGTTGCTGGGGCCTAACGGCGCCGGCAAGACCACCACGTTCAACATGGTCGTCGGCGTCGTCCGGCCCGACGGCGGGGCCGTCCGGTTCCAAGGGCACGACATCACCTTCCAGCCGATGCACCGCCGGGCGCGGCTCGGCATCGGCTACCTGACCCAGGAACCCTCCATCTTCCGTAAACTGACCGTCGAGGAGAACATCCTGGCCATCCTCGAAACCTGTCGCATGAAGCGCGCGGAACGGGCCATCCGGCTGAAGTACCTGCTGGAGGAGTTGGACCTGGGCCGGCTCGCCCAGAGCAAGGCCTACACCCTGAGCGGCGGCGAGAAACGCCGGCTGGAGATCACTCGCTCGCTGGTGACCAGCCCCAAACTGCTGCTCCTGGATGAACCGCTGGCGGGCATCGACCCCATCGCCAAACATGAAGTCGGCAAGATCGTGCGCCGGCTGAAGGAACGCGGCCTCGGCATCCTCATGACCGATCACGATGTCCGGGAGACCTTGAAGCTGGTGGACCGCGCCTACCTTATCCATAAGGGTGAAGTGATTTACGAAGGGGCGGCCGACCAGTTGGTGAACGACCCTAAAGCCCGCGAAATCTACCTCGGGCCGGATTTCAACCTCTAACGCCGCGTCTCAAACCCCAGCCCCCCAACCCCCATGGCTGCCCCCCATAACCCGGTTACCGTCGAGAAGTTTTACAACGATCAAGCCCTCCTACTCGGGCTCAAGCTGGTGGCCGGGGCCGGCGGGCTCAAACGCGCCATCCCGGAGCCGACCGTCAACCGGCCGGGGTTGGTGCTGACCGGCTTCGAGCGCTATTTCGCCAAACACCGGGTGCAGGTCATCGGCAACGCCGAGGCCTCCTACTTGAAGTCGCTGACGCCCGAAGCCCGGCTCCAGCGCTACACGGCCTTTTTCTCGCACCATCTGCCATGCGTGATCTTCGCCCGGAGCCTGGTTCCCGACGCGCAATTCGTGGCCGCCGCGGAGCAGGCCAGGGTGCCCATCTTCCGCTGCCCGCTGGTCACCATGAGGTTCATCAACCTCGCCACCCTCGCGCTGGAAATGATGTTCGCCCCCCGCGGCACCGAGATGGGCAGCATGGTCGACATCCTGGGGGTGGGGGTCCTCATCCGCGGCGAAAGCGGCATTGGCAAGAGCGAGAGCGTCCTGGCCCTGATCGAGCGCGGCTACAGCCTGGTCGCCGATGATGTCACCAAGGTCGTCCTGGTGGACGGCCGTGAGGTGGTCGGCACCAGCTCCGAGGTGACGCGCAACCACATGGAGGTCCGCGGCATCGGCATCATCAATGTCGCCGCCATGTTTGGCGTCCGCAGCATCCGCCAGGACAAACGCCTCGACCTGGTCATCACCCTCAAGGCCTGGAATGAAGTCCAGGACGTGGACCGCGTCGGCATCGAGCAGGAACTCACCGCCGTCCTCGGCATCGATATCCCTCACATTATCATCCCCGTCCGACCTGGCCGCGACCTGGCCCGCCTGATCGAGGTCGCCGCCCTCCAGACCAAACTCAAATCCGGAGGCTACAACCCCGCCAAAATCCTCGATGACCAACTCATCCAGAGGATGCAGACCGGCGCCAAGACTTAGCGTCCTGGCCCTGCTTTCCCACCCGGCCTCGGGCTCAGACCCGGCGCCAATAGGCGATGCGGCCCGGGTTCCAGGTGCATACCACGATGTCGCCGTTGGGCAGCCAGATGGCATCGTGCGGATGGCGGAAACCATGCTCGCCCAGGAGGCGGCCCACCTCGATCACCGAGACGACGTGATTGTCCTGATCCAGAATCACGCACGGCCCGTCGAGGTCCGGCACCAGGACATGGTCGCCCCGGATGTCGGCGTTGCACGGGGCGGTGATTTCCTTGGCTTCGATGGTGCTATGGTAGGCGCCGTTCACGGTGAAATATTCGAGGCGCTTGTTGCCACGGTCGGCGGTCAGCACCAGTTTGCGCCGGGGATCAAACGTAATGCCATGGGGACAATTGAGTTCGCCGTGCGCCGCACCCAGACCGCCCCAGGATTTGCCGGCATAGACCCCATCGGCCGTTTTCAGGGCGTGGATCATGCTGCTGCCGTAGCCGTCGGCCACCAGGACCCGCTTGGTGGCGGGGGGGACGACGGCGTCGGTCGGTTTATAATTGCCCATCTGCGGCGTCCATTTCTGGGTCCAGAGGATGCGCCCGTCGAGGGTGGTTTTGTGGACGGTGGCGTCGTTGTTGGCGTGGTAGAGCACCGGCTCGGCGTCCGGTTCCAGGTGGATATTCAGGCCGTGCGGCGCCCCGTGGGCCAGGGAGTTGTCCGCGCCCAGCAGGACCGCATGGGTGCCGTCCGGAGCAAAGCGGACCAGGCACCGGGTGTGCTCGTCCACATGCTCGGGTTCGTAGGTAAAATAGATGTTCCCTTGGGCGTCGTGGCAGAGGCCGTGTCCGTGGCGCATCTGCACTTCCGGCGGGAGCACCAGCTTGTCCGGGGCGTACTCGTAGCGGAACTCGCCGCGGCCGCTGGCGATGCCGGCCGGAGGCCCGGCGGGAGGGTCTGCGGGTTCAAATGGAGCCTCATCGACGTGATGATGGGCATACGCCTGGCCCGAGAGGGCGAGGGCGGCAAGCGCGGAACCGGTGTGGATGAATTCGCGGCGGTGCATGGGGGCCTTTCTATTTGGTTTTTGGTTCGAGGCCAACCAGCTTGGCCAGGAAGGGTTTGGGGTCTTGTTGAAACTTCGCCTTGCAGTCATCGCAACAAAAGGCGACCACCCGTCCCTCATAGACCACCGTTTTGTCCGGAGCCACGGGCTTGCCCGAGACCGGGCATTGGGTGTTGACGGCAGCGGCGTTGGTGGGGGTGGGCGCAGGGGCGGCAGGGGCGCCGAGGTCCACCGTGAGATGGGCGTCACGGATGCGGGCCTGGAGCTGTCGCACCTCAGCCTCCCATTGTTGTATTCGGGCGGGGTCGATCCGGGATTCCGCAAAGGCCTGGCTGCCGGTGGCGGTCACTTTGGTTTGCCAAAGGTAAACCTGCTTCAGCTTCGGAAGCTTCCGCAAGCTCTCGAGTCCCGCGTCGGAGATCATCGTCCCGTAGAGGTTCAGGTACTCGAGGCTGGCGAGGCTGGCCGCGGCGGCGAGGCCGGCGTCGGTGATGGGGGTACGTTCCAGGTGGAGGCGGGTGAGATTCGGCAGGGAGGCCAGCGCGGCCAGGCCGTCGTCCGTGACCCGCGTGCCGGCCAGGTCGAGCCAGCGGATATTGGGCCCCAGCGGGACCAGTTTGGCGAGCTGGGCGTCGCCAAAATTGGTGCCGGCGATGCTGGCGTTGCATTGCACCCACGGTTCGGTGGTCGAGATCGGACTGATGGCGATATCGAGCTCCTCCGCCAGTTTCTCCACCAAGGCCAGATCCGGCGCCGGAGGTGGGGACCCGGGAACAGCCGCCAGAGTTTTTCCCGCCGGCGCCGCCGCGCCGGACTTGCTGGCGAGGATGCGGGCCACCTCGGCGGGTGGTTTCAACTCGGCCACCTTGGCCTCGGCCGGGGCGCCTGCGTCAATCCACCAACGCAGCACGGTCAACTCGTCGGGCGAGACCTGTGGTTTGCCGTCGGGCGGCATGTGGTTCTCGTCCTCCTCGGCCAGCAGCAGGCGTTTGATGACGAGACTTTCGCCGGACTTGCCCGGGGCGATGCCGACGCCGGAATCGCCACCCCGAATGGCTTCCGCGTAAGTATCGAGGCGGAGTCCGCCTTTGGACTTTTCGGGGCCGTGGCACATCAGGCATTTGTCGGTGAGGATAGGCTGGACCAGGGCCGTGAACGCGGAGGCGTTGGCAGGATTGGGCGCCGGGCCGGGGCCCTTGGCCGCAGCGCGTCCGCCTCCCAGCCAGGAACGAAACGGCGGCGGGGCATAGCGGGCCAGGTAATCGCTGCCGTGGGTCAACGAGCCTCCGAAGTGGCTGGTGATCACCAACGTGGCAGTCCCGGTGAACAGGCACCCCCGGTACAGTTTCTTGAGTTCCAAGCGGTAGAGCAAGGCCGCGAGGACGCAAACCGCCGCGGTGGCAATCCCCGTCCACTTGTGCCATTGCAGCAAGTGGTCGTCGTAACCGCCGGCGCGCGAGAGCAGCCAGCCGCAGAGGGCGGTGGCGAGGGCCGCCGGCGCCGCCAGGGCGAGGATGAATCCCGTGCCCGCCGCGGCCTGCTTGAAACGACGCGAACTCGCCAACCCCTCCAGGCAGGCCAGCAGGACGATCAGGCCGATCGGCAGATGCACCAGCAACGGGTGCAGCCGGCCAAAAAAGAGGGTGATTTCCGGTGGACCGCTCACGCGAGGATGCCGCTAATCGGGACGGCGCGGACATCGACGCCCGTCAGTTTCTGGTCCAGCCCCTGAAAGTTATAGGTCAAACGTGTATGGTCGATGCCCATGAGTTGGAGAATGGTAGCATTGATATCGCGGATATGCACCGGGTCACGGATAATATTATAGCTGAAATCGTCGGTTTCGCCATAGACGGTGCCGCCCCGGATGCCGGCCCCGGCCATCCACATGGTAAAACAGCGGGGATGGTGGTCGCGTCCGTAGTTGGTGCGGCTGAGGTCACCCTGACAATAGACCGTCCGTCCGAACTCACCGCCCCAGACCACCAGGGTTTCATCGAGCAGCCCGCGTTGTTTGAGGTCGAGGATCAGCCCCTGGCAGGCCTGGTCGACATCGCGGCACTGGAGCGGCAGGTCGCGCGGCAGGTCGCCGTGGTGGTCCCATTCCCGGTGGAGGAGTTGCACCACCCGGACCCCGCGCTCGATGAGACGCCGCGCCAGCAGCGCGCTGGCGGCAAAAGTGCCGGGCTGCGTCACTTCCGGCCCGTAAAGGTCGAGCACCGATTGGGGTTCGCGCGAAATATCGGTGAGTTCCGGGATCGAGGTCTGCATCCGGAAGGCCATTTCGTATTGGGCAATGCGGGCCTGAGTTTCGGGGTCGCCGCTCTGCTCGAAGGCGAGTTGGTTGAGTTGGCCCAGGCCGTCGAGCATGGTTCGCCGAGCGCCGGCATCCACCCCCGGTGGGTTGTTCATGTAGAGCACCGGGTCGCCGCGGGCGCGCAGGGCGACGCCCTGGTGCTGCGAAGGAAGAAAGCCCGCACCCCACAGGCGCTGGTAGAGGGCCTGTGCGTCCCGCTTGGCGGACCAGCGGGGGGTCATCACCACGAACGCGGGCAGGTTCTCCGCCTCGCTGCCCAGGCCGTACGAGAGCCAGGCGCCGATGCTCGGTTTGCCCGGAATCTGGTTGCCGGTCAGAATGAAGGTCGAGGCCGGGTCGTGATTGATAGCCTCGGTATAGACGGTCCGGATGACGGCGAGGTCGTCCACCACCTGGGCGGTGTGCGGGAGCAACTCGCTCACCGAGGTGCCGCAGCGCCCATGCGGGGCGAACTGGTAAATCGAGGGGGCGATGGGAAAGCGTTTTTGCCCCGAGGTCATGGTGGTCAGCCGCTGGCCGTTGCGAATCGACTCCGGCAGGTCGGTGTCGAAGAGCCCCGCCAACTTGGGTTTGTGGTCCCAGAGGTCGATCTGCGACGGGGCGCCGTTCATGAACAGGTAGATCAGGCGCCGTGCCTTGGGGGCGAAGTGGGGGAGGCCGGACAGGCTGGGGTGGGCGCGCGTCGGCCAGGCCGGCGCGGCCTCGGCGCGGAACAGCTCCGGAAACAGCAACGAACCCAGGGCGATTCGGCCCGCCGCCAGGCCGGAGTTCTTAAAAAACGCCCGGCGGGTCAGCGCGCGGGTTCTGGCTTCATGCGGTGACATCGTCAATTCTTGGTCAGGACTTCGTCCAGGTTCAGCAACAGGTTGGCGACCATGGTGTAGGCGGCCAGGTCCGCAGGCGCGGTGTCCGCGGGCATGGGTGATTCCCCGACGGCGACGGCCTTCTTGGCGGCTTCCGCATCGCCGGCATAGCGGGCGCGTTGGGCGGCCAGGGATTCGCCGAGGATCGCGCATTCCTTGGGGTTGGGCAGCCGGGCCGTGGCCAGGCGGAAACCATAACGGAGCCGGCTCGGGTCGTCCGCGCCTCCCTCGTGCAGCATGCGGTAGCCGAGCTGGCGCGCGGCCTCGAAGTATTGCGGATCGTTCATCGTCACCAGGGCCTGAAGCGGCGTATTGGTCCGCTCGCGCCGAGCCCGGCATTGCTCGCGGGAAGGAGCGTCGAAGGTGATCATCGAGGGCGGCGGGGCGGTGCGCTTCCAGAACAGGTAGAGGCTCCGGCGGTAGAGCGGGGCGCCATGGTCCTGCGTGTATTGGCCGGTGTTGCTGGTGGTATAGGCGACGGCTTCCCAGATGCCGGGCGGTTGGTAGGGCCGCACCCCGCGGCCCCCTTGCTCCAGGTTTAACAGCCCGCTCACCGAGAGCGCCTCGTCGCGGAGCACCTCGGCATCCAACCGGTAGCGCGGTCCGCGAGCCAAGAGCCGATCGTCGGGGTCCAACTCATGGAGTTGGGGCGTGACCTGGGAGCTTTGGCGGTAAGCGGCGGAGGTGACGAAGAGGCGCACCATCTGCTTCACGTCCCAGCCAGTGCGGATGAACTCGGTGGCCAGCCAGTCGAGCAGGGCGGGATTCGACGGCCATTCGCCCCGGGTGCCAAAGTCCTCCGCCGTTTTCACCAGGCCGACGCCGAAGAACTGTTGCCAGAACCGGTTCACGGTGACCCGGGCGGTCAGGGGATGGTGGGGATCGACCAGCCAGCGGGCCAGGGTGAGGCGATTGGTGACCTCGGACTGCGGGAGGGGCGGCAACACCGACGGCACGCCCGGACCCACTTCCTCGCCGTGCTTGTCGTACTGGCCGCGGATGAGTAACCAGGTCTTGCGCGGCTGGGGAAGTTCCTGGGAAACCAGGCTCGAGGGGATCTCCCTTTCCAAGGCCGCGCGCTGCTCCCGTAGCGAGCCAACCTCCGCCCGCAGCGGGGCTAAACTCGAGGACGCGCCGGTATAGACGGTGGCCAGGAAGTGTTCCCGCAGCTTCTGGCGCTGGGTGTTATCGCGCTGGTCCGGTTCGACTTTAAGCAGGGTTTTGATCTCGGCGGGAGCGGTCGAGCTACCACCGAGGTTGCGCTGCACTCGCTCCCAGGCTGCCAAAGAAAGGCCGGGGTCCTGGGCCGGGTCGCTCGGACTGAGCAAACCGGCCTTGTCCCAATACACCGCGCCGTCAAATTGGGTGAATGCCATGCCGGCAATCTTCATGCCCGGCTGGAGGCCCATGGCCGCGGCGTCCACCTCCAGGCGCACCCACTTCCCCGTTTCCGGCAGCGCACCCATCAAGAGTTTCTCGGTGGTGGCCCGGGCGCCGAAGGGGATGGCCTCGGCATCCCCCCAGTTGGCGCGATGACGCCATTCGCCCGTGTGATACTGGAGCATGACCGCCTTGGGGGGGTCTTTCGGATCGAGATAAACGTAGGCGAAGAGTTTGTCACCGGAACCAACGGTCAGGGGCTGCGCCCCGCCGTTAAAGAACACCTGGTGCAACCCTTTGCCGGCGCGGAGCAAGGCGCGTTCCCCGCTGAACACCGGACCCTCCTGGCGCGTCACCCAGCGATTGGTAATGTCGGCGCCCGCGTATTGCGGTTCGGCGTGGTCCGGGAAATTATCTTCGATCCAGACGGTCTCCTTCGGTTCGGGTTTGGGGGCGTTGGTCAGCGTGGCTGGGTCCGAGTAGGGCAGGGTGGCGACCAAATCCCGGGTGCGGGCGCCCAAGTCGCCGAGGCGCCGGTCGAACTCGGCTAGCTTCTGTTCCTGCTCCGGAGTGGGGACCTTCAGGCTGGGGGGCGGCAAGAGCGCGTTACCGTCCATCGCCTGTTCATTGAGGTTGTTAAAGAGAGCGGACAGTTGGTAGAACTCCTTCTGAGTGATGGGGTCCAGTTTGTGGTCGTGGCACACGGCGCACCCCATCGTCAGGCCCAGCCAGGCGGCGGACGTGGTTTCGACACGGTCCACGGCATAGCGGACGCGGAATTCCTCGTCGATGGCGCCCCCCTCGCTGGTGGTCATATTGCAGCGGTTAAAGCCGGAGGCGACGCGCTGTTCGCGGGTGGCGTCGGGGAGCAGATCGCCTGCCAGTTGCCAGACGGTGAACTGGTCGAAGGGCAGGTTCCGGTTGAAGGCCGAGACCACCCAATCACGGTAAGGCCAAACCGACCGCTCATTATCGATGTGCATCCCGTGCGTGTCGGCGTAGCGGACCAGGTCCAGCCAGTACTTGGCCATGTGCTCACCGTAGCGGGGCGATGCCAGCAACCGATCCACCGCCCGTTCGTAGGCGCCCGGTTGCGAGTCGGCCAGAAAAACATCCACCTCCGCCGGCGTGGGAGGCAGGCCCGTCACATCCAAGCTCAAGCGCCGGATGAGCGTCTCGCGGGGGGCCTCGGGCGCAGGCGACCATCCGCGGGCCTCCAGCCCCGCCGCCACGAACCGGTCGAGGTCGTTGCGCACCCAATTAGTGGCCCCCGTCCTGGGCGCTTCGGGCCGGACGGGCGGCTCGAAGGCCCAGTGTTTTTGGTACGCGGCGCCGGCTTCGATCCAGTGGCGCAGGGCCTCCAGGTCGCGGGGTTTTAGCTTCTTGCCCGACTCCGGCGGCGGCATGGCCTTCTTCGGGTCGGTGGCCGTGACGCGGGTCCAGAGCTCGCTGCCGGCGAGGTTGCCGGGTTGGATCGCCGCCCGGCCATCGTGAAGCGCGGTGGCCCCTTCGGGGATATCCAGGCGCAGATTGGCCTTCCGTTTGCCGGCATCGAAACCGTGGCAGGGAAAGCAGTTGTCCGAGAGGAGGGGCCGGATATCCCGGTTGAACAGGACGGGGGCATCCGCGGCGAGGCCTCGTCCGCCGCCTATCAAAAAGGCTGCGGAAGCTGCCGCCCGGATCAGAAGTCTTGCTCGAATCAGTCCTGCTGGTTTCACGGTGCTGGTCCCGGCCCGGTTTCCGCGCGCCGCAAGTCGCTCGAGCCTGGGTGCAGGCAACATAACCCGCCAAGGGCATTCGACAAGGTAAAAGTGCGGATTAGACTCGCCCGGCAGGGCTCCGGTTCCCGCTGTCTTCACCCAGCGCTACATGTGAGGATGAGCGGCGCCCTTGCAGGGCGCAACCACGTTTTCGCGAGCGTACCGAGGACAAGCGAAGCGCCGCCCAGGGAACCGGTGTCCACACCTTCCGGCCCGCCCTGCAAGGGCGGGAGTCCGCGTGTCACACCCAAAGAAACCGCTCGTCGAACGCCATTTCGTATCGCTTCAAGAGGCCTCGGAACTCCTCCTGGAAGGTTGTCACCCGATGATGTTCCTCCTGGCTCGCGATGTGCGAGGTGACCTGGGACACGCCCGATTGGCCGATCGAGAAAGCGCCGTAGCCCCCTGGCCAATGGAACTGCCCAAACTCAGGCCCCTGGGTCTTGAGCTATTTGGACGAGCCGCGTTTGACTTCCATTTTTTGGGTTGTCGGGCATGAGCTTCCGTGTTAGGTAGGGGTATGCCTGAACGCTCGCCTGGGTAGTTGATCCGTGGATCGGAGCGCCCGCTCGCCGGTCTGCCGTATCGCCCGTTACCCGTGGCAATGCCACGGCGGAGGGTGGAGGGGTTTTCTAAACCTGCGGGCCTCGGGGCAAACCGGGTACGCGGCCGACTGGGAAGTCGGCGAAACGGCAGGCTGGAAGGCCTGCGCCACGGGTACGCGGCGATATCGGGTCTGATATGAAAGCCCAACTGCAAAGCCTGTTCTTCGCGCTGGCCTTGCTGAGCGGCGTCCACGAACTCGCCGTCCAGGGCGCGGTTTTTCCGATCGCCACCAACGGTGTCGCGAGCCAGGCGGGGATCTTCGCCGCGTTCGGCGGCAGCAATTATCTGGTCGGCCTCCAAGGAGATGGCACCACCAATGACACCGCCATCTGCGCCCAACTGGTTTCGACCAACGGCGCCGTGGTGGGTGCCCGCATCCTGACCGGGCGGACCGGGGGCATTCCCTTCGTCGCCTCCGGAGGAACCAATTTTCTCTTGTGCTGGTCCGATAACCGCCTGGCGGCGGGGGGAGGGAACGATCAGGTATATGGGCAGTTTGTGAGCGGGTCGGGCACGCTGGTGGGCAGTCCGTTCACTTTTGGCCCCACCAACGAGGAGCAGAACATGGAAGCCGGTGGTGGCAGCCTGCTGGCCTTTGATGGCCGGAACTATCTGGCCGTCTGGGATACGGGCGCGTTTCATGACGCCTCCAGCGGTGACGTTCATGGAGCGCTTTTCAACCAAAGCGGGGCGCTGGTGGCGCCGGTGATCTCCATCACCAGCGGCGCTGCGGCGGCGCTGGCACCCGCCGTCACTTTTGGCAAAACCAATTACCTGGTGGTGTGGAACAATCAGCGGTCCGACGGTTCGGGGCTCTTTGACCTTTACGGCGAGTTTATTTCGACCAACGGCGCACCCGGTCCCGCGTTCGCCATCAGTCAAACCCCCACCCCCAGCTACAATCCCGGCTGTGTCGCCTTTGACGGCTCGGACTTTATGGTGGTGTGGAACAAGGACGTGGGACCGGGATATCCCAATCCCGCGATCTGGAACCTGTATGGCCGGTTGGTTTCGCCGGCCGGGACCTTCCCCGGAAACGAAGTCGCCATGGTTACTCGGACCAATTCCCCGGTCCATCCCGCGCTGGCTTCGGACGGCGCTAATTACCTGCTGGCGTGGGGCGAGGGCCTGCCGGCCGGCAATCCCCAAATGCTGTTTCAGATGTTTGACCCGGTGGCCAGTCCGATGAGCGCCGCCTTCCACTTGTTTGAGCCGCAAGGAGCCAATGCCCCGCTGTTTGCAGGGGTTTTGTTCGATGGCAGCCGCTTTGAAATCACGGCAGTCCTGGGCGGTGTCGCCGGCCTGGGCCCCAACGGCGCCGAATTCACCAGCACCACCGGCACCTGGGGTACGTTCCAAAGCTCGACCTTGACGGTGTCTGGCCCGCTCACCGTGGCCTTCACCGCCAACCCCACAAACGGGGTGGTGCCACTCACGGTGAACTTCGCCGGCGCCGGCGATGACAGCGCCGGCAATGCCATCAGCCAATGGAACTGGAGTTTCGGCGACGGTTCCACGGGCACGGCCCAGAATCCCTCCCACACCTACCGCACCCCGGGCGTTTTCTCCCCGACGCTTACAGTGACCAACAATCTGGGCCTCGCGATTACCAACGCCCACTCCGATCTGATCACCGCTTACCCTGCGGCTCCCGTTTATTCCGGGCTGGTCCTGAACGGCGGATTCGAGACCGGGGATTTCACCGGCTGGTTTCCGTTCGGAGCGGCCAGCCAGCCATTGGTGGACGACGGCTCCCAAACGGGGATAGCGCCCTACTCGGGGACCTACGAAGCGGCGCTGGGCACTTCCGGCACGCCCGGCCATCTGGCCCAAACCTTGTCCACCGTCCCGGGAGCCAGCTATTTGCTCTCGCTGTGGCTGGCTAATCCCCAGGCCGACCCCGGAGAGTTCATCGTTTCCTGGAACGGAAACCCGCTGCTGGACACCACGAATGTGGACCTCAACTGGACCCGCCTGCAATTTGTGGTTCCGGCAACCGGAACCAGCACGGTGCTGCAATTCGGGTTTCAAGACGATTATAACAACCTCGCGCTCGATGCCGTCGACGTGGAAAGCCGCTTTCTCCAGTTCGGCGCCACGCCGGCGACCGGCACCGCCCCGCTGACAGTGCAGTTCGCGGCCGCCGCCGCGGACAACCAGGGCACTCCCATCGCCAGTTGGTCCTGGAATTTCGGCGACGGCTCCGTTGGGAGCGGTCAAAACCTCTCCCATACTTACGCCGTTCCGGGATTCTACTTTCCCAGTCTCCTGGCGACCAACCACCTGGCCGGCAGAATCTCGGGCGCCGGCCCCTCCATCGAGGCCTACTTTGCCACCGGTCTGGTGCTCAACGGGAGCTTCGAAACCGGGGATTTCACCCATTGGACCAGCGGCGGGAACTTCTCTTTTTGTTCCGTCGCCAACAGTGCCGCCTACGCTCACTCCGGCCACTATGGCGCCGACCTCGGGCCGTTCGGATCCCTCGGCCACCTGTCCCAAACGCTGCCCACGACCGCGGGGATGTCCTATGTGCTCTCGTTGTGGCTGGACAGCCCCGATGGCCAAACCAACAATGAATTCCTCGTGACCTGGAATGGCTATCCGCTCTTTGATGAAGTGGATATGCCCGCGATCGGGTGGACTAACCTGCAGTTTCTGGTTTCGGCGACCGGAACCAATTCGGTCTTGGAATTCGGATTCCGCGATGACCCCAGCGCCCTCGGCCTGGATGACATCCGCGTCGTGCCGACCCCGCCCGACCTGGCGGGCGTGAGCCTCGCGGGCGCCAACCTGGTGCTCCACGGCGTCAACGGCCAATCCGGTGCAACCAGCTTCGTCTTGATGAGCACCAATCTCACCTTGCCTTCGAGCCAGTGGACCCGTTTCGCCACCAATGTTTTGAGCGCCAGTGGAAATTTCACTATCACCCTCACCAACACCGTAACTCGCGGCGTCCCGCGGAGGTTTTACCGGCTCGAAACGCCCTGAGCGAAAGCAAACCCCGCCCTTCACCTATGCCCAACCGCCTTTTTCAGTTTGCCGGTCGCCTTCGTCTGGTGGTCGCCTGCCTGGGTTTGATCATCGGGTTCCCGCGACTTGCCCACGCGGGAGTGGAAGGCAATCTCGGCTCTCCGCCACCGGTCCAGGTCGCCGTTCCCTCCAACGACCGCCAAGCCGGCTCCTCGCCGGTGGCTGTGCCGGCGCCGAGCGCGAAGGCCGTGAGCCATTATCGATCGAGCCTGGTACTGTTGGTCGTGGAGGTTACCTGGAGCCTGGCCCTGTTGACTGGGTTCCTGTTCAGCGGGGCCTCGGCGCGGCTGCGATCCTGGGCGGAAAGCCGCGGACGGCGCTGGTATTGTTCCTTTGCCCTTTATTGCCTGGTCCTGGCCACAGGTTATTATGTGGCCAGTTTGCCAATGGCGTGGTACGCGGGTTTTGTTCACGGGCACGCCTATGGTCTGTCCAACCAGACCTTTAGCCGATGGTTCGGGAACTCGCTCAAAGCACAGGCCATTCAAATCGTGATGATCCTGGCGCTGGGCTGGATCCCTTTCCGGTTGGTCCGCCGGAGCCCCGACCGCTGGTGGCTCTACCTGAGTTTGGGAGCGATCCCGTTCATCTGCTGCCTGTGCCTCATTCAGCCCGTGGTCATTGACCCGCTCTTCAACCAGTTCCAACCGTTGCCAGACCAGGCCCTGGAATCGAAGATCCTCGCCCTGGCCGCGCGGGCGGGAATTCAAGGCAGCCGGGTCTACCGTGTGGACAAAAGTGTGGACACTTCGGCGGTCAACGCCTACGTCACCGGGTT
>Ga0316225_1001247_pt1 | contig 25476 bp, 24 predicted proteins | sample TBH18015metaG_FD_206010 | JGI IMG/M metagenome (GOLD analysis project Ga0316225, IMG submission 206010) | Freshwater microbial communities from Trout Bog Lake, Wisconsin, USA - TBH18015 | ecosystem: Environmental > Aquatic > Freshwater > Lake > Hypolimnion/Profundal zone | place: USA: Wisconsin... | reverse complement strand
AATTTTCTTACATCCTGCGACCTGGTTTATTGTCGGCGCCCTGCTTCTTCCTTTTGCCAAGAAGCTCAACCTGCAGAAGGCGCTCCTGATCGTCGTCCCGGTGATGGCCTTTATCCAGATCTACGCCCTGCCGGAAAACTTCGGAACAGTGCATTACCTGGGCTTTGACCTGATCTTTGGCCACAAGGACAAGCTCACCTTCGTCTTTCTCCACGTCTTCACCCTGATGGCGGTCATCGGTTGCATCTACGGCCTCAAGGTCGAGGAGACCGAACAGCATATCGCGGCGTTTCTCTACGTCGCCGGGTCGCTCGGGGTAACACTGGCCGGGGACTACCTGACGATCTTCATCTTCTGGGAACTGATGGCCTTTGCCTCGACCTTCCTGGTGTGGTTCAGGAAGAAGAAGCGCTCCATCGAGGCGGGGTATCGCTATCTTCTGGTGCATGTTGCGGGCGGCCTGATTCTCCTGGCTGGCATCTTTCTGCGCTACCAGAACGTGCACGACCTGACCTTCCACAGGATTCTCGTTGAGGGCGCAACAGTCGCCGACTACCTGATCCTGGTTGGTTTCGCGCTGAACGCCGCGGTGCCGCCGATCCACGCCTGGCTCCCGGACGCCTACCCCGAGGCCACCGTGGCCGGCGCCGTCTTCATGTGCGCCTTCACCACCAAGACCGCGGTGTATGTACTGGCCCGGGCCTTTCCCGGCTTTGAGGTGCTGATGTGGGCCGGCGCCATCATGACCCTCTACGGCGCCGGCTACGCGACCATAGAAAACGACGGGCGCCGCATCCTGGCCTACCACATCATAAGCCAGGTCGGCTACATGGTCTGCGCGGTCGGCATCGGCACCGAGATGGCGATCAACGGCGCTTGCGCCCACGCCTACGCTCACATCCTCTACAAGGCGCTCCTGTTCATGGGGGTCGGCTCGGTACTGCAGATGACCGGCAAGTCCAAACTCTCCGAGCTGGGCGGACTCTACAAATACATGCCGATCTCACTGATCCTGACCGTGATCGGCGGTATCTCCATATCCGGGTTCCCGCTCACCTCCGGCTTTGTTTCCAAGTCGATGATTGTCGAGGCGGCAGGGCAGCATCATCAACTGGCCGTCATGCTGATGCTTCTGGGCGCCGCGGTCGGTACCTTCCTCTCGGTCGGCCTCAAGCTCCCTTACTTCATCTGGTACGGCGGCAGACAGTCCGACTTTGAGGCACAGGATCCACCCTGGAACATGCAGCTCGGCATGGCGATCGCCGCGTTCATGTGCATCTTCATCGGCTGCAATCCGGACTACCTCTACAACATGCTCCCGTTTCCGGTCCACTACAAGCCGTACTTCGGCTACCACGTCTCGGAATCGCTGCAGATGTTCGCCTTCACAGGTCTCGGCTTCTACCTCCTGATCAAGAAGCTTACACCGAAAAGGCACCCGGTCATGGATGCTCTCAGGGCGCCGCTTACCCCTGCGCACAATGTGCACCACCCGACCGGTCCGCTGATCAACCTGGACTTCGACTGGTTCTACAGAAAAGGGGCCCGCGTCTTCATGTGGATTGCCAATAATCCACTGAACGCCCTGAACGAGTTTGTCAGCAATATCTATCAGAACATCGGCTGCCGCATGACAATGGCCATCGCGAAATGCTCCTCCTGGTTTGACTGGAACGCCATCGATGGTCTCATCGACAATTCGGCGGCCGGCGTGGTGGCGTTCGGTGATTTGACCAGGAGGCACGTCACCGGAAATCTGCAACATTACATCGGCGGCTCCGTTGCCGGCGTCTTTGTGATCCTTGCGATAGTAATCTTTACCTAGAATCCAGAAGGTACCCATGGAAAAGTTTCTGATTGCCAACACCCTAAGCTACCCGATCCTCTCGATGATCATGATCATTCCGGTTATCGGTGCCTTGATCACCCTGTTCCTCAAGAACGATACGGTGCTCAAGGCGTGGGGTCTCATCGTCACCGTTGCGACGATGGTGATCTCCTTTACGCTCTACACCGCGTTCGATGCGAGCACAGCGAAATACCAGTTCGTCGAGCTACGCACTTGGTTTCCGTCCGTGAACCTGGATTACGTGGTCGGAGTCGATGGCATCAGCGTGCTCCTGGTGCTCCTGACCACCTTCATTATGCCGCTCTGCATCCTCTGCTCCTGGAACTACATCAAGGTGCGCATGAAGGAGTTCATCTTCGTGACGCTTCTCATGGAAGCGGCGATGATCGGCGTCTTCGTCAGCCTCAACACGGTACTCTTCTACATCTTCTGGGAAGGGATGCTGGTACCCATGTACCTGCTGATCGCGGTCTGGGGAGGCGCGCGTCGCGACTACGCTTCGATCAAGTTCTTCCTGTACACTTTTGTCGGCAGTATCTTCCTCCTGGTTGCCGTGATCGCCCTCTACGTTACCACCGGTACCTTCTTCATCCCGGCGCTCATGGAGCACAGCTACTCCATGAACTACCAGCTCCTGGTGTTCCTGGCCTTTGCCCTCTCCTTTGCCATCAAGATGCCGGTCTATCCACTGCACACCTGGTTGCCGGCTGCCCACGTCGAAGCGCCTACCGCAGGTTCGGTGATCCTGGCCAGTATCCTTCTCAAGATGGGGGGTTACGGATTCCTGCGATTCTGTCTGCCGCTAGCGCCTAACGCCACTATGGTCTGCATACCGTACATGATCGCCATCGCGGTGGTCTCCATCATCATCGGCGGCTACCTGGCCTTAGGACAGTCCGACATCAAAAAGCTGATCGCCTACTCTTCCGTTGCCCACATGGGGTTCGTGACGCTTGGCATCTTCCTGCTGAGTTCCACCGGCATCAAAGGCGCCATGCTGCAGATGATCAACCACGGCATCACCACCGGCGCACTCTTTATCTGCGTTGGCATCATCTACGAGCGCACCCATAGCCGCGAAATCAAGGACAACTCAGCGCTCGGGATGGAGATGCCGATCTACGTGACTTTTCTCGCCATCTTCTCCTTGAGCTCCTTCGGCTTCCCCGGCACCAACAGTTTCGTCAGCGAGTTCATGGTGCTGATCGCCGCCTTTGCCAAGTACCCGCTGGTGGGGGGCGCCGCCATCATCGGCGCCATAATGGCTGCGGCCTACATGCTGCGCCTGTTGCAGAAGATGATCTGGGCCGACTCCGATGGGCATGCCCACCACGCAGGGCATGGCGACGATGCTCACGGCGGCGGGCACGGCGAGGAACATGGTGCAGAGCATCATCTCTTCGACCTCAACCTGCGCGAGATCGGCACCCTGGGATTTCTGATGTTCTTTGTCTTCTGGGTCGGCTTCAATCCCAAACCGCTCCTGAACATGATGGACTCCAGCGTCAATCACCTGCTGCAGCAGGTTGAGACCGGCGTACAAAAAGGTTCACTAGATAAAGTTGGTCAGGTAGTACGTGTGAAGGCAGAAAGCCGCTAATGGAATTGATAGCTCCCCCTGTCTTCAGCCTAAAAAGCTTAATAAAAAGCGAGAACAATCTATGCAGATAACCCAGTTGCTCCCAGAGATAGCCTTGTCGATCATGGTGCTGGTGCTCTTTGCGACCTCCCTTGGTAAATTTAAGGCAGGTACCCTGAATCTTATCGCTCTCGCCCTCTCCGCCATTGCACTTTTTGCGGCCGTTGCCGGCTGCGGTGAACAGGGTCTGCTCTTCTTCGATACCTACCGGGTAGATCTCCTCTCCCAGATCTTCAAGATCATCACCACTCTCGGGCTCTTTCTCGTAATAAGCTCCAGCTCGGGACTGCGCGGTATCACGGAAAACCTGAAGGCTGAATATTACATGTTTCTCGCCATAGGCGCCTTTGGTCTGGTTTCGCTGGCGAGTTCGGTCGAACTCCTTACCATCCTGATGAGCCTTGAGATATCCGCTTTCTCGCTCTACATTATCATCCCCTTTCGCAACCCGGACCACTACCGCGATCACCTGGAAGCAGCCATCAAGTACTTCCTTTTCGGCACCATCGCCACTGGGCTGATGCTCTTCGGCATGAGTTACCTCTTCGGGGTTACCGGCACCACCTACCTCGCCGGAATGGCGAAAGTGCTTCCCAAGCTTTTGCATACCGAACCGCTGGCCGTGGTGGGGATGATACTTCTGTTCTGCGGCTTCTTCTACAAGCTGGCCCTTTTCCCGCTACACTTCCTGGCTCCCGACGTCTACACCGGGGCTGCCAACGAGACCACCAGTTTTATCGCCACGGTCCCCAAGGCAACCGCTATCGCTGTGCTGGTGCGGCTCGCTCACACCGCGGGCGTCGAGGTGGGACAGCTCACCTGGGTGATGGCAGTCTTTGCCGTTGGCTCGATGACCTTGGGTAACCTGTCGGCACTGGTGCAGCAGGACCTGAAGAGGCTTCTGGCCTATTCCTCCATTGCTCACGCTGGCTACGTCATGCTCGGGGTCTTGAGCGCCAACGAGCTGGGACTCGCCTCGGTCATCTACTACATGGGCGGCTACCTGCTGATGAACCTGTCTTGTTTCTACGTCATCTATCAGTTGGCCCCTAGCGGCGAGAACCTCACTTTTGAAGATCTCAAGGGGCTCTACAAGAGATCCCCTCTCCTGGCTTTCGTGCTGGCAACCGGTGCCTTCGGCATGACCGGCATTCCGCCGACCATCGGCTTCACCGGGAAACTGCTGGTATTCACCGCAGCCATCCAGAAAGGCTTTTACGCCCTGGTCATCCTCGGGGTAATCAACGCCGCCATCTCCGCTTTCTACTATCTTAAATTGGTGCGCGCGTCGTACAGCCAGGAAGACGAACCCGGCGAGAACGTAGTGCTCAGTTTTCCGGTTAAAATACTCGGCGTCTTTTTCATCGCAGCAATCATTCTCACCGGCGTGTTGCCCCAGAGCTTTATTGCTCTCGCCAAGGAAGCAGTGGCCGGGATGCTCTAAGGCATCAACAATATTGCAGAGCATATAATCCCCTCAACCGGACGGACCAACCAATACTTTTGCGAGATCTTTCTTGTGCCCCTGTCGTGAAGCCGCGACAGGGGCCTTTTTATTGTGCAGAATCAGATTTTACCGCAGATTTACAATCGAAATTTTATTGAGAACGTGCCCCTATCATCGCCGCACATGCTAACTGTGCTCCCTAAACTCATATAAATGGAAATCGATAGGCCTTCTAAATCTCCCTCAAATACGCCTCCTTGATCTCGCTCGCCTGAATCCCAAGGTAAGCGAGGGTCTGTTTCTGGCTTGAGTGATTATATATCTGCATTAGAGTGGGTATGTCCGTGTTGAACATGGTACGGTGAATATAGCCGAAGGTCTTCCTCAGAGTATGGCAGCCGTAATTCCCTTTCAGATTGATTCCCCGGCACCAGGCCTTGACCAGGCTGTTCAGGTACGGCACACAAAGCGACTGTCGGCCTTTCCTGGACTGGAAGAGAAATTCCCCGTCGACAACGTCCGGCATCGTCCGCAACAGACACTGGACAGCCTCATGCACGTTCTTGTTGATGGTCACATCCCGGAGTTTGCCGGTCTTCTTCTCCTTGAGGCTGAAATGCTCCCCTGGCTGCAGGTTGCGCACTTGGCCCACGGTGATCCGGAGGAAGTCGCTCGCCCGAAGATTTGTATTGATTCCTAGGGTAAAAATTGCCAGGTCCCGGGGCCGTTCCGACAGCAGCTTTTTGATGAGCCGGATATCCTTCGGCTCGCGGATCGGCTCGACCTTGGTGGTGGAGTTCTTTTGAGGTCTATTGTTTGGGCGCATTGTGCTCTCCTCAAATATTATATTTTATGACTAATATTCATAATACTTTATGTTCAAAAATGTTTGGGGGCAACCGGTAAAGGCAAAAAACGCCGCAAGACCTTGTTTCATGAGGCTTTGCGGCGTTTATGCGAATCTCAACTTATACAAAGAAGTTTAGATTCCCTTTCTGAGGGGCATTCCTGTGATTCTTCTCTCCCACAATTGAAAAATAATGGTGACGTTGCCGGTGTGCTGTTCGAGTTGATACCCCCTGACAAAAAATCAAAGCGTCGGGCAAAAAACCGGCGATCAGCCTATCCTGCCCTTCTATAAATTTCTTATCTTTTTATCTCTTCTCTTGGTCATGATCAAAAAAATATCTGATGGTTCCGAGAAAAAAATCAGCACCGGAAGATCAAAAAATTGCAGTAGAAAAGACGGAAGTATTTTCATCGCAAATTGTCGGAAAGCTCCCGTACTGGTTTTTTGCCCGTAAGATTTGTGGATCACCGCGGGCCATTCTTTCCCCCATGGCAGCGCGGGGCCTTGTAGCGATAGGACGAAAAACGAGCTGACCGACGACACGCGAATCCTCCGGGCGCCTCGCCGATCAGCTCGTCCTATCGCGGCTCCTTTGTGGTCGGATGATTTCGAGGCTCCAAATCACTTCTAAGGGGTTTGGCTGGACTAGGAAAGAAAAGGGTGGCATGCTGCGGCAAAAACGGCTCAGAAACGAAATTTGAAGGCCTGGGATTTGATTTTGGTGTGGTCCGAGCTTATGAGCGAAGCAAATGGACACAGCGAAGCGTAACGCCTGGCCTTTGACGGTATTTCAGAAGAACAATTATCAAGGATTGGTTACCCCTTCTTTGTAAATGTTTATATTGAGGGATGAATTTATTTTTAGTGTGGCTTAATAAGGATATACTGTATCTATTCTTTCGGGTCCGGTTTTTTCTTGATTACCGGAACCATGGAATCCTGATTAGGCTGTGCGTTCAAATAATTAGACGAAACTGCGCGAGAATTAAGCATAAAAATACTGTTATTCCAAGGGAAAAAGGGTTGCAATTTACGTTTAGGCATAGTAAAAAGTTTTTTTGAAACGGGTGAAAAATCTTTCGTCAGTCATTGGAAACTGGAGTCTGCAGATGGCGGGAAGGTTTTTTCCGAATAATCATGGCCAAACTGCTGGCCAGACCAAACAACACTAGGAGGCAAAACAATGGAGTACCAGGGTTTCAAGATCAAGATCAGGCTCGCAGGTATGGAAGGCTTTGAAGCTACTATCGTCGATGCCAACGGTGGCGCCTGTGGCAGGGTTTATTCCCGCGTGAGCGAAGACGGCGCCGTTGCTGAAGCCCGTGCATTTATAGACAAGAAGCTGGCCTGAGCCACATACATTGTCGTCTGTACTGAGCTAACAATGCAATGCAGGGTTTTAAGCCCGCCTTTTCGGGAGTGTTCCCGGAACAGGCGGGCTTTTTATTACTAGCGTTTCCTTACCAGAGCAATCTGTTCACTGTAGGCGGGGTAATTCACTACAATCATGAAATTAATTCTACTCTCCCCTACCTTTTATAAAAATTTCTCGTAAAATTGTCTCCAGTGCTTGGCCGCCGATGTCTTTGGCGAACTCGTTTGTCTGATTCAACAGTGCCTTGTACTCCTGTCCATCAGGATCTGCGAGAATTCGTTGGAACGCCTGTTCGATTTCAGCAGCTACCAGACGTTCACGGGCGTTTTTCTCACGAGCCAGGTCTTGCTCGATCGCCTCAGCTCTCAACTCAGCCGGAGATTGGTAATTGACTGGTCGTGGAAAAGATCCGCCTGTTGTCCGGAGGTGGCCGAAAAACCAGCTCACGGCGTCTTTTTTTACATCAGTTCGGCGGTCATTGTTTTCGAGGTCAAATCTTGCCCATTCGAGCTGCAGTTTCATCACTGTTGGCTCGACTTCAAATTGCTGGCACCATTTTGAAACCTGACTTTCACTAAGGCCTTCTTCCTCCCAATATGCACCGATTACCCCCGTAAAAATGTTTACGTTTCCTGGCTCGGTTTTAGTAGTAGTTTTTTCATATAAACTACTACTACTAAAGGGATGAGCCGGCTCATGAACCGGATAATGAGCCGGCTCATGAGCCGGCTTAAAAATAGGCTTATTAACCGGATAGCCAACCGGTTCATGAACCGGATAATGAGCCGGTTGGTTAGTCGGATGAAATATGGGGACGAATTCTGATCCCAGTATTCGTGATGCATATTCGTTACAAAGATGTGGATTGAGCGCATAAGTGAAGCCGCGCATTGTGTGGTTTACGTCTAGAGCCGTTGAGCTGATAAAGCCATCTTTAACAAAAACTCGCAGCGAATACTTAACAGTGGCGATATTCACTCCAGTGTCCCTTGAGATGGACTCTCTTTTTGTACGTCCGCCGGCAGTAATTAAATAAAGCAATACTCTCCCTTGTTTTTCAGTATATGGATACCACAGTTCTGGGTCTATTGGCTTAGCCGGATGTTTAGCCTGATATTTAGTCGGTTGATTGGTTATGTAGTGAACCGGTTCATTACCCGGTTCACTATCCGGCTTATGAACGGGCTCATGAACCGGATAATGAACCGGATGATTAGCCGTATGCTTAGCCGGCTCGTGAGCCGGCTCATTATCCGGATAACCGGCTTTAGCCGGATGTTTAACCGGTTCATTAACCGGTTCATTAACCGGCTTGCTATCCGGGTAATTATTAGTTGTGTTGTAAGCCGGTTTATCGTCCGCTTCATTAGCAGATTGCTTAACCTCTTGCTTGGCCAGGTGGCTTAGATCAACTTGTGCTAGAGACACTGGCAGGCCAGGGCTATCAGGAAGAGGAGATTCGCTAATTAAGACAGGAGGGGGGGGTGATTCTTCGTGTAGCGCCTTGAAAGTGGCATTAATAACTTCATCGTTGCCGAGTTTTTCGCCAAAATCAATAGTCTTCTTTTTGGCTTTTTTTCGTTCAGTTACACCACTTTTTTCAAACATTGTGGTGAATCTGTTAGAAACCGTAGTATTTGTCATTTCAACAATTCCATGAGTTCCTCTGCCAAAAGTTTGAATCGCTTGGCTCCTGTAGAGTGGGGGGCAAAGCGGATTACCGTTTTACGATCTGCTTCGGCTTTCTGAATGTCTGTATTCGATGGTATTGTAACGCTGAAAATCTTGTCACCAAACTGTCTCCGAAGGTATTCAACGGAGGTTTTTGATATGCTCGCCCGCATATCGACTTTATTAATTACCGCACGAAGGAATTTCAAGCCGTGTTTTACAGTAGAGCTTGCAGCTTGAATAGCTTCATATGCCGATTTAAACCCGTCTATTGAATAACGGCTGCCTGCCTCAATGGGGATTATCGCGGAATCAGAGCAGATCAGGGCCATCATGACGAATAAGCCCAGGTTTGGCGGGCAATCGATCAGAGTGATATCATAGTTTGTTTCTGCAAATTCGTGTACATGATCTCGTAGAAGGTAATAGCTAGACCGAACATCAGAGTAGAGATCGACTTCAACAGTGTCTGTGTGATTTGTATTTGGTATGATATCAACGCCATCATAAGCAGTTGGGTACACACACTTTTCGACAGGCAATTCATCTCGATATAAGTTGAATAGTGTGTTTGCACCGGCAGGAGGGGAGAGGATGCTGGTTGTATTTGCTTGTGGGTCTTGATCAATCACGAGGACTTTTTTGCCCCGATTAGCAAGAGCATGGGCAAGATTTTGGGTAACCGTGCTCTTACCAACTCCGCCCTTGTTGTTTAATATACTGATTATCACTAATACCCCCCCCCATATTCAGTAAAGCAGATAAAATGATTCATTGTGGTTTATATACACATAAGATGCTATGTGGTCAATGTTTTTTTATGGATTAATGATTTCGTAGTATACAAATAAGCGGGTAAGGTGATAGTGTCTTGACACTCAGCAATAGCTTGGGTTTGTGATTGATGTGGCAAAAGACTGATGCGGCGGCAGAGGTCGTAAAGAGTGAAAATTAGTGGGTGAGTGAGCTGGTCGTGGCAGATGCGCACTTTCCACCAGCAACAGAACATAAATTTGTTATTGCCAATGTTCGATCTATTCGAAAACTGTGAAAAAAAAGCATTGACATTGCCTGATTTTCGGTGGTAGAAAACAATATCTAAAAAGTAATTTCCTATCAATTCTGTCTGCTTGACTTCAATGTGGAATCTAGCAATATTACGATCGTTCGTGGTTAATCCACAATTCGAACGTTGCGGTTGTTAATCAACTGATCCTCGCGGCGTTTTCACGCAAGAAAAACGTCGTTACATGGAGATGTGTATGTCGTCAAAAACTCCTGCCTCCGGCACCGGATTCGAGCCAAAGATCATCGCCTTTGTATGTACGTGGTGCACGTACACGGGAGCGGATCTAGCCGGAACCAGCCGCATGCAGATGCCCCCCAATGTCCGCGTCGTCCGCCTTAATTGCAGTAGCCGGGTAAACCCACAGTTCGTGATGAGAGCATTCGAGCGAGGGGCCGATGGCGTAATTATCAGCGGTTGTCATCCGGGCGATTGCCATTACAGTACCGGCAACTACTTCACCCGCCGTCGCATTGCAATCTTCAGCGAACTGCTTGACTTTGTGGGAGTAGATTCCCGGCGTCTAACGATGTCGTGGGTATCAGCGTCCCAGGGAGGCAAGTGGCGTGACGTAGTTAGCAAAGCGATTGCAAACGTGAAGGAACTTGGACCGTTCCATCAGTTTAGCCAGGTGGAAGGGGGAGAACAGCAATGAGCGAAATGAATGAACTTGCCGCCAAGCTGCTTTCCGAGGGCACGGTCAAGGTTGTGATCGGCTACGAGCAAGGACCGGCTGGCGTTCGGCCAGCGTTTATAACCGATCCGGCGAAGGCCGAGACGCTGATATTCGATTCGCGCTGCGTGCAGAACCTTGCTGTTTATCTGAACCCGCGACGCAGTCACGTTGTCACTCTGGGCAAGGTAGCGGTCATTGTGAAGGGCTGTGATTCGAAAGCAGTCGCCGGACTCATTCGCGAATATCAGGTAAAGCGTGAGGATATCGTCATCATCGGTGTGCGCTGCGGTGGTGTGGTACGTCGCGCTGATATGACTGCTGAGTTGACGGCGGACACTGTCTCCGACAAGTGCCAGGACTGTGATGTCCGCGAGCCCAAGTTCTGCGACCACTTGGTGCTACCATTGCCACCGGCTCCACCAATAACGACCCGTCGCGCAGACAAAATAGCCGAGTTGACCAAGATGACGCCGGATGAGCGCTGGGCCTACTGGAGCGAGCAGCTGGATCGCTGCATCCGTTGCCACGCTTGCCGTGAAGTCTGTCCCCTTTGCACCTGTGTACAGTGTATTGCCGACAAGAACCGGCCGCAGTGGATTCCAACCTCAGCGACGCTGCAAGGCGACGTCATGTGGCAGATAACGCGTGTGCTGCACTTGGCTGGCCGCTGTGTGGATTGCCAGGAATGCGAACGGGCGTGTCCGCTGGACATTCCGCTTGGGCTTCTCACCCGATACGTGGCGCAGATGGTGGAAAAGCGCTTTGACTACAAAGCTAGCGACGACCCGAGCGTAGTTGCGCCAATGGGTGAATATCGCACCGACGACGAAGAGGGGTTCATCTTATGACAATCAAGATGGTCTCGCATGCGGATCTTGCAGCGCTGGTTGCCGAATTGATCGCTGGCAATACGCAAGTGATTGCGCCGGTGCAGGCGAAAGAAAATCCCGCAGCGACTGATTACAAGCAAATTCAGAAACTCGAAGATGCGACACTAGGGACTCTGCCGCGGCGCTCGATCAAAGAATTTTTGTTCCCGCCATCCGAAGTGTTTTTACGCTACAAGCAGCACAAGGGCGATGTAACGGTTGAGGAAGCTTCGCTTACTCGACCGAAACAGGTGATCATCGGTGCCAAACCCTGCGATGTCGCTAGCACGGACATTCTCGACAAGGTGATGAACTGGGACTATCGCGATGAGCTCTGGTTTGCTCGTCGCGAAGCGACCACGATTGTCAGCCTGTTGTGCCCTGGCCTGGATAATAACTGCTTCTGCACTTCGGTAGGTGCCGGACCCGACTCAACGAGTGGATCGGATGCGATGCTGATTCCGGTGGATGGCGGATACCTGGTTGAGCTCGTGACCGAGAAGGGTAAGGCGCTCTTCGGTGCACGCGCAAAGGAAGTCACTGACAGCAAGTTGTTAGCTAAGGTTGAAGAACTGCGGCAAGAAGCGCGCAAGAAAGTGGAGCAGAACCTGCCTGTCGTGCCGGCGGAAATGCCCGAATGGCTGGCTGCCAACTTTGCTAACGTCTACTGGGATACACTGCCACTGCGCTGCCACGGATGTGGTGCTTGCACTTTTGTGTGCCCCACATGCCACTGTTTTGAAATCGCGGACGAGCGCGAAGATGTGGGAGGCGGTGTTCGCCGCCGCAACTGGGATGCCTGCCAGACAGGCAAGTTCACCGTCCATACCTCCGGCCATAACCCGCGCAACACACAGAAAGAAAGATTTCGCCAGCGCGTCATGCACAAGTTCTCCATTTACCCAAAACGTTTCGGTGATCTGCTTTGCACCGGGTGCGGCCGTTGCGCGCGGGTCTGTCCGGGAGGCATGAGCATTCAGGAAGCAGTGTGTCAGCTCATGGAAATTGCGGGCGCTGAGCCTCAGGGGAATGGCAAATGAATCTATATCAGCCCTATTTAATGCGAGTAGAAGAGGTTATCGACGAGACACCTGACGTACGCACGTTGCGGCTCGCGTTCCAGGACCCGAAGGTGGCCGAGGAGTTTACGTTCTCCGCAGGTCAGTTCGGTGAGTATTCAGTGTTTGGTGAAGGTGAAAGTACCTTCTGTGTTGCTTCGCCGCCTACACGTAAAGGATTCATCGAGTGTAGCTTCAAGATGACCGGCAGGGTAACCAGGGCATTGCGTCGCCTCGACGTTGGCGACACAATGGGCTTCCGTGGTCCTTACGGAAACAAGTTCCCGCTCGACACCATCATGAAGGGCAAGAACATCGTTTTCATCGCGGGCGGTATCGCCCTGGCGCCGGTTCGCTGCGTTATCGAGAACGTGTTGGACCTGCGCGACCAGTTCAAGGACGTGACAATAATCACCGGAGCTCGTTCGGTGGCCGATCTGGTCTACAAGTACAAACTTGAAGAGTGGGAAAAACGCGACGATGTGCGACTGGTGGCCTGCGTCGATCCGGGCGGCGAAACGCCGGACTGGAAAGGGGAGATCGGCTTCGTGCCGAACGTGGTCAAGAAAGCCGCCCCTTCGCCGGTGGACAGTTACGCCGTCATTTGTGGCCCTCCGGTCATGATCAAGTACACGCTGCCCGTGTTGAGTGAGCTCGGATTTCCCGATGACCACATCTACACGACGCTCGAGAACCGCATGCAGTGCGGCCTTGGAAAGTGCGGACGTTGCAACATCGGTGACAAATATGTCTGCAAAGATGGTCCGGTCTTCACTTTGACCCAGATCAAGAACTTACCACCGGAGTTTTAACGGGGCCAACGATAACAAGCGCCAGGGAGATGTAGATCAATGAAAAAAATCGGAGTATATGTTTGCCAGACGAGCGATGACGCGCAGGGTCCAGTGGATCTCAAAGCCGTCGCTGAGTACGCCGGGCGGTTGCCAGGTGTAGCAATGGCACGCGTTATTGCCGTCGATGGCGGGCTTGTTCCAGAAGCTCTTGCCCAGGAAATCCGCAAGCAGCAGTTGAACACGGTGGTGGTGGCCGGTTATTCTCCCGGTTTCTTCAAGCCGGCGTTTACTCGGGCACTCGCGGAAGCCGGAGCTGATCCGGAGAACGTGCGGCTGGCTTCGTTCCGCGAACATGGGGTGAAGTGTGATCAGCCCGTGGAGCGCGCGAAAGCGGTAGTCAACTGCGCAGTGAACGACGTACCCTTCAGTCTGGCTGCTGAACCCGCAGTAGTGCCGGTGAACAAGGCTACTTTGGTCATTGGCGCCGGAATCGCCGGCATTCAGGCCGCGATTGAAATCGCTGATGCGGGTTGCCAGGTTTATCTTGTGGAACGCGAGTCGACCATCGGCGGCCACATGGCGATGTTTGACAAGACCTTCCCAACCCTCGACTGCGCCGCTTGTACGCTGACGCCGAAGATGGTGGCGGCGGGCACGCATCCGAACATCAAGCTGATGATACTGTCCGAGGTGAAAGCAGTCACCGGTCGGCCCGGCGAGTTCCGCGTCAAGGTGCTCCAGCATGCCACCCGCGTTGATCCGGTTGCGTGCGTAGCCTGTAACGACTGCTCGCTGATCTGTCCGACGCTGGCCAGCAGCGAGTTCGATGTGGGCATTGCCAAGCGCAAGGCGATCTACCTGGCGTTCCCGCAGGCTGTGCCGAACTCGTACGTGGTGGATCCGAAAGCTTGCCTGTGGGTTCAGAGCGGCGGAAAGAAGTGTGGCGCGTGCGTGAAGAAGTGCGCAAAAGAAGCCATACACCTTGACGCGCAGGACGAGATCGTTGAGCTGGAGGTTGGCAACATCATCGTTGCCACCGGCTACGAGCCCATGGACGCGAGCCGCATAGATCGCTACTCCTACGGGAAGTTCCCGAACGTTATCACGGCTTTGGAATTCGAACGCTTGAGCAACGCCGCTGGTCCAACGGGCGGCAAGATCCTGCTGAAGGAAAAGAAGCTCAACAAGCGAACCAAACAGGAAGAATGGGTTTTCGAACCTGAAAACGCGAAACCGCATTCGGTCGCCATCATACACTGCGTAGGTTCACGCGACAAGAATTACAATGAGTACTGTTCGCGGGTCTGCTGCATGTACTCGCTGAAGTTCGCGCACCTAGTGAAAGAAAAACTGCACGACGTGGATGTCTACGAGTACTACATCGACATGCGTGCTTTTGGCAAGAACTACGAAGACTTCTTTGAGCGCATCAAGGAAGAAGGCATATTCGTGAGTCGCGGGCGCACCACCGAGGTGGTGGACCGCGATGGAAAGATGGTTGTGCGTGGCGAGGACATCGTCAACGATCGCATGGTGGAGAAGCAGGTGGATATGGTGGTACTTGCGGTCGGGCTAGAGCCGGCCAACGGCACCGCGGAGCTTGCCAAGATGCTTGGCGTCAGCAGGAACGATGATGGGTGGTACGCTGAACTGGATTACAACATCGAAGCGAACTCTACTGAACGTGGCGGAATTTTCTTGGCCGGTGTGTGCCAGGGGCCGAAGGACATTCCAGATACAGTAGCCCAGGCCTCAGCCGTTGCGGCCCGCGTACTTCGCAGCATCGCGACTGATTCGATGCTGGATAGCCGATCCACTCTTAAGTTAACCGATATTGAGCAAAAAGTCAGGGCGCTCGCGCAGTCCGGAAATTAAGGAGAGAGAACAGTGTCTGTTCGTGTCAACCCACGTCTGATAAAAGAACTCGAAGACTTTGGTGCTGAGGACGTCTCCAAATGCTACCACTGCGGTAACTGCAGTGCGGCCTGTCCGTTCTCAGATGATCCAGTCATCTTTCCACGCCGCGCCATGCGTTACCTGCAGATGGGTGCCTCTTCGCGTCTGCGCACAACGCTGAGTCCATGGATGTGTTACTACTGCGGTGACTGCAGCGAACAGTGTCCACGTGGCGCCGAACCTGGCGAAACCATGATGAGCCTGCGCCGTTGGCTGACCAGCCAGTACGACATCACCGGCATCTCCGCCTGGATGTACCGCTCTTGGCAGAACGAACTGTTCCTCATGCTGCTGGTTGCGCTGCTGACCGGCATCGGCATGGTTGCCTATGGATTCAAGTTCGGCGGCGGTGATCTTTCGGTGTATGAGGGGGAGGGAGCGTTCCTCCCGCACCACTTCATTCACCTCTTCGACTGGGCCATGGGTGGCGTGATATTTACGCTTTTGGGCATCAACATCTTGCGGATGTGGTATTTCCTCATGCGCGGAGAAAATGCTCGGCCGGTTTCGATAGGCGCCTATATCAGCAATGCGTTCCTGATGCCGTATCACTTCTTAACCCAGAAGCGTTTCTCGGAATGCAGTAACAAGCAGCCCTGGAAAATGCACATGCTGATCGTGTTCGGATACACGGCCATGCTGGTCCTGATCGTATTTTTCCTCGAGTATATGCAGGAAGGTTATAATCTTGCAGCCCATTTATTTGGCTATCTCGCGTCGATCGGTTTGGTAGTGGGTCTGGTTTGGGCGTTGCGCGGACGTATGAATAAAACCGTAACTTTCCAGAAGAAGAGCCACCATACCGACTGGATCTTCACCGGCTGGCTGCTCTACGTGGTGTTGTCCGGAATCACGCAACATATCCTCCACCGGGCAGGGCTGCCGATGGCCGCGAACATCGTGTATGTCGCGCATCTGATGGGCGTGGTCTCGTTCGAACTAACGCAGGTTCCATTCGGCAAGTGGTCGCATCTTGCTTACCGACCGATCGCGATGTACTTCGCGCAGATGCAGAAGGAAGCTTGGAAAGCCGGAGTGGCATCCTACAATGGGCAACTTCCAGCCAGAACGGTTGCTGCCGACTAAATTTCCGCCGGTTGAACGGTGGCGAGAGCGACATAGGAGATTGTTGAGTTATGGCAGAAGAGCGGATCGGCGTTTACGTTTGTTGTTGCGGCACCAATATCGCCAAGGTGGTGGACGTTGAGTCCCTTGCCGAGGATATGAAAGACCTCCAAGGGGTCTCCATCGCCCGCACCTACAAGTACATGTGCTCCAACCCGGGGCAGCAGATGATTACCGACGATATCAAGGAGCACAACCTGACTCGGGTAGTGGTTTCGGCATGCAGCCCACGCATGCACGAGAACACCTTTCGCAAGGCCTTGGATCGCGGCGGTGTTAACCCCTACATGCTGGAGATGGCCAATATCCGTGAGCAGTGCAGCTGGATCCATGAGGACCCGGCGACGGCTACGGCAAAGGCCAAAGACTTGGCTCGCGGCGCGATCCAGCGTGTAAAGTACCACGACAAGCTGGATTCGCGTACGGCGAAGATGTGCCCGGCAACGGTGGTGCTGGGTGGCGGTATCGCCGGCATCTCGGCGGCGCTCGAACTTGCGGATGCAGGGCAGCAGGTGTATCTTGTCGAGCGTGCCGATCACCTTGGCGGCAATGTGGCCAGTCTCGATCTGACGGCGCCATACCTCGATTCTGCCCGCGACATACTGAAAGACCGCATCGCCCGCGTTATGCGCCATCAGAATATTAGAGTTATGATGCAGAGCGAAATAGTGGAATTGAAGGGCTTTGTCGGGAACTTCACTACTAAAGTCAAAACACCGGCAGGTGAAGAGGAATTTGAGGTCGGGTCTGTTGTAATCTGTACCGGCTTCCAGAAATTCGACGCCAGCCGCATCAAACAATACGGCTACGGTAAATTGCCGGATGTAATCACCTCGATTGAACTTGAGGCGATGCTCCGCAAAGGCAATGTTGTTACCAAGAGCGGCAAACGTCCGGGCCACGTCACCATCCTGCACTGCGTCGGTAGCCGCGACCCCGAGCAGCACGGATATTGCTCACGGGTTTGCTGCATGACCGGCCTGAAGTATGCGAACGAGATCAAGTCGGCAATTCCCGATGCGTATGTTGCCAACCTGTACATCGACATGCTCGCCTTTGGCAAGGGTTGCGAGGACTTCTACAAGAAGACGGCAGAAGAGACAAAGCCGATGTTCCTGATGCACGCCAAGGACAAGCATCCGACGATTCGCTTGGCTGGACCTAAAGATGGCTCTTCGATGATCATCGACGTGAAAGAGCAGCTTTCGGGCGAGAATATTGAGATCCCAACGGACCTGGTTGTTCTCCTGGTGGGCATGGAAGCCCGCGAGGACTCGGAGCAAATCGCACGTCTGCTGAGCATCAGCCGCGATAAGGACGGCTGGTTCATCGAGAGCCATCCGAAGCTTGACCCCGTGGCCACGACAACGGAAGGCGTCTATATTGCCGGCGCCTGTTCATCGCCGAAGGACATTCCGGAAAGTATCTCTCAGGCCCGCGCCGCCGTTGCGCGTATCCTGGCCATGATTTCGAAGGGCGTGATCACCGTTGACGCGGTCTACTCAGAGGTAATGGACAAGCTCTGCTCCGGCTGCCGCATCTGCAATTCGGTCTGCCCGTACAGTGCGATTGAGTACGATCCCGAGAAGAAGAAGAGCAAGATCATCAGCGAGATTTGCAAAGCCTGCGGATGCTGTGCTGTCGCCTGTCCGTCCGGCGTCATCAATGCGCGCCACTTCACCGACGAGCAGATCTTCGCACAAATCGAAGCCCTGCTGTAAACAGACCGCTTCGCCGAATCATCCCATAAGCATCTAAAAAAAGCCCGCGTCCAAAGACGCGGGCTTTTTTTAGATCAGCGCGGATCTTCACCCATGACTTTAATCAACAAAAAAGAAACTGCTGAAGGATATAGGTGCGTTTACGCGTTCCTTCTCTTGACACAATAATATTCGTTATGGCAGTATCGCGACCTGTTACAGTATTATTTAATATTATTCCATTACCAATAAAATTCCACTCACGCCGACACTACTAGAGTGTGCCAAAAAATAAATTATTGTGTCGCTGTTTAATTCAGGAGTCTTGTGTAATGACAGAACAGTATCTGATCGATTACATGTACGTGTTCGTTTTCCTGGCGCTGGGAGCGATTGCAGCCGCGGCGCCGCTTATCATCTCCAACCTGATCGGTCCGCGTACCATCCAGAAGAAGACGCTGGAGACGTATGAGTGCGGCATGGACCCGTACGGTCGTGCCTGGGACATCAGATTCAATATCGCATACTACCTGTATGCTCTGATCTTCCTGGCGTTCGACGTCGACATTCTCTACCTTTTCCCGGTCGCTACCGCCTTTGACAAAGTATCCGGCGTGCGTGGCGTTGTGGAACTGGTCCTCTTCATCGCTATTCTCTCCATGGCAATCATCTATGCCTGGGTTAAAGGAGTATTTTCGTGGGCGAAGAAAAAGAAAGCTTACTAAGGGTCCACACTTACGCGGAACTCGCTCACCAGCGCGAGACATGCGGCCACCCCTTCAACCGGCCTCAGCCGGAACCGGGCGAGAAGCCGATCATCAACCTGGAGCTTACCGAGAAGATCCTGGACGTCTGCCGCGCCAACTCGTTGTGGCCGATGACCTTCGGCCTTGCCTGCTGCGCCATCGAGATGATGTGCCTTGGTATGGCGCGCTTCGACATGTCGCGCTACGGCTTCGAGGTATTCCGGCCTTCTCCGCGCCAATGCGACCTGATGATTGTGGCCGGTACGGTGAACAAGAAGATGGCTCCCGCCGTGATCACTCTGTACGAGCAGATGCCCTCCCCCAAGTATGTGATCGCCATGGGCAACTGCGCCATTTCCGGCGGCCCCTTCAAGATTGAGGAAAATTATAACGTGGTGGAAGGGGTCAATCAGCTCATTCCGGTCGACATCTATGTACCCGGCTGCCCGCCGCGACCGGAAGGACTGCTCGAGGGACTTCTGCAGTTGCAGGAGAAGATCGCCGGCAAGAAGTACCCGTTGCCCCAGTTCCCGATCACCAAAGTGGACCGCGTCGTGAAGAACTACGTGGATCAGGTTCAGGAGCTGAAGAACTCCGGCAGGACCGCCTAGCAGCCGTTCATCCCAATCTACTCTTCGGATAACCCAAGCTACGAAAAATTCCGAAAACAAATTGAGGCTCAACAAACGATGAGTGAAAAAGACCAGCTGATCAAAGAGCTCAAGACCATGCCGGCCACGGTTGCAGAGGTCGACTACAAAAGACGCGGCTATCACGTCGAGGTGCTTCTCGACAACGACAGGGTGCGCGACTTCGCCCAGGTGATGCGCCGCAACGATTATTACCTGGTGTTCGTCGGCGGGGTGCATACCGCCGAGGCCCTGGAGGTCACCTACCAGTTCGCCAGCTTCAGCGTGCCGTGCCGGGTGCTGGGACGGGCTCCGGTGAACGCTGACGGTACCATCCCCACCATCTGCGACATCTTCGACGGCGCCAACTGGCACGAGCGTGAGACCAAGGATATGTACGGCATCGTCTTCACGGGGCACCCCTACCTCCAGCCGCTGCTCCTGGCGGAAGAGGATGCCGATATGAAGCCGCTCTTCAAGGCTGCTGGCGCCGTGAAGCCCGCGGAAAAGCTGCGCTGGCTGCCCCCCGCGGCGCCGGGGGAGGCCAAGGCGAAGCCGGCCCCCGCAACAGCAACCAAAGCGGCAGCCGCGGCTGCCGACGCCAAACCTGCCAAACAACAGCCTGGCGCTACGGCAGAGACCAAGGACACCCAGGAGTAGCTATGAGTCAGATAGCACGCACCAAAAAAGAGCATACCTTCTATCTGAACCTGGGCCCGCAGCATCCCAGTACCCACGGGGTTCTCCGCGTGCTTTTGGAGATGGACGGCGAGCACTGCCTGGAGAACGAACCGGTTTTGGGGTACGGCCACCGCATGCAGGAGAAGATCGGCGAGTCGCGCACCTGGGCTGCATTTCTCCCCAACACCGCCCGCATGGACTACCTTTCCGCGCTGATCTTCAATCACGGTTACGTCGGTCTGATCGAGCGCATGGCCGGGATCGAGGTGCCGAGACGCGCCGAATTCATCCGCGTCATCACGGACGAATTAAACCGGATCCAGAGCCACCTGCTCTGGCTAGGCGCCTTTCTCCTGGACCTGGGCGCCTTCACCCCGATCATGTACACTTTCGACGACCGCGAACAGATCCTCGATATTCTGGAGGACGTCACCGGCAGCCGCCTCACCTACAGCTACCACAGGGTCGGTGGGGTCTGCCGCGACATCGACGCCAGGTTTGTCGACGCGACCCGGGCCTTCATCAAGAGGCTGAGAAGCCGCTTCAAGATCTACGACGATCTCGTCACCGGCAACATTATCTTTATCAAGCGCGTCAAGGACATCGCCTATTTCACGCCAGACTTGGCCAAGCGCTACGGCCTCACCGGCCCTTGCCTCCGAGGCGCCGGCATCCCCTATGACATACGCCGCGCCGAGCCGTACTCCGTCTATCCCGAGCTCGACTTCGAGATTCCGGTCGGCACCAAGGGGGACTGCCTCGACGCCTATCTGGTGCGCGTCAGAGAGATGGAGCAGAGCCTGCGCATCATCGAACAAGCGCTCGACATGCTGCCGGAAGGCCCCTTCCGCAACAAGGTGGGCCGCCGCCTGAAGCTTCCCCAAGGGGATGCCTCCTTCTCGGTGGAAACCGGTCATGGCGAGCTTGCCTACTACATGATAAGCGACGGCACGGATGTTCCCTACCGCCTGAAGATCAGGGTGCCTTCTTTCTCCAACCTGAGCGTGCTGCCGGAGCTTTGCCGCGGCATGCTCATCGCAGACCTGGCAATGACAATGGGCACGCTCGACTTGGTCATTCCGGAAATTGACAGGTGATGTCTATGGAAATGCTGAACCTCTTACCGCCTGAATTTTTGAGAATCGTGATCTCGGCCATCATCGTCGTGGCTTTCGTGTTTCTGAACTGCATGGTGCTCGGCTACGCGGAGCGCAAGCTCGCCGGCTTCTTCCAGATGCGTCCCGGCCCGATGGAAGTGGGGCCCTGGGGCCTTCTGCAGCTCATGATTGACGGCGTCAAGCTGATCGCCAAGCAACTGATCATCCCGAAGGACTCCGGCAAAATGCTCTTCCGCGTCGCGCCGCTCCTGGCATTCATGCCGGTTGCCATGTCCTTCATCGTTATCCCCTTCTCCGAGAAGATCCAGGTGCGCGACATGGACATCGGGCTTGTCTTCATGCTGGGGATCATGGCACTGCATGTGGTCAGTACGCTTCTGGCCGGTTGGGTCTCCAACAATAAATACGCCCTTTTCGGCGCCATCCGTGCCGTTGCACAGAACATCGCCTATGAGATCCCGATGCTTTTGTCGCTGCTGGCCGTGGTGTTCATCAGCAATACCCTGAGCATGCAGGGGATCGTCAAGGCGCAGGGGCCTATCTGGAACATCCTGGTGCAGCCGTTGGCTTTCATTATCTACTTCGTGGCCGCCATCGCGGAGACAAACCGCGCGCCTTTCGATCTTCCCGAAGCGGAGAGCGAACTTACCGCCGGTTTCCACACCGAGTACTCCGGGATGGGCTTCTCGCTCTTTGTGCTCGGCGAGTACACCAACATGTTCTTCGTCTGCTCCATCGCCACGGTGGTCTTTCTGGGCGGCTGGTCCGGGCCCCCGCTCCCCTTCTATGCCTACTCGGGGATCATCTGGTTCTTTTTGAAGGTCTACGGCCTGCTCTTCGTGATGATCTGGGTGCGCTGGACATATCCCCGGACCAGGTTCGACCAGCTGCTCAACTTCTGCTGGATGTACCTGATACCCTTCTCGCTGGTGAACCTGCTGATCACTGTGGTGGGAGTGAAGCTTCTTAAATAACAAAACGCCAGATTTCTATCCGCGTCAGTCGCGCGAAAAGCGCAGTACGAGGTTTAAAGGATGAAAGAGTATTTCGAACTGCTTTTTACCGGTGCCAAAAGCCTCCTGATCGGGCTGGGGGTCACCTTGCGGGCCATGATCAAGCCGAACGTTACCGTCCACTACCCGCGGGAAAAGATCGCCATTTCCCCGCAGTTTCGCGGTCACACCGATCTTGTCAAGGACGCCGCCACCGGCACCCACAAGTGCATCAGCTGCATGATGTGCGAAAAGGACTGCCCCTGCGGCTGCATCAGCGTCGCGGGTGAGACCCGCGAAGGGGTCAAGGGTAAGGTGCTCACCAGTTACCTGCTCGATTTCACCAAGTGCAGCCTGTGCGGCATTTGCGTCGAGGTCTGCCCGACCTCAGCCCTGGAATTCAGCCAGGAATACGAGTTGGCCAGCAGGAACATAGAAGATTTCCATTACGACCTTCTGAAACGGCTGGAGGCCAGGGGATGATTTACTACCGCTACTTTGCCGAGGCGCTCTTTGTCCTGTTCACCCTGATTACTTTTACCGGCGGCTACATCGCCCTGACCGCGCGCTACCTGATGAACGCGGTGCTCGGGCTGGCGCTGGCACTACTCGGTGTCGCCGGTCTTTACTTCCATCTGGGAAGTCCCTTCCTGGCCATGATGCAGATCCTGATTTACGTGGGAGCGGTCTGCATCATCATCTCATTCGGCATCATGGTGGGACCGCGGCCAAACCAGCAAGCGGACAAGCGGCTCAACCGACCGCGCAACGTGTTTATCTCCCTGGTCGCCTGCGCCTCCGCGGTGGGGCTTCTGTCGAGCCTGGTGGTGCAGACCGTCTGGGTTCCCGCCGCCGCCAAGATCGGCGATTTTTCCGTCAAATTTTTGGGCGAGAACCTGCTCTATCAGTACTGCCTCGCCTTCGAACTTATCTCGGTACTGCTGCTGGCCGCCATCGTGGGCGCTGTCATCATTGCAAGCATTGGAAGAGAAGAGGAGACCGGCAAATGTTAAGCGACAACCTCAACACCTATCTGGTGATCGCCATCATGCTCCTGGGCCTGGGGGTCTTCGGCATGGTCCGCCACAAGACCTTCATCGGGATGCTCATTTCCAGCGAGTTCATCCTCTCCGGCGCCAGCCTGAACTTCATGGCGTTCAACCGCTTCCTGGCGCCCAATCCGGCAGTCGGCCAGATCTTCACGCTCTTCATCATGGGTCTTGCCGCGGCCGAAGCCGCCGTGGTCGTCAGTCTCGTCCTGATGGTGTATCACCAGTATCGTTCGATTGACCCCGCTGAGATGCACGACCTGCAGCACTAACAGCACCCCCCCGATTTTAGAGAAGGAAAAGGGATAGGCATGGCTACCATAACCACCAGTACACTCTTAGTGGCTCCGATGATTCCGGTGATCACGGCCCTCTTGCTCATGGCAGCGGGCGCCGCGAACAAGCCGAACCTTCGCGAAGCTTGCTCCATAACAGGCGCGCTGATTACTTTCGCGCTGGTTGTGTCGCTGTTCCCCCACGTCTTGTCCGGTGGCAGCTACGACTACAACCTGGCAACCATCTACCCCGGGGTTTCGGTGAAATTTCACCTGGACGGCCTCGGTCTCATGTTCGCCGGCGTCGCCTCGACGCTGTGGATCTTCGCCTCGATCTACTGCATCGGGTACATGAGGAGCTTGAACGAGCATGCCCAGACCCGCTTTTACGTCTGCTACGCCGTCTCGGTGGGCGCCGGTGTCGGCGCTGCCTTTGCAGGTTCCATATTCACCCTCTACCTCTTCTACGAAATCATCTCGGTGATGACCTATCCGCTGGTCATGCACCACCAGGACGCGGAAGGTTACGCAGGCTCCAAGAAGTACCTGATCTATCTTTTCTTCACCTCGAAGGCGTTCCTGTTGCCGGCCATGTGCCTGACCTACGTCATGTGCGGCACGCTGGACTTCGCCACCAGCGGCGTTCTCGCCGGCATCTTCCCCCCTAACGCCGATCCGGTACTGGTGGTCGCCACCTACGCCATGTTCTTCTTCGGCTTTGCCAAGGCTGGTGTGATGCCCTTCCACAACTGGCTTCCGGACGCCATGGTGGCTCCTACGCCTGTTTCGGCACTGCTCCACGCCGTTGTCGTTGTAAAGGTGGGGGTCTTCTCGGTCTGCCGCATCCTGCTGTCGGTATTCGGCGTAAGCCTGCTGCAGAATATGGGTCTCGGCCTGATCACCGCGTACTTTGTCTCCTTCACCATCCTGGGCGGTTCGATACTGGCGCTTACCAAGACCAATCTCAAGGCCAGGCTGGCCTACTCCACGGTGAGTCAGCTCTCCTACATCATCCTCGGCGTGGCCATGCTCACTCCGAACGGCATCACCGGCGGCCTGATGCACATAGCAAACCACGCCTTCTCCAAGATCACCCTGTTCTTTGCGGCCGGCGCCATCTTCTGCGCTACCGGCAAGAAGGAAATTCCCGAGCTGGGTGGGTTGGGCTACCGCATGCCGATCACCCTGACCGCCTTCGGCATCGCATCGTTAAGCATGATCGGCGTGCCCCCGGTGGCGGGCTTCACCAGTAAATGGTACCTGGCGCTCGGCTCCATGGACATCCACAATACCATCATCCTCTCGGTGCTGATCATATCCAGTCTCTTGAACGCCGGCTACTTCGCCCCGATCGTCTACACCGCCTTCTTCGGAGAGCGCCCCGCCGGCGAGACCGCGGTGGGTTCGCTGGAGATGCAGCCGTTGATACTTCTTATGGTAGTACCCCTTTTCATCACCTCGATCATCTCGGTGGCAATCGGGGTTTATCCCAATCTCCTGCTCAACATCGCTAAGCTGATGGGGGGGGCATAATGCGAAATATCATCGTGTGTATGTACGAACGCAAGGCACTTTTCAGGTGGATCTTCTTCGGCATCCTGGGAGCGGTGGTCCTCTACGACTTCACCGTGCAGAGGCCCGAGGAGGCACACTTCGCCGGCGACAAGATCTACGGCTTCTGGTCCATCTGGGGACTCGTGATCTGTCTCGCGATGATCATCTTCTGGAAGTGGCTCGCCCACGGATTCTTGGAAAGGGATGAAGACTACTATGATAACTAGCGGAATTTTCTTACATCCTGCGACCTGGTTTATTGTCGGCGCCCTGCTTCTTCCTTTTGCCAAGAAGCTCAACCTGCAGAAGGCGCTCCTGATCGTCGTCCCGGTGATGGCCTTTATCCAGATCTACGCC
>Ga0316225_1001218_pt1 | contig 25860 bp, 23 predicted proteins | sample TBH18015metaG_FD_206010 | JGI IMG/M metagenome (GOLD analysis project Ga0316225, IMG submission 206010) | Freshwater microbial communities from Trout Bog Lake, Wisconsin, USA - TBH18015 | ecosystem: Environmental > Aquatic > Freshwater > Lake > Hypolimnion/Profundal zone | place: USA: Wisconsin... | reverse complement strand
AGGTCATCAATAACGGCAAGGTCAATGGTCATGTAAGCTCCTTAGGGTAAGTTGGTTTACCCCGTAATGGCAGTTTACACAAACCTTTTTACACCCCCACGGCTTGTGCATCGCGATCAACAGCCGGTATGCCCATGCCCCCGCCCGCGGGCAATGGGTGGCTTCACGCTGCCAGGTTTATGCCGTCATCCCGCCGTTCGCCGAGTCGTCTGCCGCCCTTTTGACAAGATTGCAGGATCGCAGTGTCGAATAGAAGCATTCAGCTGAGCCCTGAGGAGGCAACCGTCGTCGCTGACTGTTTGGCTAGGTTAAGCCGATAGTAAACACCTGGTTCTGAATTCTAGCTACCTGCACTGATTGGCTACCTGATCTAGCAGGGAAATTAGCTCCTCCGACTGGGCCACCATCTCTTTGAAGTACTGATCTGCCTGTACGCTGTTTCCGGCTACGTGGGCCTGGATAGCCTGTTTTCCAAGCTCGTGCACTCTAGCGTGAGGCGCATCTATTGCCCTGAACGCACTGATTTGTCCGCAGCGTTCCTTGCCCTCGGATAAGTACCACTTTCCGAAAGCACACACAAGGTGCGTTGGTAACTGGTTGGGGTCGAGTTGTAAGGAACCGGTTAGGTGCGCTTTTATCTTGCCAATGAAGATTCGATGGGCAGCCTTAGCTTTGTCGGTGGTTAAGGTCACGTTTTCTTCTACCGTGAATCGTGCCATGGTACCCAGAAGCGATTCTGCCAAGCTGTTTAGGTTGCTTGCCTGCTTAGATGAATGGTGAGCATTGCTAGAGACTAGATTTCCAATGTCCGTGATGCGCAGCATGTTGCCACTGATCTCGCTTGTGGTTGCAGTCTGTTCCTCGGCGGCAGTGGCAATTTGGTTGATCTGCATGGCAAGGTTGTTAATTTCTTCGAGTATCCGCTCGATGGCTTCACCGGATCGGGCGGTCTGTTGGGTGCCTCGCTCCACTTCGCACACACCTTCTTCCATGGATTTGACAGCACCAACTGTCTCGGCCTGGATCGATTTAATCATCTGGCTGATCTCTTTGGTGGCTTTTGTCGTACGCTCGGCCAGGGCACGGACCTCATCGGCCACTACGGCAAAACCTCTCCCCTGTTCGCCCGCCCGTGCTGCCTCTATAGCAGCATTAAGTGCCAATAAATTGGTTTGGTCTGCAATATCCTCAATGGTGCCGACAATCTGACCGATCTGTTCACTACGAGCTCCTAAGCCTGCGACAGTTTGTGCCGAGGTCTGGACTTGCTGGGCAATGCTTGCCATCACCTCGATACTTTGGCGCACCATCTGTACGCCGTTGCTCGCCTCATCGATTGCAATGCGGGCACCTTCAGCTGCCATCTGGCAGTTGAGGGCGATATCGCCGGAAGTGGCAGCCATTTCCTCTCCTGCTGTCGCTACGGTCGCCGACTGGGCGGCCACCTCTTCAGCACCAATGGCCATCTGGTCGGCAATGGTGTACATCTCCCCAACGGAGGAACCTACCTGGCAGCTGCAGTCCAGTATCTTTACGAGGGTCCCTTCCATGTTGCTGAGGGCATCATTTATCGACTCTGCCAGGTCGCCGATTTCATCCCGGTTCTTGACAGTAAGAGCCTTGCTGAGATCGCCATCGGCTACCTGTTTCATGAAAGAGCCTATGTGGCGAAGCGGTTTAATCACTATCGTTTGGAGGACATAGACGAGAAAAACTAACGTGAGTATCGAAACGACCAGACTCAAGGCGAAGGAAACTGCTATCTTCTTCTGGATTCCATGCTCTACGATATTGAGATCGTCCAAAACCTCAAATGCTCCATGTTGCTCACCGACCTTCCATCCTTCCGCTTTGAAGCCAAGGGGGTCAATGCCATCTTTGTTGATGGTATCTTGGGGTGTCCCATGGCAAATCATGCACTCTGCGGTGAGTTTGATCGGACGCAAATAGCGGATGACTTTGTTAGCCTTGTCGACCATGAATGCTTCCGGCAGTTTCCCTTGTTCAAGCTTGTTCAGCAAGTCAAGCTCAACCGGGTCTGGTTCGTTCGCCTTGTTGCGGGCCTGTACCTTGGGCACCCGCAACTTGAATCCAGCCTCTGCTGCATGCTCTCCTCCAATTCTTATCGCTGCAATGATCGGTATGGTCTTGAAATAGGCGGTATCGAGTGCAGCGGCCTTCTTATCAGAGCTGTTTGCAAGCTTCAGGTCTAGTTCCCGCTTGAGTTCCTGTTCGTTGAATGCTCCCGACACCCTAAGAGCAGCCATATAGTCGCGGGTGCTTTCGGTTTGCAGCAGAATGGCGCGGGCTTTACTGCGGGCTGTATCATAGGCGACCTGGCGGATCTCATTGCTAAAGTAACCGATATTGACTGCAAAGGAAATGATGAGGCCAAGAGCGACATATAGGGCAATCTTTGCTTTCAAACTCAGCGGTTTCATCGCATCTCCAATAATCCATGTTCACAATTATTTGGCCCTAATCGGCCATGTGTCTTCAATCCTTTCATCGGCAGAACTAGTCGGAACTTTAACTACAAATTTGTCATCCGTTGCCTTACCATCACTCAGCAGAAGTGTGATCATCAAAAGCCAATGTGAGTTTCAACTAGGGCGGTCACGGGATGCGATAGTTTTTTTGGGGGGGGAGAGGTGGACCGCAGATGGACCGCAGACGAAAAAAATGGCCCTTCCGCGAAGTGCGGAAGGGCCATTATTTTTGCCATCGGGAGGTAAATGGTGCGCCTGGAGCGATTCGAACGCCCGGCCCTCAGATTCGTAGTCTGATGCTCTATCCAGCTGAGCTACAGGCGCATGTTGCTGAAAACTATGGAGAGTTTCGTTTCGGCCATCACCGGCCGGACGAATCGTGATACTACAACAAAACGGGGCGAGGAGTCAAGCACTCTGTATTACTTCTCGTCTTTTTTTTGGCGCCTTGAAGCGCTTCTGTGCCAGTACATCGGATTCGTAGTCTTGTGCCCTATCCAGCTGAGCTACGGGCCTATGCCATGTCATCTGGCGGCAACGAAGCCGACCAGGGTGAAACCGTACAACGGATGCTGGAAGGCGTGGGTGGTGGGATACAGCGTGAACAGCCACCCCTTGTAAATCTCCCGCCCCCCCTCGGCTATCCTGAGCTGCGCCGCTGGGTTCATCAGCTGGTTGGACTGGGAGGTGAGGGTGGTCCCCTCCATGACGAAATGCGGCAGGAAATTATCCACCGTCAGCGTCAGATCCGAATCGGGAAGCTTGAGACTGGACCCGATGCCGATCGTGTAAACCTTCTGCCGGTTGGCGTTCTTGTCGGCGACGGCTACCTTCACCGCCTTCCACTGCCCTTTCACGCTGTCCGGTACCACCACGACCGACGGCATCCTGACCGGCTGCAGTTTCGCCGTGACCGGCTTGCTGCTCTCCTTCTCGTTACACCCTGCAGCGACCATAGCGATCAGAGATAAAACCATCAGTTTCATCAATCGCTTCAATCATACCTCCACTGCCGCACCGCAACCTCGCCAGCGTTAGCAAAAAATGGCGGAGAGCGAGGGATTCGAACCCTCGATACCGGTTTCCCAGTATACTCGCTTAGCAGGCGAGCGCCTTCGACCTACTCGGCCAGCTCTCCGTTTCAACCAACAACCGCGTCCTGCAAAAAATCTTTATGGCGGAGGAAGTAGGATTCGAACCCACGGAACTTTCGTTCAACGGTTTTCAAGACCGCCGCCTTCAACCACTCGGCCATTCCTCCAAGCTCTAGCTGATCCGCTCCAGCCCGCCCATGTACGGCCTGAGCGCCTCCGGAATCAGCACCGAACCGTCGGCCTGCTGGTAGTTCTCCAGCACCGCCACGACGGTTCTCCCGACTGCGAGCCCCGAGCCGTTCAGCGTATGGACAAATTCCGGCTTCGCCTTTTCGTCCGGCCTGAAGCGGATTCCCGCCCGGCGGGCCTGGAAATCCTCGAAACAGCTGCAGGAGGAAATCTCCCGGTAGCAGTTCTGCCCCGGCAGCCAGACCTCGATGTCGAAGGTCTTGGCGGACGAGAAGCCGATGTCACCGGTGCAAAGCTCAACGACGCGGTAGGGAATCTCGAGCCGGCGCAGCACCTCCTCGGCATGGCCGAGCAGCTTCTGCAGTTCGTCGTAGGAGTCCGCGGGCGCGGCGAACTTCACCAGCTCCACCTTGTTGAACTGGTGCTGCCTGATCAAACCGCGGGTATCCTTGCCGTAGGACCCGGCCTCCTTGCGGAAGCACGGGGTGTGGGCAACGTAGCTGATCGGAAGATCGCTTCCCTTCAGTATCTCGCCACGGTGGATGTTGGTAACCGGCACTTCTGCGGTCGGGATGAGAAAAAAATCGACCCCTTCCATGTGGAAGAGATCTTCCTCAAACTTCGGGAGCTGGCCGGTCCCCGTCATGCAATCCCTGTTTACCATAAAGGGAGGCAGCATTTCAATATATTTATGCTCTTCCGTGTGCAGATCGAGCATGAAGTTAATGAGCGCTCGTTCCAGCCTGGCGCCGGCGCCGCGGTACAGCGTGAAACGCGCCCCGGCGAGCTTGGCCCCGCGCTCGAAGTCGAGGATCCCCAGCTCCTCGCCGATGGTCCAGTGCGCCTTGGCGGCGAAGGGGAGCTCGGTGGCCTCCCCCCAGCTCCGCACCACGACGTTGTCGGCCTCGGAACTGCCGACCGGGGTGCTTTGGTGCGGGATGTTCGGGACGGTCAGCAGGAACATCTGCAGTTCCTCTTCCACGACCTTCAGGGACTCGTCGATCCCCTTTATCTTCTGGGAGACCTCGCGCATTTCCGTCATGCGCTCCTGCCCCTGGCTCTTGTCCTTCAGGCGGCTGATCTCTTCGGTGACCTTGTTGCGCAGCGCCTTCAGGGTCTCGCCCTGCAGCAGCAGTTCGCGCCGGCGCGCGTCCAGTTCCTTGAAGAGGGCGATGTCCACCCCTTCGCCTCTGGTTTTGAGCCGCGCTTCGACTGTCTCAAGATTTTCGCGGAGGTATCTCGCGTCAAGCATCGGTCGCGCCTTTACTTTCTGTTTACCAAAGTTAAACTTTCTAGCATCACGACGGCCGTTAGTCAACTTCTTTTATTGCCGCGGGGCAGATTGCCGCCGGAAATTCTCTTCTCAATGGAGCGGCCATGCCAAGGCTTTTCGTCGCCATCGACATCCCGGAAGAGATCAAGCAGGACCTGGCACGCCTGACGGGGGAACTCCCTGGCGCAGCCTGGGTCCCCGCCGGCCAGATCCACCTGACGCTGCGCTTCATCGGCGAGGTCGGCCCGCAGCCCTTTGCCGCCGTCAAGGCGGCACTCTCCGGGCTGCGCTTCACCGGGTTCCCCCTCGCGATCCGCGGGACCGGCCATTTCCCCCCCGGCAGGCATCCCAGGGTGCTCTGGGCCGGCGTGGAGCCGAGCGACGGGCTGGACCGGCTGTACGGCGAACTGGGCCTTTCCCTGCTGGCGGCCGGCATCCCTCCGGAGGAGCGCCCCTTCTCCCCCCACATCACGCTCGCCCGCCTCAAGGAGAGCGCTCCCGCCCGGGTGAGCTCCTTCGAGGGGCGGCACGGCGGCCTCGCCTATCCGCCGCTGCCGGTCCGCGAGGTCGTGCTCTACTCCAGCACCCTCAAAAGCGAGGGCGCGGTCCACAGCAAGGAGTTGACGGTCCGCTGCCAGGAGTAGCCCCCTCCTCCCGGAGGGGGGCTGGATTCCACGGAGGAGTCGCAATCTTGATGCTTTCTTGACACATTAGAGCGAATCTTGACCCCGCCTTTATGCGACAACGGGGTAGCATAACCCAGAGTCGGCAGCTGTGCCGGGAGCACTGGCAGCGTCGCCGGCCCCCCCGTTCCTGTAAAAGGGAGGCGGGATCGCGCAGAGAGGTCCCGTACCATCAAGGAATTCCAGAGGGGGCAGTACATGGAACAGGCAAAGTCCGCCGAGAACGGCAATTTTTTCCAGAAGATCATCCGGGCCGTTTTCGGCGCGCCAAAACTGTTGAAGGACCCGCACCTTTTCCACAAGATGTCGCTCATCCCGGTCCTCGCCTGGGTCGGGCTGGGCGCGGACGGCCTTTCCTCCTCCTCGTACGGGCCGGAGGAGGCCTACCGGGCGCTCGGCACCCACACCTACCTGGCGGTCATGCTGGGGGTCGCCACCGCCATCACCGTCTTCATCATCTCCTACGCCTATTCGCGCATCATCGAGCACTTCCCCCACGGCGGCGGCGGCTACATCGTCGCGACCCACATGCTGGGGGAGAAGGCCGGCGTCGTTTCCGGCGCCGCCCTCCTGGTGGACTACGTGCTGACCATCACCATCTCCATCGCGGCCTGCGCGGACGCCCTGTTCAGCTACGTTCCGGTCAGCTTCCAGGAGCACAAGATCACCTTCGCCTGCACCCTCGCCGCGCTGCTCATCATCCTCAACATCCGCGGCATCAAGGAGTCGGTCACCATCATGGCGCCGATCTTCATGGTCTTCGTGCTGACCCACATCGTGCTGCTGGTGGACGGCGTCGCCACCCACACCGACAAGGTCGCCCCGCTGGTCCAGGAGTTCCACGCCGGCCTGTCCCACGACATCTCCTCCATCGGGATCTTCGGCATCCTGATGCTGTTCCTGCGCGCCTACTCGCTGGGGGGCGGTACCTACACGGGGATCGAGGCGGTCTCCAACGGGCTGCAGATCATGCGCGAGCCGCGGGTGCAGACCGGCAAGCGCACCATGGTCTACATGGCGACCTCGCTCGCCTTCACCGCGGGGATGCTCTTTCTCTGCTACTCCCTGATGGGGGTCCAGCCGGTGGAGGGGAAAACGCTCAACGCGGTGCTGGCCGACGGCCTGTTCGCCCACTGGCCCATGGGGAGCTCGCTCGCCTTCGTCACCATCTTCTCCGAGGGCGCCCTGCTGCTCCTGGCGGCCCAGACCGGCTTCGTCGACGGGCCGCGCGTCATGTCCAACATGGCGGTGGACTCCTGGTTCCCGCACCGCTTCGCCGCCCTCTCGGTGCGGCTCACCATGCGTAACGGCATCGTGCTGATGGGGGGGGCGGCCATCGCCCTGCTGCTCTACACCAAGGGGAGCGTCTCCGCCCTGATCGTCATGTACTCCATCAACGTCTTTTTGACCTTTTCCCTCTCCCAGCTCGGCATGTCCCGCTTCTTCATCAAGCGCCGCCACGACGACCCCCAGTGGCTGCGGCACCTCTCGGTCCACCTGGTCGGCCTGATCCTGTGCGCCACCATCCTGGTCATCACCATCATCGAGAAGTTCACCGAGGGGGGGTGGCTCACCCTGCTGATCACCTCCATCGTCATCGGCTGCTGCTACGTCATCAAGGGGCACTACATCTCGGTCAGGAAGGGGATGGCCCAGCTGGACGAGGCGCTGCTCGACTTCCCGACCTCCGGGCCGGTCAACGACCAGGCGCTCAAGCCCTCCGACACGACCGCCATCCAGCTGGTTTCCGCCTACAGCGGCTTCGGCGTGCACACGCTGCTCTCCATCGTCACCACCTTCCCCAAGACCTACAAGAACGTCATCTTCGTGGGTGTCGCGGTCATCGATTCCGGCAGCTTCAAGGGGGCGGAGGAGCTGGAGGCGCTGGAGGCCTCGGCCCAGGCGGGGTTGGAGAAGTACGTCGACCTGGCCCGGCGGCTCGGGTTCGCCGCCGACTACCGGTTGGGGGTGGCGACCGACGTGGTCGAGAGCGTCGTCGAGATCTGCAAGGAGCTGGGGGACGAGTACCCGCGCTCCACCGTCTTCACCGGCCAGCTCACCTTCCGCCTGGAGAAGTTCTACCACCGGATGCTGCACAACGAGACCGCCTTCGCGATCCAGCGCCGCCTGCAGTGGGACGGGCTCACCACCGTCATCCTGCCGATCCGGGTCAGCATCTAGGGCTCGGGCGCGGACTGCCTCGCCAGGGGAGCCCGGGGCTTTGGACAATCCCCTTGCGCTCCGCCCGGCATCTGGTACAGTGATGGGCCGGTAGTGGTGCGGCTGGGCAGGCGGCAGGCGCGCGTGCGCACAGCTGCCGGTATGCTCGCCGGGCGGGGGGGAGGTACAACCGCCCGGGCGGAAAAACGTTATGACGGGTGCCCGATGATAACTGAACAAGGAAAGGCCAATCTCCCGCGGATCCTCGTCGTCGATGACGAAACCGCCATCCAGCGCTTCCTGAAGACTGCGCTGGGCGCGGAGGAGTTCTCCCTGCACCAGGCGACCAGCGGTCACGCCGGGCTCGCCGCCGCCGTCGCCGTCAGGCCCGACGTCATCCTGCTCGACCTGGGGCTGCCCGATCTCGACGGGGTCGAGGTGATCAGGCGGATCCGGGAGTGGTCGCAGGTGCCGATCATCGTGGTTTCGGTGCGCGAGCGCGAGGACGACAAGGTGAAGGCGCTGGACGCCGGGGCGGATGACTACCTCACCAAGCCCTTCGGGGTCGCCGAACTGCTGGCGCGCATCAAGGTGGCGCTGCGCCGCTCCCTGCAGCAGGCTCCCGAGCCGGTGTTCCGCATCGCGGAGCTGCAGGTCGACCTGCCGCACCGCAGGGTCACCGTGCGGGACGAGGAGGTGCAGCTCACCCCGACCGAATACGAACTGCTCCGGCTCTTGGTGACCCATGCGGGGAAGGTGCTGACCCACAGCCAGATCCTGAAGCAGATCTGGGGGGTGGCCTACCTGGAGCAGCCCCACGTGCTGCGGGTGAACATCAGCAACCTCAGGCGCAAGATCGAGCTGGACGCTTCCCGCCCCCGCTACATCCTGACCGAGCCGGGGGTCGGCTACCGCATGAAGGCGGTGGACTGAGACCCCGCGCGCTCCGCAAAGCCCCCCCTCCCTGGCCATCCCCTCCGGGCGAGGGGACCAAGCCCCCCCGTCTGTTCCTGTATCTAGCTATTATTTGAGTGGCGCAAGGCGTCAACCTGGAGGCGGCCTCCCCTCCAGGTTGACCTTGGTATGGTTAGAACAGCTTGAGGACGGACTGCGCCGCCTGCGAGGACATGGAGAGCGACGTGGTGCCCAGGGACTGACGCGTCTGCAGCATCAGCATGTTGGCCCCTTCCTGGTTCATGTCGGCCAGGGTGAGGTTGTCCGCTCCGGTTTGCAGCGTGCTGATCATGTTGTCGGTGAAGCCCTGGCGCGTCGTGATGATGTTGAGGTTGGCCGCCAGGGTCTGGGTGTTGGTGCGCAGCGTCGTGATGGCGGTGTCCATCCTGGCCGAGTCGGCCGTGATGGCGGAGGTCGTCTGCCAGTTGCTGCTGGTGGCTCCGCCGGCCGCCGTGAGGCTCAGGCCCGTGGAGTTCCCCAGGAAGCCGACCACGTTCAGCGACGACGACGAGTTCTCGTTGAAGACGACGGTCAGGGTGTTGCTGGAGCTGAGCATGTTCAGCCCCTGGAAGCCCGAGTCGGACGACATGTTGTCGATCTGGCTGCGGATGGTGTCGTACTGGGCCGCCAGTTTCGACTGCACGTTGGTGTCGCTCGTCGAGAGCGCCGACTGGGCGATCCCCTTGGCCGCCTGAATCAGGCCGGTGATCGCGGTGATGCCGGCGTTGGCGGCGCCTACGGTCTGCACCGCGTTGGACATGCCGTCCTTGCGGTCCGCCAGGTCGCTGGCGCGCTGGGTGGCGCTCTGGGCGGCGAAGAAGTTGGTCGGGTTGTCCAGTGCACTGTTCACCTGCTTGCCCGACGAGAGCCTCTGCTGGGTCCGGTTCAGAAGCTGGCTGGTGCTCTGCAGGTTGAGGAGGTTGGTCCTCATCCCCGCGGTCAAGGAAATATCGCTTGTTGCCATGGTGGTTCTCCCATTCAAGGATTGGTCCGGCGTTCTGGCCGGTGACTGCTGCGGCTGATGCCTGGAGTCTAGCATCTTGTGTGCCGCGCTAATTTGATCGCGCCAATGCCCCTGGGCGGCCCGGTGCAGAGGGCCCGGCGCCGCACCGGAATCCGGACGACCGGCCGAAACGCCTCCCGCATCCGAACGCCTGCGGCGGGCGCGCACTCCCGGGACGGGAGCTCCCGCAGCAGGCCCGCGCCGCCGCGCGCGTCACCTGCCTAGCAGAGATCGGCCAGGCGCAGCTGCCAAAGTCCCGCCATGCCCGGTTCCCGGCAGGCAGCCCGCTGGCCTTCCGAATAGCGGCAGTGCGACGCCGCCCCCCCCGTCAAGAAACCGTCACCGCCCCGGAGGCGGCCGGCGCAGCTCTCCAGCCTCCCCCGGTCGGCTCCGAACCGGTGACTGGTACTCCTCTCACGCCCGTTACATCCCGAATCTGCCATAAAACTGACACCTCGCCCGACCGGGCCGGAGGGCACCCCCCGCGGCCCGGTCTTCAGTCAAAGGTTAGAACAGCTTGAGTACGGACTGCGCCGCCTGCGACGACATGGAGAGCGACGTGGTGCCCAACGACTGGCGCGTCTGCAGCATCAGCATGTTGGCCCCTTCCTGGTTCATGTCGGCCAGGGTGAGGTTGTCCGCGCCCGTTTGCAGCGTGTTGACCATCGCATCGGTGAAGCTCTGGCGGGTGGTGATGATGTTGAGGTTGGCCGCCAGCGTCTGGGTGTTGGTGCGCAGTGTCGTGATGGCGGTGTCCATCCTGGCCGAGTCGGCCGTGATGGCTGAGGCCGTCTGCCAGTTGCTGTTGGTCGCTCCGCCGGCCGCCGAGAGGCTCAAGCCTGTGGAGTTGCCGAGGAAGCCGACCACGTTCAGCGACGAGGTGGAGTTTTCGTTGAAGACTACCGTCAGGGTGTTGCTGGCGCTCAGCATGTTCAGGCCTGCGAAGCCCGAGTCCGACGACATGTTGTCGATCTGGCTGCGGATGGTGTCGTACTGGGCCGCGAGCTTCGACTGCACGTTGGTGTCGGAGGTGGAGAGCGCAGACTGGGCTATCCCCTTTGCGGCCTGGATCAGGCCGGTGATCGCGGTAATGCCGGCGTTGGCGGCGCCGACCGTCTGGACCGCGTTGGACATGCCGTCCTTTCGGTTGGAAAGGTCGCTGGCGCGCTGGGTGGCACTTTGGGCCGCGAAGAAGTTGGTCGGATTGTCCAGAGCGCTATTGACCTGTTTGCCCGAAGAGAGCCTCTGCTGGGTGCGGTTCAGAAGCTGGCTGGTGCTCTGCAGGTTGAGCAGGTTGGTTCTCATTCCCGCGGTCAAAGAAATATCACTTGTTCCCATGGTGTTTCTCCTTTTCTGGATTGGTCCGGCGTTCTTGCCGGTCACTGCGGCGGCCGATTCATGCTGTAAAGCACAGGGCATGCCACTTCACCAACCCGGAGACCGCATCACCTTTCACTTCTCCGCCTATGCCACCACCTGCGTTACTACCGCTCTCATAGGCTTCGATGGTTACCGGCACGCAAAAGGCCGTTGTAAAGGGTGCGGAAGGCCGAATCCACTAGGTTCAATAATTTTCGTCGGCTTATGAGTAAAGGAAGTTGGAGAGACTTATCGAGTGAACCCATCTTTTGTCACCGGCATGCAGACTGACTCGCGGTGACAATAATTATGCGAAAAATGGGAAGATTATGTGTCAAACGTTGGATTTGAAACTGGGAGAGTCATACTTTTGACAGTGCCGAGACGGTTTTACGCCTGACGTCCCCGGCCCGTGCGGCGCCGGCGGCGGGGGAGGAGGCCAGCTGACGGCGCGGGCCTTTCGGTCAGGCGTCGGGCATGGGGTACCACGAGGGGCATAGCGGCCCGGAGCAGCACCGGGAAGCTTCGGCCCTGCGCTGCCGCTTCCCTGAAAAGGGTGCCGGCCCACGGTGCAAACGCAAGCGGGCGGGGCCGCGCGTCGGGAATGACGGCCATCCCCACCGTGGGTTGTGCGGGCGCGGCGCGGCTGTCAGGTGAGCGCAGGGCGTTGCGCTTCCCGGCACCCGGCGCCGAGCTGCAGCTTGCCGGCGGCATCGGAAAAGCCGTTTCCCAACAGAAGCCGCGCCAGACAGGAAACCAGCAGCACCCCCGTGAAGATGACGGCCAGCACGACCAGCAACAGCATGCCCCGTAACGCCTTCCACAACCCGTCGATGATCATCATGGCAGTACCCCCATTTGGGACGCTTGCTTCGGTTCCGTGTCGGGTCATACGCAATTTTTGTGCCCCACACGTTGAGGAACCTATCGGATGTTTCGGCCGCGGCCTGAAGTGCAATTTGCGCCTCCGGCAGGGTGCGGCACGGGCAGGTCCGAAGCGGCAGGCAGCCAGCGGAATCCTACCACAGCCGGGAGCCGGGCATTGTCACGATCGGATTACTTCTCCGTGAATTCCTGCCTGGCTTGGCACTGCGGGATGACGGGACGGTATTTTGGCAGGGATGGTGGGGCCTTGCTTTCGGGGCGGCCCGGCGTTTTCGGATCGTCGCAGGAAGGGGCGCACCCCGACAGGTGCGGCGAGGCCCCATGCCGGTCGGTCTGGGGCCCCGTTTTCGTCTCAGTCTGCGGCCATCGGGTGCTGCGAGGGGCGCGATACAATCAATTGGAAAGGCCGGGCTCCGAAAGGAGAAACTGCATTACGCCGAGAAGATTGATCCGCCTGCGGAAGATCAGGTTCTTTTCCTGGATGTCGATGGTCGACTGGGCTTTCTCAGCCAGCCTGAGATACTGGTCGTAGGCAGTATCGAAGGGGTTGATCTTTTTCACTGGTCGTGTGGCTCCTTGGGGTCGTGATGAAGGACCCGAAATTTACCCTACCCTCGGCAACATGTCAATATTTTAATTGTTACAGTTTCACAAAGAAACGCTTACAAGGAGGTGACGCCCTTTTTTGTCACGGCCGGGTGACATCTCTTGCAAATTGGCGCGAATGATGGTTATTAGGATCGGGAGCCGAGCAACGGAGGTGGAGAGATGATTTCTGACGATTTCTTGAGTGACGGGATTTGCGGCGACCGTATCGGCGGCCACGTCCGGGCGCTGGAAGGGGTGCGGCATCCGGTCGCGGCGCCCGAGGCGCTGGAGCGGGCCGCCGACTACCTGGCGCAGTCGCTTGGGGCGCTGGGCTACCAGATGAGCGAGCAGCTCTTTGCCGACGGCGGCCGCACCTTTCGCAACGTCATAGCCACCCGGCCCGGGCTGCGCCTGCCGCAGGAGCGGGTCGCGGTCCTGGCGCATTACGACACGGTCGCCGGCTCGCCCGGCGCCGACGACAACGCCTCGGGGGTCGCGGTGCTGCTGGAGACGGCCCGGGCCCTGGCGTCGCTGAGCTTCGAGCGGACCGTCCACTTCATCGGCGTATGCCTGGAAGAGAATGCCCGTGAGGACGATCACGGTTCGGGCCTCAGGGGGAGCCAGGCGCTCGCGGACCACGCCCGCGACAACGGCTGGGATCTGACGGCGGTGCTGGTGCTTGAATCGGTCGGATTCGCAGGGGACGCCGTGCAGCAGAGGGTGCCGCCCGGCGTTCCGATCCCGGTCCCCGAGGTCGGGGACTTCATCGCCCTGGTCGGGAACCAGCGTTCGGCAGAGCTGACGGACGCCCTGGTGCGGGCGATCGAGCGGCAGCGGATTCCCCTGCCCCATGTCGTGCTGACGGTCCCCGGCAACGGGGAAATGCTCCCGGACAGCCGGCGCTCGGACCACGCCCCCTTTTGGGACCAGGGGTACCGGGCGGTCATGCTGACCGACACCACGAACTTCCGCAACCCCAACTACCACCGCCCCGGCGACACCCTGGCGACCCTGAACCTCCGGTTCGCAGCGCTGGTCTGCCGCGCGGCGGCGGGGGCCCTGCTGGAGCTGGCCCGGGTGAGCGGCACGGCGGACTAAGTGCTCTATCGGGACTGCCGGGGGGTTGCGGCAACTCCCTGGCGATTTCCTCGAGCTGCGCCGCCACGGTTTCACTCCCCCTTGCGCCCTGCGCCGCATGTCAAGGAGCCTCCCCCGCTAATCGCCGGGGTTCAAGGCCGTGACATAGAGCAGGAACCACGAAATAAAGCCCGCCACCACGAGAAGGCCCGCACCAGCCGCAGCGATGATCAGCCGGGTCGAAGACTTCCGCCTGCAGCAGCTCCCGTCAGTGATTTTGCCGCCGGGGGTTGATTCTGTCACGACTCCACTCTCTTTCATGGTTAGATCCTTTGACGTGCCCTAAAGGTGTCACCCTGTCCCGGTGACACCGGTCCTGCACCCGATGACTCCTGATCAGACGGCAACACCTTTCCCGGCAACCGGGGAGGAGTCCGGCACCTCTGGTTTTCTTTCCGATGCGTCTGCTACGTCACCGGGGCAACGCCCGTTGTTCGTCATGGCTTGCCAGCCCTCCCCGCCGGCGCCAGGGGGAGTGCCGGCACTGCGCCGGGGCGCCGCACGGCCTCCAAGGTACCCGCCAGATCCGACACCTTGTACGGCTTGACGACGGCGCCGCAGAAGCCGTAACTGCGGTAATCGGACAACGCCAGATCGTTGGAATACCCGCTGGAAACGATCAGCCTGGCCCGGGGATCGTTGCCGAGGATATGCTGGGCGGCCTCCTTTCCCCCCATTCCGGCCGGTATGGTCAGGTCCATGATGACGGCGTAATAGGGGGCCCCCTGCTCCATTGCCGCCTCATACAGGGCGATCGCCTCCTCGCCGTTGGCGCAGGTGGTTACCTGATACCCGAGATACCTCAAAAGCTCCGTGGCGAGCGTTCGGATCACCTCCTCGTCGTCCATGACCAGCACGGCCCCGCCGACCTGGCGCTCGGGGCCCGCTGGCGCCGCCGGTTCGCACTCGGATGACCTCTCGGCCGTCGAGGGGAGATAGAAGGTGAAGGTTGTCCCGACTCCGATCCTGGACTGGACCTGGATATGCCCTCCGTGCCTCCTGACGATGGAGAGGGTCGACGCGAGGCCCAGGCCGTTGCCGCCCGACTTGGTGGTGAAGTAGGGGTCGAAGATGTTCTTCAGGTCGTCCTGGCGGATGCCGTGTCCCTCGTCTCCGAAGGTCAGCTTGACATACCAACCGGGGCTCAGGGAAAGCCTGTTGCCGCTCTCCAGCAGCACGTTCTCGCCGCTGACGGTCAAGGTCCCGCCACCGGACATGGCATGGCCCGCGTTGATGACGATATTGTTGAAGGCCTGGTTCATCTGCCCGGCGTCCGCCTCGATGTCGTGCAGATCCGGGGGTAATGCTACCTTTCCCTGCACGTTCGTGCCGCGCAGGGAGAGCGACACCGCCTCGACGACAAGGCGCTGCACTGAAACGATCTTCTTGATCGGCTCCCCTCCCTTGGCGAAGGTGAGCAGTTGATGGGCGAGTTCCGCGGCCCGCTGCGACGCCTTTTCCGCCGCCGCCAGCGGCAGGCGCGCCTTGTGCTCCCCTTCGATCAGCAGCTGGGCGAAGGAGACGTTGCCCATGATTCCGGTCAGTATGTTGTTGAAATCGTGCGCGATCCCGCCGGCGAGGACGCCCAGGGACTCCATCTTCTGCACCTTGAGCAGCTCGTGGTGGATGATTTCCTGCTCGGTTATGTCGGTGAAGATCTCCAGGGTGCGCCCCTGGGAGAACTGCGTGTTCACGATGATGTGGCGCTGGCTGCCGTCCCGGCAGGTGACCATCGTCTTGCGGGGGGGTATCGGAGTGCCGCCGCGCCGTGCCGCCGCTATCAGGGCGTCCCTGGCCTCGATCAGCTTGTCGCGCTGCCCCGGGTCGGGATACGCGTGACGGAACCACTCCTTGGCGGTCGGAATCTCTTCGATCGGGTAACCGAACAGTTCGACGAAGCGGCTGTTCAGGTATTCGACCTCCCCTGCCTCGTCGATCCACCAGACCCCCGCCGGCATCGAATCCATCATCGACATGAGCGTCGCCTCGCTCTCCCTCAAGAGCTGTTCGGCCCGTAAGCGCTCGGTGGAGTTGCGGATGCACTCGATGACGGCAGTCACCTTCCCGCTGGAATCCCGCAGCACCGAGGCGGTTGCGGCAAGGTAGGTGTTCTCGGGCCCGAGGTTCGGCGTGAAGGTCTCTCCGTAGGTGATATCGGCTTCCCGATACACCGCCGCGTAGAGCGCCTCCTCCTCCCGACCCGGATGCAGGGCGATGTCGGCAAGCACCGGCCTCCTCTTCCCGTAAAAGGGGATGGCGTACTCGTAATCGCCCTTGCCGATCATATCCTCCGCCTTGACTCCGGTCATAATCTCGATCGCCTTGTTCCAGGCGATGACGCGCCCCTCCCGGTCGACGACCAGCGTCGCGTCGGGGAGAAAGGCGATGATGTCCAGCAGTTGCTGCCGGGACTCCCGCAGTGACAGGTCCGCCTGCTTGCGATCGGTGACGTCCTCCAGGTAGCCGTACCAGACCTGGTCGACTCCTCCCCCCGGTTGCTGCGGCAGGGAATTCGCCAGAATCCACCTGGTGGCACCCCCCGGTTTTACGATACGGAACTCCCAGCTGAAGCATTCCTTGGTGGCGACGGCGCGATCGCTCGCGGCGAGCATCGCGTCTCGGTCCTCCGGGTGGACCAGATCGAAGAACGCGCCGGCGTCTGCGGTCATCGCCTGCGCCGTGATCCCCGCGAGGTCGAGTATCTTGTCCGCCACGAAGCGGAAGCTGCGTCCCGCACCGTTTTGCCGGAACTCGTAGATGACCACCGGCACGGCCCCGACGATCGCCCTGAACTTTGCCTCGCTCTCCCGCAAGGCCACCTCGGTTTGGCGACGCTCCTCGATTTCCGCGTTGAGCAGCCTGTTCTTTTCGTCCACCGCCGACTCCCGCAGGGTCGTCTCCTCCAGATGCACCTGAAGCACGGCATTGCGGGTGTTCATGACCTGGAAATAGAACAGGCCGGCCAGGATGAAGACGGCGATCCCCCCGGTCGTGTAGAGCATGCGCAGCGGGGAGTGCAGGTCGGACCACTCCGCGGTTGGCACGAAGGTCAGGAAGGAAAGCGGCACCCCGTCCACGGGAACCAGGATGGCGTGGCCCGCCGGTTCCTTGGACCGCGCCCCCGGGGTTTGCAGGGGGTAGGGAATCAGCGGCCTGATCTCCGCGGGCACCGGGGCGGAACCGTCTCCGACGATCCTCGCCGCCGCAGCCGGGATTTTAAGGTAGGTTCTGCCGGAGATCAGGGCGACCGGGTAGAGGCTCGTTTCTCCGCTGCCTTCGATGAAGTTCTGGTAGAGCTGCGACGCGGAAATCCAGGCCACGACCTCTCCCGCGTAACTTCCCTTGAAGCGGAAGGGGGCCGAGACCCGGAACTTCGACTCGCCCTCTCCCTTTTGCACCTCGATGGAAGGCTCCTCGCCCCCGGGATCAAGGTAGCGCTTCCAGGAGCCGCCAGCCGCTCTCCCCCCGCTATTCCGGGTGCCGGCCAGCACCGTTCCGGAGGCGTCGATGAAAACGATCCGCTCGAATATCGGCGAGCCGGAGAGTTGCTTGGTGTTGATCATCTTGTCGAAAAGGTCGTCGAGCATGATCAGGCTTGCCTTGAGGCCGTACTCCAACGACATGCCGAGGGCCTTGTTCTCGAAGTAGGCGGAGAGCTCCCGGCTTTGCGCCAGTCCCCTCAGGTCGTCCTTGCGCTCGGAAAAAAAGTAGCTCACGGCTGTGGCGCGCCTGGCGCTGTCGGAGGTGAGCTGCCGCAGCGCTGCATCCTGTACGGACAGCTGGGTCCGGTATTGGGAAACCACCAGGAAGCCGATGTAACTGACCAGCGTGAGGCCGATCAGCGCTGCCAGCAGCCTGCTCATTTGAGTCACTACCTTACCTAGCGCCATGAGGACGTCCTGAAATCAGAGTGCTGTCCGGGAGCCTGCGCCCGGGCCCGGGATGGTCCGGAATCATTTGTTGCGAAAAAACTCCGGGAAGAAGGCGGAGGCCGTCGGGTAGTAACTCTTGACGATCTTCGCGTAGCTGCCGTCTTTCCTCGCCTGCTTGAGAAACTCGTTGAAGGCGTCACGCAAATGCGGAGCGTTCTTGGGGAAGGCGACCGCCATCTCCTGTTTGCGCGAAACGGGACCCAGTATCTTGATCTTCCCCGGCCATTTATCCAGCGCCACCAGCGCGTCGGGAACGTCCAGGATGGTCATCTCGGCCTTGCCGTTGATGATGGCCGGGGCGAGTTCGTTCAGTTTCCCGTCAAAGAGGATCACCTTGGCCCCGGTGGCGTCCAGGTGGTACAGGTCGGGGTCGAGGCAGGTCTTCTTGAGCGCCATGACGTCCTTACTCTGCATCAGGGCCTTGGTCCGTGCGATGTCGGTGTCGATGTTCCCCGACGGCTTTATCGGCTTCACCCTGGAATCCACCCGCGCCACCAGCCAGATCTGGCTCGGGAAGGTGGGATTTGAGAAGGAGAGCACCTTCTGCCTCCAGGGGAGCACCGTGAAACCGTTGGCGATCAGGTCCCCCTTCACCGGAGCCTCTTCCAAGAGGCTCACCTCGTCCCCCTTGGACTGGACCACCTTACCGATCACATCCTGGACTACCGTGCCCCAGTCGGACTTCACGTACTCGTAGCGGACACCGAGGTGCTTGGCAAACATCTGCATGAGCGCCACATCCATGCCGTCCCCGGCACCGGTGACGAAGTTCGCGTACGGTATGCCGACCTGCCTGAGCACGCCGGACCTGCGTACCTGATCAAGGTCCCCGCACCAGGCGTGCCCCTGCGCGAGCGCCCAGGAGGCAAGAACGGCCAGGGATACCGTTCGTGTCCATTGTCTCTTGCTGCTTGCCTTTACCATGAGTGTCACCTCTGTACCTTCGAGTGGGATGCAGGAGTAAATCCAGGTCAGGATTGCTGGCTTAGACTGGCGCACGTCAAACCCTACGCCACTGTCATTCAAAACTTTGACATTCGCAAACGGAACCGTGTCGGTGCAACCGCTCCCTCTAAGGCCAACGGTCGCGAAAACATCTGGCCCAGGTTGCACGGTTCAGGCAGCGCATCATGTCGTGTGGCGGGGCAGTGGGAACTACCAGCAGTAGGTCGCTCCGACAGAGCGAGGCAACCGCCCCATCGCGGAACATCGCAAGTGTCAAATTAAAATTCACTGTTTCGCTAGCCCTGCGATTTCTTGTGTATGTCCCTTTTTCACTTTGTGTGCCATCGCCGTCCCAGGTAGATACAACAGTATGTCTGCACATCACCACGATCTGGATGTACCAGCGCCGAACAACGAGAATGAGTCACGAACAGGAGGAATGCATTGGCCGAGGGTGTCGAGCGGGGGATGCTGCGAGGTCGCCCGCAGCAAAGCGGAGCCAGGACGCCTGTTGTCGGCACGAATCGATGCTGACCGCCGGGTATCGGCATCTGCGCTTGGCCCGAGCAGCTTCCATCGCGATTGCCATACGGCACCGGTGGGTTCGAACCATTCGGCGACTTCCGGCAGGGGTGTCGGGAAGGAGATGGGTAGGAATGCAACTGAAAAACCCGCCAAACTCTATGGCAGAGGTTAGCGGGTCCGGGTAGGAGAGTCTGGCTCGCTCACGCGAAAGTTCGCTGGGATACGGGTGGATCGGCGCTCCTCGCCAATTACTCGACGACCATCTCCCCCTTTTGCAGCCTCTTGTAGTAAAAATTCTGCCCGTAGAGCACCGCGGCGGGGTTGTGGCCGGTGACCCGGTCCTTCACCACCAGGGTCGTCACCGGCGCCTTGGAGTGCTTGTTGAACAGCATGTCGTGCCCGACACACAGGCCGACGATGATGTTCATGTCGGTCTCCAGCGTGTTGCAGATCTCGGCCTGGGCTATCGGGTTGCAGGCCGGCTCGAAGCTGCCGGGGCGCACCTTGTCCTCCTCCTTGAGCCCGAGCTCCTTCTTGTCGATGCTCCCCGCCTTGCAGCAGACGCTCAAGGGGGTGAACCCCTGGGCCTTCAGGATCGCGCCGAGCCGCTCGCTCTCCTCCAGAAGGCCGATGCAGGTGGCGATGCCGATTTTCCGGTAGCCCATCAGCTTTGCGAAGGCGATGGTGTCCTCCACCCGGGTCCAGCGCGCGTTGACGGCGTCGCTCCCCGGTATGGGGCGGTAGCAGAGCCCCTCGACCCGAGCCGCGACGAAGGCGATCCTGGCGTCCTCGCCCTCCCCCTTCAGCACCCCCAGCGCACGCTCGACCTCCCCGGCGTGGGTGTCGGCCGGGCAGTTGCCGGGACGCGGCGGCGCGGTCTCCGGATCGCCGCTCCAGCAGTTGGTCGTGCCGTTTTTCTGCCACACGGCGGAGCAGCGCGAACAGGTTGCCCCGGCTGAGTGTTCCTCTCCCATGAAACCTCCTTGGTCACGCCTCAAGCGGCGGACAGTTCCTGAACCAGCACGTAGGGCGAGACGATCAGGCAGAGGAACTGCTTCCCCTTTTCCGCGTCCCAGGTATCTATCTGCGGGGCCGTCGGCTTGCCGAGCAGACCCGACACGATCCAGCGCTCGATCGCCTTGACGTCGTCGGCCGCGACCCCGAGGCCGACCTCCGCCAGATCGAGCAGGCCGTCGACGACGACCAGATGCCCCCGCTCCAGGTGGGCCCGGAGCATGAACCATTCGGCCACGTCTATCTTTGCGGCAAGCTCCTGCCGCGAAACATTCACCTTTTCGGTCACCTCGTTCCTCCTCACTGTCGTCCGGAGCGGCAAGCGCCGCGGGCAAGACCTCCCTCCCCCCCGGCTTCCTTACTCGAACGACTTCCTGAATTCCGCCACCACCCGGCGCAGCTCCGCCACCTCTTGGCGCAGCCCCGACACCTCTTGCTCCAACCGCTCCAGCTCCCCGGGGTCGACTGCGGCGCGCCCCCGCGCGGCCCCCGACTCCGCTGCCGCCTCGAGGGCGGAGAGATCCGGCTCCCCGGCGAGTAGGTGGCAGTAGCGGGGTTCCTTGCGGCCGGGCTGGCGCGGCAGCCTGGCGACGACGGCGGGGGTGCGCTCCATCAGTTCATCCAGCAGCGCCTCGACCTCGGCGAGGTCGGCGAACCCGTGCATGCGCTCCGCCCGGGTCCTGAGCTCCCCGACCGTCTGGGGGCAGCGGACCAGGAGTTCGCACAAAAGGGAGAGTTCCGCCGGCGAGAAGCGGAACTTCTCCACCAGCGCATGGCGGTACTTCGACACCCGGCCGCCGGCCCCGGAAAGCAGGGCGAACTGCTTGAACCGCAGCGAATCCAGCGCCTTGACCACCTCGGACTCCTCCAGGCTCAGGACCGGGTCGCGGTTGGACTTCTGGTTGCAGGCGTTCACCAGGGCGTTCAGTGAAAGCGGGTAATACTCGGGGGTCGTGAGATCCTTCTCTATCAAGGAGCCGAGCACCCGTACTTCCGTGGCATTGAGAACGACTTCCATGCACATCTCCTTTTCACGCAGCGGCTGTTCCGGCGCCCGCTGCCATCCGATCTACCCTTTTTCCAGCCCGAGCCGGAGACCGAGCCCGAAGAAGGTGGTGCCCGCCAGACGGTTCACCCGCCGTGCCAGCAGGCTGTTTCCGGTCAAATACCCCGCCAGCCCCGCGCTCCCGAGCGCGATGATCCCCTCCAGCACGAGGGAGAAGCAGATCAGGATGACGCCGAGGCTCAAGAAGCTGGCGAATTTGTCCCTGGCGTGCCGGTCGATGAACTGCGGCAGGAAGGCGAGGAAGAAGAGCGCCACCTTCGGGTTGAGCAGGTCGACGACGACCCCCTGCAGGAAGATTCTGCCGCCGCTCGCCGACGCCTGGAAGCGACCCGCGTCAAGGGGGCCGGCGCCGTCGCGGAAGGTCCTGACCCCCAGGTACATGAGGTAGAGCGCGCCGGCGTATTTGACCAGGGAGAACGCCTGGGACGACGCTGCCAGCACGGCCGACAGCCCAGCCGCGGCGGCCAGGGTGTGCAGCAGGGCGCCGGTGCAAAGCCCCCAGGAGGAGAGCAGCCCGGCACGGCGCCCCTGCGCCACGCTCCGGGTCACGATGTAGACCATGTCCGGCCCGGGCATCAGGTTGAGCGCCACGCAGGAGGCGAGAAACAGCGGCAGGTTGTTGACTCCGTTCATGGTGACCCTTGTAAGCGTGGAACGCGGATGACGCGGATTAGACCGATCGGCACGGATGACGTCGCACCTCGAGAGCCAGGCTTGAAGCCCTCCTAGTTCTAAAATCCGCGTGAATCGGCTCGATCCGCGTCGTCCGCGCGCCATCCCTTGATCGGCCCGACTTTCTTGCTGTTCACCAGGTAGATGCCGCTCAGTACCAGCAGGCCGCCGGCCGTCTGGGCCGGGCCTGGGATCTCTCCCAAAAGCGGGATGGAGAGCAGCGCCGTGACCACCGCCTGGGCGAGCAGGGAGACCGAGACGGCGGACGCCTTCAGGTGCCCGAGGGCGTAGTTGATGGCGAGCCAGCCGACCAGTTGCGAAACCAGGCCGAGCCCGACCAGGGCCCACCAGCTCCGGGAGCTGAAACCGGCCAGGGGAAACCCCAGCCCCAGGTTCACCGCCAGCAGCAGCAGCGCGCCGGCTACGACCGAGACCGTCATGAAGCTGAGGGTGTCGTTGCGCACCCGCGCCTTCTGGGTGGTCAGCAGGTACGCCGCGTAGAATAAGCTGGCTGCTATGGAGAGCAGGTCCCCGTGGTTGAAACGGAGCTCCCGCCAGCCGCCGGCCCCCACGATGAGCGCCATGCCGGCAAGCGACAGGGCGAGGCCGAGCCAGAACCTCGGCGCCAGCCGCTCCCGGAAGCAGAGCAGGGCGCCGAGCCCGACCCAGATCGGGGCGTTGTTGGCCAACAGCGTCGCGGTCGCCGCCGAGGTGAGCAGCAGCCCCGCGTTCCAAAGCGACAGGTCGATCGCGAACAGCACGCCGCCCGCGGCCATCAGCAGCAGGTCGTGGCGCGCGGGGAGCGGTTTGCGCAGCCAAAGCCAGGCCACAAGGAGCGGCGGCGCCGCGAAGAGCAGGCGGTAAAAGGCGGAAACGGTCCCGGCCACCGCGGCGAACTTGACGAACAGGGCGGAGCAGCCGATGCAGAGGATCCCCAGGGCGAGCGCGGCGTAGGCGAGGCGGGTCTGTTTCATGTGGTGAGTCCGCCTTTGTCTTCTTTTCGGCTACCGCGCCAAGGTACTAGATTCGGGGGCCGGGATCAATGCAAAACCGGACCGGAACGCGCATTTCACCGCGGCCCGCTCGCCCCCCCGGGAGGCTCCCCGGGGGCCTCCCCAAAAGCCTCCCGGCTTCTTTCTATTGTATAACACTAGTATATTTGCTATGGTGTCGGACGCCGCAGCTTGCGGAGAGGGGCCAGCGCGCCTCACGAGGAGATTGCATGCCGGGCACGACAAACTTCAAAAAAGTCGCCAGAACCATCAAGATTTTCGCCGTGGCCCAGGTCGGCCTGGTCGCGATGCTCGTGTACATGGCCATCCTGTTTCAGGAGAAATTCCGGACTACCGGCAGGGGAAGCGGCTTCACGTACGCCGTGGTCGCGTCCTTCGTGATCCAGATGCTGTTTTTCTACCCGATCAACAAGTTCTCCGGGAAGGAGGCCGAGCGCGACCTCACCCTCACCTCCACCAACCTCGGCAAGGACGAGATCAAGGCCCTCTCCAAGAAGAAACGCTACAGCGACATCATCAAGTTCTCGGTGTTCTGCTTCTTCACCATGTTCATCCTGCAGGCTCCGAGCGTCCCCCTGGTGCTGAGCGTGCTCTACTTCACCTTCATCCTGACGATCCTCACCTACCTGCAGTGCTACAACTTCGCGGCGAAAAAACTGATGAAGCAGGGGAGCGCGCCTCGGGTCTAGGGGGGAACCCTTTGTCGCCGCGGCGCATTGTTTCACAACCGTGAGACGGCTGTAAAGCGGGGGGAGTAGAGTGGCTCCGCATCGGCCGGCCTCTGCCTGGCGGCGCGATATCTTCCCTGCTTCCGGCGTGTTGAGTGACACGGTTTTGGAGCGCGAAAAAAAACTTGTGCCAGGGCTCCGATTTTGCTGGACTACCGGGCACGCTCGCACGTAACATCCGAGAGACAGCATTGGGCTACACACCACATCTACAGAGAAGGAAATAGCGAAATGGCGACTGCACAAAAAGGCGACAAGGTACGCATCAATTACACCGGCACACTCGAGGACGGCTCCGTTTTCGACACGACCATCAAGGAGTCCGGTTGCTGCGAGGACGACGACTGCGGCTGCGACGATTCCGGCTGCGACGACGACGGCTGCGGCTGCGAGACGGGTCCCATGGACCTCACCATCGGCGCCGAGGATTTCTTCAGCCAGGTGGAGGATGCGCTGATCGGCATGGCTCCCGGCGAGAAGAAAACGGTTGTCATCCCCGCCGAGGACGCGTTCGGCGAGTACGACGAGGAAGAGGTGTTTTCCATCAGCCGCGACCAGCTGACCGGCGACATCGTCCCGGAGGTCGGGATGGAGCTGGAACTGACCGGTGACGACGACGAGCCGGTGGAGGTGACCGTCGTCGAGGTGACCGACGACACGCTTACCGTCGACGCCAATCACCCGCTGGCCGGCGAAGACATCACCTACGAGATCGAACTGCTCGAGATCCTTTAGCAACCGGCCCCGGCAGCAAGCAGCATCCAGGAAAAGGGAAGGCGGTCCGGCGCGGCCGCCTTCCTCTTTTCCGGATAGCTCCGGAGCGGAACAGCCGGGTCGGCTGCAGATCTCCTCCTCTCACCTCATACCGCTTCCCTTCGCTCACCCTCCCTATGGGCGGCTCGGGGTGGGGGACTTGGCATCCGGGTTGGAGCCGCTCCATGGCGACTCCCTCACCCCTGCCCCTCTCCCGGAGGGCGAGGGGATTATGACCAACAATACCGGTGACGTACCCATAACAGAGCCGGCAGAAAGCCTCCTGAAAAGATGACCACTCCCAGCTACGACAGATCCGGCCCCGATGCGCCGGCCCCGCTGACCGGCCACCGGAAGCTCCCCTGGCTCCCGGGCCAGGTGCCGCTCATGCTGGCGCCCATGCAGGGGCTCACCAACCGCGCCCTGCGCTCGCTGTTCATCTCGTGGGTGCGCCCCGACGTGGTCTGCACCGAATTCATGCGGGTGAACCCCGTGGCGGCGAAAAAGCGCCTCGCCCCGGGGGACCTGCGCGAGATCAGCCCCTCGGAGGGGGGGGTGCCGCTGATCGTGCAGCTGATCGGCCACGGCAGGGAGGCCCTGGTCTCCGCCGCCCGGGCCGCGCAAGACGCCGGTGCCGCCCACATCAACCTCAACATGGGGTGCCCCTACGGCCGCATGACCAGCGGCCTCACCGGGGGCGGCATGCTGAAGCGGCCGGAGCTCCTGGAAGAGATCATCCCGGCGCTGCGCGAGGCGATCGACGGGACCTTCTCGGTGAAGCTGCGCGCGGGGTACGACGACCCGGGCCAGGTCTTCTCCCTGCTGCGGCTCTTCGAGGAGTCGCGCGTCGACTTCCTGGTGCTGCACCCGCGCACCGTGCGCCAGGCGTACAACGGCCTGGCGGACCACGGCGTCACCGCGGAGGTCGTGAAACGGACCGGGCTGCCGGTCATCGCCAACGGCGACGTCAGGAGTGCGGCCGGCGGGTTGCGCGTCCTGAGGGAAACCGGCGCGGCCGGGCTCATGCTCGGCAGGGGAGGGATCGGCGAGCCGATGCTTTTCGAGAGGCTGCGCGGCTGCGCCTCCCCGGAGCCGGAGTACCGGGAGCGCAGGGCGATGCTGCGGCGTTACCTGGTCGGGCTGCTGCCGCTGTACCGCGAACTTTTCTGCGGCGACGCCCAGGTGCTCGGCAAGGTCAAGGGGGTGGTCGCCAATGTCGAGGACCCGGAGCTGGACAAGGCCCTGAAGCAGCTGAAAAGGGCCAAAACGCTGCACGCCTTCCAGGAGGCGGTCGAGGAACTGTAGCAGGCGCGGGGCGCCGGGAACTCCCCCTCGCCCTGCGGCAACAGCTCCCTCACCCCTGTCCCTCTCCCGGAGGGGGAGGGGTTCCATTCTTCC
>Ga0316225_1001203_pt1 | contig 26059 bp, 18 predicted proteins | sample TBH18015metaG_FD_206010 | JGI IMG/M metagenome (GOLD analysis project Ga0316225, IMG submission 206010) | Freshwater microbial communities from Trout Bog Lake, Wisconsin, USA - TBH18015 | ecosystem: Environmental > Aquatic > Freshwater > Lake > Hypolimnion/Profundal zone | place: USA: Wisconsin... | reverse complement strand
GAGGAGTCAGTACTTCTTCACGGCCAATACCTTCCTCACCATCGCCAATGACATCCCGGCCATCCTGGTGACGGCCGTGGGCATGACCTATGTTCTCATCATCGGCGGAATCGATCTCTCGGTAGGCTCGGTGATGGCCCTGGCGGCGGCGGTGGCGGGCATCGCCATGATGCAGTGGCATTGGCCGATCTATCTCGCGGTATTCCTTGCCATGGGCGTGGGGATGGTGGCCGGCTTGCTGAATGGCATCATCTCCGTGGCCTGGACCCTGCCTTCCTTCATCGTCACCCTCGGCATGCTCGAAGTGGCGCGCGGGGCGGCCTACATCGCCACCAATTCCCGAACCCAGTACATCGGCGGGCCGGTGGAATGGCTCAGCCTGCCGGTGCTCTTCGGCTTGTGCCCGGCGTTCATCTTCGCCCTGCTGATCGTGGCCGCGGCCCAGCTGGTGCTGACCCGCACCGTCTACGGCCGCTACCTGATCGGCATCGGCACCAACGAGGAGGCGATGCGGTTGGCGGGCGTGGATACCCGCCCCATCAAGGTCACCGTGTTCGCCGTGGCGGGCCTGTTGGCCGGGCTCGCGGGCATCATGCAATGCTCCAGGCTGGAAGCGGCGGATCCCAACGCCGGCATCGGCGCCGAACTGGTGGTGATCGCCGCGGTGGTGATCGGCGGCACCAGCTTGATGGGCGGCCGGGGCTCGGTGGTCAACACCTTCTTCGGCGTGCTGATCATTTCGGTGCTCGAGGCGGGCCTGGCCCAGATCGGCGCCAGCGAGCCCACCAAGCGGATCATCACCGGATGCGTGATCATCATTGCTGTCATCCTGGACATGTACCGTGAGCGGCGCACCCGGCGTCGCGGCTGAAACCGGGGAAAAGCAACCATGGCAAACATCAATGATGTCGCGCAGCGGGCCGGGGTTTCCACAACCACCGTGTCCCATGTGGTGAACGCGACCCGTTTCGTCAAGGAGGCCACGCGGCTGCGGGTCGAAGCGGCCGTCCGGGAACTGGGCTATGTCCCCAGCGCCGTGGCCCGAAGCCTGAAGCACAACGCCACGCGCACCTTCGGCATGGTGATCCCGAACAATTCCAACCCGTATTTCGCCGAGGTGCTGCGCGGCGTGGAAGACCGCTGTTTCGCCGCCGGGTACAACGTGATCCTCTGCAATTCCAACGACGACCCGAAGCGGCAGGCCAGCTACCTCCGGGTGCTTGCCGAGAAGCGGGTCGACGGCCTCGTGCTGGTCACCTCCGACCGGGACCCAGGGCTGGCCGACGTCATGGGCGAATTGAACATTCCTGTGGTGCTGGTGGACCGGGAAATCCCCGGCCTGGCCTGCGATATCGTGGAAGTCGACCATGTGACCGGCGGCCTGATCGCCACTCAGCACCTGCTGAGCCTGGGCCATCCGCGGATCGCCTGTATCAGCGGACCCCCCGGGCTTTCGCCGAGCTCCCAGCGGCGGGCCGGATGGAAGAAAGCCCTGGCGGAAGCCGGTGTGGCCCGGCTGGTGGGCGACCTGGCGCGCGGCGACTTCAGTTCCCGTGGCGGCTACCTGGCCATGCAGACCCTGCTCAGGCGCGAACCAAGGCCCAGCGCCGTGTTCGTCTGCAATGACCTGATGGCCTTCGGCGCCCTGGCGGCGGCCAATGAAGCCGGTGTTGCCGTTCCGGGGGAACTCTCCATCGTCGGCTATGACGACATTGAACTGGCGGCCTATTCGGCGCCGCCCTTGACCACCGTGGCGCAGCCCAAGCAGCAGATCGGCAGGATGGCGGCGGAACTCCTGCTGGCCCGCATGACCGGAAATCCGAGCGAGCCTCGGCGGGTGATGCTGGAGCCCCGGTTGAAGACCCGCTTATCCACGGCCATCTATCGTCCCGAACCCCTCGACCCGTGAGCGCCATGCCCCCCCTCCAAACGCCCAGGAACCCCAATGGCCCTATCGTGGTGGTCGGCAGCCTGAACATGGATCTGGTGATGCGCATCGCCCGCGTCCCGAGCGCCGGCGAGACCCTCGCCGGCCACGATTTCCACGCACTGCCCGGCGGCAAGGGAGCCAACCAGGCGGTGGCCTGTGCGCGCCTGGGGGGCAAGGTCGTCATGATCGGCCAGGTGGGAACCGATCCCTACGGTGGCAGCCTGTGCCAGGGCCTGGAGGCGGACGGGATCGACATCAGCCTGGTCCGGCAGACCTCCGTGGCGGAAACCGGGGTCGCCGTGATCCTGGTCGAAGATGGCGGGCAGAACCGCATCCTCCTTGCGGCCGGAGCCAATGGCGCACTCGTTCCGGCCGACATCGAGGCCGTCGCCGGCACCATCCGGAGCGCCGCCCTGCTGATCACCCAGCTCGAAGTGCCCATGGCGGTGGTGGCGCAGGCCATCGAAATCGCCCACCTGGCCGGTGTTCCGGTTCTGCTCAATCCCGCTCCCGCGGCCGTCCTGCCGGAGCAACTGCTGGCCAAGGTCGCCATGCTGGTGCCCAATGAGACCGAGGCCGCCCTGCTCTGCGGGATGCCGGTCAGCGATGTGCCGGGCGCCTTCAAGGCGGCGCGCTGGCTCCGCCGGCAGGGCGTCGGTTGCGTGCTGGTGACCCTGGGCGCAAGGGGCGTGGTGGCGGTCGATGCTGACGGGGAACGGCATTTCCCGGCCTTCGAGGTCCAGGCGGTGGACACCACCGCCGCGGGCGACAGCTTCATCGGCGGCCTGGCCGTCGGCCTGATGGAAGGGCTGCCCCTGGATGCGGCGATCAATCTTGGTCAACACGCCAGCGCGCTGTGCGTGACCCGGCGCGGAGCGCAGCCGTCCATCCCCCACCGCCGGGAGCTGCCGGCATGAAGGAATTCCGATGAAGAAAACCACCCTTTTGAACGCGGAACTTTCCCGGGTCATCGCCATGCTGGGCCATGGCGACCTGCTGGTGATCGGCGATGCCGGTCTGCCCATCCCGGCCGGAACGCCGCGCATCGACCTGGCGGTGACGGCCAACCTTCCGCGCATGCTCGACGTGGTCCGCGCCGTGCTGTCCGAGATGCAGGTGGAAAGCGCCACCGTCGCCGAGGAACTGGCCCTGCGGAACCCTTCGGTGTCGGAAGGGCTGCGGGTCCTGCTCGGATCCACGCCGGTGGCCAGCGTGTCCCATGAGGATCTCAAGGCCCAGTGCGCCGGCGCCCGCGCCGTTGTGCGCACCGGCGAATTCACGCCCTACGCGAACGTGATCCTGCGGTCAGGGGTGGTTTTCTAGCAGCCGTCGCGGATCCCGGCGAAACCCGACGGTGTCAGCAATCCGCTTTGAGCTCATCCAGCAGGTCGCGCAGCTTGACCAGCGCGAACCCGCTGGCCCAGTCGCTCATGGCGTAGGGCAGCACCAGGTGGTCTCCGTGGATCTGCCCGCCGCAGCTGTAGAGCACGTTGGGCACGTAGCCCTCGCGTTCGGTGGTGTCGGGGGTCATGAGCGGCTCGCGCAGCCGGCCGATGACGCGGGAAGGGTCCTCCAGATCCAGCAGGAAGGCCCCGATGGAGTACTTCCGCATGGGCCCCACCCCGTGGCTCAGGACCAGCCAGCCCTCCCCGGTCTCGATCGGCGAGCCGCAGTTGCCAACCTGGACAAACTCCCAGGGGTACCTGGGCTTGAACTCGATCTCCCGGGCGTACCAGAAGTGCAGCGCGTCCGAGGTCATGAGGTAGATGTTCTCGCCGTCCTGGCGCGAAAGCATGGCGTAGCGGCCGTCGATCCGCCGCGGGAAGAGCGCCATGCCCTTGTCCTGGACCTGGGGCCCGTTGAGGGTGGCGATGTTGAAATCGAGGAAATCCACCGTGGTCACCAGCTGCGGCAGGACCACCCGACCGTCGTAGGCGGTGTAGGTGGCCACGTACTGCCGCGTGCCGTCCTCCTCCCTCAGCTCCACCCAGCGCGCGTCCTCGATGCCGTTGGACTCGTTGGGCGAGTGGGGGAAGATGATGCGCTCCGACAGCGGCGTCCCGGGGTCGTAGACGATCGCGTAGTTGGCTTCGGCCAGGGCGATGATGGGGTGCCGCTCCAGCACCGGGTCGGGGTTCCGGCGCCACCGGCGGTTGATCTGCACGGCAGTCACGGCTTCGCGCAGCTCGGTCATGGTGAACTTGTCGTTGAGCCCGGCCAGCACCTCCTCGGCGAACCCGTCGGAGTGCCCGATCTCCACCATCTTCCTCTGGAACAGCGGCTTCTCGTAGTAGGGATCGTCCACGACCGACGGCGCCGTCACGAAGGGCGACACCGGTTCCATGGCGATCCGGCATTGCCCGTCGATGACCCCGGAGCGGAAGGAGATGGAGGAGAGGTGCCCCTCCCCCACCGAACGCAGGCTGAGGATGAAGCGGCGCGAGCCTTCGGCGAGCCCGGTCTGGTCCGGATGCCAGACCATGGAGGGGTTGAAGAGGGCGGCCGACTCCACCGAGAATTCCTGGGTGAAGTAGGCGCCGATCAGGATCCGGCGCGCCTCCGACACCGGCTCGTCGGTGAACAGGTACCTGCGGACCTGTTCGAAGCGCGTTGCGCAGGCGCGCCGCAGATGGTGGTGGCGCCCGGCGAACTGCGCCAGCACCTCTACCAGAAGCGCCTCCACCTGGGGTTCGGTCAGGGTCATCACCCGGGCCAGCACCTTGGTGACGCGCGGCTCTTCGAAGGACCCGAAGGGCCGCACCAGCACCCGGGCCGGGTCGGGTTTGAGCAACGGCGCGATCCGGACCACTTTCACCATGAAGCCGCTTCCCGTCCGCGGCCGGTCAACGGTTCGCCCCGGCCACGCGGGGCCGGTCGATCTGGAGCATCTCCATCAAAGCCATGAGGAAGGACAGGGTGGATTCCGCGCCCTGGTTCTCGTTCACCCGGTCGGCGTGCAGCCCGTCGCGGCAGCCCCCCGTGCGGGGATCGTAGAGCGCCTGCTGGAGCTGGTTCTGGCCCAGGAACCAGTGGAATGCCGAGTCGGCGCGCTCCATCCAGACCTCTTCGGCGCCGGTCCGGAACGCCTCCAGGCAGGCCGACACCATGGCGCAGGCGTCCACCGGCTGCTGGTCGAACTGGGCCCGGGCGTCGCCCCGGGTGTAGAAGCCGTTGGAGCCGATGGGGGCGAAGTAGCCGCCGGTGCTTTGCAACTGGGCCAGCCATTCCAGGGAGAGCATGCCGATCTCGGTCATGTCCGGGCGCTGCAGCAGGGTGCCCGAGCGGATCAGCGCCTGGGGCAGGCGGGCGTTGCAGTAGGTGACCCGGTCCTCGAACCAGAGCCAGTCCTTGCCGCTGGTCCGGCGGTACAGGTCCATGAGCCTTTCCGCCAGCAGGGTCACCATCCTGCGCATGTTGGTGTCGCCCTCGAAGGCCCGCAGGTACTCGTGCAGGCCCAGCAGGGCGTAGGCCCAGGCGCGCGGACTGGAGAACTCGCGCAGCGGCGGCAGCGCGGCATGGAACAGGTCCCGCGCCAGGGTGAGGCGCCCGGGGTCGAAGCAGCGTCCCACCACGGTCCCCAGGGCCCAGAGGGTCCGGCCGTGGCTGTCCTCGGAGCCGCGCTCCTCGGTCCAGAGCCGGGAATACGACATGAAGTTGCGGAATCTTCCACGCTCCGGGTTGAAGGCGTGGCTCACGAAGGCCAGGTAGCGCGAGGCCAGGGCGCGGATGACCCTGGCGTCCTGGTCGCCCGCGTCCTCGATGAGCGTCATCAGCAGCAGCGCCCGCGCGTTGTCGTCGATGCAGTAGCCGTCCTCGTAGCGCGGCACGCTGTAGCGGGCGTGCTGCAGCATCCCGGTCGGATCGGTCATGAGCGTCAGGTGCTCGAGGTTGACCTCGGGCAGCTCGGCGGGCCTCTCGGCGAGGGTCTTGGCCTGGAACCGGGTGCGCAGGAAATCGGTCCGCTCGGCCCGGGCGCGCTTGAAGCTCTCCATGTAGCTCCGGGCCACGGCCGGCCAGGCCATGGCGCGCCCGTGCTCCGCGGCCTTCAGGCGCATGGCCAGGCGCTTGCCGTCGTCGCCCAGCAGGCCGATCACCTCCCGGGCGATGGCCTCCGGATCGCGCCAGGGCACCAGGATGCCGCGGCCGTCGGCCAGCAGTTCCTTGGCGTAGATGTAGGGGGTGGAGATCACCGCCTTGCCGGAACCCACCGCATAGGCCAGGGTGCCCGAGGTGATCTGCTCGGCCTTGAGGTAGGGGGTGATGTAGATGTCCGCCGCCCCCAGGAACTCGTTCAGCTCCTCCTGGCTGACGAACCGGTTGTGGAAGATGATCTTCGAGCCCACGCCAAGCTTGTTGGCCCGGTTCTCCAGCATGAGCCGGTAGGTTTCGCCCTGCTCGGCCTTGACGTGCGGATGGGTGGCGCCGAGCACGATGTAGACCGTGTCGGGAAATCGGGCAAGCACGGCGGGCATGGCGTCGATGACGTACTCGATCCCCTTGTCCGGCGCCAGCAGGCCGAAGGTGAGGATCACCGCCTTGCCTTCCACCCCGAGCCGGTCCTTGCTGCGGTCGTCGAACGGCACCGAGGGGATGCCGTGCGGGATCAGGTCGATCTTCGCTTCCGGCGCGCCGTGGACCTCCTGGAGCAGCTCGGCCCCGCGCCGGCTCATGACGACGATGCGCTCGGACAGCCGGATGATCTCGTCCATGGCGGCCCGCTGGTGCCGGTTCGGATCGCCGAGGATGGTGTGCAGGGTGGTGACGATGGGCATGCGCAGCTCGCGCAGCAGGGTCAGCACGTGGCTGCCGGCCTTGCCGCCGAAGATCCCGTACTCGTGCTGGAGGCTGAGCACGTCCACCGCGTTGACGTTCAGGAAGTCCGCGGCGCGCCGGTAGGACGCGAGTTCCCCCTCGGCGATCTCGAAGCAGACCCGGCTGGGATAGGCGTAGCGCTTGCCGGAGTCGTTCATGGCGAGCACCCGGCAGTCGAGGCCCGGGAATTCGCCGGCGATGGCCTCGCTGAGATGGGTGGTGAAGGTGGCGATGCCGCATTGCCGGGGCGTGTGGTTGCCAAGCATGGCGATCTTGCGCAGGTCCCCGGCGGGTGATTGCGGTTCCATCGATTCTTCCCGGCCTGGGTTGCTATCCGATTTGGTCATGATTACCTTGGATTCAATGAGCTGTGTTGAGCGGCCTTTGAAAATAATGACATCTTTCCAACAGTATGGGGCATAGGGCGGCAACAGACCATGCGCAAGATTCTGACTTCCCTCATCCTTCTCGGCGCCGGCGCATGGGTGGGCTGGTGCGCCAGCCAGGCCGTACCGCGCCATGGCGCCGCGCCCCGCGCCATCACGCCCCGGGGCCCCCTGCTCCCGGCGGAGCAGAGCGTCGTGGACCGGTTCAAGGAAGCGCGGGTTTCGGTGGTCTACCTCACCTCCCTGGCCTACCAGCAGGATTTCTGGTCCCTGGACGTTCAGGCCGTCCCCACCGGCACCGGCTCCGGGTTCGTCTGGGACGGGGAGGGCCATCTGGTCACCAACTACCACGTGATCGAGGGCGCCGGGGAAGTGGAGGCCGCCCTTTCTGACGGGACCCGCATCAAGGCCAGGGTGGTGGGGGTCGCCCCGGAGAAGGACCTCGCGGTGCTGCGGATCGACACCAAGGGGATCAGGCTGCGGCCGATCCCGGTGGGCAGTTCCGCGGACCTCCAGGTGGGCCAGAGCGTCATGGCCATCGGCAACCCGTTCGGCCTGGACCAGACCATGACCACGGGCGTGGTCTCCGCCGTGGGCCGGGAGATCCAGAGCGCCACCCGGCGCCGGATCAGCGGGGTGATCCAGACCGACGCGGCCATCAACCCCGGCAACTCCGGCGGCCCCCTGCTGGACAGCGCCGGCCGGCTGATCGGCGTCAACACGGCCATCCAGAGCACCTCCGGCAGTTCCGCCGGGATCGGCTTCGCCGTGCCGGTGGACACCGTCAACCGCATCGTGCCCCAGCTCATCGCCCGGGGCCACTCCGCCCGGGCCGACCTGGGCTTCGACCCCATCCCCGACGCCTGGGCCGCCAGTCTGGACGTGCCCAGGGGCATCATCGTCGGCCGGGTGCGCCGCGCCGGCCCGGCCGACCGCGCCGGCCTGCGCGGATTGACCCGCCAGGGCGGCAGCTGGCTGCTGGGCGACGTGATCCTGGGCGCCAACGGCCAGCAGGTGAAGGACATGGACAAGCTGCTGGACCTGGTGGAGATGGAAAAGCCCGGCAGCGTGGTCACGCTGGAGGTCTACCGCCAGGGCAAGAAGGTCAAGCTGCAGTTGACCGTGGCGGTGGATTCCAGTTCCTAGTCGGAAGGGGACGAGACAAAAAATCTAATGGGTGGAAATGAAGTCATCAATTTCCCGATGCCATTCGTCCGGTTCAAACGTGCCGATGGGCGTGGCTTCGCCGAACAGCAGATCGACCATGTAGCGCGGGCGCCGGCCGCCGATATGCATCGCCTTGGAGCAGGAGACGCAGTAGACCACCACGTCCGCGCAGGGCATCTCCCCGGCGCGCCTGCGCATCTGCTGCTTCACCTGGTCGACCGGAAGGGTCCCGTAGAAGCTGTCGCCGCAGCAGGTGCCCCGGGTCCGGGTGTGCGCGGGCTCCATGGCGGTGATGTTCATCCGGGCCAGCAGGACCCGGATGGCGTCGTGCACCCGCGCCTCGGTGCGGGTCGGGCAGGCGTCCAGGATCGCCATGGGCGCGCCGCCGTAGTCCGGGAACGGGAAGCGGTCGCTGGCCGCCAGCACCTCCCACAGGGAGATGGTGCTGATGCCCGGATAGAGTTCCCGGTAGCGCCGGTCGCAGCCCGCGCAGACGTTGATGATCCGGGTCCCGGCCGGCAGGCCGGGCTCGTGCCGGCAGCAGGTGAGGTGCTCGGGGATGCGCTCGGCACCTCCGTTCAGCCATTCCAGCAGCTTGTTCGCCAGCGCGGGCTTGTGCAGCATGAGGGCGCAACCGGGTGCGAAAACGTCGGGCATGGCGGGCTTCTCCTGGGATGGGAACAGATTCCAGTGTCGCGGTACGGCCGGCCCAGGGCGACCCGTTTCTTGCGGCCATGAACTTTTGCCATGCTGTTTAATATTAGCGACACAAGTCGTGTCATTAATTCTTAGGCAATTAAAAAAATTCGCGAATTTCGCCGTCTCCAGGCCTAGTTTTGTGCAATCTTCTTTCACTGAATCCTCACGGTGCGCCCATGGCCAATCACGCGCCAGACCCCCCGAACAGCCAGAATCCCTTCTTCCGGAAATGGGAAACCCCATTCGGGGTGCCCCCGTTCAACCGCATCGAGCCGGATCATTACCTGCCCGCGTTCCAGGCCGGCATCCGGCGCCACAACGAAGAGATCAGGGACATTCTGAAGATCCGCTCGGCGCCGACCTTCCGCAACACCGTGGAGGCCCTGGAGGATTCCGGGGAGTTCCTGGACCGGGTGAACGGGGTGTTCTCCGCCATGGTGGAAGCCGACACCAGCGCCCCGCTCCAGGCGGTGGCCCTGGCCGTGGGCCCGCTGCTCTCCGGACACCAGGATGACATCTACCAGAACGATGCGCTGTTCCGGCGGGTGGAGGCGGTGCACCTGCGCCGGGAACCCCTGCCCGCCGAGGCGCGCATGCTGCTGGAGAAGACCTACCGCGGCTTCCTGCGCGGCGGGGCCGGCCTGCCGCCCGCGCTGCAGACCCGGCTGCGCGCGGTGCACGCCGAACTGGCCCTGCTCTGCCTGAAATTCGAAGCGAACCTGCTGGAGGAGACCAACGCCTTCCGGCTGGTGGTGGAGCGCGCCGAGGACCTGGAGGGCCTCGCCGGCACCGAACTGGAGGCGGCCATGGAACTGGCCGAACGGTGCGACGAGGACGGCAGCTGGGTGTTCAACCTCCACGCCCCCTGTCTCTGGCCGTTCCTGGAACACGCCCGCAACCGCGACCTGCGCCGGCGCATGCACCAGGCCTACATCTCCCGCTGCGACCGGGGCAACGCCCAGGACAACAACGGCCTGGCCGCCAAGATCACCGCGCTGCGCTGCGAAAAGGCCCATCTGCTCGGCTACGCCACCTACGCGGCGTACGCCCTGGAGGAGAGCATGGCCCGGACCCCGGCCAACGCCTACCGGCTGCTGGAGCAGGTGTGGCAGCCGGCCCTGGAGCATGCCGCCCGGGAGAAGGCCGAGCTCCAGGCGCTCATGGACCAGGACCTGCCCGGGGCCCGGCTGGAGCCCTGGGACTGGCGCTACTATGCGGAAAGACTGAGAAGGCACCGGTTCGATCTGGATTCCCGGGCCCTGCTGCCGTACTTCCCCCTGGAGCAGGTCCGGGAAGGGGCGTTCCGCACCGCCAACCGCCTGTTCGGCATCACCTTCAACGAACGCGAGGACCTGCCCACCTACCACCCGGAAGTGCTCACCTACCTGGTCCAGGACCGGGACGGCAGCCTCCTGGGCATCTACTACGCGGACTACCACCCCCGGCCGGGCAAGCGCGGCGGCGCCTGGATGGAGAGCTTCCGCCGCCAGTGGCTGCGCCAGGGCCGGGAGGTGCGGCCGTTGGTCTACAATGTGGCCAATTTCCCGCGCCCGGTGGGGGACGCCCCGGCCCTGCTGAACCTGGAAGAGGTGCGCACCCTGTTCCACGAATTCGGCCACGCGCTGCACGGCCTGCTCAGCCGCTGCCGCTACCGGAGCCTGTCCGGCACCGCCACCGCCCTGGACTTCTCGGAACTGCCCAGCCAGATCATGGAGAACTGGGCCACGGAACCGGAAGTGCTGGCCATGTACGCCCGCCACTACCGCACCGGCGCCCCCCTCCCCGCCAGCCAGGTGGCGCGGATCCAGGAGTTCCAGGCCTTCAACCAGGGCTTCGGCACCACCGGGTTCCTGGCCGCCGCCTTTTTGGACCTGGACTGGCACACCCGCACCGATCCCGAGCCGGTGGACGCCGGCGCGTTCGAGAAGGCCTCCATGGCCAGGATCGGCCTGCTGCCCCAGGTGCCGGTGCGGCACCGGACCCCCTACTTCGCCCACAGCATGGGCGGCGAGTACGCCGCCGGCTACTACGGCTACCTGTGGTCCGCCGTGCTGGATTCGGACGCCTTCCAGGCTTTCAAGGAGCGGGGTGACATCTTCGACCCCGCCATGGCCCGGTCGTTCCGCGCCAATATCCTGGAGAAGGGCGGCAGCGAGGATCCGCTGGAACTCTACCGCCGGTTCCGGGGCCGGGACCCCAGCGTGGAGCCGCTCCTGCGAAAGCGGGGCCTGGGATAAACCCAGTGCCGTGGTAGGCTGGAACCTTTAGTACTAAAGGATTCCAATGCCTTCCACCGCCGAAATCCGGGCGATCCATGACCTGCCCATTCCCGATCTCCTGTTCCGGGCCGCCCAGGTGCACCGGGCCCACTGGAACCCCCAGGAGATCCAGTTCTGCACCCTCGATTCCATCAAGACCGGGGCCTGCCCCGAGGACTGCGCCTACTGCCCCCAGGCGGCCCGCTACGACACCGGGCTGAAGGTGGAGCCGCTCAAGGAGAAGGCCCGCGTGCTTGAAGGCGCCCGCGCCGCCAAGGCCAACGGCTCCACCCGCTACTGCATGGGCGCCGCCTGGCGCGAAGTGCGCGACGGCGAGGCCTTCGAGCAGGTTTTGGAGATCGTGGCCGCGGTGGCCGCCCTGGACCTGGAGGTCTGCGTCACCCTGGGCATGCTCAAGACCGAGCAGGCCGTGCGGCTGAAGGCCGCAGGCGCCACGGTCTACAACCACAACATCGATTCCTCCCGGGCGTTTTACGAGACCATCATCTCCACCCGGACCTTCGACGACCGCCTCGCCACCATCCGGGCGGTGCGCGAAGCCGGCCTGGAGGTCTGCACCGGCGGCATCGTCGGCATGGGCGAGAAGCCGGAAGACCGCATCCATTTCCTGCATGAGCTCACCCTCCTGGACCCGCCGCCGGAGAGCATCCCGATCAACCAGCTGGTGGCCGTAGCCGGCACCCCGCTCGCCGGGGTGGAACCGCCGCCGCCCATGGAGTTCATCCGGATGATCGCCACCGCCCGCATCCTCTTCCCGAACAGCCGCATCCGGCTCAGCGCCGGGCGCACCGCCATGAGCGACGAGATGCAGGCCCTGGCCTTCTTCGCAGGCGCCAACAGCCTGTTCACCGGAGCCATGCTGCTCACCACGCCCAGCCCCGGCGCCTCCCACGACCACCGCCTGCTGGCGGCCCTCGGGATGCGCGTGGAAACCCCCGTCAAAGCCTGAATAGGATCCAATGATGCACGAAATGGACAAAGCCTTCGACTTCAAGACCGCCCAGGAGCGGTGGTACGCCAAGTGGGAGGCGGCGCGCGTATTCGAGGCGCAGCCCGACAGCGGCAAGACCCCCTGGTCGATCGTCATCCCGCCGCCCAACATCACCGGCAACCTGCACATGGGCCACGCCCTGGTGTTCACCCTGCACGACATCCTCACCCGCTTCAAGCGCGCCCAGGGGTTCGACGCGCTCTGGGTGCCCGGGGTCGACCACGCCGGCATCGCCACCCAGGTGGTGGTGGAGCGCCAGCTCAAGGAGAGCGAGGGCAAGAGCCGCCACGACCTGGGCCGGGAAGCCTTCGTCCAGCGCCTGTGGGACTGGAAGGACCAGAACCAGGGCGCCATCGAGAACCAGCTCCGGCGGCTGGGCGCCTCGGTGGACTGGACCCGCAAGCGCTTCACCATGGACCCCGACCTGAACCGGGCCGTGCGCAAGGTGTTCGCCACCGCCTACAAGCAGGGCCGCATCTTCAAGGGCCCGCGCATGATCCAGTGGGACCCGGTGAGCCAGACCGCGCTGAGCGACCTGGAGGTGAACTACGTGGAGCGCCAGGGCAAGCTCTGGTACATCCAGTACCCCCTGGCCGACGGCAGCGGCCACATGACCGTGGCCACCACCCGGCCCGAGACCATGCTGGGCGACACCGCCGTGGCGGTGCACCCCGAGGACGAGCGCTTCAAGCACCTGATCGGCAGGATGCTCAAGCTGCCGCTCACCGACCGGCTGATCCCGGTGGTGGCGGATGCCTTCGTCGACCCCACGTTCGGCACCGGCTGCGTCAAGCTCACCCCCGCCCACGACCCCAACGACAACGCCGCGGGCAAGCGCCTGGGTCTGGACATCATCACCGTGATCGGCTTCGACGCCCGGATGACCGCCGAGGCGGGAGCCGCCTACGCCGGCCTGGACCGGTTCGAATGCCGCAAGAAGGTGGTGGCGGAACTGGAGGCCCAGGGCCTCATGGAGAAGATCGAGCCGTACACCCATCAGGTGTCCGTGAGCTCGCGCAGCGGCGCAGTGCTGGAGCCCCTGGTCTCGGAGCAGTGGTTCATGAAGGTCGATGAAGCGGCCCAGCAGAGCCTGGAAGCCGTGCGTTCCGGCCGGATCAAATTCACCCCCGAGCGCTGGGCCGGCGTGTGGGAGCACTGGCTCACCAACATCCAGGACTGGTGCATCTCGCGCCAGCTGTGGTGGGGCCACCGGATCCCCGCCTGGACCTGCGTGAACGGCCACATCACGGTCGCGGAAGAGACCCCGGCCGTCTGCGAAACCTGCGGCAGCGCCAGCCTCGAGCAGGATCCCGACACCCTGGACACCTGGTTCTCCTCGGCCCTGTGGCCGTTCAGCGTGTTCGGCTGGCCCGACCAGACCGCCGACCTGAAGCGCTACTACCCGACCAGCGTGCTGATCACCGGCTACGACATCCTGTTCTTCTGGGTGGCCCGGATGGTGATGGCCGGCCTCAGCTGGACCGGCGACGTGCCGTTCCGCGACGTCTACTTCAATGCCCTGGTGCGCGACGAACACGGCGCCAAGATGTCCAAGTCCAAGGGCAACGTCATCGATCCGCTGGCCACCATGGACGAGTGCGGCACCGACGCCCTGCGCTATTCCCTGGCCGCCATGGCCGCCCCGGGCACCGACATCTCGCTCTCCCGCAGCCGGCTCGAAGCCAGCCGGAACTTCTGCAACAAGCTGTGGAACGCCGCCCGGTTCGTGCAGCTGAGCCTCACCCCGGACGTGACCCTGGACGTGGTCCCGGAACTGGGCGAGCCGGAGTACTGGATGATCGGCCGGCTGCGCGAGCAGCTCGCCATCACCACCAAGGCCATCGAGGAGTTCCGCTTCCACGAGGCGGCCGAGACCCTGTACCACCTGGTCTGGGACGACTTCTGCGCCACCTACATCGAGCTGGCCAAGGTCACCCTCACCGCCGGCACCCGGGAACAGAAGGCGGCCATCCTGCACTTCCTGGACATCCTGCTGCGCGCCCTGCATCCCCTGGTGCCCTTCGTCACCGAGGAGATCCACGAGGCCGTCATGACCGGCCGGCTGCCGAAGGGTGAACCGGAACTGCTGGCGGCCCGCAGCTGGCCCATGGACGACCCGCTGCTGGCGGTCGAAGGCGGCGATCCGGGGCTGGTGCCGCATTTCCAGGAGGTGCTGACCGCCCTGCACCGGCTCAAGGCCGACAACGGGGTGGATCCCGGCAAGAAGGTGGCCGCGTTCTGCACCGTGCGCTCCCTGGAGCCCTTCGCCGAAGGCTTCAAGGGCATCGCCCGGCTGGAGTCGGTGACCTTCACCGACGGCGACCTGGGCACCCCCACCCGGGCAGTGGCCGTGGTGCGCGGCGGCACCGTGGCCCTGGAGCTGGCCGGGCTCAAGGATCCGGCGGCGGAGCGGGCCAAGCTGGAGAAGGAGCGGGACAAGCTGGTGAAGGAACTGGAGTCCCTGGGCACCCGCCTGGCCGACGCATCCTTCACCACCAAGGCCCCCGAGGCCGCCGTGGCGAAACTGCGCGACAGCGCCACGGAAAAACGCGCCCGGCTGATTCAGATCAACGGGCTGCTCTAGAACCTGACCCCGGCCTGGAGGCTGAGTTCCGCGTTGCCTGCCATGGATTTCATCAACTGGGTCTGGCCGCTTTTGTTGGCCAGAGCCAGGAAGCTGGGCGCGCTCGTGGTCACGGGCGTCGCCGCCAGCCTCAGGGCCACGTAGGGCTGCAGCGCCTCTCCCTTCATGAACGTGTAGCCGGCGTAGCCGAGCAGCCAGGGGCGGTCGTAGCGGGTGCTGACCGTCGAATCTTCAAGGTTGGTAAACCGGTACTGCAGGCCGAAGCCGAAATCCACAGCGCGGTGGAAATTCCACTGGATGCCGGGGGCGATGAACCGGCTTGAGGCCCGGGTCGACGTCACCTGCCAGCTGGCCCCTCCGAGCGGGTTGGCGCCCACCGAAGTGGTGACGCCGAAGTTCGTCTTGAACTGGTATTCCCCGGTGACGCTCAGGTCCGAGTGCGAGAAATCGTAGAAGCGATACCCCGCATGGATGGTCGGGACCCATTTGTCCTCCCGCTTCACATGCATGAACGCCGACCGGTTGCCACTTACTTCATACTTCGTGGTTTCGGATGGGTGGAAGCTCAACCCCGCACCGATCTGCCAGCGATCCTGGGCCACGGCCGGGAGCGCGAGCATGCCGAGCATCAGGGGCATGATCTTGGTTTTGAATGATTTCACAACATCTCCTTGGTGGTTGTCCAACCACCTAGGAGATGTTTATTTCATTGCTTAGGTTCCCGCTCAAAAGGCAGGTTCATTTGCCGTGGATTCGTTTCACCGTCCTGGCATAGACATCCGCTCGGTGCCCCGCTTTCCGGATACCGATGCCGACCACCAGCACCCGCACCGTATCATTGATTATTTCATAAATAATGCGATAACGCTGCCCGACGGCGCGGACACTGCGGTAGCCGAACAAATCATCGAAAAGCGGCTTCCCCTGCTTCTCCGGCTCTTGCGCAAGTTTTTTGATCCGAGTGAGCAATTTCCCCTTCACCCGGACATCCGCAATCTCCTCCAGCATGGCCAAGGCTTCCTCGGTGAGTTCCACGGCATACATGGCCCCTCACAGCCCAAGTCGCGCGGCAGCCTCGGCAAGGCTCACCGTCTTGCCGGCCTTGGCCTGGTCGATGCTCTTCCGGACCCGCTTGGCAAAGACCTGGTCGCTGAGGATTTCGATGGTCTCCAGCATTCCCTCGTACTGATCTGACGAAAGGAGGGTCATGACGGGGCGCCCGTGTTTGGTCACAAAAACGGGCTCATCCTGAACCAGGTCGGGAAGGTCCAGGAAGCCTTTTCGTGCGTTGGTAATGGACATGGTCAGCATCAAGCGCTCCGGGGCACCCGGAAAGTGTACACTTTTATGCTCACTCTTGGCAGCCGTACGGCTCATCTTCGCCTCCCTGATCCCATGGCCCGCCTCGGCAAGGCCATCGAAACCGCTGGCCAGGATACACGAATTTTTAGCGTATCAACTGTTTTTTTCGTCCTGAAACCTACTGGACCGCCTCCACCGCGACTTCCAGCTCATCGCCCTCCACTTTCAGGACCACCAGTTCGCCCGGTTGCAGGCGCCCTTCCAGGATCATCCGGGACAGCCGGTTGACCACGGTCTGCTGGATCAGCCGCTTAAGGGGGCGGGCGCCCAGCTGCGGGTCGAAGCCTTCCTTGCCCAGCCAGGCCAGCACCTCGTCCGGCACCTCCAGGCCCACGTGCTTGTCCTCCAGCATCGCCGCCACCCGCTTCATCTGGATCCCGGCCACGGCCTTCATGTCCTCCAGGCTCAGCGAGCGGAAGGTCACCACCTCGTCCAGCCGGTTGATGAATTCCGGGCGGAAAAACTGGCGGAGCGCGATCTGGATCTCCCGCTCGGCCTTGTCCACCTCGCCGCCCGCGGCGAAGATGGCCTGGCTGCCGATATTCGTGGTCATGAGCACGACCGTGTTGCGGAAGTTCACCGTGCGCCCCTTGCCGTCGGTGAGCCGGCCGTCCTCGAGCACCTGGAGGAACAGATCGAAGATCCGCGGGTGGGCCTTCTCCATCTCGTCCAGCAGGATCACCGCGTAGGGCCGGCGCCGGATCGCCTCGGTGAGGGCGCCGCCCTCCTCGTAGCCGATGTAGCCGGGGGCGGCGCCGATCAGCCGGGTGGCGTCGGCCTCGTGGGTGAACTCGCTCATGTCGATGCGCACCAGCGCGTTCTCGTCGTCGAACAGGAATTCGGCCAGGGCCCGGGCCACCTCGGTCTTGCCCACGCCGGTGGGCCCCAGGAACATGAACGAGCCGATGGGCCGCTTGGGATCCGCGAGTCCCGCCCGGTTCCGGCGCAGGGCGTCGCTGATGGCCACCAGGGCCGGATCCTGCCCCACCACCCGCTCGCGCAGCCGGTCCTCCATGTGCAGCAGCTTCTGCCGCTCGCCCTCCAGCAGGCGCGAGGCGGGGATGCCGGTCCACTTGCTGACCACGTTGGCCACGTCCTCCTCGGCCACTTCCAGCCGCAGCATGGCGCCCTCCACGTTGGTGGCCAGGGCGATCTGCTTCTCCAGGGAGGGCAGCTCGCCGTACTCCAGCCGGGAGGCCTTCTCGTACTCGCCGCGCGCCTTGGCCTGCTCCAGTTCGATGCGCAGGTCGTCCAGCCGCTTCTGCATGGCCCGGGTCGCCTCGATGGCCTTCTTTTCCTGCTCCCAGCGCGAGCGCAGACGGGACAGCTCCTCGCCCAGCTCCGCCAGCTCCTGGTCCAGCTCCACCAGCCGGGACCGGCTGGCCGAGTCCTTCTCCTTGGCCAGGGCATGGCGCTCCAGCTGGAGCTGCATCTGCCGGCGCTCCCGGACATCGATCTCGATGGGCCGGGTGTCGATCTGGATGCGCACCAGCGAAGCCGCCTCGTCCATGAGGTCGACCGCCTTGTCCGGCAGGAACCGGTCGGCGATGTAGCGCTGGGACAGCTGCACGGCCTCCACCAGCGCCGCGTCGCGGATCCGCACCCCGTGGTGCAGCTCGTAGCGGTCCTTGAGACCGCGCAGGATGGAGATGGTGTCCTCGACGCTCGGCTCGGCCACGAAGACGGTCTGGAAGCGCCGCTCCAGGGCGGCGTCCTTCTCGATGTGCTTGCGGTACTCGTCCAGGGTGGTGGCGCCGATGCAGCGCAGGTCGCCCCGGGCCAGGGCCGGCTTCAGCAGGTTGGCCGCGTCCATGCTGCCGCCCGAGGCGCCGGCGCCCACCAGCAGGTGCAGTTCGTCGATGAACAGGATGATCTCGCCCTGGGCCTGCTCGATCTCCTGGATCACCCCCTTCAGCCGCTCCTCGAACTGGCCCCGGTACTGGGTGCCCGCCACCAGGGCGCCCATATCCAGGCTCATGAGACGCATGCCCTTGAGGCTCTCCGGCACGTCGCCCTTGGCGATACGCTGGGCCAGGCCTTCGACGATGGCGGTCTTGCCGACGCCCGGCTCGCCGATCAGCACCGGGTTGTTCTTGGTGCGGCGGACCAGCACCTGCATCACCCGGCGGATCTCCTCGTCCCGGCCGATGACCGGGTCCAGCTTGCCGGAGCGGGCCACTTCGGTCAGGTCCCGGGCGTACTTCTCCAGGGCGGCGAACTTCTCCTCGGCCCGCTCATCCTCCACCCGGACCCCCTTGCGCGCCTCGCGGATGGCAGTCTCCAGCTGGTTCCGGTCCAGCCCGTACTTTGCCAGCAGCTTCTTGGCGTCGGTGGCGGCGTTGGCGAAGGCCAGCAGCATGGCGTCGGTGGCCACGAACCGGTCGCCCAGCCCGCGGCTGGTGTCGCTGGCCAGTTCCAGGAAGCTGCGCAAGGCCGGCCCGGCCTGGGGCTGGCTGCCGCCGATGGCCTTGGGCAGGGCGTCCAGCAGGGCATCGGCGCCGTCCACCAGGCCATTGAGCGATTCCGGCGCCAGTCCGGCGTGCTCCAGCACCGGCCGGAGCCCCATGTCGGGCGTCAGCAGGGCCGCGAACAGGTGCTGGGGCAGCAGTTCCGGATGCTGGCCGGCCAGCGCCTTGTCCCGGGCGCCCACAAGGGCTTCATTAGCTTTTTGAGTAAAAGGGAGCATGGCCATGGTGGGCCTCCATCTCCCAACATAACCCCACCTTGATGCTTGTCAACTAAGATTTCTTTAGTAGATATTATCAGGGCGGTTTCCAAAAGCAATCCGGGCAGGCCCCACCTCAACGGCGGGTCCTGCCCGGACGATAAAGTCAGGGTTCTAGCGTTCCGGCGCCAGGCCCATGTTCTCGGGCGAGCGCCAGAAGCTGCTCAGGAGCAGCTGGCGCATGTGGAAGAACTCCTTGGGCAGCCGGTCGTAGAGCTTCTCGAACAGCTCCTCCTGGAGCAGCACCTCGTGGCGCCATTCGTCCCGGTGGATGGCCATGGCCTCTTCGAAGCACTTGCTGCCGAAGCCCTCCAGGCCGGACAGGTCCAGGTCCTTCTCCCGGGGCACCCAGCCCAGCGGCGTCTCGGCGGCGTAGCCGCGGCCGTGGACGCGGTCGACGATCCACTTCAGCACCCGGAAGTTCTCGCTGTAGCCGGGCCAGACGAACTTGCCGTCCTTGTTCTTGCGGAACCAGTTGACGCAGAAGATCCGCGGCGGATTCTGGATCTCGCGGCCCATCTGCAGCCAGTGGTTGAAGTATTCGCCCATGTGGTAGCCGCAGAAGGGCAGCATGGCGAAGGGGTCCCGGCGCACCTCGCCGATGGTGCCGGCGGCGGCGGCGGTCATCTCGCTGCCGATGGTGGCGGCGGTGTAGACGCCGAAGTTCCAGTTCACCGACTGCACCACCAGCGGCACGGTGGTGGCCCGGCGGCCGCCGAAGATGAAGGCGCCGATGGGCACGCCCTTGGGGTTCTCCCAGTCCGGATCGATGGAGGGGCACTGCCGGGCCGGGGCGGTGAAGCGGCTGTTGGCGTGCGCCGCCTTGCGTCCGCAATCCGGGGTCCAGGGCTTGCCCTGCCAGTCGGTGAGGTGGGCCGGCACTTCGTCGGTCATGCCTTCCCACCACACGTCGCCCTCGGGGGTCAGCGCGACGTTGGTGAAGATGGTGTTCTCGGTCATGGACAGCATGGCGTTGGGGTTGGACTTCATGCCGGTGCCCGGCGCCACGCCGAAGAAGCCGGCCTCGGGATTGATGGCGTACAGCTTGCCGTCCTTGGCGGGCTTGATCCAGGCGATGTCGTCGCCCACCGTGGTCACCTTGTAGCCCTTGAACTGGTCGGGCACCTGCAGCATGGCGAAATTGGTCTTGCCGCAGGCGCTGGGGAACGCGGCGGCCACGTAGGTCTTCTCGCCGTCCGGCGCCTCGAGCCCGAGGATGAGCATGTGCTCGGCCAGCCAGCCCTCGTCACGGGCCATGCAGCTGGCGATGCGCAGGGCGAAGCACTTCTTGCCGAGCAGCGCGTTGCCGCCGTAGCCGGAGCCGAACGACCAGATGGCGCGCTGCTCCGGGAAGTGGACGATGTACTTGTTGTCGGCGTTGCACGGCCAGGGCACGTCCTTCTCGCCTTCGGCCAGGGGCTTGCCCACCGAGTGCAGGCAGGGGACGAAGGGGCCGTTGCCCATCACGTCCCAGACCTTGCGCCCCATGCGGGTCATGATCTTCATGTTCACCACCACGTACGGCGAGTCGGAGAGTTCGATGCCGATGTGGGCGATGTCGGAGCCCAGCGGGCCCATGCTGAAGGGGATGACGTAGAGCGTGCGGCCCTTCATGCAACCCTTGAACAGGCGCTTGAGCTTGTCCTTCATCTCGCTGGGGTCCATCCAGTTGTTGTTGGGGCCGGCGTCGATCCTGCGGCGCGAGCAGATGAACGTCCGATCCTCGACCCGGGCCACATCGTTGGGGTCGGAAAGCGCCAGGTAGCTGTTGGGGCGCTTGGCCGGGTTGAGCTTGGTGAACGTGCCGGAGGCCACCATGCCCGCGCACAGGCGGTCATACTCCGCCTCGGAGCCGTCGCACCAGCAGACCCGGTCAGGCTGGCAGAGATCGGCCACCTCCTGGATCCAGGCGATCGCCTTCTTGTTGGAGATGTAGTCAGGGACGTTCAATACGGCGTTCATAAGAACTTTCTCCCGTGTGACGAAAAGTGGACCGACCCCTCAGGTCAGGCTGAGGCCCCTCAAACGCTGTTGCTTTCAAGTCTAGACAAGGTCATAGGCCACGCAACGAAGGTGGCGAAATCAGGCACCCGGCGTGGTCGGGTCGTTTTGGTGAATTTCAACGCTTTGTTTCACGATAGCACTTCTCTACCCTGGGAGTGGGTCATGTGACTTCCATCATGATCCGGGTACCTTCTTCCGATCCAGCGAAAGGCAATCCATGGCCATCCACCCCGAAGCCCAGGAACGCAATGCCCGCCTCCAGGAGCTCAATCCCGCCCTGTTCGGGGCCCTTTCGCCGCTCGGCAAGCGCGCCTTCTTCCCCAAGGGCATCCCCTTCCAGGCCGGCCAGAGCAAGGGCTGCCGGATCAACGCCACCATCGGCCAGATCACCGACGGCGCCGGCAATCCGTTCCCGCTCGCCCCGCTGGCCGAGAAGCTGGCCGGCCTGAACCCCAAGGACGCCTTCCTGTATTCCCCGGTCGGGGGCCGGGAGCCGGCCCGCAAGGCCTGGCACGCCAAGCATCTCAAGGAGGACGCCCGGATGGAGGCGGTCGCCCTGCCCATGGTGACCTCGGGCATCTGCCACGCCCTGTCCATGGCCGCCGAACTGTTCTTCAGCCCGGGCGACACCCTGATCCTTCCGGACCTCTACTGGGACAACTACGAACAGATCTTCCAGATCTGCCTGGAAGGAAACTTCAAGGGCTTCCACTTCTACAACGCCGACATGACCTTCAACCTGGAGGGACTGAAGGAGGCCCTGGCCGGGGTGCGCGGCAAGGCCCAGGTGCTCCTGAACTTCCCAAGCAACCCCAACGGCTACAGCCCCACCCCGGGCGAGCTGGGGGCCATCGCCGACATCCTGGTGGCCGCCGCCCGGGAGCGCCCGGTGGTGGTCTACTGCGACGACGCCTACCACGGCCTGGTGTTCGATCCGAACGCCGCCACCAAGAGCCTGTTCTTTGAACTGATCGACCGCAGCCCGAACCTGATTCCGGTGAAGTGCGACGGCATCACCAAGGAGCTCTCGTTCTTCGGCGGCCGGGTGGGCTTCCTCACCTTCGGCGTGGCCAAGGACGCGGCCGCCATCCTGCTGGACAAGTGCATGGGCCTGATGCGTTCAAGGATCGGCAGTCCCGCCGGCCTGAGCCAGCTGCTGACCGAGATCGAGCTGGCGGACCAGCGCCACGAAGGGGAATTCGAGCGGCTGCGCCTCATCCTGGCCGCCCGCTACGCCGCCCTCAAGACCGCCCTGGCCAAACCCACCCGCAACTGGAAGGTGTTCCCCTTCAACGCGGGCTGTTTCTGCCTGCTGGAACTCCGTCCGGGGCTCGACGCCGAAGCGATCCGCCAGCAGCTGATCCATGAAGAAAGCGTGGGGGTGGTGAGCCAGGGCGACCGCTACCTGCGGATCGCCTTCTGCTCGATCGACGAGGCGATGATCGTGCCGCTGGTGGAGGCCCTGGACCGGGTCTGCGAGCGCAACTGAGCCCCATGGCCTCCGGACCGCCCCGCGGCGGGGCGGTCCGGAGGCCTGCCGTCAACAAATGCATTTTATTTTGAAATAATAATTTCATCAGGACCGGCAACGTTGTTTGAATGCTGGTTATAAGTTTTATCTATATTTATTAGCATATCTCTGAATTCCACCTATCTTTTAAGCGCAGTCGACTCTTCTTGCACAACAGGGGAAAACGCGGCGGCGCGGCCTTATTCAAATTTCAGGAGGGCATTTTGGAAAGGCGAACATTCAACGATCAGCCCCGGGTTCCCGGCCATGCCTTTGCCCCGCCTACCCGTGCGGAAAAAGATTTCATGCGCGGCGACCTTTTCCTCGAGACCGACATGCAGGCGCGGATCGGCCCGGTCTTCAGCCCCGCCTTTGACCTCCTGGAGACGGCGGAGCAGTACCTGCTGCTGGCCGATCTGCCCGGTCTCGGAATCGGCGACCTGGACATCGAGGTCACGGCCCATTCGCTCACCATCACCGGCGAGCGGGACGGGGAGGACTTCGGCGGCGACGTCGCCAGCCACGCGCTCGAACGCAGGTTCGGGTCGTTCCTGCGCCGGTTCGAATTCCCCGAGGGGGTGGACGGCGGGAAAAGCCGGACCCGGATGCGCAACGGCGTGCTGACGGTGGAAGTCCCCAAGCAGCTGGACGGCCTCCCCGATTGTTGAAGGCCATCCTGGCTACACTTGGGTGATCCGTCGCAAGGAAGCCCATGTCCACGCCCATGCTCACGCAGGTAGCCACCCTCAAACGCGAGGCCGGCGACGCGATCCTGTTCACCCGCATGGGCGATTTCTTCGAGCTGCACGGCGAGGACGCGGTCCGGGCCGCGCCGGTGCTGGAGATCGCCCTGACCGTGCGGGGACGCGGCACCGAGTTCGAAACCCCGATGTGCGGCGTGCCCCACTTCGCGCTGGAAAGCTACCTGCCCAAGCTCCTCGCCGCCGGCTTCTCCGCGGCCATCGCCGAGCCCACCGCCAAGCCCGACGAGGTGAAGGGACTGCTGCCCCGCGCCATCACCCGGATCATCACCCCGGGCACCTGGCTGGACGACGATGCCCGCTGGCTGGCCTCGGTGCACCAGATGGGCGAGCAGTGGGGGGTCGCGCTGCTCCAGTTGGCCTCCGGACAGCTGCGGGTCATCCCGGGCCAGGGCCGGGAGCTGCTGGCGGCCACCCTCGAGCGGCTGGCGCCGGCCGAACTGATCCGCGCCGAAGGCGCTCCGGACGTCGAGCTCGAGGCCGCCCGGACCCTGCTGCCCGCCTGGCGTTTCGAGCCCGGACGGGCCCGCGGCCAGATCCTGGCCTTCTTCGGCTGGACCCACCTGGAAGGCGTCGGCCTGGACCCGTACCCCGCGGCCATCGGCGCGCTGGGCGCCCTGCTGGACCAGGTGGAAGCCACCCAGAAGGGCCGGCCGGCCCACATCCAGGGCGTCAGCCTGGAACTGGGCGCGGTCGGCCCCCTGCTGGACGCCACCTCCGCCCGGCACCTGGAGATCACCGCCAATTCCCTGGACGGCACCAAGGCCGGCAGCCTGCTGGTGCTGCTCGACCAGTGCCGCACCCGCCAGGGCTCGCGCCTGCTCAAGGCCTGGCTGGATCAGCCGCTGCGCGAGCGGGGCGCCCTGGAACGGCGCTGGCGCCAGGTGGCCTGGCTCACCGAGGACAGCCACCGCGAGCCGCTGCAGAAGCAGCTCGCCGGGGTGCCCGACCTGGACCGCATCCTCGGCCGGGTGGCCCTGGGCCTGGCCGCGCCGCCCGAACTGGGCCAGTTGCGCGAGGGCCTGGCCCGCCTGCAGAACCTGCCCTGGCTGATCGAGCAGGGCGGCTGGTTCCGGGAGGCCCAGGAGCTGGAGCTATGGCCCGCGGCGACCCCGCTCTGCCCGGAACTGCTCACGACCCTGCGCCAGAGCCTGGAGGAGGCGCTGCCCCTGGACCTGGAGCGCGGCTCGGTCATCCGCGACGGGGTCGACCCGGAACTGGACGGCGTGCGCCGGCTGGCCCGGGACGCCAAGCAGGTGATGCTGGAGCTGGAGGAGGAGGAGCGCGCCGCCAGCGGCATCAACACCCTGAAGATCAAGTACAACCGGGTGTTCGGCTACTACTTCGAGATCACCAAGGCCAACCTGGCCGCGGCCCCCGCCCACTTCATCCGCAAGCAGACCCTGGCCAACGCCGAGCGCTTCACCACCGAGAAGCTGATGGCCTTCGAACAGCGCCTGCTGAGCGCGGAATCGGACCTGCTGCGGCTGGAGGAGGCCCAGTTCCGCAAGCTGCTCGCCCTGGTGCTGGAGCGTCGCGCCGAGCTGACCGCCCTGTCCCAGGCCGTGGCCCGGCTCGACCTGCTCTGCGCCCTGGCCGAGCGGGCCCGGCTGTCCGGGTGGACCCGGCCGGAGCTGAGCGAGGAACGCGAACTGATCCTGGCCGGGGCCCGGCACCCCATGCTGGAAGCCCGGATGGGGCGCGAATGCATCCCCAACGACCTTTCCCTGCCGGCGGCCAAGGCCATGGCGGTGGTGACCGGCCCGAACATGGGCGGCAAGTCGACCTTCCTGCGCACGGCCGCGCTCCTGGTGGTCCTGGCCCAGGTGGGCTCGTTCGTGCCGGCGGACCTGATGCGCTTCGGCCTGGTGGACCGGATCTTCACCCGGATCGGTGCCTCGGACTTCCTGTCCAAGGGGCAGTCCACCTTCATGGTGGAGATGACCGAGACGGCGCGCATCCTGAACCAGGTCACCCCCGCCAGCCTGGTGATCCTGGACGAGATCGGCCGGGGCACCAGCACCCGGGACGGCCTGTCCCTGGCCGAGGCGATCGCCCTGCACCTGCGCGACCTGAAGGGCGGCGAGCCGCGCACCCTGTTCGCCACCCATTATTTCGAACTGACCAGGCTGGCCGAGGACCCCCGGATCCAGAACCTCCACGTGGAGGTGCAGGAATGGGAGGAGCACCTGTTGTTCCTGCACCGCATCGCCGAGGGGCCGGCGGACCGCAGCTACGGCATCCAGGTGGCGCGCCTGGCCGGCCTGCCCCGCTCGGTGATCGCCGCCGCCCAGCGGATCCTCGCCCAGGCCCCGGAAACCGCCGGCGTCCCGGCCCGCAAACGGCGCGCCGCGCCCGAAGTCCAGCCGATGCTGCCGATGTTCGAGCCGGAAACCGACCCCCTGCGGGAAGAGCTGAACGGCCTGGACCTCAACCGCATGACCCCCCTGGACGTGATGAACTGGGTGGCCCAGCAACAGGGGAAAATATGATATTAATAAAATTTTTTATCCTTTTTATCCCCGTTCATCACCGTTCATCCCCGGCTAAAAAAACACTGGGTGCTTCGGCGCGCTTTGTTTAAGCGTACCGGCACCATCCATGGCTTTATTAGCCGGGGATGAAGGGGATGAACGGGGATGCAAAAAGGATAAAAAAACAAAGCAAAACCTTGTTCTATCGCCGGCTGGCACAGAACCAGCCGTCCGTATTATTAGTCCGTTCCAACCGCCTTGGCCAGCGGGCTGGGGGCCTTCTGCGGCCAGTCGAGCATGTTCTGGTTCAGCCTTTCCCAGTTCCCCTTCAGGGGGACCTGGTCGCGCTTGAAGGCCATGCCCCTGGGCGCGAAG
>Ga0316225_1001202_pt1 | contig 26091 bp, 37 predicted proteins | sample TBH18015metaG_FD_206010 | JGI IMG/M metagenome (GOLD analysis project Ga0316225, IMG submission 206010) | Freshwater microbial communities from Trout Bog Lake, Wisconsin, USA - TBH18015 | ecosystem: Environmental > Aquatic > Freshwater > Lake > Hypolimnion/Profundal zone | place: USA: Wisconsin... | reverse complement strand
CTAGCACCCCTTTCGTGGCATTATACACGGCCCCTGCTATCTGTGGGTTGACCGGAATCATCGGACCCCCGGGAATCGGAACGATAAAGGTCTTGTCGGGCAGGTCCTCCAGGTTGGCCGCAGGGGATTTAGCCATCGGGGTATTTGCCATTTGCCACAGGAACGAACGACCTGCCGACGTTCCAAAGCCCACCTCAAGGGCTTTGAGCATCTGGTCGCCTTCGCTTGCCCCGTCCTTTCCCGGCGCCTTGACGGGGGCCACCTTCTTTACCTCGGGCGTGCCGTGCAGGATGGCGTCGGCAGGGCTAGCGGCCGGCGCCGTTCCCTGTGTGCCTGTGCCGTAAAGGATCTCATCAGCCGTAGGCATCACGGTACTCCAAACTGCCTGTGGAGGATTTCCTTGGCTGTGGCGGCATCAATCTTACCCGCCTTGAAGGAGGCTGCCACGTCTGCAGTGGAAGAATACTGTCCAAAGCCCAACCGCTCGCGTTCTGCCGCAGCCTGCTCGGGTGTGGCTTCGGCTCCCTTTTTGGTCTTTGTCCAGTTGATAAACGCCTTTTGGGCATTGGCATATCGGAGTTTCTCGGATGCCTCAAACTCCTTGGCGGTCTTGAGCACTTGCGCCCGGGTGACATTATCCCCAAAGTTGGCGAAGAACTTCTCATTATCCATGCGCTCGATGGATTCCACGCTTTCGGCTCGGCGTGCGGGCTCGGTATCGCTTGCAGGCGTGATGAGGATTTGACCCATAGATTGCTCATGGGCCTCCTGCATAAGCTGAAGCTGATCGGCGTGGGATTCCGTGGTCTGTGCCCTTTTTGCGTTTTTGATCTTGGTATCAGCCAGCGTATGTATCTCCTTCTGCAACTGCGGGGGCAGGCTGCCCGCTTGATCGACAACTGCGGCAACGTCCTTTTCTGGATTGTCCGAGTCGGCTAGGTCCATGTCGTGCAGTCGCGTCAGGAGTAGCGCCTGCTTGTCCTGTGCCTCGTGGTAGTCCCGCCGCTCAACCATCGCCTTGTAATTCTTGACGAACTCGCCCGTGACCTTGCCCGCCTCCTTGGCCTCCTGCAACTCCTTGTCGCTCTTGGGCAGGCCGCTGGTTGAAAAGTCGTTGATGAAATCGCTGGCGGTCGTCCGCTGCACAAAGGCCACCTGCTTCTCGGCTTTGTTTCTCAGCACCCCTATCTCCTTGTCTGAGATGTGCGGGAACTCCCCTGCATCTATGGCCTTTAGGGTTTTGTACGGATCGGCGTTTATGCCATTCTCTATCTTGCCCTTCTCAAAATCAGAATCCATCGTGGCGATTTCGTCGTTGTAAGCCTCGTCGGTCAAATCCCCGGCCTTGTGCTGGGCGTCCAATGCGGCGACGGCGTTCTTTCGGTAGGCGTCATCTCCGGTTGCCGCAAAAGCCTTCTTTCCCTGAATCGCAGTTTGCGCCCTGCGCTTGATGCCCAAGATGTCAGCGTTTTCTTGAAACTCAGCCGTGCTTTTTCCCTGCCATAAATCCATGTGGGCCAGAAGCTTTTTTTGGGCTACGGGCGACATTTTCCCAAACTCGGGCAGGTTTTTTATAGTGTCCTTTGTGGCTTGAGCCGTTTGCGTCCAATTTGTGACAATCTGATCGTCAGGCTGTTTCTTCATGTCGTGCAGCCCTTCAGTCGTAGCCTTAAGCATTATCACCGAGCTTTTCGTAAAAAAGGCGTTTTCCTCGGCCTTCCTTTTCTTCTCCTCGTAGTCGGCAACGGCGCCGATGGCCTGCTGCACCCCGCTGTCGGCTTCCTTCGCCAGCCCACGCACGGCACCGAGCGCTTGAAGGCGCGGCTGCACGTTACGCTTGACGCCGATCTGCTGGTCTTGGACGCGGGCGCTTCCGGGGATTGTGGGGATCTCAGCCATCAGAATAAGCCGTTAATCGCTCGTTGAGGTTGTGCTTGGTCCCGGTTGCGCGAAACGCCCGAAGGTCGAGGCAATGGAACCGATGCCGCTGAAGATGTCGCCTGCCCCCTGAAGGTGATAAATGTCGGCTTCCTCAGCCCCCTCATAGACCCCCTCCTGCGCCGAGGCGTAAAGCTGCGATTCCTTCTCCTGCACGCTCGCCCAATACGTCTGGATGTCCTGCTCCTGCCGCCCCGCCGTCGTCGCCTCGACCTGCATGGGGCTTCCCGTGTCGGACAAAACGCCCGACGCCGCGAGCGCCGCCCGCTGGTTAGACTGGTAGGCTTGGTCGTCCTTGCGCTGCTTCTCGATGTTCGCGTTTGCGTTCATCGCAATCTGCTGCGCGTTCGCTTGATCGACCTTGGCGTTGTAGTCGGCAGCCTGTGACGCTGCTGTCGCTTGCCGCGAAGACGCCTCAAGGGCAATAGTGGTAGAAGCGGTAGTAGCCGCAACGGAGGTTGCTACAACCGCCGTCTCAAATGCCGTGAAGCCTATTGCCGGGATAGCCATTAGGTGAGGTGCTTTAGCAGATAGACGTGAGGAACAGCCCGAGGATCAGTCCATCCCGCTTTTACCATGTAACGGTGAAGCCCCGTGTTTTGCGCCACAAAGCTGATGAGGTTTGGACAGTCGCGCTTTTTGGCGATCTGCTCGAAAAACTTGAACAGCGTGGCGATGGCTTCAAGCGTGGTGCTGGAGGCCGCGACCGCTGGATTCGTGCTGATGAAGTCCACGACACCGATCTTCCCGCCCGTGTCGAAATAGCAGAAACCCATTGCAATCGGAGCACCCGCCGACACGACGGCTCCGTGGGAAGTAAGGATCGACTGCGGAACGTGCGGAACGCCCCGTATGTCCCACCACTTGCAAAGCTCGGGATAGTCAAACGGGGGATCGAATAGTGTTACGTTCATTCTCGGGTCTGGTCTATCTGGTATTGCACCCCAAGGCCAAGGATATACATGGGGAGCGGGTCGTACCCTTGGATGGAGAACTGCGGGTCCAGCGAATAGCCTTGGAAGCCGCCAATCTTGATCTCGCGGTCGTCGGGCACGTTGGCCGCAAACGGAGGCGGTGCGTTGTTGTAGGTCGTGATGGGGTAAACCTGGATGTCGTTTACCTGAAGGACAGGCGGGCCCGACACGGCGGCAACGTAGGAGGACCACTGACCGCCGATGGAGTTAAGCATCCGAATATACACCGCCTCCACCGACTTGTACTCCGCGATGGTCGGCCCCTGAGCTGGGTCAATGTCGATCCGCATGGGCTGAAGCTGCCAGTTGATGGGAAGCCCGACGCAGACTACGTCTCCTATTGCCGGCGCGTAGTTGGGGATCACGACGTAGGGCAAGCCCGTCAAGGGCCCGCTCCCCGCTATGGCCGGCACAAGGCCTCGAATGGCCCAAGCGCCCGACCCCGAGGCGGGCACAATGGACGCAACGCAGGTACGCCCAACGAGGCAGAACGGAATCCCGCCGATCTGCTGACCGATGGGGTACGCGCTGGCAAAGGTCGAGAAGCTCGCGCAATCCGCGTAGCACATCTGGTTTAGCTGCGGGGCGCCCGTGTTGTAGGTCTGCCAGTCCACGGGCCAAAGCCGCTCAAGCTGGCACCCCTTGCCGTTGTTGGTGCCGATGTCGCGGAGCACCGTGAGCCACACCTCGTCGTCGGCGCCGTTCGCCCCGTAGATCACCTGCACCGAGATCACCTTGTCGCCTGCGTCCTGACCCGTCGAGTGCCCCGCCCACGCAAAGACCTTCTGCTCCATGGCATAGGTCATTGAGATCAGCGTGCCGTCGCCACAGACCGCCCAAAGGATCGGCTGGTTCTGCCACTGCTGCTGGTAGTCGAACTGCATGATCCCCGCGTTCGTCAAGTGCTGCGAGGTGGTCTGCATGTCCTGCGACATGTACTTGTTCGTGAACACGCTGAACATCATCTGCTGGAACGTGCGACCGCGGCGCTGGACGTACATGCACGCCTGCCCGATGATGAGCGCGGGAAGGTTTGGCGCAGACCCATTTACCGTATGCTCTAGCGCCTGAATCTGCGTCGGCGTGATGGCGGTCGTCGTGCCGCCCGAGGAGATGATCCACTCGGCTGACGCCATGCCCACAAACAGATCGGTCTGCGCGGCAAGCCACTGGATCGGCCCACGCCCCGGCGCGTTCAGCGTGAAGGCCAGCCCGTAGGTCGCCTGCGACTGGTCGTAGAGCGCAAAGTTTTCGATGTCGTTCGTTTGGCTGGCCCACACGTTCTGCGGTTGGTAGGACGAATACCCGTACCAGACCCGCTCCTGAAAGACCGTGATCGCCTGCGGGTAGCCGCGGTAGGCGCTCCATGCGCCCTCGCTCCAATAGATTGTGGGGCTGGTCGAGTAAAGCGGCGCACCGACGACCGTGGCCGTGGCCGAATACGCCGACGCGACCGCCGTGATCTGCACCAGCCCGTAGACGAACTGGTTTTCGGCCGTCAGCACAATGCGCGGCGGGGTCGTGCTGGCAAGTCCCGCCGTGCCCGAGATCCCAAACGAGTAGATGCCCCCCTGCAATTCCTCGCCGGAGATGGAATAGTTGGCATCACCCTGGCTGGTCAGACTCGTGATCGTCTGGAAAGTGGTCCCGTTGTCGTAGGACACGCCAATCGTGACCACCCCCGTCCATGTGCCGTAGGTCTGCACCTCCCACGTGCCGACCAAGTAAAGCTGGTAGCCGTTCGAGGAATTGAGCGTGACCGTCGGCAGCGTGTAGCTGGACGAGATTCCGGTAGCGAGCGCCTGAATGTAGGCCGTCGGGCGGTTGTAGGCCAACTGGAAGTAACCTCCTACCTGCGACGACACGAAGTTCGTAACGACCTGCCAATACCCGCTTGCCACGTCGTCTTTAAAGGTTCCGCTCGTGTGCGTCACGAGGCAGTTGTATTGGATGCCGCCGCTTAAAACGGTGTTTCCGGGAACGTACACGACGCCTCCCGACCATGCGGCGTTTGCCGCTGCCGTGAGGGTCACGCTCCCCGACACGCCGCTTGCCGCAATTGTCTGGTCCGTGGCGTTCTCGTCCAGCATGGGCGGCAATAGGAATTGAACCTGCTGCATCACCCATCCGGTGTTTGGAACGCCCGTGTAGACGTTTGTGTAGCGCGTGAGCTTATAGACCGGATAGTTCGGGTGGACGATGTACGCCACGTCGTTAATCACCTGAAGCTGCACGTTGCACACGTCGGCGGTCCAGTAGTTTGGGGCCGTGAAATTGGTCCCGCTGTACGGCGCGGGCACCTCGTACGTCGCCTGAAGCGTCCAATGCGCCGTGTCCATGTTGGGAGACGTCATGGAATTGTTCAGCGGGCCGTTGTAGAGGTAGTACGGGATGCCCGAAAGCTGCACGAACGCTCCCGCCGCATAGCTGTTGCCGCTCGTCCAATTCGGTAGACTTGTCGGGTTGACCGTGATCTGCGCCCCGCTCGCGCAGAACCTTATCCCCTGGTCGCAGAACTCAAGCTGGAATGAGACGCCGGGGGCCACCTGAAACTTTCGGAAGCTGGAGATCGACGCCGTACCCGCCGAGTTGATCTTTCCCTGCGCGATCCACTGAGACCCAGGGCGGCGCTGCGCCCCGCCCTGCTTGGTCGGGATCATGTTCTGCAACTTCCGGCAGGCGTTCCGGTAGTTCTCGATATCTAGACGGTTGTCCATCGAAGGCGAAAACTCGCCCCCCGTGAACTGCACCAGCGGGATGATCGAATTACTCATCTACCCGTTGGTTGAATATCTCCTTGACCGCACAAAGCGCGAACTGCCGATGGGGTTGAAGCGCCGCAGCTTGTCCTCGCCCGCGTTCTTGACCCGAGCATCCTGTATGCGCCGCGTGTACGCCTGCGCGAGCTGAGTGGACAACCTCATGTCGTCCTTGCGGAGCTGCGTGGCGATCATCGCCGCCAGCTTTAGGACTAGGCAGTCCGTAAAGAGCGAATCGTAGACCGTCGTGTCGGTCTGGTACTGGACATACACGATGTTTGCCAACTGGTCGTTCGTGTACAGGTAGCGCCCGAAGATCTCGTGCGGCGACCCCTGCGAGGAGTTGCCGCCACCCCAGCTTGCGCCCACCCCGCCCCAACCGCCCTGACCCGACCCCCATCCCCACCCACCCCAGCACCCGGCCCCGTTAAGGCTCACCAGCGCGATAAAGTCGGCCGGCAGGGCGTAGGCGTATAGCCAAGGCGCCCCGCTCACCGTATTGCCCGCAGGAACGCCAAAGAAGCTCGGGCTGTAGGTGTTCGTCTGGAACCAGTAGCCCTTCGTCAAATCGACCGTGAAGGACGCGCTCGATGTGTTGGCGATCAAACACTGGTACAGGTAGCCCGCGTAGATGACGTACCCGTTGACGGCGTAGTTGGTCCCGGGCGTCCATGTGGTCGCGCTCGACGGGATGTTCGTGCCGTAGGTCGCACTCGCCGGATTCGGGATGATGGCCTGACCCAAGGACGCAATCGCCTTTAGGCAGTTCCAGGGCGTCTCCCGCGCCACGCTTCCAAACGCCTGATTCCATGCGACGTTGCAGGCGACGGCGTTACCGTCGCTCTGGTTGGAGATCGACATGATCTTCCCCTGCCCGATCTGCATCAGGGCCAAGTTGGCGATGTCAGTTTGCGATAGTTGCTGCATTGTAAAAAAGTTAGGGGCACCCCGCCCAGAGATCCAACTCAGCAGGGTGCCCCATATACTCTGTGGTGTTACTGGCTGTTAGGGCTTCACAACCCGCAGGCGAAACACCAAGACCTTGCCAGCGACCTGGCCCACGATGGCCGTGATGGTCGCCTGAATCCACGAGCCCGAGACGCCCGTGCCCGGCGAACCGCCCACCGGCTCAACGGCGTAGGTGCCGATGACGTACGGGTCGGTGAACGCCGAACCGCCCGCGAAGGCGGTCGGGGCCGTGCCCGCGGCGGCGATGGCGCTCGCGTACCGGGTCGCGCTCGCGCCCTGCGGCGTGATGGCACCGGGGCTCGTGATGCCGGGAAGGGCAGTCTGGCTGAAAGCCTGATTGCTCGACACGAGACCGTAGCCCGTGATGTCATCGTCGCCCACGTTCAGCGTCAGGGTCGAGGCGACGGCTGTGCCGCCCGACACCGAGCTGTACGCCGGGTCGATCATGTCTCCCGGCTGCGCGAGGTAGATGTTGATGATGTCGTTGACCGACTCGTTGCCGTAGAGCTGGTAGATGGCGGTGACTTCCCGCACCTGACCAATCTCCACGCCCGCGTCGTTGTACTGGACAGGAAACGCGCCGAAGGTCGGCCCGAGGAGCGGGCCGCCACCGACGTAGTCCCCGATGGGAGCCGTTGAGAACGGCGCCTGCATGACTGCGACGTTCTGAGTGTAGCGTGTAGTTGCCATGGTAGTTGTTCCTTATTTGATGGTTACACGTTACTGCGTCTCATCCGTGGAGATGAGGACGACGCCCGCCTCCTCAAGCCGCGTCGCGTTGGCGGTGTAGGTCGTGCGGACCTGAATCGCGTGCGACTGCTGCGGGAGGATGTCGATCTTCGTGCTCTGCCCCTTCAGCTCGCCCAAAAGCACAAACTTCTTCTGGTAGGCGATGCAGGAGCGGATGGACGGCGTGCCGACCGTCGGGAGGAGCTGCGTGCGAATCCAGCGGAAACCCGCGAACTCGTCGAAGCGACCCTTCATCAGCGCGCGAACGTCGTTGTACAGCACCGAGTCAACCTGATCCACGTTGAGGAGCAGGTCGTAGAGCTGCTTCGCGGCGTAGACCATGACGCGGTCCATCTCGGGAACGTCGTTGGAATCGAGGATGAACAGCGCCTGGAGTATCTTGGCGAGGGTCATGCCCGTGTTCGTTGCGCCCGGGAACTGGACGCCGACCTGCTGCGCGGCGGGAAGCGCCGTCTGGGTCGAGGCCGAGACACCCGTGAAGTTGACGCCGATCGCGTTGTTGATGATCAGCTGGTCCTTCAGGCGGTTGACGGCGATGGCGTGGTTCATCGCAATCTGGTTCTGCGGATCGGGGAGCGAGCCCAGAAGGGCCGCGTCATCCTCGTCGATCCACGTTGCTTTCTGGTAACCCGTGGGGAGCACCCAGCGGATTGCGGAAGGGACATCAGACGGTTCCGTCCAAGCCGCGCGAGCCGTCTTCTGGCTCATCGCGTAGGACTGCGAACCCATCTGGCTGTACCGCTTCGAGTTGCCGACGACGACATCGCTGATGTAGTAACCAGCGAGGCGATGGTCGATCTGCTGAGCCATGATCTCATGCCAAACGGCATCGAAATCCGGCTCGTAATGTGGAGGTAGTGTGACTACTCCTGTTGCCATGGAAATTAGTGATGGAAATGCGTTAAGCTGTGCCGCCTACCGCCAGAGTGTCGGGAAATCCGGTCTGGTTCTCGGCTTGTAAGTCCGAGGAGCCACCGGGCCGCGCTATGCGCGGGTATCCATCGCTTTCCTCTGCCTGACCTCTATTGCCAGCGGGTGACCTATGTCAAGCGTTCAAACAAACAATCCCCGCCTTTGTCCCAAGATCGGTAGTCCTCGGCTATGCGCCACTTGCCGGGAAGGCGGCGGTGGATCTCGTCGCGCCCGATCTGGCCGGCGTAGGCTTCGGCCTCGATGTACTCGGTGTAAAAGAAGCGCGTCTTGGCAAAGGTCTTTAGCCCGCCCGCGACGACCAAGTCCTCGGCCCCCTGCACGTCGCACCATATCCAGTCCACCTTGTCGATCCCCATGCGGGCGGCGACGTTGTCCAGCTCCTCCATGTAAATTTGGGACGGCGGTGCAAAGCTGATGTGGGGCCATAGGGCCATGTGCTCCTTGGGTTCCTTGACGCTGCCTGAATAGGGGTGATTCGACGCCCGCCAGCCTACCAGCCCGCTGCGATCCCCTACGGCGTGCGGCACCAGTTCAAATCCGCCCTTCTCGACCAAGCGGTTCAAGTGCCACACGTTCCGCTCGTCAGGCTCAAAGGCGATGTAACGGTAGGGACGGCCAAGCGTCTTCAGGCACTCGACATAGCGGACGGTGTCCTCTCCCTCGGCGGCACCCAGCTCCAGGACAACCGGATTGTCGGTGTTCTCGATCACGCGCTTGTAGTGGGATAGGATGTCCATGGTTAGAGGCGGGGCTTGTCCTGCGGGCGCCAGAGATAGGCCCAGAGGCGCTCAAACTCCCACGCCACGTTCTCCCTGTAGTGCGCAACGACCAATTCGCCCTTCATGGCGCAAGGTGAAGCTCGGACAGATAGGGAATGTTCGGAACGACGGGCATGTGGTTCCCCTCGACGAACGGCACAAACTGCGGGACGCGTTGCTGGCCGACGATTCCCTTGTTCGCGTCCACCTTGGTCACGTCGGGGCAGAACACGCGCTCATTGTTGCCAAGGACGTGCGCCCACCATCCAAAGGTCGAGTTGGCGCGCAGCAGGTTCTTGGCACGCATCATCACGACCAAGTCGGGCAGGAAGTCCATGCGCTCGTCGAACTCCGCATGGTGCTCGTGCCGCTTGAAAAGCGACGCATCATGGTCCGGCCAAGGGTAGTGGTTGTCGCCGTCCTGCCAGGTGATCTTGTTGGGGTCGAGCCCGTAGCGCCAGCAGCACTCCACATAGGACTGCTGGCTCACCCATGCGAACGGGTTGCACGGCAGGCAATAGTCCCCTAGGCGCTGGTTGCAGAGGATTTCTACGGTCTTGATCCCGCTCACCATGTACTCGACCTGAGGCTTGAACCTGAGCCACTCCCTTACCTGCGATCTCGTGTAGATTAGGTTCTTTTGGTGCTGGCAGAACCCCTCGATGCGTATGTCGGTTTGCCCGTCCCACTGCTCAAGGTCGAACGATTGCCGGATAGGAAGATTATGCGTAACCGGAGGATGGTCCGTGCCCTCAAAGATGATGTTCCACTTCTGCGGATAGAGGCCACCCTGCACGTGTAGCTCGCAGTTGTATTTTTCGGCATAGGCTCGAGCGAAGCAGTAACCAAAGAGCTTGTTGCCTAGCCCGCCTCCAATGACGGCTTCGATCAAGGGCATGGGGTGGCTATGATTACGTCCTCAATGATCTCGGTGACGCGCCGGCCGCCGTCGCGCAGCGCAACGCAGACCTTCTCCAGCTTCGGCCAGTCGGGGAGCTTGTCGAACAGGCGGACGTCGTCCACCAAGATCACGTGGTCGGCGTCCGAGCGGTTGATCTCCTTGATCTCGAGCAGGACCGGGCAGTCCGTGTCCGTGTGCGCGTCCAGCCAGAAAAGCGTCGGGTAGTAGAAATGCTCGGTCGTCAGGAACTTGGAGGACGGCGCGACGTGGCGCTTGACGTTCATCTTGCCGTCCAAGTTTCCCGGGGCGTTCGGGTGCTCGACGATGTCCACCGTGGTAACCCGAAAGAAGTGATCCGCGGCCCACGCCGAGGTGTGCCCCTCAAGCGTGCCGGTCTCAAAGAAGTCGTGCGCGTTGTACTTGGCCTTGAGGGCCAGGACCAAGTCACGCGGGATGCCAAAGCGTACGGAGCCCATCAGGGTATGAGTTGACGGAGGTTGGGAACAATGTTGGCGCGCTTGTCGGCAACGTGCTTTAGGCCCGGTTCAAGGTTGCCCCAGTGGTTCTGCTTGTTTTCCTTGCACATACGGGTAATATTGGCGTCGTACTTGGCTCCGATGTCCTCGGCGGGGCCGATGTGATGGCAGTGGAGAAGCCAGCACGGGGGCTTCGCGTGCGGCCAACGCTGCCCGCAGTGGAACGAGCGCCCGTCGTGCAGGTAGGGGGCGCACTCGTGGGAGCCGAGGCCGTAGTGCATGTCGGACACGAGACGCGGGTTGAACAGGATGGCCTTGGAGTACCACTTGTTGTCGGGAGCACCCATCTTGATCTCGTCCCATATCTGCCCGCCGCCGGTGGGATAGGTCTCGCTGAACATCTCGAAACCGTGGGGCTTCGGGACCGCGGCCCCCATCTTCTCGTACTCGGCAAGGGTCGCCTCGGCGCCCATCGGGAAGTACAGCAATTCGTCCAAGTCGCACACGATGCACCAGTCCGCCTTTGTGCCCTTCCAGCAGGAGTTGCGGAGTTCGGCGTACTTGAGATCGTTCACCTCGGGGCAGTCCCACGGGACGACCTCGACGCCGGGTTTCAACGGGATCGGCGCACCGCCGCCCGCGTCGTGAAAGACCAGCTTGTCGGCAAAGGACAGGTAGTGCCGGATCACGTACGGGACAAGCCAGTCGTCCCCGTACCGGAGCGTGTGAACCTCGACGCTAGGCTTGGTACTCATTGGATTCGCGGATGTGGGTGATGATGGGGAGCGGGATGGCGCGGCCACGGGCTATTGCCTCCATGTGCTTGATGTCGCGCACGCCTCCTTGGTCGTCGCGGCAAGTACCCCCTGGCCTATTACGCACACGTTCATAAAGCGCCTGCGAGCCGCAGCATCTCCTCCTCGCCGTGCCATGCGCTCGCGTAGTTCTCGGCGTCAGGGCCGATCAGCTCCCGCAGCTTTGACAGGTCGTAGTCCACCTTGTTCAAGTCGCCGGCCACCTGACGGTGCTCGCGGCTGTACCCCTTGCAGAGCCCCTTGATGCCAACGAGCAGCATTTCCTTCTCGCTCGGCAGGTGAAGGTACTTGTTGCAGTAAACGTTCCAAAGCTGAACGTCGATCCACGGGCAGTTGAAGTCGGTGATGATGTTCCAGACGTGGGCGAGCAGCTTGGCGCGTATCGCCGTTTGGCAAAGCGAGGCGTGGCGCACGTTGCCGCAGTTGGACCACCAGCGATGGGAGACGTTGTAGTAGAGGGCGTTCCCCTGCCCTACCATGTCGAAGCCCTTGGCGAGCTTGTCCTCGCACCACTTGAACCAATGCGGGCTGAACCAATCGTCATCCTCTGCGAAAATGATGTAGTCGCCCTCGACCTTCCCTTCGGCAATGGCCGTCGCCAGCTTGTTCTGCATGGGCTCGGGGCCGTCCAAGATAAGCCACTGGTCGGGCGGCCTGGTCTGCCGCGCAACGTACAGGCGGCAAAGCTCCATGGCCTCGCCGCGCTCGGGGGTCGTGCAGGTGATCGCGGTCAGCTTCATCTAGTCGGTCGCCTCTTTGGCGACTTCGTCAATCGGGATGGGCGGCCACTCCTCGGGCCAGAGCTTGCCGGCCGAGTCGCGGTGCTTGAGCTTCAGTTCCGTATCGGCAAAGATGCCGATCCCCGTGTGCCGCAGGAGCCAGCAGAAGAAGTAGTCCTCGCTGTACGGCACGCGCTCGATCACCACCTCCTGAAAGTAGCCGTTATGCCGCTCGCCCGTGTTGCGGTCGGTGTAGAGGATGGCCGGAAACTTCTTCTCAATGTGGTCGTAAACCTCGATGTGCGTGAGAAGCGCCCCAATCGCCAGCTCGTACACCTGCAGGAGCCCGTTCTTCTGGAGTTCCACCTCGTGCAGGAAGTTGGCGCACCAGTGGGGATCTTTCCCCTTCACGGTGTACATCGCTCCCACGACAGGCAGCTTGTGGGACAGGAGGCGAAGAAGGCCCGCCGCGCTCTGCTCCACGTCGTCGTCATGCCAGTAAATCCACTTCAAGTTCGGGTATTCTTTGGCCTTCAGCTTGCGGGCGTTGGCGATCATCTGGCACCTGCCCCACGTGCGGCCACCCGTCACGACCGCCTGGATGAACTCGTACGGGCAGGTCTCGTCGGTCGAAAGCGCGGCAAGCTCGGCAAGGAAGGCGGCGTGCTGCTCGGCAAAGCCTGTCAGGGCCCGCATCGGCGTTGCTATTAACACGCCGATCTTGGTCTTTGTTTCAACCAAGTCGTCCGATGATGTCTTTTTCTCTAAGTCTGGTGTAAGTTCGCTCATTGTAGAGTAGGTCGTCGCCCGCTATGTCCTTGAGGCAGATTCGGTCCCCCGGCTTGAGCACGGTGCAACGCGCCCCCACGCTTGCCACCGTCGCAAACACTGAGGGACCGAAACGGGGTGTGCGCTCCGCATTGGCGGGGATGATGACGCCGTGCTCCATCGTCTCCCGGGCGGCGTCCTTTTGCACAAAGATGAATTGCCCTAGGGCTTGGGGGTGCTCGTTCATTTGCCCTCGTCCTCCCCCCACTTGGGCTGGATGGTGCGCCATTCCGCGGCCTTCGGCTCCGCTTTTGGCAGGCCGGCCACCGAAAGGTGCTTGTATGCCTCGGGATTCTGCTGCACCTGCTTCGCAAGCTCCTCGGCGGTCAGGCCGTCAGGAGTCAGCCCCTTGGTCGGGTTGATGGCCTCGGCGGCGTCAAGGTCGGTCCACTGGCCTGTGGCCTTCAGGAACAGGCGATAGGCTTTCGAGGTCCGCGCCTTTTCGCGGCGGGCCAGCACGGGCTTCACCTCCTCGTTGAAACGCCTCATGGCCGCGTTGTAGTCCACGGGCTTCGGCTGCACCTTGTTCACGATCTGGGGCGCCTGGTTCTGCCGGTAGCGGGCGTCCTCCTCCTGCTCCTGCTCGCGGAGTTCACGCCAAAGGTGTTCGTCGCTCATCTGCCTCGCACCGGACGGTTTTTGTTTGCTATCATTGATAGCCCCTTGGCCGTGGCGACCACCTCGTCATGCCGCGGGTGCGGCTTCTCCTTGGTGGGGTTCTCGGGGTCGCGGTTCCAGTAGGCGAACCAGTCGGCGTTTGTCTTGTCGTAGCGGATCGCATCCAGCGCCTTCTGCGCGGTCTCTGGGCTGTGCTTCGCCATTGTGTCGTCGGTCGTGTCGCCCTTCACTAGCCCCGCCTCCTTGCCCTGCTTGCCTAGGCGGGCCATCGCCGCCACGAAAGTCGCATTCTTCATGAGCGGGTTGTCCTTATCCACCCCAGCCCAACGCTTTGCGCCCTGCTCGGCCAGTTCAAGGTACTTCCCGTATTCCAGCCCCTCCTTGGCCGCCAGTTCCCTGACAAGCTTGTCCTGCCCCGCCCACATCTGCTCAAGGGCCTCGCTTTGGGCTTTCTGTGCCCCTAGCTGCCTCTCCGTCTCGTAGGCCACCAACTTCTGCAGGGCGGCGGGAGAAACGCCTTCCTCGTAGGCTATTTTGGCCGCATTGGCTACCGCAGCGGCGTCCCATGCCGCTTCAGGCACTTCCTTGGGGCGCTCGATCACGTAGCCCTCGGGCTTGTCGGGGGCGCCAACCGCCTTCCTGACCAGCGCCAGATGCTCGGCCCGCTGCTCGGGCGTCGCATCCTTCGGGAGCGGTTCCGCAATTCCTTTCTTCCCGAGCAAATCGTTTTTGGCCTTCCAAGCCTTAGCCAAATCGTCGAAGGTCTTGTACTTGGACAAGTCCTTGCCCACGTCACGAATGTCTTCGGGAGACTTCTCCCAGCGCGAATGGTCTAGGCTACCGTCCTCCTTCAAGAGCCCCTTGCCCCAATAGTCGCTAGTCTGAGAAGGGGCTGACCCGCCCGCCTGGGCCGTACTTCCTGAGGCGGGGGTCTCGGCCGGGGGCGGTGCGTTCGGGTCCAGGCTGGCTCCCGCTGATGCTGCTGCTGCGTCGCTCATCTTTTGAAATGGGTTCGGGTTTGGCGAACTCTTGGGTCGTCACCTTGCCGTCACTGCCTGTCTTGGTGACCTTCAAGAGCTTCCACATTTAGAACGCGCTGCCCGCCGACGCCACGCCGGGGCGCTTCGACAAGACCTTGATGGCGCCCTGCTTCTCCATCTTTTCAAGCTGGTCGTGGGCGTAGACGCTGCGGAAAGGCTCGTGCGTGACCTGCTCCATCTCGCCGTCGGGTCCGCGCCGCTCCTTGTAAATCTCGTTCTTGGTGAACGTGAGGTGCGACGCGCGACGCGCGATGATCTGGTCCTCGGCGGTGAACTTGGTCGAAAGGTACTGCCCGCCGTTCGTTCCCTCGACCGGCTGGTTGATCGTGCGGACCACCGTGTCGCGCACCCACAAATCGCGCGGATCTGCGGGCGGCTTCTCGCCCGCTTCCAAGTCCTTCAGGTACACGCCGAGGGTGTTCTCGAAACGAACCGGAGCCCACTTCAGGAGCCAATCCAAGTAGTCGGGCGTCAGGTCGCCCTGAAGCGGGTGCATCTTGGGCTCGGGCGGGGCCTTCTGCGGGATCACGTCCGGCTTCTGCCCCTCGATGAGCTGCGTCGTGATCTTGATGTTCTGCGTCGGCAGGTACGCCGTGACGCTCTTGTGGTGGATGTCGCGCAGCTCGCGGCTCACCCAGAAGATCGTGTGGTAGCCCCCGGGCGGGTCGAGGCGCGCCAAGACAGTCCTGCGCCCCTTGTTCAGCCCGTGCAACAGGACAAGCTCGTGCTTGTCCGTAATGTCCAGTTCGGTGATCTTGTCAGCCATGTTGGATTATGGTTTTCGCCTAGCCCTGTTGACTTTCAAGGGCTTGGCCTGCGGCTCGCTGCCCAGGAGGATTTGCCCCCTTGCGCGCAACCAGTAGGAACGCCGGCCCTCGTTTACAAGCAAATTGTTCTCAAGATATTCCCCGTCCTTTGACGCCTGCACGGTCAGGCGGTAGGCGCAGCAGAAGCTCTCGATGTCGCGCCACACGAGCTTCTGGTCGGCGCTGCGGGCGCCCTCGACCCCAAAGACGCGGTGATAGGCCCGCGCGAGCGCGTGGGCGGGCGTCTCCGCTGGCTGGTTGGATTCAGCCATTGGAGAGTTACTGCGCAGCGTAGCCCGTCACGGTCCAGTTGATGTTGGCCGATGCGCTAGAGGATTGGATGTTGACCGCCGTGTTGGGCGAACCGCGGAGCGGGGTCGTCAAGTTGACCGAGATTTGGCTGCTCGTGGCGGGCATGTTGACAGCGAAGATGACCGCCGCGCCGTCAAGGATCGATACGACCGCAGCCGTGGCCGCGCTGTTCGACAGGACAATATCGGTGATGTACGACCGGAGCGAACGCGGCTCCGCGCCCGTGTTTGTCACATTGGGGTTGCCGGTTGCGCCGCCGACTGCGGCGATCTGCTGCGCGGGAAAGACCTGTACTGCCGAGGCGCTCGCAAGGGGCGTGACGCCGGAAGTCGCCTGAAGTGGTGTGCGTGGTGCTACGTTTGCCATAGGATTGTTGGGTTAAGCTGCGGGGGCGGCGGCGCCCTGGTCGAGCATCCCGCCTGCCATCTCTTGGAACTTGGGGGGAGCCTTGCCGAGCGCACCCGCGCTCTTGGCGGCGATCTCGGCCTTCTTCAGCTCCAGCTCCTGTTGCTGCATCTTGACGCGCTTCGCCTGCTTTTCCAGCACGGTCTTTAGCGGCAGGAAGTCGTTTTCGGCCATGCCGTTGCCGCGCCCCACGTTCCGCGAAAGCTGGTTCCAGTTGAAGTTGTCCGCGATCTCGGGGCGCTGCTCCATCAGGGGGGCAAGCATCTGAAGCGTCTTTTCGGTGCCGACGATCTTGGCCTGCGACAAGGCCAGCGTCACGCGGCTCTTGATCGTGATCTTCGGCGCCGCAAGCTCGGGCTCGGCCTTCGGGTCTTTGCCCTGCACCATCAAGGACTGCGGCGGGTCTTTCAGCAGCCCGTTGCGGTAGGCGATCCCGATGGCACGCCGCACAAGCGGGTTAATCAGCTCGGTGCGGTACTGGTCGAAAGTCCCCGTGAACTGGTCTAACTTCTCGCCCTGAAGGAGCGCAATCGCTCCGTAGGTCGATTCGGTGATCTTCTCCTCCAGTTGCGAGAGCGCCTTGAAGATGTCCACGAAGAAGGCGCTGTTGATGGCCTTCTCCTTCCGCTCCAGCATAACGGCGATCTCCTGCGTGTCGCCCCCCGTTAGCCATTCCTTGGGCTCCACGCCTCGCGCCATGTCGTCGGCCTTCAGGATCGTGGCCGCACCAGAGGCCATCTCGACGTTGCCGTCAACCGAGTCCGGCACAAACACGCGCGGGTAGGCCTTCAGCTCGACAAGCGCGTCGTTGTACTGCGTCACGTAGTTGATCTGTCTCGCCTCTGCCAGCACCTCGAAACCCGGCGAGCACCCCCACACGTAGTTCTCGCTGCCCCACCTGGACCAGCGCACGCAGAAGTAGGGCATCTCCTCATAGCCGCCCTCGCTGACGATCTTCTTCTCGTCCTCGGCCAAGTAGTAGCTCTTGAACGCCATTCCCTCGTCGCCAACGGCGCCCTTCACCCTGTCGGCGTTCGGGAACACGCAATGAATGAACTTATACTCCTCGTCGAACTTCCCGGCCTTGAGAGCCTTCGCCATCTTCGGCGTCAGGTCAAAGCCCCGCTGGTCGGCCTGCCTCACCGTGAGCTTAAACCAGCGAAACACCGTATCGACGATCTTCTCCTCATTCTCAGCGATGCAATACGTCCCGACCTTGAACTGCTCGAAATTGTAGGTCGTTTCCTTGCCCTCCTCCATGAACATCAGCGCCGTGCCAAACGTGCAGGCGCTCCGGTTGTAGGGCTGAATGACCGAGTAGAAGTTTGACTCGCTGAACCAGTTGAGGATCTGGCTTGCCGTGTCGGCGGTCCAACGCGTGGCGTCGTCCTGGCCCTGATCGTCCACGGGGTCGCTCGGCGGCTTCGAGATGCGGTTGATCCTCGGGTTCTGCGACGGCGCGCTCGACGCCTGCTTCGTCAGGTTGTAGGGCGGCGACAGGTCAAGCCAAGGCTCGGTCGAAGGCGTCACCCAATTCCTGACGCCAACCGAGCAGGTCTGACCCGCCCTGACCGGCGCCGTGTCGTAGATTCGATTAAACCAGTTTTCCGTGCTCTCCGTTTTCTCGGTGTTGATGTCCGAAACGTCGGGCCAGAAGTATTGGCTTATCTGCTGCCACTGCGGGTCCATGACGGACGACCGCTTGGCGCGCAGGCCATCGGCCCTCTTAAAGAGCCGCATCCCTAGGCTGTCGGCCTCAGCCACGTCGCCCTCCCGTGTATCCCACCATGATCTTGCGCGTCGCCGCCTCCGCCTCGTGCGCCCTCACGCGCACCACGAACAGCTCGAGCAAATCCTCGTGCCCATGCACCATGTGCGCCGCCCCGTGCCGCACGAGCTTTGCGTTGGCGCGGTCAAGATCCTGCTTCATCTTCTCAAGCGTCTGCAGCTCGAAGGCGTCCATCGGGCGCTTCATCTCGCGCTTGAAATACTCGTGCCAGCTATCCGGCACGATCTTCTCGAAGCCGTGCGCCTCGGGTGAATTGAGGAGGCCGTCGATCATTTCGCTGGCGGCGTCATCGGGCCGTTGCCCCCAGGCGACATGGGGCCGCTTCCGGCCGGCGGCACGTATCCGCCTCCCGCGCCCGTTATCGTGGAGTTGATCGACTTGCGCCGAAGCTGCTGCCGGAACGTCGCCTGCTCGACCGCCAAGCTCGCCGCGTTGTTGGGGCTAGCCGGGGCCGTAGGCGGCGGGACCGTGGGGCTCTCGGGCGCGCCTCCGCCCCCCTGCTGCTGCTGCTCAATCTGTCTGCGCCATTTCATGCTCATGTCGGGTATATCGCCTTACAACTGAAAGAGGGATTCTGTGCAAGGTTTTATCGAAGCGATAGTACGCGATCCATTCCAGCGGGTAGGGCAGGATGTCCCACGCCTTGCTCATGTCGCCCGCGAAAGCCTCGATGAACCATGTGCAGTAGTTGCTCTGGCGGCCCATCACAAAGAAGTCCGGCGTCGAGAACACGAAGCCATGTGCCAGGTTGAAGTCGAGCGCCTTGCCAAGCGACGTGTCGCCCTTCTCGGCGTACTTCGCAACGATGCGCTCCCACGGGCTCATCGGACGCTCACCGGCCTCCTCCGCGCCGCCTGCTGGTAGTGGTTTGGCTCGCGGCTCACCTTGATCGAGTCGCGGTGCGTGCTGCGCTCATACGCGCTCATGCCGCCGTCGATAAGACCGTTCTTTTGCGCCTCCACGAACGTCCTAAAGGCATCTGCGCCATGCGAATACTGGTTGTGCACCGGGATTTCGGTAATCATGCCGGTCTGCGCCTCGACCTTCTTCGTGTAAAAGTCCAGGCAGTCGATACCGCTTGGCATCTCGTTTTCGCCTAGCGTCCACCCTTGGCTGCACCCCTCGGCGTCAATCCACACCCGCGACAGCATGGCGCGCACGTCGTTGATGGAATCCCAGAGCTTCGGCGTACGGATAACCGTACGCACCCTGCCGCGCAGCCCCGCGGCCTCTAGGTCGTCTTTGGCGCTTACCCCATGCCTATCCTGCCGCGTCCCGTCATGCGGCAGATAAACCGTATGCACGCGCACGCCAAGCTCCTCCTCAAAGGCGAATATCTGATTAGCGTAGTGCGCCGGAAGCTGCCCGCTCCTCGCGTAGTAGCGATGCGCCAGTATATCGCGGCCATCGAGCTGCATGACCCACATGCTCCAATCGTCGCCCTGCATCGAGTGGCCGATGTCGAAGAACACGTAGGCAGGCGCGTCGGGCACGGTGCGGAGCTTTTTGATTCGCCCCTCCTTGCGCATCTGGTCCATCTGCGTCCCGTAGATCGCGTTGGCAATGGCGGCGTTTGGGTTGCACTCTAGCTGCATCTCGTAGGCCGCCTCGCCCATCACGGTTCGTAGCCGCCCAAGCTCCTGCGTCGGGATGATGCCGCTCTCGCTCGCCCGCAGGCAAAGCGTGAAGAATCCCGGGCGCCCCACGCTGTTCTCGTACCGCTTCCAAAGGTTGTAGCGCCCCTTGAGCATCCCGGCGTAGACGCTCCAGCCCATGCGATCCGACAGCGCCGGCGCCACCTCGCTAATCACCGCTTGCGGGATCTCGTCCACCTCGTCATAGACCACGCCGTCAAGATAGAGACCAACGCCGCGGCTGTTGGCCGCCCCGTAAAGTGTAATCTTAGGACCGCCATCCCACAGCTCAATAGACAGATCGCCCTCACGCACGATTCGCCCGGGTATGGGCTTTGTGTAATACTTGAGGTAAGGCCACGCAATGTCCTTTGCACGCTTCCAAGTCGGGTAGAAAAACGCATATTGGGGGGCAGGTTGTTTTCGGGTGTTGGCGAGGGCGCGGAGGATGAGCTCGATGACAAGCGCGACAGTCTTGCCCGCGCGCCGATGGCACACAAGCACCGCGTCTCGCTCTGTCCGCTGGTGGAACGGGATAAAGGCCGACCGCGCCGTGTACGGGATCACCGCGTCAGGCATCGGTCTTTATCGGGGGCAGGGGGCTTTCTAGCTTGATAGTAACAACGGGGTCGCCATCGCCCGCGCTATTGGCGTGCTGCAGGCGGTCGCCGTACTTTTTCGGAGCTAGCTTGCTCGCGTACCATTGACGCGCCCAAATGCGAAGCCTCGCAGACTGTACGTTCTCCTCAGTGGCCTCGTCGGCAATATCAATGGTCTCGGCGGTTAGCGCGTCCTGGCCTGCTTCCCTCGCGCGCGAGATAGTTGCGGAAAAAGTAGCGTCAGCAGCCATTTTCTTCCAAAACTGCTTTTCAAAGGTAGCGCCGTAACTCTGTGTAACTTTGCGTGTTGTCTCTCCTGCAGACAAGCGATTGCAAATGTCTGCTAGCACGTCTGGATCATTTACGTCTGCAGCGTTCGCCATGATTTACCTTGACAGGGGCAAAACGCCAACCCCTTAAGTATCCCCGTTGCTCAGAACGGTTGCGTCTGGACGTTGATGTTGGCGGTCGTGTTCGAGATCACCCAAATGTCGAACCCTGCGGGTGAATACTGCGACCATTGGGCCGGCGTGAGCGTATAGACGTAGGGATTGGGCTGCGCCGGGACTGCGAAGGTGTAAGTCGAGGTTGTCAGCGTCGAGGCCGTGCCGGTGGGCACGAGCTGCACGTAAACCGTGCCTGCGCCCACGCCGTTGTTGAGGACCGTGATCTGGCGGGTGCCGTTGCGGGCATACTGGCCTTGGCCGACGTTGGCGCTACCGGCGATCTGGAGGCCGAGGAGCTGCTTCGTGGACGTTACGGCGACTTGCGGGTAGAGTGCCATGGCTAGGGCTTGTTGGTGACGCGGGCGTGGGATTCGCTGTTCACGCGGCCCGTGGCGTCGGGGCGTCCGGGGCGCTTGCCGTTCGGCCAGGTGCGGGCGTCGAACTGCTCCGAGCCGACGGCGTCGCCGTGCGGGATGGAGCCGGGTTTGAGGGAGGCGCTGCGCTGGACGACGGTGCCCCAATACTCGGAATCGACGCGCGGGCCCTTGCCGGCGATGTTTTTGGTGCGGTGCTCGGTGCGGCTGTTGGCGGCGCCAGGGTTGAAGGTCGTGGTGCCGTACTGCTCGCCCATCGGGCGGTGGTAGTCGGAGGGATTCAGGACTTCGCCGCTTAGGTGGGCGTCGCCTGCGCCGTGGACCGAGCGCCCCTTGTGGCAGTAATCATCCTGCATGAAGCTGTCCTCGCCCCATTTCTTGTTAGCAGCTTGTGGCATGGTGGCTTCCAAATCGGACGGAGTTGGGCGCAGGTCAAGCATTAAACCCGGCCGCTTGCTTGCGGAAGCGCCGAATTGAACGGTAAACGGCACGGGAAGCTGCTTGTGCGTTCTGATAAACCATTTACCAAAAGCGATGCAAGCTCATTCTGGCGTTGAAGGTTGGCAAAAGAATGCCCTATTCTTTGCGCGTCGGCTGATTCGCCGGCCTAAAACTGATTCAACACATTTCCCGCAAGGGGACGCCCCCGTGAGTACCCATGCCCGCATAGCGGGATGAATCCTTGGCGAAAGCGGGGGCGATACCTTCCGACAGTGAAAGCACCCGCATTTCAATTCTATCCCGCCGACTTTATGATGGGCACCCTGGGCATGTCAGCCGAGGCGGTCGGCGCCTACATTCGGCTTCTTTGCTACCAATGGGACAATGGCGCGGTGCCTGACAGCGACGACTTTATCAAGCGATGCGGTGGCATTGCCAACCCTCATGCGGTGGCAGAGGTTCGGCTAAAGTTTGGCAAGACGTCCGATGGACTGAAAAACGCCCGACTTGAGGAAGTGAGGGCAAAACAGGAGGATTATCGCCAAAAACAGGCAATAAACGGAAAAAAGAGATGGGTTGGCAATGCCAAGCCTCTGCCAAGCCATATGCCAAACGCATGCTCTCCGTCTCCATCTCCTACTCCATCTTCATCTCCTGACTCCAATACTTTGGCAGCGGCCAAGCCGCCGCGGGCCAGAAACGAGATTTGCGATGCGCTGGCTAGGGCATGCAACATCGACCCAATGCAGATGACGCCTAGGAGCGCACAGTCTTGCGCGGTGGCCGCTGCTCAGATCAAGAAGGTAGCACCGACCGTGGATCAGGCCGAGTTTGAACGTAGGGCAGCGAACTACCGCCAGCATTTCAGCGGTGCAGCACTCACCCCGCGAGCTTTGTGCGACCATTGGGCGGCTTGCGACGTAGGCCCACCCCGGCAGTCAACGACAGTCAAATGGCAGCGCCCTGAAGTCACAGACGAGGAACACGCCAAAGGCTTTTAACCATGAATGAAGAACCCGAAGTCCCGTTTGAGATGCTGCAACCGTACGATCCGCAAGTTGAGCTTGGAGGCCGAAAGCGCGACGAGCCCGTAAGCATAGGCGATGCGCTGGGCTGGATTTTTCCCCGAGGCGTTGACGACTATACCACGGCGAAACACCCCTTTGACGGGTGCTGCAAGTTCTGCAACCTGCCGCTGGAGTTGCCCCCCTGGACCCAGATCAAGGGCGCCGTGGGCTGGTATCCGGTCAACTCGTGCCCGACCTGCTACGAGGCCGCAAAGGGTGATGGCGAGCTTAGGAAGCGCCAGCGCGAGCAATGGGAGCGCATCTGTCCCCCCGACTTCCGCGCTGATTGGGACGACAGGAAAGGCAATGCGCCTCTCCTGCGCCAGATGCTCAAGTTTGACCCGAAGCTCGGCAAGGGGCTGCTCATCCACGGATCGACAGGCAAGTGCAAGACGCGGGCCGCGTGGCGGCTCACCCGGGATCTCATGGAGCGCGGGCACCCTGTCACCTTTGTCGAGTCCATCGACTTGCCCGACGAGAACGTCAAGGACATGATGCACGCGCCAATCCTTGTCATTGACGACCTCGGAAACGACCGGATGCAGGCCAATCGAGAGGCCTTGGTGCTCAAGATTCTTAGGCACCGCTGCAACTGGCGCCGGCCGACGATTATCACGACTCAATACACGGGCATTACGCTTGCGGAGCGGTTCAACGACGAGAACACGGCGAAAGCAGTCGTGAGGCGGCTACGCGAGTTCTGCGACGACGTGGCGGCTTGACATTTCCAGCTATCTGCGCAACACGTCGCGTTACTACCATGCCAGCTATCACATTACGCGAACACCTTAAACGAGCACGGGCCAACGTGGACCCCGAAAACTGCAAGCGGACGAGTGAGCAATGCGCTAAGGCAGCAAAAATAAGATGGGCTAAATTCCATGCGGCAAAGCGACTTGCACAACCTAACAAAGTTACTCCTTGAATAGCGCGACGTGTCGCGTAGAGTGCCCTCGTCAAAGGTTGGAAGCGGTCCCAAAGCAAGACGCATAGGGCTAAGTCGGATTCGTCCGAGCCGCAGCCAACCCGAGACATCCAACCATGACAAACGCCACAAAGCACACGCCGGGGCCGTGGGAATCCTACCCGCATTCCACCGAACCTGTTACGACCATCATCGGCAACCGAACGGACGGAATCGCCAAAGTTCTAGCATCAGGAAACCGCGAATTGGACACGGCCAACGCCCGCCTGATCGCCGCCGCTCCGGAGCTGTTGGCGGCCGCCAAGAACGCGGTCTATTGGGCGCTCAAGCAGCACGCAATAGACGTTGAGGAAGGTAAGTGCACGCTCAACCCTAAGCCCGGCTGGATTCTTTCTTTGCAGGCCGAAATCGCCAAAGCGGAGGGCCGGGCATGAGCACCCCCACCTTCCAAGACCAGAACGGGTACGACTGGACGCTGACCGAGCTGGTCAAACACGCGGTCATGGACCGCTCGCTTCCGCTGGACGCGCGCTGGGCGATCTACTACGAGGTTGACCTGGCGCTTGAGTCGGCGTGCAGGCAGTTGGAGGCCGACCAAAAGGCCGCAGAACAGCTTGAGGTTGAGGAAAAGCGCGACCCGCGGGACAGCGCCGAGGCTATGGCCGAAGGATGGAACTAACATGACCACCGACGCGCTAATCTTACCGCCCGACGTAATGGCGTGCGACCGCGAGCAGAAAATCATCACCGTTTGTGCTTGGTGCGAAAAGGACAGGCCGGCGAACACCGAATGGGCCCGCGCTCACGGTTATGAGATTTCGCACGGCATGTGCCCGAGTTGCTACGCGCTTAACCTAGCGGGTGACCCATGAGCGACATTCAACTGCTCGGCGTGCTGGTTCTGGCCCTTTGCGCGGTCGCTGGCTGCGGCTGGCTATACGACAGGCGGCAGCGCAGGAAGGCGCAGGAGGCGCGAGACCTGGCGGCTGTCGAGGCCATCCTTGAGAGCTGGGCGCGCATCGAGCGCCGCAAGCACGGACGCGACGGGCGCTACCGCAGGGTTTACGGCGTTATCACTTTCCCCCATGAGTAAAATACCACCAGACACGACAGTTGCGGAACTCTCTGAGTTCCTTGAGGCGAAAGCCAAAACTTTCAACCTGCCCGGTCTTGAGCTGTCCTTTGCAATCAGATCGGCAGGAGGTTTTTATACCTCCGCATTTCTCGCCGGAATATTAGAGGTTGGCGACACGTTTGAAGAAGCTGTTGAGCGCCTCGGCAATGCAAAGCAACGCCGCATCAAATCCCTTAACGATGAGCTTAATAACCTGGAGGCCCTATGAGCGAAACACAAACGCTAGACCTGATCTCGGACGACCCGCGCAAGGAAGTCACCTCTCAGCCGCCCGCCATCATCAACATACTGGAGGCCGCCGTAAAGGGCGGCATCACGGCTGATAACGTAGTCGTCGCCAAGGAGCTGATCCAGCTCATCCGCGAGCAAAGGGCCGAGGAGGCCAAAGCCGCCTTCGCCAAGGCCCTGTTCCAGCTTCGCAAGCACATGCCCGAAATCTACATCGACAAGGAGGCCAAGGCGCGCGACGGCAGCGTTGCCTACCGCTACTGCTCCGAGGAGGAGATTTCAAAGAAGCTGGAGCCGCACCTGATGGCCTACGGGTTTACGACACTCTTTGGGCAGCGCGAGGGCGAGGGGCGCGTCACGGTGGAGTTGACTTTGCTTCACGAGGCGGGCCACCAGGAGGTCCGCGAGTTCACGGTTCGCGCCGGGGCCACAAACGCCATGAAGGACGCAACAGCGGCGGACGCGGGCGCGGCAACGACGGCGTGGCGGCATCTCATGATGAAGATGTTTGGCCTTAAGTCGCGCTTCTCGGCGGTGGACTCGAACGACGCCCGCATTGAGGGCGAGTTCATCAGTTTTGAGCAGGCGGAGACCCTGCGCGAGCTGGTCAAGGAGACCAACAGCGACGAGGTGGCCTTCCTGCGGTTCGCCGGGGCGACCAAGTACGAGGAAATCGGCAGCGCCCGCTACCAGCAGCTTTTCGGAATCCTCAACAAGAAGGTGCGCCGATGAAAACCCTCCACATGCCCCAAGGCTCCGTCGAGTGGCATCAGGCACGGCTAGGCGTGATTACGGCGAGCGAGGCTGACGCACTGGTGTCGCCCACCGGCAAGGTAAGGACGGGCGAGGGCGTAAAGACGTACCTTTACCGCAAGCTCGCCGAGAAGGCGGTCGGCTACTGCCCCGAGATGCTGGAGAGCTTTGCCGTCGATCAGGGCAAGCTCTTGGAAAGCGACGCGCTGCCGTGGTTCGAGTTTGAGACGGGCAAAAAGGTGCAGCGAGTCGGGTTCGTGACTACAGATGACGGGCTGTGCGGTTGCTCACCCGATGGGATGCTAGAGGACGCATCGGGGCTGGAAATCAAGGCTCCGCAACCGCCGAACCATATCCGCTACCTCCTAGAAGGCGTCGTACCCGACCAATACGTGATCCAGTGCCAGTTCTCACTATGGGTAACGCAGGCGCCCTACTGGACCTTTGTCAGCTACTCCAGGCGCCTGCCAGCCCTGGTGGTCCGCGTTGAGCGCGACGAAAAGATACAGGCCGCAATCACCGAGGCCGTCGCGCAATTCAGCGCGACGTTTGCAACGCAGCTACAAAAACTGACATGAGCGCCCCCATTAGCCACCTGTCCAAAATCAGCGCGTGCAGCGAAGCCGTCGCTTGGGTCAAGTCAACGAAGTGTCGGTCCCTAGAATCCGCGTGGAAGAAGTACGAGCGCGGGGACTGGAT